>Ga0208938_1000431_pt1 | contig 32498 bp, 25 predicted proteins | sample AD_UKC125_MetaG_FD_184434 | JGI IMG/M metagenome (GOLD analysis project Ga0208938, IMG submission 184434) | Active sludge microbial communities of municipal wastewater-treating anaerobic digesters from USA - AD_UKC125_MetaG (SPAdes) (version 2) | ecosystem: Engineered > Bioreactor > Anaerobic >...
CTTATGAAACAACTTTTCTGTTTATAAGAATTTTTATCCATATGATTTTTGGAAACAGAAAAAAAGCCCTATGTTATATCTAAAAAGTAAATAATGTCCTTTCATAAAATTCCTTTATTTCCCTTTTCCCTTAAAGCCTAAAAATACATGAAAGCCAATATTCTCAATACTTTCCCTTATTCCTTATCCCTTTAAATAATACAACTTTATTTTATTTTTGAAACAACTAATTAAGCCCTATTTTCAGCCTGAAATATTTCCTATTTTCCTTACCCCCTTTTTCCTTAATCCTAACTATATGTAATCAAAACAAACTCCCATCAAAATTCAAATAAACTCCTTTCACAAATCCCCCTCAAACCCTTGAAAACACTGGCTTGTTATTCCCTTCCAATTTCCCATTTAATTCCTATTTCCTTATTCCTTACTTCCTAAAGTCCTTTCATTCCTCAATTTTTAGGGCAAAAAATGAAAATAAAGTGCTTTTAGAGAAAAGGGTTAAGGGGGGAGGATTAAAGGGGGATTTTGTCCATTTTTCATTTCATTTTCTTTTCCATTCAATCTTCCAATCCATTGATTTATCTTAATTTCGGCCTTGCTCCTTATTCCTTATCCCTTAAAACTAATACATAAAAAAACATGGCCTACAGGGCTTTTCTTCTCCCTAATAAACCATGTTTTCTAATACTACTTTATTTACCCCGTTTCATACATTTGAAAAATGAAAGGAGTTTATTTGGTTTATACAACTTTTATGTAACCCAAATAAACTTCTTTCCCTTTTCAAATAAAGTCCTTTTATAGACAGCCCTCAAACCCTTGAGAATACTGGCTTGTTATTCTCTTCCAATTATCCGTTTATTTACTCCATTTTTGTTTTTCACAATTTAAAGTAGTTGCATTTTTGATTTTTCAATGGAAAAAATGAAAATAAAGTAGTTGCAAAATTGAGGATTTATAGAGAGTTAAGGAAGAAGGTTTAAGGAGAATTCTTTCCATTTCTTCTCTCCATTTTTACTTCCATTCAATCTCTCAATCCATTGATTTTACTGAATTTAAACCTTATCCCTTATTCCTTTTCACCTTAAAATTCCTAATAAAAAAACATGGCCTACAGGACATTCTTTTGCCCTAATAAACCATGTTTCCTAAAAGTACTTTATTTACTCCTTCTCAAACATTTGAAAAATGAAAGAAGTTTATTTGATGTAGACATAGATATAGGCACGAGAGGTAAAGGAATAAGGATTAGTCAAATTAATTTTTATCATGTGATTTCACTTTAAAAGTTTCACAGTACCCATTTATCTAATTCACCTATCATAAACAAATAATTACTGCTCGATATAACTTTAGTTTCACCTGATTTGAATTGCATCAAAAACAATTTGTCGCAATTAAATGATTCAATTATTTTATAATTGCGACATAATAATGAATCATTTGTTTGCCTTTAGTTTTACTCATCTCTAGATAAACAATAATATGCCCCTCTACCACTACCCTTAATCTGAACACCATCCGCTTCTAACTCACGCATAAGCCTTAGTACTTGTTGCCTATCCATACCCGTCATATGTCTTACTTCTGCATTAGTAAGGTTCCTTTCCTTTAGTATGGATAATATTCTCATTTTAATAGCCTCTTTATCAAGCCTTTTATCCCTATCGTATTCTATTCCTTTTTGCAGCATCGAATAAACTTCCCGAGTCAAAGAATAGTATTTCTTTTTAACAGTACCCCCTGATTTTATAAGTTTTAAACTATTCTCCATATAACTAAGTATTTCCCTAACTTGTTCTATACTTCTCTGACATATATGAGCAGCATTATACGTGTCTATTTCCCTATGTCTAAGAAGATAGTTTAAAATAATCAAGTGGTCAACATCAACTTCAATTCCTTTAGAATTTAAATCTTTTATAAAATTTCTGAACTCTGGAACTATTGTTGATGCAATAAGGGTTAATTCGATGCATTCTCCTATTTCATTATATTGCGGGGGTTCTTTCCCTTCTATTAACAAAGACTTATAAATTCTCGGAACTCCAAGATTACTTCTATTTACGAGTCTCAGTTTATCCATTAAATCTGTAAGATGCAAATTTCTTGCTACAGGTGGGTGATGAAGTATATTACTCGGAGAAATACCTCCAATAAAATTACCTGGGTTTGTAATAATCAATTTATCTTTATAATGTTTCAGCATAACACTTCCTGGAATTCTATAATCCCTATGTATAAATGCATTAAGTAATGCTTCTCTTAATGCTATTTTAGGATATGTAGAAAATTCAGGATGTAAGAAACCAACCTCAACAATGGTTGTCGGATTTTCAGTAGCCATATATCTTTCTAATTCATATAAACCTATTGGTATTGCTGAATTTTCACCATACTTTATACTATAATCTGTGCTACTTATCATTCTTCTAAAATCCCATCTATGATTTGGGATATATTTTGAAAGTGCCTGAGTATTCCCGACAATCAATAGTCCCCCAAAGGTTAGTTTCCCATCTTTTAGCGCTCCTATGGACTTTAACAAATCCTCATCAGACATTTTTATTAATGTATCTGGAGCATGTTCTTCAGCCATTATCATTCTTACTCTTTCCATAGCAACTGGAGAGAAGCAATCTTTCCAGTATTCATCTACTAAATTTGATGTAAAGTCTGAAACTCCAGTTTTAGCAAAAAGTTCTCTTCTCATAGACCCCGTAAGTGGTCTGCAATCTTTACCTACTCTTATTGTAGCACTTCCATTTGTTTCTGTATAAGGCGGCATACCAGGATATATATTCATTACCAATATTCTTCCATGCCCTTCGGGTACTTCAATCCAATCAAATGTCGGAGTAATATGGGGGTCAGTCCTTTCGTATACTGCTTTTTGCATCAAAAATGCATCAACAATAGGAGGAACACCTATTATTGCATTTTTTCTTCCTTTAACTTTATCTCTTATCCCAAATACAACTGTTCCTCCTCCACCATTAGCCATACAAACAGCCATCTTTACTGCTAGATTTATATTATCGTTTAGACTTTTTTCTACCCACTCTTTAAAGTCTAAATCTTGTGCTTCAAAATCATCTGCAATATTTTCTTCTAGCAAATCTAGAATTTTTAAAATCTCATCTTTTGTCCTCAAGTTCTGACCTCCTCTTATGCTTACTTTTGCAATTAAATGCGACATGATGCATTTTAATTGCATCATTATCTATATTATTGCATCATTTCTATATATAATGCAATAATAAAACACAGCATTCTTCTATCATTATACTTAAAATCCTATTTTTCCCTCTATAATTTCTATTAATCTATTGATTTACTATGTTTTGGTATCACTCCTTATTCAATATCATATTTAATATTTAAAACGTGACCTGTATGATTCATTTACCCCAATAAACCATATTTTGCTTCAACTTAAATATTTGCAAAATAAAAAAATTTAATTGATGCAGACACAGATACAACAAAGAATTATGAAAACAAGTAAATAATATTAACTTTCTTATAAGATATGAATATTATACTATCTCGCATTGCGTAAATTTTTGTAAATGTTTACACAATATCCTTTTTCTAATAATAAATTCTCAATATTCTCTATAATATGTTCCATATACCGTGGCTTAACCCCTGCTGTTTCAGCCAAATTCCATATTGTTATTTCTTTTCCCTGTCTTTCTAATTCCTCAATACCCCATTTTATTTTTCTTATTTGGAATTCTTCCAGACTTTCTACTTCTGAATCTATATATGCCTTTACCAATGGGAGTTTATCTTTCTTCTTTGATAGCCATCCGCTAATCCCTAGTTTACTACCTATGGTTGTCCAAGTAATTCTTTCAGGTTTACCTTCTTTCATTTTTGCAATAACTACTTTTACTAAAGGTAGCAATTCCGCATCTCTTTTAGCCCAATCAACAGTGTTAACTGTCGTTTTTATTCTACGATAATTTTGTTCCAACCATTCACTATCATATTTTTTCAGCCAAGAATACAATCCATCGTTATTTCTTCTAATTTGGTTACTACTTCTATCAGGATATTGAGCATGAAGTTCGAGCCATTTTTTTCTATATTCTTCTCTTTTTATTTTAAATTCTTCGGTATCAGTATTTTTCTTATAAATGTATTTTCCGCCACCATTGAATTTCCAAAATGGCTCTATTCCTAACCTGTCAATCGCTTTTCTAATAGTTTTCGTAGAGGACTTTAGTATATCTGCTATTTCCCGTATTGATAATCCTGACTGTGAAAGTTCAATTAATCTCTGGTCCCACAGTTCTTGATAAGCATCAATATTACTTTCATTTTCATCCTTAAAACCAAGTTTTGTATTAAATAATTCAACGACAGGTATTTCAAGAAATCTCGTTAATAGCAAGTATCTTATTGCATATGTTGTTCTATCATTTTTTTCTTACCATATCAGACAGCCAGCCTCCGCTTTTATCAGGTAGAGAAGACTGAACAAGTTTCAGATATTCATAGCCATAAAATTCTATAAAATCTTCTTTTAATTTCTTCTGGTGAATATAGTTGTTCATCCTTGCATATCCTTTTTCAATTAATTTTACCCGGAATTGATTCTTAAACCAATCAGGTTCTTTAAATTCAAAGTGATTGTTTAAAAAAGTATTTCTGCATCCTCTGCCATCCAAAGCATCTTTTCCATTAAATCGCTAGGAAAACTTATTTCTTTTTCTACTATACAATTCGCATGAGATGCACTAATAAATCTTTGTCTATTTCCTCCCCTTATAAGTTCCGTGCTATTATAAAGGGGTATTTTATGTTTTACACATACAAATACCCCTGTAATTTGGTGGCTTCTATGCCAGTATGGTTCTCCAAATCTTTCTATATCCTCTTTAAAACACTGAGGACAAAATCGAAAATACCTGTTTAAAGTAATGGAATTTGAAATAAGGCCCAATCTTATGTAAGAAACAGCACCCTCACCATTTCTCATAGTTTTAATTATTTTGTTAGCACGTTCCTCTGGGATAAATGCTGCAAGAAAGGGAAATAAGGTATGTTTATAGATAAAATATTCTGCTGTGTACTTTGAGTTTACAGGCATATTTTCAATCAATGCATCTAATTGTGTAGGCAATTCCATAGTTGCTATGCAATTCCTTGTCCCAAACAAGTCTTCAAAATTATGTATTTCTTTTATATTCCCACTCTGCATACAGTACCGTGCCAGTGTACTGTATAAAAGTTCGTCTGGATAAGGTGTAGGAAAGAAGTTCACGATATCACTTCCTTAGAAAAAATATCATCCTCAAAACTAATGATATATCCTGATTCCTTTATAGCCTCATATGCACTTTTATTATCTTTTTTGCCTTGCGCAACAATAGTCCGGATATCAAGTGGATTTGATATGTTTTGTTTTTCATTCTTTATTCTCTTTTCCTCTTCTTCCTTAATCCTATCATTTTTAACCATTTCCATAACGTTTTTCGTTATATCTTCTATATTTACATTTTGATTTTGAGAAAACATGGTATCAATTATTTTCTGAGCCTTTTTGGCATCCATGCCCAACTCAACAAGTTTTAATATGACTTCTTTTTTCTTCTCCATAAGGTTTTCCTGCTTCATTTTGTTCTGTTTTTTCTTTATCTCCTTTGCCCGCAAATCCAGGCTGATAGATTCTTTAGTTCGGGTTAAATAATCAGTATAGTTGATATCCCCTACATATATATCCTCGTACTTAATAATCTCTCTCAGATTATTCGTTTTCAATGCAGTAATCATTGGCTGAATCAGTTTTAAATTCTCTTTTGCCACCTTTTTTATAACATATGGAGTTATCTCTTCCTTTCCCGATGAAATAGCATGGGCTTGAGCAATGACATATACCTTTTTTAATAAATCAGGTATTCCCTGAGTTTCTTCATATAAAACACTGCTTAATTCAGGGGTAAGAGGAGTTTCTTTTCTTGTCCACTGATAGTGCCATATTGAATTAACTAATAAATCCCATACCTCGCCCTTTGGAATCTTATCGCATACCATATCACCATCAAGACCAGACCCCCTTCGTGCTTTCCTAAAATCCCCTTGGAGTACCTTTACAGCCTTCGGAGTTCCTACTAAAACGACTGGCACTCCTACATTATTTATAAGGTTTACAAAGAAATTTAACATTTTTTCACTTCCGCCAGACCTCGCCAAACTCAAATGTTGTATCTCATCAATCACTAAAATTCCTAGAGCACAATTTCTTGCCACCTGATTCATCACTGTCATCATGGCGTCCGTTGTTGCCCGTGTTCTCATCGTCTTTTGATAGTAGTTAGTTCCCAATAGCCTGTCTATTTCTAAAAAAAATTCATATAAAAGTCCCTTAATTGACCCATCGTGAGGACATTCCAGTTTCGCCCACACCACTTGATACGTAGAAAATGGCATGTTTTGATATTCAGAGTGTACAATTACTTGAGGATATAAACTTAGTATTCTATTAAGAGAGGAAGTCTTTCCCAAACCTGATATTCCTATCAAAGTAAACCCTAGTGAATACGAATAATATTCTTTATTATCCATTATGCCGATGGGATTTTTATGATAATCCCTATAAAAATCTTGAGCCAATCTGATGCCAAATGGATTGCGTGAGAGATAACCCTGTCTAATTGAACGAGAAATCTTTCTTTCCAGTTCTATAGTCATAGGAATGGGCTGAAAAACCTGAAATAATCTGTCTATCATATGAATACGGTAGTGGTTGTCTAACTGTCTTTCATTCTTTTCAAACTTAGGATAAAAAGCCAATTTTTCTATTGCCTCTTGCGCAGAAAGAAGATTAGGAAGGGATTCGATGAATGGATTTCCTCTATAATCTGGAATTACTTGTTCTTTATATTCTGCTTCTACTGCTATACTACCATTGGGTATCATCACTTCTCTCATCTAACATCACCTCTTTCTGTTTTCGAAACAATAGTTGCAAAGTATCATTTTCTCCTGTTTCTGCTTCCTCATCTAAATTGTTTTGATAGTTTTCATCACTATTTCCTAAATCAAAAGCCTCTTCCATCCTTCTTATCATTTTTTCAGCCTTTCTGTTTTCTCGTATATTCTTTACTCTCTGTTTATCGCTTTCTACAATGCTTGTTTCTCTTTTATAATCCTCCTCTGCCTGTTTAACTATATCTTCTATTTCTGAAATTAATTGTGCCTTTGCCTGTGCAACATTATCTTTATTTTTTTCTCTCTGCATTTTTTCTACTGCTAGAAGATACTCTATTTCTTCAATTGTCTTTTCCTTGTATCTACTACCTGCATCAGTTAAAAAACATTTCTCATATTTTTTTATATTATCATCATAAACATATATGTAATCCATATTCCGTGGGTCATAACTTATCTTTACATTCCATCTTCCTTTTACTCTGGCATCAGTAAACACTCCATTTTTTAACATAGTCTTTGATGCATAATACATATCCTTATACCTTATCCCTTTAGGAGTTACAGTTGCTGTATCAGCCGGCATCAACGCTAGTTTTATAACATCCTCAGGAACGGTTCTAAGTGTACCGCCCCGGTTTGCAATACCCCAGTTCCAAAGTTCAATTGGGATACATTGAACATTATCTTCAATCATATCTTCATCCCGTTTATAATAATCTAAATGATAATGATTGTTGTGATACAAGACGCATTTAATTAATATCTGTGTAAATTGGTATATATCCAATTTTGCTTTTATCCTATAGTCCTTATCCCCTCGTTCCCTTCCATCTAAATCCACAACACCTGGCAAAAAAGGCTTTACCCGTTCATTCGTAAGCCCAAAAAATCTTTCTACTGCTGATTTAAGGTCAGCCCGATAAGGAGGCGTATTTTTAACTTTTACATTAAGTGTATTTATAAGATTTTCAATATTTCCTCCCTCAAGTTCTCCCCGGTCGGCAGTTATAGACTCTGGTAAATGATGAACCGGCCAATCCTTCTCCTCTATTTCAATACCATACTGCTTGCAAAATTCCACTTTGTCTGTCGTTGCATTTAAAAGTGCCATCATTGCGCCAAGGTATGAACCACTTTCCAAACCTACATAAATTCCACATATCATACGGCTAAATTTATCGATGACAGCGTATATAGCAGGTCTGCCTATTATCCAATTCCGATTAAATCTTGATACCAAATAAACATCTCCCACTTGGCAGTCTATCTCAAATTCCCCTGGTTGAAATACTCCATCAAGGGAACTGCCTATAATAGGTCTGTACCGTTTTTGATACTTTTTATTGCTGTATCTGCTAGTTATCTCTTTTTTTAAGTCACGTTCTTTATAAAACCAGTATCTAAACTGACCAAATGAAGGGATTTGTGATTGCGGTTTTAAAATAGGTATCGTTACCCCATTTTCTTCTTTAAATCCATCATTAAAGTATCCCTTTCTCATAAGTTCGTAAGTCAAGGTCAAAGAATTTTTGGCTGTGGTATAGTAATATTTGTTTACTGCAATACGAAAAATTCTTTTAATATCTTCCGTAACATTAATTCCTTCTCCTTTAACACTTTGATTTGCTCTAGGTCTTCCTCTTTTCGCATCTCTAGCCTTTCTCTCTTTACCCTTTGCACCACAGTTTCTGTAGTCTGGCAATAAGGCATTACGGGTTTTTCCCCTTTTCCAATATCGCTTTAAATACTCTAAAATCCAAAATTCACTTATTCCATAATTCTCAGATGCTTTTTTTATTAACTTCCTTCTAAAAGATGCCTGATAAATATCAGGCTCCTTGTCTACCATATCTTTAACAATATTCCATGCCTTATCCCTAATAACTTTATGCTTTTCGGCTATATCTTCTTCTCTCAACACAACGATATATTTATCTTCCTTGATAATTTCTGTTTTATCCTCTGCTAGTGCAACTTCTATATCTTCAATTCTACGAATATAAGGAACTTTATTTTTATTTACATCAATTACATATGCTATTTCATCGTCAATCCACAATAGCCTCTCAATACTTTTATCTCCATTCTCCTCTTGCCATTCAATTAAAGAATTAACCGAATACTTTAACACCTTCATTCACCTCCTTACCGTTCACTTCAGGTATGTATATTGATTTACAGGTTTGATTAATATTTATTGGTCTGTCCATATCCAAACTTATTCTTTTTTCAGCAATTAGGCGTTTAAATAGAAACAATCCCATTCCCGCATCTAATGTATAATCTCTTTCAAATCCTGATATAATGTTTTTTATACTCTTTTGGCTATCTATAAATCTATATAAAAGAGCATCTAATAAATCAGCCAATTCATCTTCAGAAAAACTATTATCGCTACCAAAGCCCATCACTGAATGAATCCATTCGATGTTTTTCGCCCGAACTGTATTTATATCCTTATTAGTTACAATCTCCCAATTTATTCCCTGTGCTTCCCAGTACCTCCGCTCAATTTCAAGTTTCTCAATTGTACTCCTTCTTGATAATTCAGAAGCATATTTAATACTTCTCGCTGCAAAACTCTTTTTACCATCAGAATCTAACAGGGTAATTAAAAATGTAGTAGTTATTATATAAGGTTCTTTCGTTTTCTTATCTACAAACTTATCAATTTTTAAATCAGTAGTATCATTCAGTACCACTTCTAAATCTATAAGGGGGTAGTGCTCCCGAATATCAATTACTTTCTCCTCCCAATCCAATAAGTAGAAATATTTCAATTGCGTATCTGAGAAAAAATGATGTATTCGCTGCGTTGTCCATCCAAATACTCTTGTTACCCTGCCCATCGAAGGAAAATCCTGAATAGTTAACCACGGTTTATATTCCTTTCCCTCTCCCTGCCCTCTGCCTTCTTTTATCCATTGTTCTATCTTTTTTGAATCCCACGTTGTATTCCTTTTGCCCACATAAACACCTCCATGTGCCAGGAATTAGAGATTAGGTTATAAGAATTAAGAATTAGTATAATCGCAACATTCTTGATGCCTTAATTCTATCCGTAAATTTAAAAACAAAAAATGCCACTGACCGCAGGACACCTATACTAGATGTCTGTGTCAATGGCATTTACCATTCTACAGTGTACTTTCATTTTACCATATAACGACTTTATTTTAAACGTAAAATTTTTTTATTTACAATATTCAATTATTTTATTTACTGTTATTCAGCAGCAAATTGAAGAGTTTATATGAAAATAGTAATTGAAATAATGGAAGTATTAGTAGAGTTTATCTATCTATGCCTTTTCATTATTTTACTGAAGCATTCCACCTTCGAATTTATAGTTTTTTAAGTAATTCCAATATGTGTTGACTTCATTACTATCAAGCATTCCGAAGATGTCTTCAATCTCATCATAAAAATCCTTGTATGCTTTGCATATAGAAGGCCTCATTTTCCCCCTTAAATGAGGTAGTGTATAATTGCAAAATACTAAATCCCTTATGACAAGAAACTCTGCAATACTTGTTTCTAAAATAACTTCTTTTTGATTATAAGGCTCGGCTGATAGAATATATAATTTAACCATTAACATCTCCGCATTACTGATGTAATCATATGTTGCAAAGTTGCTTGCTACTTCTTCATTACTTAATAGTTCAAGGAGTCTATCTACCTGCTGTAATAAAGTAAATAATAATTTTTTAGGAATCATTATCTGAATGTTTTCTTCATTGAATTTTGAATAAATTTCTTCTGCTTTTGTAAACATATTATAAGCCCTCCTTATCATTATAAAATTCCTATTTTTAAATCTCATATAATATAAAGAGGGCTATATACTAGTCTCAAGTTTTATAATCAGTTAAATGGTGGATATTTCATATTTCTTACATCCAGTGCTTGTCTACCTCCCTCAAGTATATTTAGTACTTTTTCGCTTATTCCAACTTTATCAATAGAACCTGAGCAACTAACATAACCATTTTCACCAGTAGACTCAAGGATAATTATGTTTTCTGCATCTCCTGATATCGGAATATTTGGGTTATGTGTAGCAAAAATTAACTGTCTGCTATTTTTTATTTTTCTAAACTCTTTTACCAAACTTGAGTAAATATAAATGTTGTCCAAGTCATCTTCTGGCTGGTCAATAATCAAAGGTCTATTATCGCCTAAATCGTGTGCAGCGGTAACAATCATGAGCAGCATAGCCACTGATTTTTGACCCATTGAAAGCAATTTTCTTGGCAGAAATCTCTGCTTTTTACTTATTCCTGTATTTACATTGTATTCATATTCAATTTTATCCTCTGGGAAAATTGTAAAAATCCATTTATCTAATACTGGCCTTATCCATTTGATTAACTGTTCAGCATCACTTTCTTTAAGTCCATAGCATTTAGCCAATTCATTAGGCTTATTATACAAAACATATACTGGGAAAAGCCACTCTCCATTTTCAAATGCAACTTTCCTAACTACTTGTGTTAGCCATTTTTTCAAAAGAATTTGTTTTTCATATATTATATTAAATTTCCATCTGCATTGCTTTACAGTATCATCAATAATTCTCTTTTTATCTTTTTCTGTAAAATCTTTCTCAAGCCTTAATCTTACTTGTCCATCTAAAACTTTATTTACTTTATTAATTATGTTTTTTCTCAAGTTAAATATTTCTTTACCATTTTCAAGTATTTCAATAAATGGACGTGTTATTTCCTGCATGTCTTCCTCAACAATATGTTTTCTATTAATATAATCATTCCATTCAATTTTATCTTGCTTTTTAAGTACACTTTCTATAGATAAGTAATTCTGTTTTATATTTTTTAGTAAATTACTGTACTTTTCTGTATCACTAATAAGTAAGAGGTTATTTATTACTTCTATAGGACCTCTTTTATCTTGAGCGTAATTTAATATAGCACGTTGTTTATAAGCAACTGATGAAAAGTTTTGCAATTCTTTATAAATTTCTTTGCTCTTTTTGCTGCTATAAAAATTTCCATTTTTGCTCAACTTATAGACACTAGGTTCTTTTAATTCATTTATTAATTCATTAGTATAATCGTCTAACTCAATTTTAGGTTCACAAATAAAAGCATATACATCGCCAAAGTAGTTTAGGAAAACAACGGAAGTATCGAATTTCAACGTAACCTCATCATCAGTTGTTTCTGGGAAGAGTGTATATTGAACTATATCTAATAATGTTGATTTACCAGTTCCTCGTGCTCCAATCACACAGTTTAGTGCTTTATTAAATCTAAAGAACTGAAATCTATCAGGATTTTTAGGGTCTTCCAAGTATCCACCTTTTATAGCAACTCCCTCTATATATGGGTAATTGCTTCCTGGTATCTCATCATATATTCTTACCTCTGGGTCTAATAATGCAATCTTTAATCCGTGAAATGATAACTCAGATAACTTTATATATGAATATCTCTCACCTATAGGTCTTCCATCGGCTTTGTAATTGCCTTCTGTATCTCGGGTTCCATGACTGTCCGAACAATATATTACAGCAATACTTTTTTCCCTTCTGTATTCTTTGTTGTTAAGAATATCTTTTAAAAGTTTATCTTTCAAATTCTTGTCATTCAAACTAATTCCGTAAAGATGTTCAGATTTTATTATAGATGCCAGGCTTTTCCCTTTATGTATCCAAGAGTCGTTTTCACTCTTGTCATTGTGAAGAAGTTTTTCTAACATGCCATTTGAAGAATCTGCATGTGCTAAAATAGTTATGCCACCTATTTCATTTATCCTTTTCATTAACTCTATAGGGGTTACTTTATATGCATCAGCATCCTCTTCCCCTTGTTCATTTATATCTATACCTATGTTATATAGAAATGTATTCAACTCATTTTGCTTCTTGTCAGGAGGAAAAATGGCTAAAATATGCTTGCCAAAACACGAAATTTCAATACCCGGCAATATAAGCATTCCTGCATACTTACTATATTTTTGTTTATCACTATTTATGTAATCCATCATCTCGTAATATCCCTTAACAGTATTATGGTCAGTTATTGCAATGATACTAATTCCGCTTTCGTAGGCTTCATCAAGTATTTCGATATATTCTTCTTCATTAGTTGAAAATCTCTTTTTATAGCATTTAGATGCAGGAGTATGTATATGTAAATCCATCTTAAAATACTCGCAACCACATTTTTTCTTGCATACTTTATCATAAAGTTGCTTTAGAGTAACGTTATCCATAAACTTTCGTTCTCCTTTATAATAATTGTAACTTTTTCAATATCTATTTCTGAATAACGCTGAAATCCTTTTCACTTAGCCCAGATTCACTTTATTACCATCATCTTTTATATCATTTTATATAAAAATTATAAGACAAATTACATAATTTTTCCACTTAATTAGACAACAAAACTACTTTTATATTTTTTATGCTATTGATGACACAATATCACAAAGAGTAATATTTAAAAATCCATTTATGGTTAAATTTATACTATTTTTGTGGTATAATATAACAAAAATCATATGTAAAGAGGTAGAATCTTTTAATGAAAGAAACAACAAAAATAATTGAACAATCGATTGACAGCAATCAAAAAGAAATCGAAAGTATTATGGACGCTATAATTAATGAAAATAGGCAGGCCCTTATAGAGTTGGCAAAACAATAATAATTATTATGCTTACTTTTCAAATAGGTTTGTCTAAGAATTTTGTATTGAGTTTAATAAGCCGAGATATTTCTCGGCTTATTATTAATTATCTTCTTAAATTTCATTATAAACTTTTTCATATTCCTTAACCCGTCTATAAAATGTATTTCTCTTCATCATACACAATTCCATCGCTTTAACGGCTGTTATTTCTCCTGACTTCCATCGCTTATACACTTTTTCAAAATTATCATCGATTTTATGTTTAGGTCTCCCAAATTTAACCCCTTTTGCCTTTGCTACGGCTATTCCTTGGCTTTGTCTTTTCCTTATATTATCCCTTTCCCGTTCTGCGACAAAACTTAGAACCTGAAGCACTAAATCGCTTACGAAGTTGCCTAAGGTATCCTTATATTGAGTAGTATCTAAAAGGGGCATGTCTAACACTTTAATATCTGCTTTAATTTCCTCTGTTATTTCTCTCCACTCTTTTAAAATTTCCCTATAATTTCTACCAAATCTGTCAATTGCCTCAACTATCAGTAAATCCCCCTGATTTAACACTCTCTTTATTAGTTGATATTCTTTCCTCTCAAAATTCTTTCCGCTTTCCTTATCAATAAAAATAAATCGCTCATCTACTCCATGCTTTTTCATCTCTTCTATTTGGCGTGCTTCATTTTGGTCTTTAGAACTAACCCTTATATACCCATAAATTCTTCTATTTATATTTCTCACCGTCCTTTTTAGAAAGAAAATAGAAAACTATTTCAAAATGTCATCACACTTTTGAAATATATTTCAAAATATATATTTAACTTTTTGAGATACAATTTTAGACCTTATTGAATAGTTTCAAAAAGTACACTTTTTGAAACAATAAGATACTATTTCTTTTTATGCATAAACCAAATAGCACCAATACTGACAAGGGTGATACAAAAAATCATGGTAATTGTTAAATACATCATGCTCACTAATCCCCCTAACAAAACAGAGATAAGGTTTCCCTTATCCCTGTTGTTTTATCATCCTCCACTCTTTTCTATTATCTAAAATAACAAACCCTGTGACTATTAGAAACGGTATTATTCCCAGCCATCTGTATTCGAAAAATGTTTTTTCGAATAAATAGTAAAGCAAGAAAAATACTATATATGCAACTGCGGTTGGTATTACTATATTAAGCATAATATTTATTTTCTTTTTCATCGATAATCATCCCCTCTGTAATATAAATTTATAAGATAATTGTAGCGCGCATAAAAAAATTTGTCAGGTCCAATTTAAAATTTGAAATATATATGTAATAAAATATTCATAACCTTACCCCTTATTCCTATTCCCTTATTAGCAATTGTCCCACCATTAGGGATAATAAAAGGTCCAATAGAAACAGTACTTCCTTGTGCTGTTTTCCCTTGCCCTGTAACATATAGTTCTGTTGCTTTCCATGTTTGTCTATAACTACATGGGATGCTATCAGTTACCCATGTACCAACATATTCATCCCAATACGCGTAACTCCTGCTTTCGGAAGAAGTCATTTCTACCGTTTCTTTAGAAGCCTCAACTGTAACTTTTACATTAATATCCTGATTAACCCAGTTGTCTCTGTTTCCTGGAATATCTGCGGACTGATAAGGGTCAAATGTTATACTTCCTCTTCCTGTTGTAGGCGGACCACCGCCATTTTCAATTGGTTCATAATAGAAATACACATAATGGAATTCACGGTCTGCTGACAAGTAAATTGTTCTGGTAATGGCTTGGTCACCTGTAACAATTTCAACATTATCTTTCCCACCCTGACCAGTATAGTTAAAAGCACTATGATGAATTTTATAACCTGGGAAGGTTAAACCTGTAACTTCTACTGGTATCGTTTCACCAGGCTTAATATCGTATACCCCCCGAATTAAAGGTTTTCCACCAGGGTCTAATCTTTCTCCAGTAATAGTCCAATGTGTATATTGAACTGTTTTTTGTACAATTACATCCTCTTTTTTGAATGTGCATTTTTTACCAAAATAGTCTCTGAACATTCCTGGGTCTAGCCATTGTCTGGCTCCTGCTGCTCCTCTTTTGTTAATATCCCATTGAGTAACTTTTTCTCGATTTGTCATATGATTAGTTGCCAAAGATGTTCCATGTTGAGTTAAATAATATTCTCCTCTGTTTTGAGGTGGTGCTTGGTCATTTCCTATAACCCTTCTGTCATCAGTCATAATTGCATTAGCCTGCATTGTTCCTGCTTCCCTAATACTAATAATTGCATCAAAGTAAATCTCTACGCCTTGTGCAAATTTTGTAGAAAGATAGTCTTGGGTAACTGTGTTTGGAAAATCTTCAAGTAAACATTGAATAATACTACCCTGATATTTTTGATTCGCAGAAGGAGAAATCGGAACGACAAAAGGAGTATATACCATTCCGTTAACCCTTTCTTCTACCCCCACCCAGTTTGGGTGTACCCAAGTTAAATATTTGGTTGAACCATCGAGAGGTTCAAATCTTACTTGCCACCCAATGGTAGCAAACCTTATAACATTTATACTTGGGGCTGCCATGGCTTCATTTACAAATGTAAGTGTTTGGCTTTCTTCTGAAAACATTACTCTAGAACCATACAAATCATACCATTCTTTTGGAGTCATACCTTTCAATTCTGGCAACCGCAAGTCGTCATTTGCATATACTTGAGTTAATTGTGTTATCTGAAATAAAGGAGAGAAATTTAAAAGCAGTAAAATTATTATCATATACATACTGAATTTAATTTTTATAACCTTATTTCCACACATCTATGTTTTCACCTCCTTAATCCGTCAGATTTATGTTTATTATAAGTGTTTGAATTGTAAATTCAAATTTTAATATAAAAAAAGAAGGGTAATAACAACCCTTCTTTTTCAACTTTAATAGATATTAAAATTTTTTATTTAAGATATTCCATAGGTCTGAAAGAACTTAAATCGGAATGCCTTGTATAATTAATTGGGGAAAACTCCCATCTTTCCCTAAATTCTCTGATTCCATCAACGCCAATTGACATATCTATTAATATATCTTTTTCATACCATTTACCAACTTCCAATCCTTGTTCCTTTAAAAATGCAGGGTCAGTCGGTGGATAATAAATTATTCTCCATGTTGCTATGGCTCTCATATCCCCACCACTATAAATCAGCGAATTATCCGTTATTAATTCTGCTTGAGAAACTACTTTATACTTTTTATATTTTTCAATTTCTTGTTTCAATGCTTCATCTGCAAAAATCATATCTTCAATTTTTCTTTTATTTCCTTTTTCATCAACATAACCATTAACGGGGGAACCAGGATTATGATAAAAGAGAACCCTTTTTTCATAGTTGCCTATACCCCATTCACCACCATAAGTTGTGTAATATTTCGCTTCAGCATCTAAATTTCTGTAGTCAACCGTATATCTGGTATTAAAATATAATTCAAACATCGGTTTGAACAGTTTTAATGTGTCAGACTTTAATTCAATATTGTAAGCATTTACTGCTTTCCCCCAGTCTGATGTTCTATCCAATTTTAATGGATGTTCATACAACCTCTTATTTACATAAGGAGAGATTGAACGCCAGATTTCCGCATTCGATGGCTTTTCTACTTCAGGCATAGGTTTTTCTTCTAGTTTTCTGATATTTACAGCAAGTTTACTTAATACTTCATCTGAACTTAATGAACTGTATTCTTTACATTTGTTAATCCATTCTTGTGCTTCTTCCTTAGTCAAAAAATCATATGGTCTTAATTCCTTATTTTCATTTACATCAATCATACCTGCTAAATATAAAGTGACCATTTCTTTTTGATAATTTGGTGTTATCATGCGGATATCTTTTATATGACCTCTGTAATTTTCCCAATAAACTAAAGTGAAATATTGCTTGTCTATATTATTAATTAATATATTGATTTCATACGGCTGAAGTTTATGGTTTCGTGTATAGCCTTGAATAAATAAATCATTATCACCTGAAGTAAATAAAGCAGGCATGTTTGTTAATTCATCCATAATTCTTGCCATTGTTAAAGCGGCTTCTCTTCTCAAAATAGGCTTTTCATATGATGGATATTCTGCGGAAGACCTTACATAACCTTTTTCATAAGCATACTCCATAGTAGCCTCTTTACCTATAGCCTTTAGTAACTGGGTCGTGAACTCCCTTACACTTAAAGTATTACTTAAATCTATTGGTAATTGAGGAATTTTTCTTTGGTTTTTTTCCAGAAATCTCATAAGAATAGTACATGCTTCTGCTCTTGTAGCGTTTTTGCCAAATCCAAAACTTCCATCAGGGAATCCCGTTATAATCCCAGACACGAAAACTTTTAATGCAATGTCTTTTGAATCAGGGTCAAGGGTTGAGTAATCAGTAATAAGGTAAGAGTACTCTTTATAGTTTTCAGGAATATCTAAACTAATTCCTTTTCCCTTAGCACTTGTTCCTGTCCCCGCCCTTACAATCATTCTTGCCATTTCGCCACGGGTAATATAACGATTATAATCTGAAAACTCTCCATTCTTAATAATACCTAGTTCTTTAGCCTTGTTAATATAACCTTCTGCCCAGTGAGCATTTGGAGAAGTTTTAATGTTATTATCAATAGTGGAAACCAGAATTTTAGTAAATTCATTTACTCTTATTTGAGCATTTGGCCTAAATGTCTTATCGGGATACCCTGCTATTAACCCTCTTCTTATTAACTCCATTACATCTTTATAGAACCAGTCAGTTTCCTTTACATCAATAAAATGAGTTGTAGTCCCTTGCCCAATAACTGCATTTACAGGAACACTAATAAAAATTAATATTGCTAATAGAAGTATTATTGACTTTTTCATAATAAAAACATCTCCTTTACTTCTATAACTTATATACAAACATATTATTTCATTAATTTTTTAGAAGCATAAATTAAAACTTGTTAAATATATTTATCTACTCCTATCTTATTTATCGTAGATATATGACAAATCCTATACTAAACAAGCATCATATTGCATTTTTCCAAACATCACCCCTTACTAAAGATTATCTCACTCTTTAACATGTATAGTATTTACTTAATATTTTACACAATTTATAATTAGTATCGTATTATCATCATATATCCTTTAGTATTTTTAATTTTTGTCAAACTTTTTCCTAAATTAATGTATTAAAAATGATAGAAAATATATGATTATTAAAATATTTTTTGAGAAATTTTCTCATAATTCCACCTCTTATCCCAAATTTTATACTTACAAATTATCTTGTAATAAATAAAGAGCATATTCTTCTTAATTACTGAAACTATATTCCTTTCACCCTACAAAACTTTTACCTCTTATAATTTGACTTTCCATCTACCCACGGCTATAATGCTCCAAATTTCGTGAAGGAGTGGTCGAAATGATAAATTTGGAAGTTCTTAGAATAGAACTAAATTACCTGCAACAGGTTATAAAGGGTATTATAGGAGATAAGGCTTCAAGGGAATTAGGTGAAGCAATTGAATTATTAGTACTATGCTTTCTTAACCCTAAAAACTATAACACTTTTTGTCTATCCAACCTCCAAACGATTGAACAGTACTTAAATCAAATTCAGAATAAAATAGAACCCAGTAAATATCAACTTCTGTTGAACAATATTCCTACCATAAAAACTTTCTTGGAGAAAGTAAAACTTGAGATGTCCATATCCTAACAAAATAAGGCTTTGTAGGATACATAGCCTTATCCCCAAAGCCTTATTCCTTTATCCTAATTTTCCTTAACCCTAACCACCTTGTTCCCTTATAAACTGAAATAAGTCTGAATTATCCATTTCCCTAAAATCATCGGCTTTTATAATATTTGTTAGAACTACTAAACTATTATTTTCACACATTTCACCGACTAGAGTAAACCTAAAATCCTTATCATAAGCAATTATAAAATTCTGGTCTTTTTCTATTTTAATCGTTTCTAGTTGTTTTATAATGCCTTCTTTATTTAATTTATATTTATCAATAAGAGTATCACATTCAATTAAAACCTTATTCATACTGTAATATCTCCTTTCCATATATTACTAGTATAGTACAATATACAAATTTAAAATACCTAAACTCAAACTTTTTACTCAAACAAATTAGGAAATAAATCACCGTAAGTATCAATAAATAATACTTAACCCTTATTCCTATACTTCCTTAATATAAATATACTTTTCAAACCGATGCAATATCAAATATCCCATTTTTATACTGATACACTTTATCCGAAATTCTGTTCGTGTCTGTGTCTATTGCCATTAATGACTTTATTATCGAAATATATTCAGGACGATATCTGGCCACAATTAATGTAGTTGAAGAAGGAATTGCAAAAAGATAATCCTTCCCTATTTTTTTGTGTATTTGATTCTGTAGTGCGGTACTTAACAACAATGTCGAGTTATAGTCTGTAGAATACTTCAGGCAGAATACATCAAGTGTCTTATCCAACTTTACCAGTGGATTGGCCATCTTATTCAAGTTTTCCCATGCTGCCTTTTTCATTTTATCAAAGTCTACATCATCGCTATTAAGTATAAATCTAAAAACTTCTCCGATATCTGAAGCATAAAAAATATCTATATCAGCAAAGGCTTGCTCTCTATAAAACCCTAAATCCTTTTCCCCTTTCCCAAACTCCCTGCTTTTAAGCAATGGATACACATTATTATAGTCTACTTTAAATTTGTATTGATTTAATATTTCATTTGAAATCTTTATATATAATCTCTTTATGCTTTCAAAATCCGTAACCTGGTATTCTTTATACATGCTATTGATTGGCAATTCAACATGGGTTAATCCAGTACCAAGACGGATAAAACTATTTTCTATACTCACTTCAGGAAATACTTTCTTAAAATCCTCTGAAATATTCTGTACGAATTCTTGAAGCGTAAGCATTCTTTCATCCCCTTTAACTGCATTTTTATACCCTACCCTCTAAATCCTAACAATAAAATAAAGTTCTCTTCCAAAGATAGCATCGTCTGTTAAATTTCATATCTGCTATTTCTGAAAATACAACATCATATCCTTCACCACATATTTATTATAAATAAGTGAAAAGGCACATCTCCCTTTCGTTTAATTCCAGTTGTGAAACTGGCCGTAAAGGAGATGTGCCTCCATCCGTGTTTTATTCCTTACAACCTAAATCCTTTAAATCTATATTCCTTATATCCTACTCAGAATGATAGCGCAATTTATTGTTATTTGCAAATGTTATTTAACTATTCCTCTATTCTTTAAACAATCATTATTTTTCAATTAGACTTTTACTTATCATAAGTAAATGAAAAAATGTAATGTTCTCTGAAGAAAACTTATATTTATTAGGCTTAATAATGAACAAGCCAATACTATCCACTTTATACCTTGACAGAATTGACTTTACTTCTTCCATATGATGTGTTTTTTTATAAATATTAACTCATCTATGATATCGCTTTGCCTTCCATAAGAAGTCTAAGTTTTTCTGCAGCAACTTCGCTTAGCAAATCCCCTTGTATTTTAAATTTATTCTTATTCAATCTATTCTGATAGGTTGATACTTCATTATCTCCAATATATCCTCTAATGTATGCTTCTTTTATAAGATGAATTATTCCAACAATTTCGCCTAACTCTATGTATCTTTTAGCATAATTTATTGCTCTTTTATCATCGCAAAAAGTTATACATCCAAAGTTTTTGGCCTTAACAAAACATGACAACTCTGCATTACTAATTCTTTTTTTATGCTCTGGAACTCGTGCCATCTCTATTAAATCTTCAATAGATAGTTTTACATGTTTGATTTTATTTTTAGATACTAACTGTCTATAAAAATTTTTGGTATCTACTTTTCCTTTTTCAATTTCCTGTATAACATAAATAGTAGTGCATAAATAATATTCTAAGTAATCTATTAAACTACTACACTTAATATTCTTTAAATTTATCAACGTACTCGTATCAATAACAGCGATACTGCTCATTATCACACCTCCATGTAAACATCCCATAAGTCAATCAACTGTTTTGCATCTTCAATATTCATTTGTAAGCATTCCAGCATTTTGCCATAAGATATTTCATTCTGTTGATAAGCGTTTCTTACCAACTCTATAAATTCCAGTGAAATTCCACTTTCAATAATCTTTTTCAATCTTTCATGAAGATTTTTTGATGCTCCAGCCAATTCGGGGTCAATCTTATCAGACTTTGATATAATGAGTCTTTCATCTTTTAATAGTCTTTCTATAAGTTTCTCACTAAACCTTTTTCCTTTTAACCTATATATTACAACTTTACTACTAACATTATAGTGATTGCATATGTCTAAAATTATCTTTATTAGTTCTTCGTATGAAATATCAGTATTAATTGATTCTATTCCCTTGTCAGGAAGCAGAAAATTACTCGCAAAATTATTTGCACGGATTTCTACATAATCCATTTCTCTGTTAAAATATGTAATTGATTGTTCTTTGCCAGAATCAAAAAGGACATGACAGTATTCATGTGCCATAGAGAAATTCTGTCTATATAAATCATCTGAATAGTTAATAAGTACACAATGCCCAGCAATTGGATGTTTTATGTAAACACCAGAAATGTCGCTATCTTCAAGTTTTCTTCTAAAAATATGAATCTTTTGTTTTCGCAAAAGGCCATAGATATCATTGATAGAATCATCAATTTTAAGACGTTCTCTTTCTAAATACGCAGCAGTTATTCCCTGGTATTTATGATTATCACTTTTAAATTCATATTTACTATAATCATATGGCATAGGCTTTTGTCTCGATAGCAAATCTTCTAAATTATGTTTTTCTTCACATAGTCTAATAAATTTCCGAATCGCTTTTCTATCATTCTTAGTTATATCTCCATTTTGCCTAAAAAGTTCCTTAACCTGTGATTCTGCAGATACATAATCACCAGAGACAAAGTATCTAAAATCCATTTCTAACACTTGAGAAATGATTATGATTGTATCTCCATCTATGCTATTTAATTCACCACTTTCGATTTTTTCATACTCTTCAACTGAGCATCTTAAATATTTAGCAATTTCGTCTTTTTCAATAAGAAGGCTTTCTCTTGCCTCTTTTATCTTTCTACCAAGAAGTTTATAATCAAAACTCATATTGCTCCCCCATAAGTAAAATGCTTTTAAACACTATCTATTGGTCACCTTTACTTCACCATACTATTTAATTTCTCATAAGTTTCGACCAGCATATACTCCATAAGGGCATTCCTAAATTGCTCATCGTCTAAAACACGGGTAAAAAATGCCTGATTCTGGTCCATTCTGTCAATCACTTTGTTTATAAACACTTTTTCAAAGGCAAATCTAAAATCATCAATAGTATTTGTTTTAGCCTTTTGAACCAAATCTTCATCAGCGGCAAAATCCTCTTTTATTTGCTCTACCGATAACTGGTCCGCTTTTGTGAAGTTAGTTCCAAACCGCTTATTAAGACGCTCAATAATGCTGGACAGATATTCTTTCTGCTCTTCTTTTACAGCCGTTCCTGCAAATCTTACTGGCGCAACCGGTATAATTTCAACATCGGGTGTCAATGATACACTACCTTCAAATGTCTTTTTAACAGTATAATATTCCAAAGCAACTTCATCCGCCAGATGTATAGTAGAACCTTTTTCTTTTGGCAGTTTTTTAAGCAAATATGTTAAATATATATATAACTTATGTAATTCAACATCTTCAAAAGGTGTAATTTGTAGTATGAATGAGTAAAGTCTTATGTATTTCGTTGCTTGGCCACTAAAATCTTGCTTCCGTTGTTCTTCCAGTTTTTTAAATCTTTCTACTGCTACATCTATTAAGTGGTTTAATATAGCCCTGTCTTTAGAAGTCCTTTTATCCTTCGGTTTAAAATATATATTATTAAACCTATCCAACTCATCTTTTATATATACTCCATAGGCATGTAATTGATTTTCAATATCGTATAGAATATTTGGTTCCGTTACTTCTTCCACAATAGTTGCCTGATAATAAGGTTTAAACGCTTCTTGAATATCCTCTGCTTTATTTACAAAATCAAGAATAAAGGTATCTTCTTTTCCTGGGCAAGTTCTGTTAAGCCTTGATAAAGTCTGTACCGCCTTGACTCCTGACAATTTTTTGTCTACATACATGGTATGTAAAAGTGGCTGGTCAAAACCTGTCTGATACTTTTCTGCAACTAACAGTACTTGATATTCATCAGTGGCAAAACGTTCTGGAAGTTCTGACTCCTTAAATTTGTTCATACCACTCTCAGTATACTCCACTCCATTATCCTTTACTGTTCCTGTGAAGGCTACAAGGGTTTTCATATCCTTGTAACCCTTCTTTTTTATATATTCATCAAAAGCAAGTTTATATCGTACAGCGTGAAGCCTGGAACTGGTTACAACCATTGCCTTGGCTCTTCCGCCTATTTTATGCCTGGTTACGTTTCTAAAGTGTTCTACCATAATTTCAGTTTTTTGAGCGATATTATGAGGATGAAGGCTGACGTATCTTGTAAGCGCTTTTGTGGCCTTCGCCTTATCAAATGCAGGGTCATCTTCAATTTTCTTTGCCAGTTTAAAATAAGTTTCATAAGTTACATAGTTTTGAAGTACATCAAGGATAAATCCTTCCTCAATCGCTTGTCTCATAGAATATAAATGGAAAGGATGAGGAAGTCCATCATCACCTATGGTTCCAAACATCTCTAATGTTTTTGCTTTAGGTGTGGCAGTAAAAGCAAAGAAACTAATATTCGGCTGTTTTCCCCTTTTCTTTATTGTTTTTATAATTTCCTCCTCAGGGTCATATTCCTTGCCTTCCAACTCTTCATCCAGTTTTGCTGCTTCTTCTAGGCTATTGGCAGATAGAACTTCCCTTAAAGAAGCCATATTTTCTCCTGCACTGCTGGAATGAGCCTCGTCTATAATGACGGCATACTTACGGTTTTCCAACTCTCCTACCTTTTCAATGATAAAAGGAAACTTTTGCAGGGTAGAGATAATAATCCTGGTTCCACTTTTCAGAGCATCAGCCAATTGATTTGAGTCTTTATCTATTTTCTGTACAACTCCGTGTTTATGCTCTAATTGATAAATGCTATCCTGCAACTGCCTGTCCAAAACCCTTCTATCCGTAATAACAATCACCGAATCAAACACGGGGTTATCGTTATCATCATGAAGATTGGCAAGCCTGTGAGCAAGCCATGATATGGAGTTGGTTTTCCCTGACCCTGCGCTATGCTGCACAAGATAGTTCGTCCCTACACCCTTCTTTTTTGCATCGGCTTCCAGTTTCCTTACTACATCTAATTGGTGGTATCTTGGGAATATGACGGTTTCCGAGGTATAAGTATTACCGTCTATGTCTTTCTTTTCTTGAGTCTCTATAAATACAAATCTTTTTAATATGTCCATCAGGCTATCTTTTTGAAGTATCTTTTCCCAAAGATAATCCGTTTTTAAGCCATCAGGATTGTCTGGATTTCCTTTTCCTCCATCACAGCCTTTATTAAATGGAAGGAATGAAGTCTTATCTCCTGAAAGCCTCGTAGTCATATAGGCTTCTTGAGTATCTACTGCAAAGAATACAATGGCTCTTTTCTTAAACTGAAACAACAGTTCATTAGGGCTTCTGTCTTTCTTGTACTGCATGATTGCATCTTCATAGGTTTGACCAGTAAAAGGGTTCTTAAGTTCTAATACAACAACCGGAAGTCCGTTCACACAGATAAGCATATCTATACTGTTTTCGTTTTTGGTACTGTAGTGTACCTGCCTTGTGACGGATATCCGATTCTTCTCATAGAGTTCAAGCATTTCTGTATTTAATTTACTTGCAGGCTTGAAATAAGCAAGGTCTAAATACACACCATAGTCTTTAATACCATGCCTCAATACATCAATCATGCCACGGTTGTTAAGTTCCCTATTTAATCGGCTTAATACTTTGAATTGATACTGGTCCTTATAAATTTCTCTTAATTTCTCCATTTTTTTAGGCTGAGTATCCTCAAGAAATTCAAAGAGAAGTTTAATATCAAGAGCAAATTCTTTGTTATAGTCATCAGGATTACCCTTAATATATCCTGATTTTAGAAGACTCTCTTCTACATATTCCTCAAAGCCTATTTCTCTAAGTTCCACTGGAGTCTTAACCACTTTTATTCATCCCCTTATTAACTATTTGCTAATAAATCAATTTTATTTACATCCCATATCTTTTTGCATATCTCTTTATAGAGGGACTGCCTCTCTATTAATGCCTTTTTATCAAACTGTTCATATGGCTTAAAGGGTAATTGTGCTTCGTTCATAAAGCGTAAAAATAGTGGATTATTACTATAGCAATTCTTATTTAATGTCCTAGCCAATAGGTTTTCACTATCATATTTTACTACTTTCTTACTGTATTCCATGTCTTGAAAACTCCTATTCTTATCTTTAGGGAGGATTAATAGCCCCCCAAACATATTCCTAAACTGTCTAAATTCTTCTTCAGTTGAAAAATCCTGCTGATGGTTCCCTTGAGTATAGTCATCAGCCCAAATATGTTCAATATCATAAGGATTTTTTTGCTCTCTATTCACATAGTCGGCAAAATTACTGTTAATACCACTTTGTTCCCCTATGTAATGGGTCATTCTTGCAAGAATATGAAGCATATATCTTTTTGTAAACTGATTTAAATAAAAACCATCAATACCTTCAAGAGTTAAGTCCATACCATTTATATAATGCTTTAATATTTCCGCCAATTCACTAATATCCTTATTGCGTATCATTTTTGTTATATTAAATACTGTATATCTAATAGAAGAATAATCAACCGTCTTGAAATTAAAAACTCTGATGGATATAAATTGGTCAACAAAGCAAGAAACCATTTTAATCTTCTTATCAATGATGTCTCGTGTATCATCACTTCTTATAGCAGATAGTATAATCTGATACTGTAGTGTAAATCCTCTGTCTGCATTATAAAATACGTACTCATAATCTTTATTGAAGTTACGTGAATAATCCTTTAAACGTATATAGATATCTGAATACATTTGAAATTTTTTCAATATAAAATTCTCAAAGTCTATACTACTATTTAAACCTATAGCAGACCTATTTTCTTGGACCCATTTGTGAAATGTTGTACCAATGTTATCAAAATCCTTGTTTTCTGCATCTTTCTTACCTTCTCTAATGGTTTCTGCATACTGTGCTCTCAACCAGTTCTTTATAAAGTCTGCATCGCCATCTTTTTCGATATCTTTCAACTGTACCACTTTACTCTTCCATAAATCATTCGCCTTATTTCTAATAGTGTTGTCATCAATCATGGAAAGAAGATAGCCTTTTAACATCTCCGTAGGAGTGAGTCTCAACCCTCTATCATTCATAGTTACAAAAACTTTATGTGCATCTTGCTCTGAATCAGTCCGTATCTGTACTAAAGATACATTATCAATTAACCATTCAATAAATACCGGAAGAGGGTCCCCTTTTAATTCATCCGGAAAAATCCGCTCAATATCTTTATAACGATTATAAAGATTTCTAACACTCTCTGATTGCTCATTAGCAATATCGTAATCACCTGTTTCAAATAAGGATGCTAAACACTCCTCCCTTTCAGGAACATTAATACAAAATGTCTTTTGTCCATACATTTCAGAATAGATATAGTTATCAATATTGACTTTAGGTAAATTCGCCTGCTGTTTCTGTAGATTATTTAGATAAATAAGAAGCAGTGTTAATGATGACAATCTCTGCTGTCCATCTATAATTGCATTGTCATTGGTAAGGATAATGGGACCGAGAAAGTAATTTCCATAATTCCTTACATCAATCTGCCTGTCACCTTCTTTATAGAACTCAAAAAACTCATTAGTCAAATCCTCTATTAGTTCTTCAATCTGTTTGGTTCCCCAGTTATATTCCCGCTGATAGTACTGAACCGTGTATTTATCATTCAGCAGCGTGCGTAAATTCACTGCATGGGCTGTTATTTTGTTCATAATAAATCACCTCACTCATGTTTCCAAATTCCCTTACATCGATTTTACCTGTTACTGCTTCGGATATAAGGGATTGGCGGTATTCTTTTAGTTTTTGGATTTGTGTTTGTATATCATTTACCAATTGGTCAATCTGTGTAGTGCAATTGTCAAGATACTCGACAATATACTTTTGCTCATCTTTATTTGGTATTGCACATTCTAAAGCACCGATGTCAGAAGCATTAATAGCAGGATAACTAACTCCTACTGACCTACGAACAATCTCATTAACGTATTTTTCTGACCTCATTAAATAAAATAAGTATTTCGGAACAACCTTTGATAGGGGAGTTAAAACTGCAAATCCTGTCGAACATATTAGGTTTGATTGAACATTTTCGATAAAGGCTATTGCTTTCAAATATGTACGAACTGTAGATACTATGGTATCCCCCTTAGATAAAATTCTCCTTGCTCTACTAGGTGCATCTTTAAAATTCAACCTTTGAATGCCATCAATTTCACCTATTGATGTCACACTACTTATGTCAATATAATCTATTTCATAGTCATCATCCGTACTTTCGCTTAATGTTTTATTATTAATTAATGATACATACTTTATCTTGGAAAGAATCCAATGCTCTGGTATCTCCCCTATCCACTCAATCCCTGAATCCTTCATCCTAACATTCGGATTAAGCCCTTTGGTAACGGCTTCAGTTATAATAGCCTGTCGTTTTTCCTGCAGTAATTCAATTAGTTTTTCCTTATCAGCAATCAAACTATCTATTTCGGCAGTCTTTTGGTCGAGGAAATTGGCAATGGCTTTTTGTTCGTTTATTGAAGGTGTCAATAATTCAACCATAGACAAACTACTATTTGATAATTCTATAAAAGTAGTTCCTTGCCCTAAAACATTTAAATAAAAACTTATGCTATGCATCCAATAATAAAAATACTTTGGGTTAACTTTATTAATAGCAACAAGACTTTTACACCCTTGATTAGTGCATAGCGGTACTCCAGCAATAGCAACATACCCTATTGGTGCCCTAGTAGAGATAACAATACTACCTTTTGGCACTATTCTTGCTGAACAGTTATGCAACCCATCTTGTGTAATTTTTCTTTCAGAATCCACTATACATGCTTCAGTTAACTTACTTAAATCATTTGGCGTCACCCAAACAATTTCTCCATTCCAATAACTTTCTTCTGAACTACTCGGTGTTCCTCCATTTATAATTTTAAATACTCTTTTTAGAGGTTTTACTCCCCAATGCTCTGGTATCTCTCCTATCCACTTAACCCCTGAATCCTTATACCTTTCATACCTCTTATACCTACTCATTCGCCCATCACCTTCTTCAACTTCTCTGAGATACTCTTTTCCAACTCTATTATCTCTCTCATAATCTCTTCAGAAGGCCTTAGGGGCTGGTATTTATAAAAATGCCTTGTGAAAGGTATTTCATATCCGATTTTAGTCTTAGTTTCATCTATCCAGGCATCAGGAACATGAGGCTTTACTTCCCGTTCAAAGTATTCATGGATATCTTCTTTCAAAGGTACATTTTCAGTATCCCTTAAGTCTGGGTCTGGCTCTGTGTTTCCCTTGCTATCTACACAAATATCTGCTGTTTCGTCTTTTTCGGACAACGCAGATAGGATAGCCTTTAAAAGTGCACTATCAAGTTTAATACCACTGTCTTTAAAAGCCTTCTTTAGAACTTTGGTAAATTCATCTCTGTTTTTATACAAAATAGTAGAGTCCATTGTTCTTAAAGTTTCTATTATTTGCTGTTGTATTTTTTTACCTTCTTCTATTTCTTTAAACCCTGCAGCCCCCTTTTTCTTTGACTTTGCCAGGTTATTAAAGGCTGTTTCATTATATAAATTATTAATCCTTTCCTCAGTCACCTGGAAATTAAGCCTTAAAGGCCTCTCCACAACTATCTTCTGATATCCGAAATCTTCATTATCAAAAATCTTGCAGTATTCATTCTCCTTAAACTCACCATATATCCTTGTAATTTCTTTTATCTGCTCTTCAGTGATTTCATTTCTCTTATTCCCAAGGCTTTTTCTCATTTTTTGATAGAAATCTACTGCATTAACCAATTGTATTTTACCCGTCCTTACAGGCCCCTTCATTGGGTCATTATTTTTACGATTGGTAACTATCCATATGTAGGTAGAAATACCTGTGTTATAGAATAACTGGTCAGGCAATGCAATAATACCTTCCAGCATGTCATTTTCAATTATCCAGCGCCTTATTTCCGATTCACCTGAACCTGCGTCCCCCGTAAACAATGGTGAGCCATTAAAGATAATAGCAATACGGCTGCCTTTTTCGTCCTGTTTCATTTTAGATATTAAGTGCTGTAAGAATAAAAGGGAACCATCGGATATTCTGGGGAGCCCAGCCCCGAATCTGCCGTTAAAGCCTTCTTTCTCATATTCTTCACGAATAAACTTCTCTGCTTTCTTCCATTCAACACCAAAAGGTGGATTGGTTAGCATGTACCTAAAAGTTTTGCCTCTATGTCCATCTTCAGTAAAACTGTCGCCCAAAATTATGTTATCTGCATTTTGCCCTTTTATGAGCATGTCAGATTTGCAGATACTAAAGGACTGAGGATTTATCTCCTGTCCAAATAATTCCACTTGTATTCCCGGGTTTAATTCTTTGAGGTATTGCTCTGCAACCGAAAGCATACCACCTGTACCTGCACAGCAGTCATAAACAGTTACAACAAGCCCTGGCTGGGTTAGTTCTTCATTATCCTCATTAAGAAGGATATTTACCATTAATCTTATAACCTCACGAGGAGTATAGTGGTCACCTGCCTCTGCATGCTCAGAAAATCTCCTGATAAGTTCCTCGAAGATGTAGCCCATCTCGGTATTGCTAACTTTATCTGGGTGCAAGTCGATTTTGTTAAACTCTGATACAATTAAATATAACAAGTTGTTATCATTAAGTTTTGTTATCTGCTTATCAAAGTCAAAGTGTTCGATAATTTCTCTGGCATTCTTAGAAAAGCCGTTAATATAATTCCTTAAGTTATTCGCGATGTTATCTGGGTCGGCTAATAATTTTTCAAAATCATACTTGCTTGTATTATTGAATCCTTGCTTTGATATCCTATTTAAAACAGGGTCCATGTTTTGGAGCCCTGACTTCTTTAAGGCTTCATACTTTTCTAATACTTCATCTTTAGTTGCTGCAAGGACACAGTCAAACCTCCTGAGTACGGCCATTGGCAGTATTACATCGCCATATTGTTCTTTTTTATAAGGACCCCTTAAAAGTTCTGCTATACTCCATATAAAGTTAACTTTATCTTGAAAGTTAATCAACTTTATCACTCCTATGTATTTCTCGATTTTGATACTTTAAGTCATTTATCAGTATATACACGCAAAATTATACCAATCTATACTTAAATATTCTATATTTTTTTAGATTTTCCTTTACAATTTGCTTTTTATCAGGTAGTCTCATAAATATTATCCTAAAAACAAAATACATGCTCACAAGGCATGCACTGAATAATAGTTTTGTACTTATTTTTCAATAAATGTTATTATCCATCTATATACCCTATCATATCCAATAAAAGATAAGACAGACACTAAAAGAGCAGCAGTTGAAATCAGTAGGACTGCAATATTAATCCTATAATTTCTCTTATTCTGCTTGTCCTGTTCAACCCTATAAATTCTCTCTTCTTCATCTCTCATTACCCTTGCTCTCTGTTCTTCTAAAAGGGTATTCGCAATAGCCTCATTGACTTTGATACTGTTTTCAAACTGCTCAGTCTGGATTTTATTTAATTTCTCTAATCTTTCAGCCATGTCTTCTAACAGTTCATTAGTTCTAAATGTCGGGTTTTCGAATTCAAATGAATCAAAATCAAATAATTCTCTATCATATTTTGCATCTATTAATGGCGTATTTCTTTGTGCAGTTGTAAAAGCATTATTTAGGTTTTTCATTACCTCTATATTTGACAAAAGTGATTTTATACCTGGGCTTATAGCAAGTTGAGAGATATTCTTGAGCGAATCTCTAACTGGTTTTAAAGATTCTGCAATTTTTGCTCCTATTTCTTTCTTTTCCTTAATAAACGCCTCATTGAAATTTTCAAAAAAACTTTTACCTTCGTGAGAAACATAATGCTTTTTTAAATATGAGGACTGCTCAAGTATTTGTCTACCTACTTTTTGTAAATCATCGTCACCGATTGCCATAATATCTTCCATAGTTATTTTTTTATAAATATCTGCTTCATCAACAAAACTTTTATTATTCTCAATCATTGTAAATACCATAGCACAGAAGGCTGTTCTAGAGTTATTTGTTGATTCTAAAGTTTCTTCATAACTTTTAGCAGCACTCATGCTATAAAATATAGGAATCTGTATTTGTTGCCCTCTCAAATTAACAGATACCAATTTTACTGCTTTTCTATGTGCCTCTATAATATTTTGAGCATTGGTGATTTTCTTTGCATCTTTAGATTCTTTATCCATAAGGCTTCCCACCTTTATAACTTTGTTAATTCTATTTTATGACAAATGCTTATAACGCTCAATAAGACTACAATATTTTGTCGGTACTAAAGCACATGCTATGAGGCATGTGCTTTAGTATATAGGTTTTCTATAACTGCTTTTTTGTATATTAATCACGGTCCCGTACCAACACCGTCAATCCTCCAGCCGCTTTTTTCAGATTCTTTCTTCAATATAACAAATCTTGGCCAGACTCCATCATCTGCTGTTATTAGTTTCTTGAAATCAAAATCAACTT
>Ga0208938_1000432_pt1 | contig 32487 bp, 22 predicted proteins | sample AD_UKC125_MetaG_FD_184434 | JGI IMG/M metagenome (GOLD analysis project Ga0208938, IMG submission 184434) | Active sludge microbial communities of municipal wastewater-treating anaerobic digesters from USA - AD_UKC125_MetaG (SPAdes) (version 2) | ecosystem: Engineered > Bioreactor > Anaerobic >...
CCCTGCACGACGTTCGAGCCCAGGGCGTGCTCAAAGAACGGGATGTCACCGTTCTCGAGGTCCTGGAGTTCAGCGCGGTAGACGAGCCAATGCGGCTCCCGCTGTCCGATCAGCAGGCTGCTGCGGGCCAGTCGTTCCAGGTGCATGGCGCGGGTGTTCGCGCTGGTGAGACTAGCCGGCGACATGGCATTGGCCAGCGTCAGTCCGTAGATACGGGTCGCGCGCAGGACCACCCGCTGTGGCAGGCCCCGCCAGCCCCTCAAAGCCCGCAGCAGAACGGCCCGGAACCTCGCGTCGCGGCACGCCAGGTGCATCTCGCGCACCCCCATCACCAACGACTCCACGTGGTCGGCCACTGGGTTGGCGGCGTCGGGTCCAAGCGGCGATGAGGGGGCTGCGGCATGGTGGAACGTCTTGTGGGTCCACACCATGTCATCGGTGTTGAGATGGAGCCAGCCAGCCCCATCATTCGAGGCCGGGGCGACACCCAGAGCGCTGGGGTCGTAGGCCACCTGGTCGGGTCCCGTCAGCACCCAGTTGGGAAGCATGCCCGTGGTCAGCACACTGTCGATCAGGGGTCCATCATCCTCATTGCCCAGCAGGCGCGGCCGCAGCAGCGTCTCGGGGTCGATCAAGGCCACAGCTGGTCCGGTCGCGATGACGTTCTCGTAGTGGGCATCGGTTGCGCCGAGCAGGTACAACAAGCCAGTCAGACGACCGGCCGCTCGGTAGAACGTGGGGAGCTCCTCTGTCCGGCAGGTCCGCCGCTCCACGAAAGATGTGAAGCCGTAGGCGCCCTCGCCCACAACAACGTGCACCGCGTGCAGCAACTCGTCGCCGAACCACGTGTTGAGATCAGCGACGAGGTCGTGGAAGCCGCGCTCGAGGCGCAGGTCCTTGGGCTTGTAGACCACGGTGACGGGGCCGAACTGCAGCAGCGCTACCGTGTGCCCGCCCCGGTGGGAATCACTACGGCCGGGCGCGACGCCGGTCAATGGCCCAACCACGCCGAAGACCCGCAACAGAGCGTCCCTGTGGGTGTGGATGCGGCGAATCAGTTCGCCGGTGGCTCGCTGCCAGGACGCAGCGGTCTCGGCGAGCAGGCGGCCCAGGACAGGAAAGGCGCCGAGAAGTTGCTGCAGGCCGTCAGCCAGCTGTCCTCGACACCATGTGGTGTACGCATCGGTGCCCGTGGGTGCGGTCGTGCCGAGGCGCAGCATCAGGTCCTTGCCGGGCGGTCGGTCGCGGGTGAAGTCGGCGTAGCAAGCATGCCCGGCGACCTCGGCGAGTCGCCGGCCGAGGTCACGGCGCAGAGCAGCGGCCGCGTTCGCTGAAACGTCGCCGCAAGCCGCAGGGTCCATCTCGGCTGCCAGGCGGCCCCACATGTGGGCGACGATCGGGGACCACAACTGGCCGAAGGGCACATCATCAAGCACTGGGTCGGCGGGCCCTGCGCAACGTGCAGCCTGCTGCAAATCGTGTAGGAGAGGCAGCCAGGCGGGCGTGCCGTCGTCACCGACCCGGCTGCCCAGCATGGCTCGCGCGGAGTCCGGCGTCAAACCATCCCACGCCAGTCGGCGGTCGAACAGGCCTACGTCGTCGGGGTCCACCGCCTGTCGCCACGTGACGTAGTCGGACGCGCCGGCGGAGGGTGAAGGGCACTGGCTGGCATGGTCGATCCGCTGCGGCCAGGGGACTCCCTGGTCAACGATCAGCTGCTGTGCTGTCATCGCTTGGCACCTGCACGCACCCGTCAAGCATGGCGCACTCCGGTGATGTGACTCATTGGGGTGACAATTCGATCGTGATCGAGGCGTCGAGGGGCTGGTGGTGGCAGGCTGAAAGTATGGCAAGGGAACAGTTGGACGCAATCCGTCAAGCCAGCCAGAACGACCCCGAGTTGCATGCCGCGCTCGAAGCGGCGGGGTCCGTCCAGGAGTGGGTGGTCATCGCCAAGCAGCGGGGGTTCGAGGTGGAGGTCGAGGACCTTCCCGATGCCGGCACGGAGCGGGAGATCTCCGATGCCGAGCTCGAGGGGGTCGCCGGGGGATACACCTTCCCGCCGACCGACTGGATCTACTGCGACAACCCGTGGACCAATATGTACTGCACGCTCAAGTGCTGACCTGACGCCCGAACGTCGACTTACCCCTTCGGCCAGTCCGGCGGCGGTCCCGGCTTGTCCAGCGGGCTCGCCGGGCGCAGGCTGAAGGCCACGTCGAAGTACTTGTAGTAGGGGTCGTCACCGTTGCGCTGCATCCACAGGTTGTAGGGGTAGCCGTTCACCTGATACGACTGGTCCTTCCAGCCGCTGGATCCGCGCGCGCTGAGTTCGCTAAGACTCCAGGCGTTCACATCCGATCGCACGTGCCAGATGTAGGGGGCGTCGATGAGCGGGTTGACGAAACGCAGTTCGTCCTGCCAGTTCTGGCTGGTGTAGGCGGGATCTTCAAACATCACCCCGACCCGCATCTCCACGCTGTCGAAGGTGGCGCTATCGGCGTAGGCATAGGCGCCCTGCTGCAACGGAGCCCAGACGCGACGGTCGCTGTCGCGGAAGTACGTGGCGATCCAGATGGTGTGCCCGGTGTCGTTCTTGATGCGGGCGCGGACCTTGCGCAGCACGCCACCTTTCGGCGGTGCATCGGTGGGCGGCGCATTGCGCCCCACAGCCGCATTCTTGTCCCAGCGACAGTCGAACTTGTCCGTGGCGCTGAGCAGCCGGTCCCACGACTGCCTGATGAACAGTTCCCGATCGACCCCGAGCTGGTCCTTCCCGGTCCCGAACAGCGGCTTCAGCGCAGCGTCGGTCGGGTAGCTCACCTCGTTGAAGTTCTTGCGGTCGTTCTTCGGTGAGCCCAGCGCGATGACGTTGTACAGGCCCTGATCCGCGTGCGAGGCGTACCGGCGCACCGGGGTCGACACCAGCGGGGAGGCATCGCGCCAGATCTTCCAGCCGTTGATCGCGGTGTTGAAGTCCACCGGGCAGATCGCGTCCCGGGCCGTGCGCATAGGCGCCGCGTTGAGCTCGTACGCGTTGTACTTGGCCGGCAGCAGGGACTGATAGAACATCACCGACATCGAGTCCTTGAACTGCTCGCCGGTCTCCTTCAATCCCTCGGGTGTCACCTGCCAGTCGTTACGGTCCTCGCACGCCTTACTGGATCCCGCGCACTGGCCGACAGTCTTCAACTTGGCGTAGTCAGACACCACGATGCGGGGGAACATGGTCGAGACAGTCTCGGTGGCCTCCTGCAGGCGGTCGGCGGTCTTCTCCCCGAGTTCGGACACCTTGGTCGCGTAGTCAGACTCCAGTGGCTCACCCACAACGAGCTCTGTGATCTCCGCCGCGAGATCGAACACGGCCATCGTCGCGGAGACGACCTCGCCCACCTTGGGGAACTCCCCGAGCAGTTCCAGACTCGCGCGGGTGATCGACATGATGTTGTTCGTCAGTTTCACGGCATCGGCCACCGCGACGTTGCGGTCGATGCTTCCCGAGATCGTTGCCATCTTGGCCCACGTGCCGAAACCGGCTGACTCGTAGGGCCGGCTCAACGTGCGGTAATAACCGTAGGTCTCCTTGACCCAGCGGATCTCCTGTACCAACTGATCCTGGGCCCACTGGAAGTCCTCTTGCGTGACCCCGGGCTGCGGGCTGTACTTGGCCTGCTGCACGTCTGTCAGACGGTTGTTCCAGTAGTCGGTGTCGTAGGCGCGGGTCCAGTACTGCCCGCGCGGATCACTGCCCAGGTTCGCGGCGTCGCCGACGGCAGCCAGGGCCCGCGTCTTGCCACCGTCATCCTCGCCAGGCCACAGCGTCGGTGGGGAGTAGACGACCGCCGCGGGACCCGGTTCGGCATCCGTGTCACCGTCGAAGACGACCGTCGGGGCGTACCGCCAGGTGTGGTCGCGGGTGAGCATCCCCGCGAGTCCGGCATTGTTCTGCCCCTCGCGCAGAGGGCGGGCAGCACGGATACGCGGCCCGCGCACTTCGCCCAGGGCGCGCGTCTTGGCGGCAGTGGAGACATGTGTCTGCTCGATGCCGAGTTGATCCTGCCCGTGGCCGATCAGCGTGTAGGACTGGCCCTTCGCCGTGGCCTTGTCGAGCGGGCCGAAGGCGGCGTTGCGCGTGCCGCCGAGGTACTGCAGGGCGTCGACGAGATCGGCGACCGCGACGCTGGTCAGGTAGTCGAAGTCGTTGGGTCGGGGCTGGCCTACGCTGACCACGAACCCGAGGGTGTCGCTGCCAGCGATCGCATTGATCCGCTCGAGCATCCGCTGAACCTCGGCGCGCCCACCCTTCTGCGTGGCGAAGAAGTCGTCCTCCACCCGCACGGCGGCCGGGCTCGCGGCGCCACGCGCCATCCAGGCCACGTGGTAGCCGCCGCCGTCAATGGCGTGGGCCACCCGCTGATCGTTGATCCGCATGACGTGGGTGGTCGCACTGGACGCGGGCGCGTCGGTGACGAATGGGATCCGGTCGCTGGCCAGCACCTCGTACATGCCGAGGTTGTTGCGGGCGAGCACTGTCCGAATGGCCGCCTCGTCCGCCCCACCAGGATTGCCGCTGGCCTGGTGAGCCTGCCCGGGGGCCGAGCCCGGCACGCCCACCGCCGAGAATGTACCCGGGGTCAAGGTGGCGTCCTTGCCCCACCACCAGACCGGTTTCACACCGATGGGTTTGAGGGCCTTGATGACGCCGTAGGGGGCCTGCTCGTTGCCGAGTTGACCGTGGTTGGTGGCGATCACCAGCGCCCGTTCGTCCAGGCGGTTGTCGGTGAAGTCCTTCTGCACGGCGGCGATGCAGGGGGCCGCCGCTTTCTCTCCGGCGTCGTAGCGGGTCTGGCCCTCGACCTGGGGACACGAGTAGTTCTTGGCGTAGATGGGCTGCAGGGTGGAGCGATTCAGGGCGACCACCTGCAGCCAGTTCGGGAAGGTGGCATCGAAGAACTGCCCGTGCTCCAGGCTGTCTTCTTCGTGGCTGTTGGGGTCGTCGATCCGGATGCCTGGCAGACCGAAGAGGGTGCCATCGGAGTCGAGGTAGACGGCCGGGGAGGGGCTGACCTTGAGATCTGTGCCCGGGCTGGTCGTCACCGAGACTGGCAGTGCGGAGGCTGGCGCGGTGAGCGCGGACAGCAGCAGCGCAGCCGACAGCAGTCCGATGATCGTTTTGCCACTCATGGCGGGGATTCTAGGTCAGGTCAGGTGAAGCTGGGAACTGCTTTGCCGGCGCTGTTGTCCAAGTTGTGAAGTGGTGGCCTCTACAGGCCGCTGGTGACCGCCGATCTCATGTTCGGGCGGCCGTAGGCGTTCAATCCGTCGCTGTTCGCCGGCGAGCATGCGACGACCTTGCCGACGGTGGCGGGGTCGAGGGCCGCATCGCTGTGGCACGACGCGAGAGCCCGTTGCCCCCAGAAGTTCGGATGTGCCGGAAGTTGTTGCATCTGCGTCACCCCTTCCTGCCAGCCCTCTGAGCGGTAGGCACCCGATCCGTCCACGGCCCGCCACAGCGTCGGGTAGGTGACCGCTGGGCTGGTGTCCTTCGTGCAGACCGGGCCCCAGTCCAGGCCCATGCAGGTGATGATGACCGGGCTCATCCACGTGCCGCGCTGGCCGCCCCAGTCGCCGGTCCACGCCGGATGGGCAGTGTTGTCGCCGGCGCTGCGGGTCTGCGGGTAGCGGAGGTTCCGACTGCAGAGCTGATGGTCGGAGAAGGCGCGCGTGGCATCCACGACGGTAACCTTCACGTCGGGGAACTCCTTCTGGAGCGCCTGGCCGCCTTCGACCATACGCTGGCGCAGCAGGCGGCCGAAGTCGCCGTTGAAGAAGTCGAGGTCGCCGTCGGTGAAGCCGCAGCCGCCGATGCCCTGCCGGCCGTACCCGCTGTCACCGCCGAAGTCCTTCTCGAACTGGTTCGCCGGTGGGATGCCGATGGGTGGCGTCTGGATCAGCACCCGATAGCTGCCGCGGGCGACCTGCGCAGTGTCCATGGCCTTGACGATGTTGCGACCGCCGGTGAGTACCGCATCCCGCGCCTTGGTCAGTCCCTTGCCGTCGTTGTACGCCTTTCGCGCGACGCTGTCGCTGTTGGCTCTCCAGCACGCCGACGACCCAGGCACCAGGTAGCGCTTCACGCAGTCGGCAATGATGTCGGCGAAGCCCACGTCGTTGCCTCCGATGGACAGTGACACCACAGAGACCTGATCCCCCTTGGCCGCCACCTGCTGGGCGAAGCGCTGCAGCTGCAGGGCCTGCCCGACGATGCGGCCGTGGGTCTGGGTCTGCTCATCGGTGAAGTCGACGCCCGGCTTGCCGGTACCAAGTCGTGTGTCGACTACGGCCCCGGAACAGGCGAGGTTCACCCCGGCGTAATCCGGGCGGTTCCAAAGCATCAGCGCCGAGGCGCTGCGGTGACAGCGGACCCCAGAGAGGTCAACAGAGTATCCCGCTGGATCGGGCAGGCCGGGCTGCGCGATCGGTTGCGCATAGTCGCCTGGGTAGGTCTGCTTCAGGGATGAGCCGAAGGCGCTGATCCACCACCTGTCGCTTTGCGAGGTCACGTTGCAGTCGCTGGAGAAGATGCGGTCGTGCTTATTGCCGCACCACGGCCCGTAGCCGGCGTAACTCGCACCCTCCCCGGACATGTAGGAATCCCCGAGGCCGACGACCCACTGGCGAGCGGGGGCTGCCGAGGGTTCGCTCAGGCGCACCCGATCGGAGGTGGCCTGCGCTGGCCCGGTGTACTCCTTGCCGTGCAGACGGTCGAACCACTCCCGAGAGTTGTACCAAGTCTTGAGGGGGACCCGGATACGGTAGTTGCCATCGTCGGTCGCGTAGCGCAAGGTGTAGCCGCCCGGCGTGAAGTCGGAGGTGGCCACCGTGCGCCACTTGGTCCCTTTGCGTTGCAGTTGCACCATGCCGCTGCGTGGGCCGTCTGCCACCTTGCCGGTGAAGGTTGTGACGCCGTCCTGGCTGGCCACCTGCACAGAGACCGATGGGTCGGGCTGATCAGCGACGGCTGGCGCGCTGCCGACCAGGATCAATGCTCCGACAACCAACACGCGTATCAACATGAGATCTCCCTGCCCGTGGTCTGGCACATGCTACGCGGGGGGTGGGGAAGATGTACGCCCAGGCAATTCCGGCCGCACGGGCATGCCCACAAGGACAGGGTGGGCGGACTCCTCTTTGGCGCTGCCCGCGTGAGGCGGGAGGCTCAGTATCAGGGGTCGTCGGGTCGGCTGGTGTATCTCTTGCCGCGGGGGCTGATCCAGATGGTGGTGTTGTCCGGTCCTCGTTCCACCCGCCAACCGCTGTGGGTTTTGATCCGGTGGTGGTATCGGCATAGCGGATGCAGATTGGCCACGTCAGTCGCACCCGCTGGCCAGGGGACGATGTGGTCCAAATCGCAGTTCCGGGCGGGCCGGCGGCAGCCGGGGAACCGGCAGTGCCGGTCGCGGGTCTGCACGTACCTGCGCATCTTCAGATTCGGCAGGTACCCGGCCTGCAGCTGGGGCATAGTCAGCCGGATGATCGCCGACGGCAGTTCCAGGCGGCGCAGCAACTCATCCGCATGCGCATCGGCGATCGGACCGTAGCCCTCAATCTCCGCCCCGTCATCGGTCATGATCACCGCGACCGGGACCTGCTCAGCCGGAGTGATCCCCGTGAGCAACTCGATGAACATGTCGACCCGGATCGCCTCCCGGTTGCCCTGAATGTTGTTCGACCGCACCCGGATCGAATCCATACAGGCCGTCGCCTCCTCGGCGGTCAGATAGGCCGACAGCGTGGCCATCCCGTCCGGCTCGGGGATCAGGCTGACCTTGCGACACGTGCGGGCCTTCTTCCGGCGCCGCTCCGCGGCATCCGGATCGACCCGGTCCACCTGGCGGGGTAGCCAGCCCCGCACCTGGTGCCGCGTCCGGGTGGCCGCGTAGTCGATTGCCCGCTCGACCAGTTCCCGCCGGGCACCCGGTTCAAGTCCGAGGGTGGATGTGGCGATCTCCCGGGCCTTCGAGAGGTCGATGCGGCCCTGCGCCAGCGCGGTCAGCAGCATCGGCAGGTCCTTCACAACGTCCACGGCCACATCCACCATCGACGACGCCGCACCAGGCGACCAGACCATCGCACAGGCCACCTCCGGCGGCGTCGGATCCACGACCACCCCATCCGGGTCGGCGCCCAACTCGGACTCCACGAACACTTGGTGGAACGCCTGCAACTGCTGGGCGTGGCAGTACCCGATCACCGCCTCGGCGGCTTTCGCCCGCTGCAGCGGATCCTCGTCGGAGAACATCTCCTCCAGGACCGCGACTACCGATTCGTTCATGACCACACCGTACGAGAGGGCTACGACAAATCACTCTGACCAGGAAGAACGTGGTGGATAACTCGGCCCTCAGTCAACGCTGTCAGCATCATTCCCCTCGGTCCAGATCGGCATGCACAGAGATATGGCCGGAAGACCCGCAGATGACGGGCGCGGCAGAACCGGCGTTCACCGCGTCGGCTGCTTGCGCGACCCGGGCGGAGCCACACCAGAGAGGATTGTCTGCCTTACTTTGACCAGCGAATCGTTGATACCCGCACCGTACGAGGGGGGAACGACAGGAGCAGTCTCATCGTCGCTGAGGCGATGTTCGGTGCATAACCCGTCACCGCCGGTCGTGGATCTGGCGCGAACGCACAAGGGACGTAGCAAAACGACCGCCCCTATCATCACCGTCTTTCGGTGGCGCGGGTCCGGCACCTTAGGCCGTTCACCCATTCGGCCTAATCCCCACCCTGGAGCTTCGTCCGGTGCGAGCGCATCAGCACCAGTCGCGCTGACAGGCTGGGAGGATCCGATACGGCTGGTGCTCGAGGGGATTCGGCCATGCGCAAAGTCTTGGTGGCCACCGCAGCCACATCACTGTTCGTTGCTGGTCTCACTGCTCCCGCGCAGGCGGCAATCCCAGAGATGGTCGCCTCAACTGTATCGCCCAACACTGATCCCAGTATCAAGGAGACGTGTGGGCTGGACGCCACCCTGATCCTCGACGCGTCCGGATCGATCCAGAGCGCGGGCGCGGTGAACACGGTGCGCAATGCCGGCAAGGATCTGATGTTCGCACTGAAAGACACCAACTCGACACTGCGGATCACCCAATTCGCTACCTTCTCCGGGGAGTTGAGCGGCCGCGTGCCAGTGAACAGCACCACTACCGGCTCCGGTGGCGCGCTGGCCAACGGCTTGACCAAGTACTACACCCCGCCGCCGCCGCGCCCAGCCGGCGTCACGATCTACAACGGCGGGAGCATCGAGAACAACGCTCTGACCTGGACGAACTGGGAGGATGGAATCAAGGGGATCGACCGTCCTGAGCTGGCCATCTTCATGACCGACGGCGATCCCACCGCCTACAACGCCAGCGCCACCCGCACCAACGTCAACACGTCATCGACCGGGACCGCACTGGACAACGCGATCACCCAGGCGAACATCCTGAAGGCGGCCGGCACCCGGGTGCTTGTGGTGGGGGTCGGGAGCGGCCTCACCAGTGCGGCATCGCAGGACCGGTTGAAGAAGATCTCCGGACCGCAGTTGGAGAAGTCACCCGCCGCGCTGGTCGGCAAGACCATCAACGAGGTGGACGCCGTCGCCTTCAGCGACTTCGCGGCGCTGGGCGCATTCATGCGTTCGGTGGTGACCTCCCTGTGCGGCAACAGCGTGACCGTGCAGAAGCTGGCGCAGAGCGCAGCGGATGCGGAGTACCTGCCAACGACCGGATGGGACATCACGGTCGCGCCGACGGTCTCGGGCGGTTTCACCTGGGTCGATCCGTTGGGCCCGGACAACAGCGCGCAGACCAAGTCGACCGCTGGAGCGCAGGGCAGTGCGACCTTCCAGTGGAAGCCCAAGGTCGCCGACCAGAAGGTCACAGTGAAGGTCACCGAGGCGGTGAAGACCGATTTCTCCGCCGATCGCTGGTCGTGTGATATCAAAGCCGCCGATGGCACGACGACTACGGAGAGTGGATCGATCACCAGCACCCCGTCTTTCCAGTTCTTCATGTCCGCTTCCGAAATCGCGGCCTGCCAGATCTACAACGACTTCAACTACGCCTCGGGGATCTCCATCACCAAGGAAGCGGCCGATAATCCGGTGCGCGGCAATGCCGACGGCTGGCACGAGGTGTACACGTTTGCCGTGAAGAACACCGGAAACGCGCCACTGACCGTGGTCAAACCGGTGGACCCGAAGTGCTCGTCCATCTCGGCTGCGTCAGGGCCGGGCACAGCGACAGGACTTCTACAGCCCGGGAACACGTGGACCTACACCTGCCAGGCCAAGATCGGCCCAGTGGCCACGGTCACGACCTCTTTGAACGTCGTGAACACCGTCAGCGTGGTCGGGATCGACCCCGACGGGAACTCCGTGTCCGCGCAGGACAATGAGACCGTCGCGGTGAAGACCCCGCGGATCCAGATCGACAAGACGGCCAAGGAGACAGTGTCCGGCGACGAGATCGCGGATGGGGGATCCGTCACGGCGGGGACCCAGGTCACCTACATGTACGCAGTGACGAACACGGGTAATGACATCCTCAGCCTCACGCGAGCGACAGCCGTCACCGACGACAAGTGCCAAACCGTGGCATATGTCAGCGGTGATACGGGCAACGACGAGAAGCTCGACCTGGGAGAGACGTGGCAGTACACGTGCACGAAGGTGCTCGATCCACCAGGCACGGTCACGTCGGTGACCAACCGGGCAGACGTCACCGCGCAATGGTCGAACCCGCAAAACCGCCAGCAGAACGATGCAGCGGTCACAGATACCGACCGGATGACGATCGACATCAACCGGGCCGCGAATCTGCGGATCGTGAAGGTGACCAATCCAGGCGACATCGACCAGAATTTCGGTTTCTCGGTCACCGGTCCTGGCGTCGCTCCCGCTGACCAGGCGTTCAATCTGAACACGTCGACTGATCCGGCGACGGCGCCGGCCAGTCGCGAGCTCCTCCTTGACGGCCCAGTCGGTGGTGGCAGTCAATACACCATCACCGAGGCCGGCACCACCGGCTGGGACCTCACGGACATCGAGTGCAGCAAGGCCCCGGACACGAAGACCGCTACAGCCGTCACACTCACCATCCTGCCGACCGAAGACGTCACGTGTGCCTTCACCAACGAGCGCCTGCCTTCCCTGATGGTCGCCAAGGAGACCAGCCCGGCAGGGTCCACAGCCGAATTCGGATTCACCACGTCACCCGCGCTGAGTCCGCCCTTCAAACTGTCCGATGGCCAGTCGAAGACGTTCGATGCCCTGTCACCCGGCCAGGTCACCATCACTGAGGCGGACGTGCCCACCGGATGGAATCTCGACGACATCTCCTGCTCTGGAACGACCATCGTCAACAAGGACGTGACTGCGGGAGCCGTGACCGTCGATCTGGCCTATGGCGAGCAGGCACAGTGTCTTTACACCAACGGTGAACTGGCCCCGGCCACGCTCACGATCGTCAAGGACGATGTGACCGCCACCTGGGATCCGGACTTCCCATTCGGTGTGAAGGGACCGGCACTGGACGACCCGTTCACCCTCAAGCTCGGCGACAGCGTGACCTACACCGTGCATCCGGGCATCGCCGGAGACAAGTACACCGTGACTGAGCAAGTGCCTGGTCCCACCCCACCGACTGGTGAGAGCCGTTTCGATCTCACCTCGATCGAGTGTGTCATCGGCGATCCCCAGAACCCAATCACCGGAGACGTTGCCACGGGTGTCGTTGAGGTGCCGCTGCTTCCTGGGGATGCGGCCGTGTGTACCTACACCAATCAGCAACTGCCGCGGCTCACCGTCGTCAAGAACGCGATCCCCATCGACGACCCGGCGGACACCACCGAGTTCACCTTCGACACGAACGGCCTCACGCCGGACACCTTCAGCCTCACGCACGCGCAGCAGCAGGTGTTCACCAACGTTTCGCAGGGCACTGCGCTGACGGTCACTGAGGCTCCCACCGTCGACTGGACGCTGACCTCGCTGGAATGCACCGGAAACGGTGCCGACGGACTTTCGACTGACTTGGCGAACAGTGCGGTGAGTGGGGACCTCGAGTACGGCGCAGACGTGGTCTGCACCTACGTCAACACTCAAGAGCCCCCGAAGGCGTATCTGTTCGTGGCCAAGTACGCCGATCCCGCGACCTCCACACAGCAGTTCGACTTCACCGCCATCGGCCCGAACTTCGACGAGGTCTTCACCCTTGAGGACGGCGACTTCGCCGGATTCGAGGTCGACCCCGGCACGTACACCGTGACCGAGGCGGCAACGCCTGGCTGGGAGATCACCGAGTTGTACTGCGTCAACAGCACAAACCCCACTCAGCCGGTTTACGGCGACCCCGACACCGGAGTCACGACGATCGCCCTGCTCGACAAGGAGGTGGGGGTATGTGCATATACCAACTCCCAGCTCGCGAGCCTGGCCGTGGACAAGGTCACCGACGTCGCGTCCCCGCAGGAGTTCCCCTTCACAGCGATATCGCAGCCGGCCGGAATCTTGCCCGCCACGTTCACACTCATCGGGGGCGGGACGCCGCAGGCCTTCTCAGGCATCTCTGCGGGCACCGAGATCACGATCAAGGAAGACGTGCCCACCGCCACGCCGCCGAGATGGTCCCTGGCCGACATCGAATGCGACGGGACAGCCAACTCGCCGAGCTACGCAGTCGACGGTGCCTCCGTGACGCTGGGCGCAGGTGAGGACGCCGATTGCACGTTCTTCAACTCCCAGGTGCCTCCCGCCACGGTGCAGATCGTCAAGGCGGCCGACCCCGCAGACGGCACGGAATTCAACTTCACGGCGGCAGGAGCGGACGGCGGGGTATTGCTCGCTGACCGTTCGTTCACGCTGAAACCCGATGGCGACATCGACGTCAAGACCCTCACCGTGTACCCGAACGAGTCCGGCGAGCAGTTCAGGTTCGCCGAGCCGACAGTGCCAGCGGACTGGAACCTCACCGACGTCGCGTGTGTCGATGAGGGTAGCCCCGTCGGCACTGTCGATTTCACTGCGGCTGGCGGTCATGTCGACGTTGTGATCAGCCCGGGTGCGACCATCACCTGCACGTTCGGCAACAGAAAGGACGCGACGCTCACGGTGATCAAGGAGGCGCCGCACGATCCGCAGCAGTCCTTCGACTTCTCATGGGACGCGGATACCCCCGCCACTTTCAGTCTCAAGGATCAGGGGACGAATCAGGCGACCGGCCTCGAGCCGAATGCCTACACGGTGTACGAGACCGACCTGCCCCAGGACTGGTATCTGAGCGGACCAGAGGGTGCGCACCCGACGTGCACCGGTACTCACGCCACCGTGGACTACACCGTGGATCTCGGCGCGAAGCTGACTCTTGCCGCGGGTGAGGACGCCGTCTGCACCTTCGCGAACTTCTTCGACTACCGGCCCGAGATCGAGTTGGAGAAGACACCGAGTCGCACTGTGGTGCTCGATGGCGGTTCGGTCACCTACACATACGTCCTGCGCAACACAGGAACGGTCGACCTGGTGGCGGTCGGTGCCGTCAATGACGTGGTCGCCGACGATCAATGTGACGCCGTCACGCGGGTGCTCGGATCAGGAACGACCCTTGCGCCGCAGGAGACCTGGACGTTCGAGTGCACGGTGGCGCCGATGGCTGTCGGTAAAGCGACGAACCAGGCCACCGCAACCCTGCGCGACCCACAGACCGACGAGACCGTTCAGGCCAAGGATGAGCGCACCGTGGAGGTCCGGGTGCCGGATCTCGACGTCGTGAAGACTTCTGACCAGCCCGTGGTGTATCCGGGGACTGACGTGACGTACACCTATGTGGCCACCAACATCGGCGAGACCGCATTCGAGGGCCCACTGGACCTCGCGGACTGGATCTCCGATGACCAGTGCGCACCCGTCACCTACGTGTCCGGAGATGCCGGAGTGGTCGCGGTCATGGACCTGGGCGAGGCGTGGACCTATACCTGCACCACGACCCTGAATGTCGACACCATCAACACGGTGACCTTCACGGGAACGCCGTTCATCCCGGCCAGCGTGGACAGTGGAGCCAAGCAGACCGGCGACCCGCTGGCCGTGGATGACAGCGCGGAGGTTGCGGTCATCACCAAAGCCATCGATATCGCCAAGTCCGCCGCGGCGCCTGGCGGGGTGATCAAGGATGGCGTCCTGCTTGTGCCACAGGGTTCGGAGGTCACCTACACCTACCGGGTCACAACCGGCGCTGCGACCGTCCCGATGCGCGTCCTGGACGTGACCGACAACAAGTGTGCGCCGGTGGAGTACCAGTCCGGCGACACAAACAGCGATGGGCTCGTCGACCTTAACGAGACCTGGGTCTACACCTGCACCAGCACCTTCACCGGTGTGGCCACCGTGAAGAACACCGTGGTCGTCACTGCTGTCGAACCGATCGTGGGAGGCCTGGCCACCGCCGAGGACTCCGCAGTGGTGCGTAGTTACAAGGGGAGCATCGCGATTCAGAAGACCCCGAACGTGACCCTCGTGCCCAAGGGGGAGCCCGTCACCTACACCTATGTGGTGCGCAACAGCGGCTCCGCGGATCTGGCCGACGTCGCAGTTTCTGACGACAAGTGCGCCGCGTTGGTCTACCGGTCCGGCGACGACGCGGACGGCGTCATGAAACCGGGCGAGGAGTGGATATACACCTGCGTCCACCCCCTGCAGGACGACACGACCAACACCGCCGATGTGACTGCCAAGACCCCGGGGGGAGGCGCGGTGACGGACAGCAGTTCGGCCACGGTGCTCGTCGTCGGTGGCCAGTTGAAGCCTGGCATCGGGGTGTCGAAGACGCCGTCGGTCACCACTGTTGCTGCCGGCGGCGCAGTCACCTACCGGTACGAGGTCCGCAACACCGCCACCATGCCACTGGCCAACATCCGACTGGTCGACGACAAGTGCTCGCCGGTGTCCTACGTCAGCGGAGACGACAATGGCGATGGCCTGCTGACGTCGTCGTCGAACGGTGAGGGGTGGCCTGATGAGACGTGGGTCTACACCTGCTCCACTACGCTGCGGTCCACCACCACCAATACGGTGACGGCCACCGGATCGCCCTGGCACAACGGCCAGATCATCGGGGCGGATGTTTCGGCCCAGGCATCGGCCACGGTGACTGTACCGGGTCGCAAACCACTGCCGATCGACGTGGATGCCGTCAAGAAGTGCAAGGGTGACACCTGCAGGCTGGTGGAGAAGTCGAAGACGAACAAGCACGGCCAGCTGAGGTTCCGCACCCGCTGCCGGCCGATCGGCAGCGCGGCCGACGGCGAGGTCCGCTACTGCCGGACGAAGGTCACCAAGAGGGGCTCTGTCACGGTGAGGGTGATCGGTTACCCCAAGGTCAAGGTGACCGTCTGGATCCAGGCACGGCCGAAGCAGGGCTCACGACAGGACTGGAAACCCAGTTCCTGGCGGCGCAGCTGGATCATCCGGACCTAAGGGGCATGTGACCTACCGCGCAAGTGAGACCTCGTTCACAATCATTACCTACGCCTGCGTAACCTACGCTACCGTTACTTACGCAAGCGTAGGTAACGAAAGGTAATCACATGTCTGTAAGGTCTGTCATCGGCCAGGCGGGGGTGCGCCTGGCGCAGGCGGTAGCCACGCCGTTGGTGCCCGAGGATTACCTCGATGTGTTCGCACCACTGCATGGTTCTTCCCTGCGAGCGCGGGTCGTGGCGGTGCTGCCTGAGACGGGTGATGCGGTGACGGTCGTCCTGCACCCCGGCCACGGTTGGGCAGGGCATACGCCCGGGCAATTCGTCCGGCTCGGGGTGGATGTCGAGGGTGTGCGGCACTGGCGCTCCTACTCGATCACGTCGCGGCCCGACGAGCGCCACCTGACCATCACCGTGCGGGTGCAAGGCACCGTGAGCCACTACCTGGCACAGTCCACCAGGGGCACGATCGTCGAACTGCAGCAGGCGATGGGCGAGTTCGGCATACAGAGCCCCGCGCCAGCCAAGGCGCTGTTCGTGACTGCTGGCAGCGGCATCACACCCGTGATGGGTCTGTTGCGCGCCGTCCGGTTGGCCGACGCCGTGATCGTGCACAGCGCCCGTACCGCGCAGACGGTCATCTTCGGCGGCGAGCTGCGGGCCATGGCGGCCGCCGGCGATCTCACCCTGATCGAGCACCACACCGCTCACGCACCGCGTCTGGTTGCTGCCGACCTACCACGGTTGGTGCCCGACATCAGCCAGCGTTGTGCGTGGGTGTCGGGACCGAACTCCCTCATCGACGGGATCGAGCAGTTGTACACCGATCAGGGCTGGGCACCACCGACGATCGAACGGTTCCGTGCGCGCGTGGCCGATGTCGGCCAAGGGGGTTCTGTGGAGTTCGCCCGCAGCGGGATCAGCGCCGATGCCCCCGGCGACAGCGCGCTGCTGGACGTGGGTGAGGCCGCCGGGGTGCTGATGCCGTCGGGATGCCGGATGGGCATCTGCTTCGGCTGTGTCCTGCCGCTTGCCGAGGGCTCCGTCCGCGACCTGCGCGACGGGACCGTGACCACCGCCGGGCACGACGAGCCGGTACTGATCCAGACCTGTATCAACGCGGCCGCCGGGCCGTGCTCCCTGAACATCTGAACCCTGAAAGGACCCTCATGACTGTTATCCAGAAGAACCCCGAGTCGCCGATCGCGCACCTGTCCGACGCGGATATCGAGGCGCTCGGCAAGGAACTCGACGCCCTGCGCGAACGCGTCATCGACAGTCGCGGCCAGCGCGACGCCGACTACATCCGCCGCCTCATCGACGTCCAGCGCTCCCTGGAACTTGCCAGTCGGGGCATCTTGCTCTTCTCGCTGTTCCCGCCGGCCTGGCTGGTGGGAACGACCGGTCTCTCCCTGTCGAAGATCCTGGAAAACATGGAGATCGGGCACAACGTCCTGCACGGCCAGTGGGACTGGATGCGCGACCCGGCCATCCACTCGACCACCTGGGAGTGGGACAACGTCACCCCGGCGGACATGTGGAAGCGTTCCCACAACCAACTGCACCACACCTACACGAACGTGCTGGGCAAGGACAACGATCTCGGCTACGGCATCATGCGCGTGGACGAGGACATGCGCTGGTCGGCGTTCTACCTGGCCCAGCCGCTGTGGAACTTCATCAACATGCTGGTCTTCGAGTACGGCATCGCCGCCTACGACCTGGAGATCGGCAAGGTGGTCAAGGGCCGCAAGGACAAGGGCGAGTTCTGGGGCCAGGCCAAAAGGGTGCTCGGCAAGATCCGGCGCAACGTGACCAGGGACTACGTGGTGCATCCGGCGTTGTCCGGGCCGTCGGCGCTGACCACCCTGAGTGCCAACGCCACCGCTAACCTCGTGCGCAACGTGTGGACCCACTCGGTGATCATGTGCGGGCATTTCCCGTCAGGCGTGCAGACGTTCTCCAAGTCCTCGATCGAGGGTGAGACCAGGGGTCAGTGGTACCTGCGGCAGATGCTGGGGGCCGCCAACATCGACGGTGGGCCGCTGCTGCACCTGCTCACCGGAAATCTCAGTTTCCAGATCGAACACCACCTGTTCCCGGACCTGCCCAGCAACAGGTACCAGGAGATCGCCCCGCAGGTGCAGGAGATCTTCGAGCGCTATGGGCTGGTGTACGTTTCCGGTCCGATGGCCGCGCAGTTGGCACAGGCGTGGTGGAAGGTGGTGCGCCTGTCCCTGCCCAACCCTGAGCCCGCCGCTGAGGTCGGTGTGGACCGCCCGCGACTCGTTGCCTGATCGCCCCGGTTTGTTCGGTTGTGCAGACGGTCCGCATGGCTGCCGGGTTATCCACCGCGTAGTTCCTGGTCAGAATAACTTGTCGTAGTCCCCTCGTACGGTGTGGGCATGAACGATTCAGTGGTCGCGGTCCTGGAGGAAGTGTTCTCCGACGAGGATCCGCTCAAGGTCGCGAAGGCCGCTGAGGCGGTGATCGGGTACTGCCACGCCCAGCAGTTGCAGGCTTTCCATCAGGTGTTCGTGGAGTCTGAGCTGGGTGCCGATCCGGACGGGGTGGTGGTGGATCCGACCCCGCCGGAGATCGCCTGCGCGATGGTGTGGAGGCCGGGTGCCGCCTCCTCGATGGTGGATGTGGCGGTGGACGTGGTCGAGGATTTGCCGGTGCTGCTGGCCGCGTTGGCCGACGGTCGCCTCGATTTGGTGAAGGTGCGGGAGATCACTCGCGCCACCCTCGGACTGGCGCCCGCGGACCGGCAGGCGGTGGTCGAGCGGGCCATCGACTACGCCACCACCCGGACCCGGTCGCAGTTGCGGCCGTGGCTGACCCGGCAGGTCGACCGGATCGACGCCGACGCCGCGGAGCGGCGCCGTAAGAAGGCCCGCAAGTGCCGCAAGGTCAGCCTGATCCCAGAACCGGATGGCATGGCTACCCTGTCGGCGTACCTGACCGCCGAGGAAGCGACTGCCTGTATGAACTCGATCCGGGCGAAAGCGACCACGATTGCCGGGTCGCGGGATGCCAGCCAGGCCGATGTCTTCATCCGGTTGCTGACCGGGGTCAGCGCGGCCGAGCAGGTCCCGATCGCGGTGATCATGACCGATGACGGGGCGGAGATTGAAGGCTACGGGCCGATCGCCGACGGTCACGCTGACGATCTGCTGCGCCGCCTGGAACTGCCCTCGGCGATCATCCGGCTGACACCACCGCAGTGTCGGATCGGCTACGCACCCACGGTGAAGATGCGCCGCTATGTCCAGACCCGCGACCGGCACTGCCGCTTCCCCGGCTGCGGCCGGCCCGCCCGCTCCTGCGACCTCGACCACATCGTGCCCTACCCAACCGGCGCGACTGAGGTGGCCAATCTGCAGGCGTTGTGCCGCTACCACCACCGGATCAAAACCCACACCGGCTGGCGGGTGGAACGCGGACCGAACAACACCACCATCTGGATCAGCCCCCGCGGCAAGCGATACACCAGCCGACCCGACGACCCCTAGAAATGGGATTTCCCGCACATGCGGGCAGCACTAACCGCCGGAATCGCCAGGTACCCCGTCAGCGATCCCGCTTGATCGCCCGCTGCTGTTTGGCGATCGCCTTCCAGCGTTGCCGTTCTGCCCGGGCCGCAGCCCCGTCGGTCTTACGCGCCAGGTAGGCCAGTTCGCGGTCCAGGCGTCGCCAACTGTCCAGCCGCTCGGCCGGAAGGGTGCCCTGCGAGACGGCCTCCTGGACCGCGCAGCCAGGCTCGGTGTTATGGGTGCAGTCGCTGAATCTGCAGTCCGCGGCGATGGCCTGGACATCGGCGAAGCTGTGTGAGAGGGACTGCTCATCACCCCAGATCTGCAGTTCGCGCAGACCAGGTGTGTCCACGAGGTACGCGCCCCAGGGCAACTCGACGAGCCGCCGCGACGTGGTGGTGTGGCGTCCCTTGCCGTCGAACTGGCGCACGTGGGAGACGGTCTGCAGGTCGGTACCCGCGAGCGCGTTGAGCAGACTCGACTTGCCGACCCCGGAGGAGCCGAGCACGATGGCGCACGAACCGGGTACGAGCACTTCGCGCAGCTCGGCGAGGCCCTGCCCAGTCACCGAACTGGTAGTGATGGTTTGGATGCCCAGGGACACCGACTGGGCATCGGAGACCATGAGTTCCAGCACCTCGGGGGACGTGAGGTCGGCTTTGGTGAGCACGATGACTGGGGTGGCACCGGAGTCCCACGCCAGCGTCAGATAACGCTCGAGGCGGCGCACGTTGAAATCGTCGTCGGCCATGGTGAGCAGCGCAAAGTCGATGTTCGCCGCGATGGGCTGCTCGACCACGGCATCATGCTCCACGTCGCCGGGCCGTTTGCGGACGAGGAAGCTGCGGCGAGGTTCGATGGTGGTGATCCGGGCGATGGTGTCCACCTCGTGGCACGTCGCGGTGACCCAGTCGCCGACGACGGGCAGATCCTGCTCAAGGTCTCGGCCGGCGATCGCCTCCAGCGTGGTGCCGTCGTCAGCCTGAATCTCCCAGCGGGTCTTGTGCACCGCGATGACGCGGGCACGCACGCTGACGACGGGCTGGGTGTTCACTGTCCTCGAGTATGGAACGTCGCGCGGCCCGGCCGCCAGCGACTTTTCTCCGCTGCCGGGTGCTGGGGCTAGCCTGGCCCAGTGACCGTGGACGCACACAAGGCGACTGACATCGTGGCGATCCAGCGCCGCACCGTGTCGACCCTGTCGATGACACAGATGCTCAGCGGGATCGCGGTGGCGGGTTCGCTACCGGCGGGTGCCTTGATCGCGGCAGGACTCGGCGGGGACGGTGCCGCTGGTCTGGCGCAAACCGCCGGCGTGCTGGGGGCTGCTCTGCTGGCGTTGCCGCTGGCCCGGATGGCGCTGGTCCGCGGTCGCCGGATCGCACTGGCCACTGGATACGCGATCGGGGCGGCCGGGGCGGCCATCGTCGTGTTCGCAGGGGTTGCCGGCGCCCTGTGGGCGGTGTTGCTCGGCTGTCTGCTGCTCGGGGTGTCCACCGCAGCGGGATACCAGGGCAGGTATGCGGCCACCGACCTCGCGGTCCCCGAGCACCGCGGCCGGGCGTTGGCCATCGTGGTCTGGGCGGGCACGATCGGCGCGGTGCTCGGCCCCAACCTGCTGGAGTTCACGGGAAACCTTGCGCTGACGTTCGGCCTGCCGCAGCTCACAGGTCCGTATGTTCTGGCAACGATCGTGCTGATGGCTGGAGCGTTGTTGCTGGTCCTGCGATTGCGCCCCGATCCATATCTGCTCGCGCGGTCGATCGCCGCGCGGGCCAGTGGCCAGATCACCCATCCCAGTTTGCGCGATGGCCTGGCTCACCTGCGCGGTCATCGACGGGCAGTGCTGGGCATCGCCGCCGTCTCGATCGGGCACGTCGTGATGGTCATGGTGATGGTCATGACGCCGGTTCACATGTCGCATGTGGACGTGTCGCTGCAACTCATCGGCCTGGTCATCAGCGTGCACGTCCTGGGAATGTTCGCCTTGTCGCCGGTCGTGGGATGGGCGGTGGACCGGTTCGGCCGGGTGGAGGTCATCGTCGTGGGCGTGATGATTCTGGCCACATCGTGCGTGATCAGTGGGGTCGCGCCCGGCGACGACATCCCGCTGCTCGGTACCGGGCTGTTCCTGCTTGGGCTGGGCTGGTCCTGCACACTGATCGCAGGCTCGACCTTGCTTACCGATGACGCCGAAGCGGCTGATCGCCCTGCGGTGCAGGGACTCTCGGACCTGTCCATGAACGTCGCCGGCGCCCTGGGCGGTGTGATCGCCGGGGTGATCGTGGTGCAGTTCTCCTACGGTCTGCTGTGCGCGGTGGCCCTGATTCCGGTGCTGGCGCTCGCGGGGTTGGTGGCGACGCCCGCGATGAGGACGGCTCGACATGGCTGATGGGCTTGCGCGGGGGTAGAAGCCGCTATGAGTCGTTGGGGGGCGTTACTACTCGGAGTCGGTCTCGGCGGGTTCGTGGATGGGGTCCTGCTGCACCAGATCCTGCAGTGGCACCACATGTTGTCGCACGTGGAGACCGACGTCGGTCTGAACACCCTGGCCGACGGGCTCTTCCACGCCTTCGCATGGGTGTGCGTGCTCGTGGGGTCGTCGCTGCTGGTGGCCGCCTGGCAGCGGGGGTCAGTGGCCCCCAACTGGTCGCTACACATCGGTCTACTGGTGATGGGCTGGGGTTTCTTCAACCTGGTCGAGGGCATCGTCAACCACCAGCTGCTGGGGATCCACCACGTGCGGGATGACCTCGGTGGGCCGCTGTTGTGGGATTTCGGGTTCTTGGCGTTCGCGCTGGTACAGATCGGCTTTGGTTGGTGGTTGCGGGCGCGGGGGATTCGGCAGTGTGACCGGGATTCGGGCGTGCGTGTGTAGACCCCCGCCGGCAGTGAGCGACTGGGCATTTGTTGCTGCGACACGCCGCGGCAAATCGCACCGTGTGCCCATTTGCTCGCAATCGCGGACCCCTGATCGATCGGGCACCCACACCGGTCGCAACCGTCCTGTTCCAAGGTCCAAACTGGAGGGTGGAACACCAAGGATGAGGAGACGCGATGGGCATCGCCGACATGGCACGGGACAAGGCGCTCAAGGAGCTCTACAAGGCGCGCGAGGACATCGTCCGCTACCAGGAACAGGTCAGCAAAGCGCAAGCCCACGCGGATGCCGTGCAGAAGGCCGCTGACGACGCGGTTCATGCGCAGAAGTCGGCGGTTCAGGCCCAGATCGACACGTTGAACGTCCAGATCGGGCAGGCTCAAAACGACCTGGAGGGCGCTCAGGGTGCCTCCAATCTGACCGATGCGATGACCCAGGTCCCCCTGGTGGGTGGGCTAGCTGGCCCAGCTCAGCAGGCGGCCAGCGCGAAAGAGTCCCAGGCGCGTGCCGAACTCGACGCCCTGCAGGCGCAGTTGTCGCAGGTGCAGTCGCAACTCAGTGCGCCCCCGCCCGACCCATCGAGCGACCTGACAAAGGCGCAACTGGATGTCCAGATAGCCAAGACCAAATTGGACGGCGCGCAGACCCGCGAGAAGGTCGCCCAGAAAGCACTGGACGCGCTGTCCTGACTACGTCAGCAGATCGTGCGCGCCTGGCAGCCAGCTCGCGACCTGCTCGGCCAGCGGGGAGTGCGCCAGCGCCCAAGTGAAGTCGAAGTTGCCGGCGTGGCGCGCGTCCATGCCCGGCAGCCAGTCCGACTCATTGCCAAGCATCCCGTAACGCCACTTCGCGAAACCATCCATGCCCCACGCAAGCAGTACGGCGCGTAGCAGCACGGTCATCTCCACATTGATCAGGCCGGGGCAGTGATCCCACGCGGGAATCCCCTGGCCGATCTGCTCCCAGACCCCCTCGCCGAGGGTCTCGGCCATGGCCGCCAGCAGCCGCGCCGCGGGCTGTTCGATCTCGCTGAAGTCGTGGTCCAGAGCGCCCACTGCGAGGTCAAAGTCGGACGGGTTCGCGGCACCGATGCTCAGCGTGTGCACCTCGGGTCGGCTCAGGCAGAACAAGGCGTTGAAGACCAGCGGATGCAAAGGTGCGCACAGTTCTTGCAGCCGCGGTGAGGGATCGTACAGTCGCCCGCCCTTGTCCGCCGGGCTGATGATGAACACCCCCATGTCCCGCTGCGCAGCCTCCGCGATGACCGGCCAGTTGCGCTGGAAGATCCAGTACCAGTGCAGATTGACGTAGTCGAAGTCTGCGGCCAGCGCCTGCTGGATCATCTGCACCGTGCCGTGCGTGGAGAATCCGACGTGCCCGATCAGGCCGGCCGCCTGCATCCTGCGCGCCACTTCCAGACAGCCGCCGGGGCGCAGCGCCCACCACAACTTCTCGTACGTGTTGATGCCGTGCAGACCCAACAGGTCGACCCGCGACACCTTCAGACGATCCAGGGATTCCAACACGTGCGCCTCGAACACTGCCGGATCGGGGGTCGGTGACACCTTCGTCTGCAGGATCAGGCGCTGCCGGTCCAGATCGGGCATGAGCATGCCGAGTTGCCGTTCGCTGGTGCCATACCCGCGCGCGGTCTCAATGTGTGTGATGCCCCGGTCCATCGCCGCCTGCACGGTGGCGGCCAGGTTCTCCTGCGCCTCGTCCCGGATGGGTTGACCGCGCTCCGACCAGCTCTGCTGGAAGCGCATACCGCCACAGCTGAACACGGGCATCTGGAGTTCGGTGCGACCGAAGCGGCGATACAACACCGCTCAAGTATCGCCGTCCTGACGCACGTCCGCACGGGCCGGTCTGGTGGCACAATTACCCGACATGGAGCCGGTGCGAGTGGGTGTGGTCGGGGCGGGGCCGTGGGCGCAGATGATGCACGCCCCGATGATCAGTGCAGGAAGTGAAACGGTGCTCACCGCGGTGTGGGGGCGGCGCCTCACGGCCGCCCACGCGCTGGCCGACCAGTACGGCGCGGTGGGTACCGACAGTTTCGAGGAGTTCCTCACCCAGTGCGACGCGGTGTCCTTCGCGGTGCCCCCCGATGTGCAGGCGGAGTTGGCGCCGGTGGCGGCGCGCGCCGGGAAGCCCCTCCTGCTGGAGAAACCGATCGCCATGACGTTGCCGCAGGCCCGGGAGATGGTCGCGGCCATCGATGCCACGGGCGTGCCGAGCCAAGTGGTCCTAAGCCGCCGGTACTCCAAGCGCATCCGGGCGTTCCTCGGGCAGGTCGATGGCATGCAGGTGACCGGGCTGCGCACGTCGTTCGTGTCGGGGGCGTTCCTGCCCGACAGCCCCTTCCACACCCCGTGGCGCCTGCGCGAGGGCGCCCTGCTCGATGTCGGTCCGCACGTGTTGGACCTGATGGACGCGGTGGCCGGGCACATCGATCAGATCGAGTACACCGGCGACACTCACGGGTGGCTCGCGGTCACCACACGCCATGCCAGCGGTGCAGTCGGCCAGGCCAGCATCTCCTCGGTCGTGCCCGGGTTCCTGTGGGACTGCGACGTCTTTGGCCCGGCCGGCATCGTGTCTGCTCCGCAGCGCCCGGACGATGAGCGCGACGAGGTGCAGCGCACTATCTCCGAGGAGTTCGCAGGCGTCTGCCGCACCGGGATCTCGCACCCCCTCGACGTGCACCGCGGCCTGTATCTACAGGAACTGATTCAGGGCTGATCCGGGGCCGGCAGGTCGAAGCGCAAGTCGGGCGCTGGGACGGCTGCGCCGCGGTTGACCGTCAACGGGATGACCCCGGCCCATACGGCGGCATCGAGATCCTCCGGCTCGTCCTCGGGCGGGGAGTCGCTGATCTTCACTGACCACTGCGTCAACGGGATCTCCAGGACCATGGTGGCGGCCAGTTCCTTGGCAGTCGGTGCCCGCAGGATGTCCCAGCGCCCTGGGATCAGATGTTCGGTCAGCACCCGCAGCCCTTCGAGCTGGTCGGCGACCGGTCGGGCGCTTCCCAGGATCATCGCGCTGCGGTACTGCATGGAGGAGTTGAAGGCACTGCGCGCCAGCACCAGGCCATCGAGATGGGTGACGGTCACGCACACCGCGGCGCCGGCGGCCATGGCCCGCATCAGGCGGCTACCCGTGGACCCGTGCACCAGCAGGCGCTCGCCGTCGCGTGCGCAGGCCATCGGCAACGCGTACGGCTGCCCGTCGTCGACGATCGCCACATGTGCCACGAGTGCGGAATCCAGCACCTCATCCAGGGCGGCACGGTCGGTGCGGGTCTTCTCCGGCAGGCGGCGTATGCGGGTACGGTCGGTCACGGTGTGACCCTATCGAGGCTGAGCAGCTCATACTCGAAACCTGTGCCTTTCCGCAGCGCGCGGCAGGTCGCGGGGGTTCCCAGATTCACCTCTTGCTCACGCAGCCGCACGCGCACCTCAGGCTGGCTGAAGACGACCTCCACCTCTGTTCCCACTGCGCTGACACTGACCGGGTGCAGGCCGGCGATCTGCGTGTGACCCAATGCCCGCCGGGCCAGAATGTCGGCTGCCTGCACGTGTCGTTCGTAGGCGTTGCGGCCGCGCAGGTGGGCGCTGAGCACCTCCCCCCGGTGGTAGGCGTCGAGGATCTCGAACCCACTGCCCGCATCCACCCTGCCGAAACTCAGGCCATGCGGCAGCAGCACCATGGTCGCGGCGAACCGGTCACCGCCGAGGTGGGAACACTCCCAGACCTGGCCCGGCCACATCGGTTCCACGGCAGCTGCGACCGGGCGACCCCGCAGTGCGCAACAGACGTCGTGTTTGCTGTGGGCGCAGACGATCGCCACCGGGTCACCGCCGGGCTCGACGTGCCAGTTGTCGGCGAGCACCTCCTCGAGGCTCTCGCCGAGGTTCCAGCGGATGCCCTCGTGGCCGGGCCTGATGTCCGCGATCGCCCACCGGAACGGCCCCTGCGTGCGCGGGTGCCGACCGGGTCGACGGATCAGCGAAATCCGGGCCTCGTAGGCAGAGGCCTTCTGCGACAGGGCGTGGGCTTCGAAGGGGTCGAACACGTCGAGCGCGCGTGACGGCCAAGCCCCTTCCCGCTCGACGAGCAGCCACCGTTGGCCGGGGGGTGCGGTGGCCACCATGCTGTCCTGGCGTAGCGCGGAAGCTGTGGAGCACCGGAAACCAGCAATGCTCACTGGTCCGTCTCGATCACCAGGACGCCCTCACGCAGCAGTCCGGCAATCGTCGCGGGGTCGCACGCCAGGTCCTGCACTCTCACAGGATGCCCGGTCATGAGCGAACGCACCGCAGACAGGTCGGCTCTCGACAGGGTCACAGTGCGCCCGTTGGGCAATCGGAGGTCGGTATCGGTCAGTTCGACATCCCAGAATCTGCGCAGGCGCACGACGTGGTGGGGCTGTAGGTGGGCAGCGGCATCGGCCTGGGCGACGGGTGAGAGGGGCTCGGGACGTTGCTGACTGGCCTGGCGGTGGCGCAGGTCACGGCCGACCGCATCGAGGTCTACCTGGTCGATGCGCAGCCGAAGCCGCTCCAGGATGGGCGCCAGATACTCGGTGCCATCTGTCGGGTCCCAGCCCACTGGCATGGATTCCCGCCAGTCGCCGTTCTGCACCTGCTCCAACATCGCTGCGACGATCTGGCCTTCGGTCACAGCATGGATGCCGAACGTGAGGTGAATGCTGGTGCCGCCCAGCGCGGCGGCGGAGTGGATGAAGCCGCGCGGCAGGTACAGGCAGTCTCCAGGCGTGAGTGTCGCCTCCACAATGGGTGCCTCGCAGGCCCGCGCCGCGACCTCATCTGCCACGGTGTTCCAGGCGGTGTCCGGGAGGCTGCTGACTGGTTCGTGGACCTGCCAGTGCTTATGGCCTGCGATCTGCAGGACGAACACGTCATGGGTGTCGTAGTGCGCGGAGAAACCCTGCGACTGCGGCGGGGTGATGTAGGCGTTGACCTGCACGGGATGGCCGAGTTCTCTGTGCAGGCGAGCGGCCAGGTCGCCCACGGGTTCCCAGGTCCGGTGCACACCCTGCAGCACGACGGTGGATCCGTCGGCGAACAGTCGCAGGACGTCCTCGTCGCGCACCTGGTCGGCGATGGTGGCACCGACGCCGCCGGACCCGGTGAACTGCGCTGCCGGGACCACCGTGCCGTTCTTGGCCATCCGTAGGAATGGGGTTCGCAGGCCACGACGGCTGAGAAGTTCGTCGACGGCGGCCAGCGAGAAAAGGGAGTCGTGTTTCGGTAGATCCTGGCCCCGGGACAGCCACGCCCGACGTGCCCAGATGGAAGCAGCGAACACGTCGGGCGCGGCCGAACACAAACGAGCCAGGGCTGAATCAGTCCTGGCGCAGGAGTGTGTGACGCTCACGCGCCGCCGTCGGCGCCACCATCAGCGCCGCCGTCGGCACCGCCGTCCGCACCACCATCAGCGCCGCCGTCCGCGCCGCCGTCCGCACCGCCGTCAGCGCCGCCGTCGGCTGGGCCGTGCGCGCCGCCGTCGGCGCCACTGTCCGCGCCACCATCGGCACCGCCATCACCCAAGGGAGTCTCTTCGTCAAGCATGCAAAGTTCCTTTCGTCGCCGTCACCGACCGGTAACCGGGTCGATGTGTTTGTGAATCTACCCGCGTTGCGGCTATCAAGCCTCTGCATGCAATCTTGGCCGACCGTGGGTGAGTCGTCCTCGACGCTGAAGGATGAACGATTGTGTCCACATCTGGTTGGGGCCGGACCATGATCAACGAGATGTGTAAGTGCCACGCGGTGCAATTGGTGCAATTCAGACTTCTGCAACGTGTTGCTGGTTGAGTTTCGTCTTCCTCGACCGAAGTCCAACCAGATGTGTAGACCACCGGGATCGGCCGCCTCGTCTTCAGCGCTTTTTGTCCGGTTCGGTCGCGAAAACATCCCGGGCGGCACTTTCGTCAGGCTCCGGTGGATCAATCTCGCGGCGCCCGCGCCGGGCCCGCAACAGGATCGGCACACCCAGCAGCAACACACCCACGACGGTCACGGTCGTTCCCACCCAGGCCGGTGCGCCGAGCAGGGAGATTCCCCCCGCCCCCACCAGGACCAGTAGCAGCCACCGCAGTTCCTGGCCGTTGTACCGGCTGGAAACCCGCGCTCCGATGAAGACACCCGGGACCTGCCCGAGGAGCAGGCTGAACAGGATCGTGGGATCTATGTCGCCCATCCCCGCATGCGCGATGGCGCCTGCCACCAGCATGGGCACGGCCTGCACGATGTCAGTGCCGACCAGTCTGCTCGGCAGCATGGCCGGAAACAGGATCAGTAGGCAGGCCGCGATCAACGTCCCCGAGCCGACACTGGTCAGACCCACCAGGATGCCGACCAGCAGGCCGACGCAACCCGCGATGGCGAGCCGTCCGCGCGAGAAGATCAGCGGCTGCGCGTCGTGTTCGTGGGCGTACTTGCGCAGTCGCAGGCGGAACAGGGTGACACTGACGGCGATCAGCAGAACCGCGCCGATCGTCTTCTTCAGGAACGCCTCGCCGCTGGCGCTCTCGGCGATGAGCGAGAACAGCCAGGAACCGACCAGCACCCCTGGGACTGACCCCATTGACAACCACAGCACGACCGGCCAGTAGGGGGTCTTGCGTCTGATGTGGACCGCGGCCCCGACCGGCTTCATGACCGCCGCCGACACCAGGTCGGTGGATACGGCCACGGGTGCCGGGACGTTGAACAACAGCAGCAGCATGGGGGTGACGATGGCCGCCCCGCCCAGGCCAGTCAGGCCAACCACCACACCGGCGAAGAGTCCGCCCAGGGACAGCCAGGGATCAATCACCAGGTAATTCTGTAACACGCCGTGCCGCAGACCTGGCAGCGGCGCTCAGCCGCCGGTGAGTTGTGTGATCAGGTTGTATGAGTCCGGGTCGTCGGGAAGCACGAGGGCGAAGCCCTCAAGGAAGATGATCGCGATGACATTGGCAGCAACGAGGATCACGAACAGCCAGACAACTACCGACGACACCGTCAGGGCTGCTTTGCCTTCCGGAGCCTCGGGGATGCCAACCGGCGCGAGGATGCTCACGGCCGCGACGAACAGGATGACCACGTAGAAGGTGATCAGGGCCCAGGTGTAGAGGTGGTAGCCCATGACTGGTGAGCCATATCCGGGGTCACCTGGTTTGATGTGCAACAGGATCTGCCGCACTGAGACCAGCGCCCCGGCCGCAGCGCCCAGCACGCCGAGTCCCAGCCCTTGGGCGTAGCGGGCGGGTGTCAATTCGCCGCGTCGGGCCTGCATGATCACCCACAGAGCACCCAGGGTGCTGAGGATCATGCCGTAGCGCTGCAACATGCACAGCGGGCAGGGGAACTCGCCCTGCGCGAATTGGATGGTGAATGCCCCCAGCAGGACGCCGATGTAGGCGAAGACCCAGGCGTGCATCCCCCAGAACAGGAGCTTCGGGAAGGTCCTGGTCATCAGAAGCTCAGATCCAGTTGTGAGGTCACGTGGTATCGGAACAGGGCCAGCATCAGGACCAGCGTGATGAACCACGTCGTCAGAATCCACTTGCGGGCGGCACCTCTCACGACCAGGACGGCGGTGAGCAGTAGTAGCGCCAGAATGATGATGTCCATCGGTCCTCCCACACTGTCGGCGCAACCAAACCTAGGGTGTCGCGGTACCTCGAAGGCGGACGAAGCGGACACGCCGACGCGCTGACTGCTGGCCTAGCCCAGATGGGTGAAACCTCGCCAGTGTGCCGATCATGGGTGCGTCGCGGGCCCGGCCAGATTCCCGGCGTACCCTGACATCGTGGATGTCCAGACAGTCAAAGCCAACGGGATCGACATCGCCTACGAGACGTTTGGTGATCCCCAGGATCCCCCGCTGCTGCTCGTGATGGGCTTGGGGACACAGATGATCGCGTGGCCCGACGACCTGTGCCAGGGGTTGGCCGATCGCGGCTTCTACGTGGTGCGTTACGACAATCGGGACTGTGGGCTGAGCACCCACTTCGACGGCCAGCGGGCGCCGTCCTTCGTCGACGTCGTGCTGCGCCGCCAGCGGCCGCCGTACACGATCGACGACATGGCCCGCGACGGGATTGGACTCATGGATGCCCTGGGTCTGGACACCGTGCACGTGGTCGGCGCGTCGATGGGTGGTTTCATCGCCCAGACCATCGCCATCAACAACCCTCGCCGTGTGCGCAGCCTCACTCTGATCATGACGTCGACGGGCAACCGGCGGGTGGGAAACCCGAAGCCCGCAGTGTTCAGCCGGCTCACCAAACGCCGCGTGGTCGGCGATCGGCTCAGTGCTCAGCAGGCCGCCCTGGAGACCTTCCGGATCATCGGTTCCAAGGGTTACGCCTTCGACGAGGAGTACATGATGGACCTCGGCGGCCGCTCCTACGACCGAGCGTACAACCCGTCCGGATACCTGCGCCAGCTCGCTGCCATCGCTGCTCAGCCGGATCGCAGCGAGCACCTGCGACGCGTGCGGGTGCCCGCCCTGGTGATCCACGGTCTGCACGACCCCCTGGTGAACCCCAGCGGTGGCCTGGCCGCTGCTCGGTTGCTGCGCAATGCCAAGTTCGTCGGATACGCGGGGATGGGCCATGACCTGCCGCGCGCCCTGTGGCCCGACTTCGAGATGGAGATCGCCGCCCTTGCGCAACGGGCGGAGGCCGGTTGGGAGAGCAGGACCGGGCGGTAGCATAGGTGGGGCAGATCGGAGGGACATGACCTCGCGTTCAGATCTGCTTGTGGCTGTCTTCGACTCTGTCGGCGAGGGGCTGGTGGTCCACGCGGACGACGGCCGGATCATGGCCTGCAACCCGGCCGCTGAACGCATCCTCGGTCTGACCCGCCAGCAGATGGAGGGCCGTACCTCCACGGATCCGCGCTGGCGCGCCGTACACGCCGACGGCAGCCCGTTCCCGGGTGAGGATCACCCCGCGATGGTCTGTCTGCGGACCCACGAGTCAGTGCGCGATGTGCCGATGGGCGTGACCCGCCCGGATGGCACCTATGTCTGGATCCAGGTGAGCGCAGAACCCTTCGATATGGAGGGTGAACCGGGGGTCGTTGCGAGCTTTACTGACGTCACCGCCGAAGCGGCCAGGTCGTCTGCCCGCATGCGGGCCACCGTGGACTCCATGCTCGACCCGCATGTGCTCCTGCACGCGCAGCGAGGCGCTGACGGGCGCGTCGCGGACGTGGTGGTCGCCGAGGCCAACGACGGTGCTGTGCTGGCGCTCGGAGGTGACCGCGACCAGATCGTCGAGCGCGCGCTTGGCGACCTCGACGCCCCCCTGAATACGCCGCAGGTCAGCCAGTGGTGCATCGACGCCTTCGACACGGTGAGCCCGCTGTCCCTCGACGAAGTCCGGCTCGGTGACGACGTCTTCGTGGACGTGCGGGGTGTGCGAGTGGGTGACTCCCTGAGTCTGACGTGGCGCGACGTCAGTGACCGGATGCGGGAGGCGGAACGGACAGCGGCCTCGGAGCGGCTATTCCGAACAGCCATGCAGGCGGCTCTGACCGGCATGGCGATCAACGACCTGGAGGGCGGGTTTCTCGTGGTCAACGATGCCCTGTGCGCCATCTTGGGACGCACGCGCGAAGAGGTTCTCGCGCTTGCCCTGCGTGATGTCGTTGTTCCCGATCAGCTCAGCGACATCAACGATGAGCGCCGTCGCCTGCTGGCCGAGCCCGAGCGTCGGGGCCGCCTCGTCTGCGAACTCGTTCGCGGGGACGGATCCCACGTCTGGGTAGCTGTGGGCAGCGGCGTCATCCAGGGCGCACACGGGGAGCCGACCGCATTCCTCACCCAGATCGAGGACATCAGCGGTGAGCGGGAAGCACGTCAGGAATTGGCATATCAGGCCTTCCACGACCCCCTCACCGGGTTGCGCAACCGGTCCTGGATGCTGGACATGATCACCGCTGAACTGTGGGTCGCCGCGCAGCGCGGACGGCGGCTCGGGGTGCTGTTCATCGACTTGGACAACTTCAAAGTGGTCAACGACTCCCTGGGCCACGCCGCCGGAGACCACATCCTGCGGGAGGTCGCCTCTCGGATCACCGCTTCGCTGGGCGACGGGGAGTATGCCGCGCGGTTCGGCGGGGACGAGTTCGTGGTCTTGGTCAGCGACATCGGCTCCCCCCAGGAGGCGGAGCGGATCGCTGACCGGGTGGGTGAGGCCATCGACAGCGAGATCGACGTCCCGCAGCATCCCGTTCGCCCCACAGCCAGTATTGGCATCGCCTTGTCCGATGGGGCGTCCACGGCTGAGAGCCTGCTGCGCGAGGCTGATGCGGCCCTGTTCAGCGCCAAGGACGCCGGCCGGTCCCGCTGGCACTTCTTCGACGAGACGATGCACGCAGCCGCGATGGCGCGCATCGGCCTGGAGATGCAGATGCGCCATGGGCTGGAGCGCGGGGAGTTCGTGGTCCACTATCAGCCGGTCGTGCTCCTGCAGTCGCGCCAGACGGTCGGATATGAGGCGCTGGTGCGCTGGCAGCACCCGACC
>Ga0208938_1000436_pt1 | contig 32381 bp, 27 predicted proteins | sample AD_UKC125_MetaG_FD_184434 | JGI IMG/M metagenome (GOLD analysis project Ga0208938, IMG submission 184434) | Active sludge microbial communities of municipal wastewater-treating anaerobic digesters from USA - AD_UKC125_MetaG (SPAdes) (version 2) | ecosystem: Engineered > Bioreactor > Anaerobic >...
GGGGGTGTGTGCGCTGCGGGCAGCCGGCCCGGCGCTGCCACGCCCACCACATCGTCGGCTGGGCCGCCGGCGGCCAAACCGATGTGGATGCGATGTGTCTGCTGTGCCCACGCTGCCACCGTGACCTGCACAACGGCCGATTCACCATCGAGATGGTCGACGGCATCCCCCACTGTCGGAGCACCCGGCGAAGAACCTGAGCCGGCCCCACGGGGGCCGGCCAGACGCCCAGCGTCAGCACCACCACCAACAGCCCCCAGCACGATCAGTGGCGCCCGGCGACGACCATGCCGAGCGGGAATGGGCAGACGGTGCGAATTCCCACGGCGTGTCACAGCAACAACTGCCGACTTGCCCGGATCAGCCGGTTGTTGCGGGCACGCCCACAGCAGCCCGCCAGCGATAGCGACGACTTGTACCCTGTGCGACCCCTGGCCTTTGGCTCATACTGAGCCAATTGTCGTCACGTCCTGCGCAAAGGGGGCACCGGGATCGAAGATCCAGCGGGTGAGCCCGCTAGGCGCGGCGACCGACTTTCAGGACGGAACCGCTGGCCCCGATCGACAGCACCGACCCCGACGACCCGATCGACAGCACCGACCCCGACGACCCGATGGACAGGATCGACCCCGTGGACCCGACGGATAGCGCGCTGCCCAGGCTGAGCACACTGAAGAATGACAGGGTCGACAGGACCGACCACGCCGACAGTGCGCTGCCCCATGAATCCTTGGACAGCCAGGACCGCTTACTCACATCCGAACTCATGACAGCACCTTTACCAACTCGTTGTGCATCACCGCGAAATCTGGCCTGACCCCAGCCCACATCTCCACACCCAGGATTGCCTGATTCACCAGCATGTAGGTGCCGGACAGGGTCGTGGCTCCCATGTGCGCGCATCGAAGCAGGAATTGCGTCTGCCGAGGATTGCTTACCAGATCGGCCACATACATGCTGGCCAGGATCGAGTTGTAGTCGATGGGGGGCACGGCGTGTACCTCCGGAAACATGCCCACGGGAGTGGTGTTGACCAGAATCTCTGTCAAGGGATCGATCGCCTCCCCCGGGTGCCATTTGCCCCAGTCACCGCTGCCGCCGGCAGCCCTGACCAGATCGACCACCACTTGTCCAGGGCCCGGGTCGCGGCTCATCACCGTCACGTGCGCCGCACCGGCCAACGCCGATTCGACCGCGACGGCTCGAGCAGCACCACCGGACCCAAGCACGACAACGCGCTTACCCGCCGGATCGCAGACCGTGCGTAAGGAGACGATGAAGCCCTGACCGTCGGTGTTGTAACCGGTCAACTTGCCATCGCGACCGATCACCACGCAGTTGACGGCCCTGATGAGGCGGGCCGACTCTGCCAGCTCGTCGAGGTAGGCGATGACGGCAACTTTGTGCGGCAGCGAGCAGTTGAAGCCACGCCAGCCCATCCCCCACGCCCCCGCGATGGCGGCATCGAGATCGTCGGGGTGCACCTCACAGTTGATGTAGCGGGCCGGCAGGCCTGCATGCCGATATGCCGCTTCTACGATCGCCACGGTCGGGTTCTCCGCGGCAGGCGCACCGAAGGACCCCGTCAACATGGGCAGGAAGTTCGCCTGCGGCACGATCTGAACTCCTTAGGTAGGCGGTAGGTCCCCCGAGGATCGGACAATCAAGCGCGTTGGAATGCGGATGTGCTCCCCGGGACCGGTGCGTCTACCCTCCTGCCGATCGAAAAGCAGTGTGGCTGCAGTCTGCCCCAATCGGTAGATGTCTTGCTCGACGACAGCGACCTGCGGGTCGAGAAGGTCCGAAAGGAGGAAGTCGTCATAGCCGAACAGCGCGATCTTGTGATGCAGATCCAGACCTCGTAGTGCCCGCACCGCCCCGATGGTGATGAGATTCTGCGCCGTGAAGAGAGCGGTTGGCGGGCGCCGACTGAGCAGTAGCGAACGCACCACACGTTCGGCGATGTCCTCGGAGTGCACGCCGGTGATCACCAGTTCTGGCGACGACGCCAGACCGCCAGCAGCCAACGCCTCCCGGTATCCGAGCAGGCGCTCCGATGCCGTGGAGATGCGCCTGTGATCGCCGATGTAGGCGATCCTGCGATGGCCGCTGGCGATCAGATGCTCCAGCGCCAGTCGTGACCCAACGATGTTCTCTGAGGACACTGTGTCGGCATCAATGCCGGCGGGGGCGCGATCGACGAAGACAACGGGGGTGCCGCGATCGACCTCCCGCGCCAGATAGCTGTGGTTGCCCGCCGTGGGCACAATGATCAGGCCGTCCACGTTGCGGGCCAGGAACGCCTGGGACAATCGCCGCTCGCGGTCATCGTCCTCGTCGACGCTGGCCGAGATTACCATCACGTCCCGTTGCCGGGCGACATCCTCGATGGCTCGCAGCAGGGCCGCGGAGAACGGGTTGGCAACGTTCTGCTGAAGCAGGCCGATAGTCCGGGTCGTGTTGGACGATCGGCGCAGCGTGCTCGCCGTGAAGTTCGGCCGGTAGCCGAGCTGGGCAGCCGCGGTGAGCACCTTGGCCTTCAGCGCATCAGAGACCGCCGGTTCGTCATTCACCACCCGGCTGACGGTCTTGATGCTCACTCCGGCCAGTTTCGCGACGTCTCGCATGGTAGGACGTACATTCGCCCTGTCCATCGTTGTCACAGTACCCGACGGTAGCAGGGCCGGATGACAATGGACCGCTCTTCAAACGCGTGCAGCCATCACATCACGATCTCCTGCCACGACACTGATAACGATGTCAGTTCAGCATCGGGGACAGGTGTCACTGCCGTACATCACCTGACACAGGTAGGTGCGCGCCTCCCGCGACTGTCGAGCCCACCGCGGGATTGTCCACTTCGCCCATGCATGCCACGGCCCCCACCCGGGAAGATATGAACATGCCGATTCTCGATCAGTTCACCCCTGACCCCGACCGTTACGACGGCCGCATGCCGCAGCGTCGGTGCGGCGACAGTGGCATCACCTTGCCCCAGGTCTCGTTGGGCTTCTGGCACAACTTCGGCGACACCACACCCTTGGCCACGCAGCGCGCCGTGATGCGGGCGGCGTTCGACGCCGGCGTCACCCATTTCGATCTGGCCAACAATTACGGTCCACCTTTCGGCAGTGCCGAGATCAACGTTGGGCGGATTCTGCGCGAGGATTTCGCATCGGTCCGCAACGAGCTCATCATCTCCACGAAAGCTGGCTGGGACATGTGGCCCGGACCGTACGGATTCAGTGGGGCGCGCAAGTACCTGCTCGCTAGCCTGGACGACAGCCTGTCGCGCCTGGGTCTTGACTACGTCGACATTTTCTACAGCCACCGGGCCGATCCGGACACCCCCCTCGAGGAGACGATGGGTGCGCTGGCAACGGCGGTTCAGCAGGGCAAGGCGCTGTACGCGGGGATTTCCTCCTACTCCCCCAGTCGCACCCGCCGAGCGGCCGCGATGCTGGCCGACATGGGGGTTCCGCTTCTGATCCACCAGCCGTCATATTCGATGCTCAACCGCTGGATCGAGGAGGAGTTGCTGGACACCCTCGATGACCTCGGGGTGGGATGCATCGGCTTCTCCCCCCTCGCGCAGGGGATGCTGACCGAGCGCTACCTGGATGGCATCCCGGCCGGGTCGCGGGCCTCCCGCGACGAGTCCCTGGATCGTGCCTGGCTCACAGAGGCGTACGTCGATTCGGTGCGCGCGCTCAAGGAGATCGCCGCCCGCCGCGACCAGACTGTGGCGCAGCTGGCTGTGGCGTGGACCCTACGCGATCGTCGTGTTACCACCACTCTGATCGGCGCGAGCAGCGTCGAGCAGTTGCACGAGAACCTCGCCGCCGTCGGCAACACCGCGTTCAGCGATGACGAACTGGCCGAGATCGATCAGTACGCCACAGACGCGCACATCAACTTGTGGGCAGAGCCTGCTCAGTTGCCGTGATCAGCGATCCTAGATCGCGGTGATGACCTCGTCGACGGCCAGCCGCGGGTTGCGCGGGAAGTGCGCATCATCGCCCGGGTAGCCGACGTTGACCACTGCCAGCGCCTCATAGCCAGCGGGCAACAGCTGCTCGCTGATGGCATCGCCGTTGATGCCGGTCATCGGGCCAGCGCCAAAGCCCAGCGCCCGGATCCCGAGGATCAGGTAACCGAACTGCAGGAAGGTGTTGCGGATCGCGAAGTCACGCCGGTTGGCTTCGTCGAGGAACAGGTTGCGTACCTGGGGCGCGTTCGGGAGCACGCGCGGCAGATTTTCGTGGAAGTTGAGATCCGCGGCCACGATCAGTGTCAGCGGAGCGATCTCGGTCTTGGCGCGGTTGCCCTCGGCGAGCAGCGGCAGCAACTGCGGTTTGGTCTGTTCGGTCACCGCGAACAGTCGCATCGGCTGGGCGTTGAATGCGGTCGGGGCGTGCTTCACCAGGTCGTACAGCCGCTCGGCCGTGTCAGCCGGCAACGGCGCGGGGTCGAAGGTGTAGGTCGTGTGGCCGTCGAAGACCAGGTCCATGGCGGGGTCGGCGTAGAGAGTCATCAGGCAGTCCTTTGGTTGAGGGTTCAACTATGTCAACCCGGTGACCCTCCGCGGTATTCCGTCGGCATCGCAGGTGCGACCCACGGCCGACCTGCTTCAAACGGATGGTGTGCCGTGGGCCTGGCTGGCAGACACGGTGTGCCGAAGCGGGATTCTGCGCCGACATCATCCCTTTCGCCGGTGCCTGTCCTGCAACCCGAAGCAGCCGCCGACCGACTGTGGCCAGGGGTATGCCATCCCCCATTCGTTCGGCGGCTATTCGGCTGGACCGCGTGAGAGCGGGCCCGGCTGTCGCGGTCTTGAACATGTCAGTACGACGCACGTTAAGTCCCCGTGACTGACATACCTCCTCGTCGAGCGGCGGTCAGGCGCGTGAGAGCGGGCCTCAGGGCAATCAAACAGCGTGGAATCGCAGCACTAAGGACGCCCGCCCCATGAGCAACGCACTAGAAGTCGCCGGCCCCCGAGCGCAATTCGCGGAGATCTTCGACCAACCCGGCAGGATCGACCAGCCCGAGGTCGCCGAACACCGAATCGTTCAGAGCCGACGTGGCAGCCAGGGCAACCCGTCGGCCTTCGGGCGTGATTTCGATCAGCGTCGCGCGACGGTCACTGGGATGGGGTTTGCGCACCACGAGCTGCGCGACCTCAAGGCGGTCCACCGCGTTCGTGACACTCGTCGGGTGGACCTGCAGGCGCTGCCCGATGACGCGCATCGGCAAGCGGCCCTGCCGACTGAAAAGCAACAGCATCAGCACCTCGTAGCGGGCAAAAGTGATGTCAAAGCCCTTGAGCACCGCCTCGACCCGGCTGAGCACGATCTGCTGGGCACGCATCAAGGAGGTCACAGCGGCCATCCCGTCGGCAGCATCGGCCCAGCCATGCTCGACCCAGTGCTGCTGCGCCTGAGCGACGGGATCTCGAGACAGCGGCATGGCAGCAGCCTAGCAAAATCGATTGACGCCAGATAGTTGGACTTCCTACTATCTAGGTATGCACGTGCCCGAACACCCCGTCCGTTTCGTCACCGCCGCATCCCTGTTCGACGGTCACGATGCGGCCATCAACATCATGCGCCGCATCCTGCAGGCCCAGGGCGCAGAGGTGATCCACCTCGGCCACGACCGCAGCGTCGAGGACGTGGTCACCGCGGCCATCCAGGAGGACGTGCAGGGGGTGGCGATCTCGTCCTACCAGGGCGGGCACATCGAGTACTTCGGCTACCTGCGCGCGCGACTCGATGAGGCCGGCGTTGGGCACGTCAAGGTGTACGGCGGCGGGGGCGGGGTCATCGTCCCCGCGGAGATCGCGGCCTTGGCCCGGTTGGGCGTGCGCATCTTCAGCCCGCAGGACGGCCAACGACTGGGCCTGCCCGGCATGATCAACGAACTCATCGCCGACTGTGACGTGGCACTCACCGACCCGCCTGACCTCGCGGCCCTGCAGACCGGATCCAGCCGGGACTTGGCCCGCGCCATCACCCTGATCGAGAACGGGACGCAGTGGGACCTGCCCACCCGCGACGTGCCCGTGTTGGGGATCACCGGCACGGGCGGGTCAGGGAAGTCGAGCCTGACCGACGAGATCGTGCGCCGGTTGCGCCGCGACAGCGAGGACAAGATCCGCGTGGCGGTACTCGCCATCGATCCCACCAGGCGACGTGGGGGCGGTGCTCTGCTCGGAGATCGGATCCGCATGAACACCATCGATCCTGACGTGGTGTTCTTCCGCTCGATGGCCACCCGCGGCGCGCCTTCGGTCCCGCACTGCCTGGACCACGCGGTGTCTGCGTGCAAGGCGGCCGGCTACGACCTGGTGATCGTGGAAACGCCCGGCATTGGCCAAGGTGACGCGGGCGTGGTGAATCACGTCGACGTGGCCCTTTACGAGATGACGCCCGAGTTCGGCGCCCCCTCTCAGCTGGAGAAGATCGACATGCTCGACTTCGCCGACGCCATCGCCATCAACAAGTTCGAACGCCGAGGCGCGCAGGACGCCCGCCGCGACGTGGCACGCCAGGTGCTGCGCAACCGGGCCGAGTTCGGGGCTTCCTGGGAGGACATGCCGGTCTTCGGAACCAGCGCCGCCCGCTTCGACGACGACGGGGTCACTGCCCTCTACCAGTACCTCAAGGAACTACTCACCGAGCACGGCCTACCGGAGTTCGAATCCCGGCTACCCACGGTCGCCACCAAGACCTCGACCGACGTGGCCAGCGTGCTGCCGCGGGGACGGGAACGCTACCTGGCCGAGATCGCCGAGCGGGTGCGGGGCTACCGCGTTCGGACCGCCGAGCAGGTCGAAGCGGTCCGTGACTGGGACCACGTGCGGCACACCAACGCCCTCGTTGGCACTCTGAACGACCTCGAGGCCGACAAGGCCGCCATGATCGACCCGGACGTGCGGGCCGCGCTGGACAGCTGGCCGAGCACGCGGCAGGCCTACAGCGGCCAAGAACTCGTCTACACCGTGCGGGGTCGCGAGATCCACACGCCGCTCACCCGGGAGACCCTGTCCGGATCGCTGGTACGCCGCGTCGCCCTGCCGCCCGACGACGAACCCGGTGCCGTCGTACGGTTCCTGCGCAGCGAGAACCTGCCCGGCTACTTTCCCTTCACCGCCGGGGTCTTCCCGGTCAAACGATCGGGCGAGGCGCCCGCCCGGATGTTCGCCGGCGAGGGCGATCCGGCGCGCACGAACCGGCGTTTCCATCTCCTGTCCGAAGGCCAGCCAGCCACCCGTCTGTCGACCGCCTTCGACTCGGTGACGCTCTACGGTCGCGATCCCTCACCACGCCTGGACGTCTACGGCAAGGTCGGCACATCGGGCGTTTCCGTGGCCACCATCGAGGACATGCGTGATCTGTACGCCGGCTTCGATCTCTGCTCCCCCACCACATCGGTGTCCATGACCATCAACGGTCCGGCACCGGCGATCCTGGCGATGTTCCTCAACGTCGCCATCGATCAGCAGGTGGCAGCCCACCCCGACGAGGATCCTGAGAGCGTGCGCGCGCGCACCCTGGCGAGTGTGCGCGGCACCGTGCAGGCGGACATCCTCAAGGAGGATCAGGGCCAGAACACCTGCATCTTCTCCACCGAGTTCGCCCTGCGGGCGATGGCCGACATGCAGCAGTGGTTCATCGACCAGGACGTGCGCAACTTCTACTCAGTGTCGATCAGCGGGTACCACATCGCTGAGGCGGGCGCCAACCCGATCAGCCAGTTGGCGTTCACACTGGCCAACGGTTTCACGTACGTCGAGGCCTACCGGGCCCGCGGTATGGAGGTCGACGATTTCGCCCCGAACCTGTCCTTCTTCTTCTCCAACGGAATGGATGCGGAGTACACGGTGCTGGGCCGGGTGGCCCGGCGCATCTGGGCGATCGCCATGCGGGATCTGTATGGCGCCGACGAGCGTGCCCAGAAGCTCAAGTACCACGTGCAGACGTCGGGGCGCTCCCTGCATGCCCAGGAGATGTCGTTCAACGACATCCGGACGACACTGCAGGCGCTGTGCGCCCTCTATGACAACGCCAACTCGCTGCACACCAATGCCTTCGACGAGGCCATCACCACGCCGACCGCCGACTCGGTGCGCCGTGCGCTGGCGATCCAGATGATCATCGATCAGGAGTGGGGCCTGTCGATGAACGAGAACCCGTTGCAGGGCTCCTACATCGTGAACGAACTCACCGATCTGGTGGAGGAGGCCGTGATGGCCGAGTTCGTCCGGCTCGCCGACCGCGGCGGGGTGCTCGGCGCGATGGAAACCGGCTACCAGCGCGGCAAGATCCAGGACGAGTCGATGCTCTACGAGCACCGCAAACACGACGGGTCCCTGCCCATCATCGGCGTGAACACGTTCGTCGCCGACAGCCCTGAGCCGATCGCCGATCTGGAGCTGGCACGCGGGACCGAGGCTGAGAAGCAATCCCAGTTGCAGCGCCTAGCTGACTTCCACGCTCGCCACCGGGAGCAGGCGCCCGCAGCGCTGGTCGCTCTGAAGCAGGCCGCGACCGACGGCGGAAACGTGTTCGCCGCCCTGATGGAAGCGGTGCGTCATTGCTCACTGGGCCAGATCAGCGAGGCATTCTTCGAGGCGGGCGGGCAGTACCGGCGCAACGTCTGACCGTGCGTTTACGCCACTTGGTTCACCTCGCGCTACGAGCGTCCTAGCGGGAAGTGAACCAACGTGCGCAAACGGGGCGAAACTACAGGTCCACGGCGAAATACTGCGTCTCGAGGAACTCGTGGATGCCCGCGAAGCCCCCTTCGCGGCCCAGGCCCGACTCCTTCATCCCGCCGAATGGGGCCGCCGGGTCACTGGCGATGCCCCGGTTCACCGACACCATCCCGGACTCCATCTGCCGGGCCACTCGCACGCCGGTACCGGGGTCGGCGGCATACACATACGAGATCAGCCCGAACTCGGTGTCGTTGGCCATCCGCACGGCCTCCTCGGTGCTGGACACCGCCACGATGGGCGCCACCGGGCCGAAGATCTCGTTGCGCGTCAGCGTCGACCCGTGCTCCACGTTGCGCACGACGGCGGGCGCCACGAACGCACCGGTGCTCGGCGCCTGCTGAGCGGAGATGATCTCCACCCCCTCGCCAGCAGCCTCATCCAGCAACGCGACGATCTTGTCCCGTTCGCGATTCGAGACCATCGCCCCAAGGTCGGTGGCCTCATCGATCCCCGGCCCCATCTTCAGGCCAGCGAACGCCTCCTGCAGCCCGGCGCTGAACGGCTCCACCAGGGAATCGTGGACGTAGAAGCGATTGGCCGCGGTGCACGCCGATCCACCATTGCGCATCTTCGCGATCATCGCGCCGGCCACCGCGGCCTGCACATCGGCGCCCTCGAGCACGAGGAACGGCGCGTTGCCGCCAAGTTCCATACTGGACGGCAGCACTCGCTCAGCGGTCTGCTTGAGCAGCATCTTGCCGACGTATGTCGAGCCCGTGAAGGACAGCGTCGCCACGCGGGGGTCGGCCAGGATGGCACTGGAAACCTCCGCGGTCCGGGTCGTCGTGATGACGTTCACGACTCCTTCGGGCACGCCGGCGCGTGCCAGCACATCAGCGATCCACAGAGCGGTCAGCGGCGTCTCATGCGGGGGCTTGAGCACACAGGTGCACCCCGCGGCCAGCGCCGGAGCGATCTTGCGCGTTGCCATCGCCGCCGGGAAGTTCCAGGGCGTGATCATAAAAGCCACACCGATCGGCCGGTGGTCGGTGATGATGGTCTTGTCCCGGGCCGGGGCGTACCGGAAGCCACCCTCGATCCGCGAGGCCTCCTCGGAGAACCAGCGGAAGAACTCCGCGGCGTAGATCGTCTCGCCCATGGCGTCACGCCAGGCCTTGCCGTTCTCCAAAGCGATCAGCCGTGCGCACACTTCGGCCTCAGCCGTCATGATCTCCCACGCCTTGCGCAGGACCTCCGCGCGTTGGCGCGCCGGCGTCACCGACCAGGTCTGGAATGCCTCGTGGGCGGCTGTGACGGCCTCGAGGCCCTCCTGCACGCCGGCGTCGGACACCTCAGCGAGCACGCCGTAGTCCGACGGGTCGATCACCTCAAAACTGGCCGGAGTGCGCAGCCACTGTCCCCCGATGAACAGACTGGTCGGTGCCGCAGTTTCGGTCATGATCCACCTCATTGAATGTCGATTACGCTCGAATCTACCGCTTTTCCCGAGCGGTTTCGAAGGCAGTTGAGGAACGCACCACCAAGCGGGTGTGCACCAGTTCCCGGCCGGGCTCAGTCTGCGAACGTCCGTCAGCCAGCGCCTGCAACACCGCCCGGACCGCGATCTCGCCGCGTTGGGCGACGGGCTGGGCCATCGTGGTGAGATCGAGCACTTCAGCCAACTCGTGGTCATCGAAGCCGACAATGCTGATGTCCTCCGGCACCCTGACCCCCATCCGTCGCATCGTCTGCATGGCACCGGCCGCCATCTCGTCGGACTGCGCGAATACCGCCGTCGGAGGTGTCGGCAGCGACAACAACTCGGCCATCGCACTGGCGCCGCCCCGGACCGCGTACTCGCCGTCCACGTCATATTCGTCGGGGACTGGAAGTCCAGAATCGGCCATTGCCCGACGGAAGCCACGCTGGCGCTGGCGGGGAGCTGTGAAACGGCCCGCGAACGACGAACCGCCGCCGATCATGGCTATGCGGGTGTGTCCGAGGTTGATCAGGTGATGGGTGGCGGTCTGGGCTGCCCCCTCGTTGTCGATGCCGACGCTGAACGTGTCGGCCAGCGGATCACCGACAGACGCGATGGGAACACCGAGTCCTCGCAGCGCATCCTGCTGGTCGGCGCTCAGACCCAGAGTCAGAATGATGACGGCGTCCACCCGACGACGCAGCGGCATACGCCCGAAGAAGTCCTCCTGCGATCGCTCATCGGGCACAGCGAACAGCAGGAGATCGAGGCCCTCGCGATGCAAGACTCTTTCGATCCCGGTCAGCACCTCACCGAAGAACCACGTCCCGATGTAGGGGGCGACGACGGCGATCGAATTGGTGCGGCCGCTGGCCAAGCGCGAGGCCACCGGGGCCACGACGTAGTCCAACTCCTCTGCCACTTCGAGCACCCGCCGCCGGGTCGCCCCTGACACGTTGGGCAGGTTGCGCAGCGCCCGGCTGACCGTGGCTGTCGACACACCCGCCCGCGCGGCCACGTCCTGGATACTCACTCCCACCGAAATGTCCCCTTCTGCAAACGCTTACATTACAAACTATCCATTGCTGGCAGCGAAAGTTGGCCGCATACTCAAGTTGACCGCCACAAATGCCGTAAGTGTTTACATGCCATACTTTAAGTACCACGATTGCTCACAACGCTGACAAGGAATGCCTGCCGTGACCACACTGATCCACTCACCCCAGGCGGTGACCACCTCCGCCGTCCGCTCCGATCTCCAGCGTGAACTCGGCGACGATGTGCACGCCGGGGATGTGTTGGCCCGCTGGGATCGGTGGGGTGGCGATCTGCTGGCGGGCCTGGGTCAGGTGTATGCAGATCCGACCCTGATCGCGCGGCTGGTTCACCAGATCGCCATGGCGCATCGCGCCCGCTCCATGCCCCTGCGGGAACGCGACCGGCAGCGCCTGCTGCAGCCCGACTGGTTCCAGAAGTCGGATGCCATCGGCTATGCCGCATACACCGAGCGCTTCGCCGGCGACTTGTCGCACACCATCGAGCACATCGGGTACTTGCAGGACCTGGGGGTGACCTATCTGCACCTCATGCCCCTGCTACAAACGCGGCCGGGACCCAATGACGGTGGGTACGCGGTCATGGATTACGACGAGGTGCGCACCGACCTGGGAACCATGGACGACCTCTCTGAACTGGCGATGCGCCTGCATGATGCGGGAATCTCCTTGACCCTCGACCTCGTGCTCAACCACGTGGCGCAGGAGCACCGTTGGGCTCGTGCCGCCCGCGCGGGTGACGCCCACTACCGTGACTACTTCTGGACGTTCGGTGATCGCACGATGCCCAACGCCTATGAGCGGAACCTCACGGAGGTCTTCCCACAGAGCTCGCCGGGCAGCTTCACCTGGGATCCCGAACTCGGCCGCTGGGTGTGGACGACCTTTAACTCCTACCAGTGGGACCTCAACTGGTCCAATCCCGACGTGCTCAGCGAGTTCGTGCAGATCATCCTCAACCTCGCCAACCGGGGCGTCGACTGCCTGCGTCTGGACGCCATCGCCTTCTTGTGGAAGCGACTCGGGACGAACTGCCAGAACCAACCGGAGGTACACGCCATCACGCAGATCCTGCGGACTGTGGCGCGGATCGCGGCACCCGCGCTGATCTTCAAGGCCGAAGCGATCGTGCCGCCGACGGAGGTGGTCTCGTACCTGGGTCGCGGCCGGCATGCAGGCAGGCTTTCCGATTTGGCGTATCACAACAGTCTCATGGTGCAGATCTGGTCGGCACTGGCCACGCGCGACGCACGGCTGCTGGCAGTCGCGACCGACCGCATGGCAGCTATCCCCACCACGACCGCCTGGGCCACCTACCTGCGCTGCCACGATGATGTCGGCTGGGCGATCGAGGACTGTGACACCGAGGTCGTCGGGTGGAACGGCTGGGCGCACCGCACGTTCCTGTGTAACTTCTACACCGGTCAGCACGAGGGGTCGTTCGCCGACGGGTTGGTCTTCGAGTTGAACCCGCAGACCGGCGATCGGCGCATCAACGGCACCGCCGCCAGCCTTGCAGGAATGGGCCGCCCGGCCGAACGGTTCGCCGTCGACCGGTTGCTCTGCGGCTATGCCATGGTGTTCGGCTTCGGCGGGGTGCCGTTGATCTTCTCCGGGGACGAGGTGGCCCTGCTCAACGATCCGTCCTACCTGCGCGAGCCGGAGCACACCAATGACAGCCGCTGGGTGCACCGGCCACGGATGCCATGGGGTGACCTCGAGGCCAGCCCGCACGCCCACGAGGTGTTCGAGCGGTTGCGGAACATGATCCATGTTCGCAAGAGCACCGAGTCGTTGCATGCATCGGTGCAGACCACGGTGATGCCGACCAGTGTCGCCAGCGTCACCTGCTTCGTGCGCAAGCACCCTGCCGGGCAGATGCTGCAGGTGTACAACGTCGCTGACTACGCCGTGCAGGTGCCGGCGTGGGAGTTCGAGCAGAAGGTGGCCGGCGCGCACGTCGACCTGCTGACCGGCAGCATGCTGACCGTCACTGACGGCATGGTCGAGCTACCGCCGTACGCAGCGTTGTGGCTGGTGCCGACCTGATCCGGAGAACCGCACGTCGTCATCGGCTCAGTCGAGCAGGAACCACCCGCGCACCTCTGCCTCGTGGTCGACCATGCGCTCGCCCGACACATCGACGATCACCTTGTCGATGCGACCACCGGTGAACCGGTACGGCGCTACGTAGGCCGGGGTGACCGGTGATGCGTCGTCCCGTCCCACGCACAGACCGTCACCCACGGCGCAGAACATGCCCGGCTGGGTGACGATCACGTCGGCACCTACTGGATCGTCATCGATGTAGAGCGTCAGGGTGCCCTTGGCACCCGGCATCTCGGGATCCTCACTGCGACCGGTCGCCGTGAATTCGGCGGTGATGACGTGGGTACCCGGGGTGAGGTCGCGGTCGGCGGTGATCGTCTGCAATACGGTGCCGACCCAGTTGAAGGTGTAGGTCAGTCGGCGGTTCTGCAGGTAGAGGCTGCGTCCGCCGATAACGCCGCCGTGCGCGAACAGCACGCCCTCGGCGTCCTCGGTATCAACTGATACGCCGGCCGCGATGGTGTAGGAACGGCCGCTGATACTGACGGCGGACTGCTCCGGCACCGACGCGCAGTCGGGGTAGTACACGTATCGATCCCGGCTCGGGGAGCCGCTGGGGCGCTCGGCCAGCGTTTGCTCAAGCGCCGTGCGGTCATCAAGCGGCAGCCCGTTGTACCGCTCGGCCAGCTCGAACCAGCGCGCCTTCATGCGCTCGAGGCGTTCAGGCTCGAGTTCGGCCAGGTTCGTTGACTGCGAGCGATCGGTCTCGACGTGGTACAACTCCCAGACGTCCTGCTCGAAGTTTCCCCACCCCGACAACGGCGGATGCAAGGTGCAGGCCAACCAGCCGTCGTCATAGAGGGCACGCTGGCCGAGCATCGCGTAGAACTGTGTCCGCTTGGCCGGCGCCTGCGGGTCCGTGAGTGAGGCGGCAAAACTCTCCCCCTCGATCGGGCTCTGCTCGTAGCCGTTGAGTGTCGTCGGCGGCGTGATGCCGATCAAGTCGTAGATGGTGGGCACGACGTCGACGGCGTGGACGTACTGTGATCGCGGTGCGCAGGAGGGCGCGACCTTCGCAGGCCAGGCCACGAGGGCCATGTCGGCAATGCCGCCCTCGTACCCCGCCCAGCGCTTCCAGTAAGGGAACGGGGTGTCGAACGCCCAGGCCCATCCGGTGTTGTAGTGGTTGTACGACAGCGGGCTGCCGAGCTCCTCAATGTGCTGCAGCGTCAACTCGGTCGGGGTCGGCACGCCATTGAAGAAGCGCCACTCGTTGAAGGTGCCGTTTGGCCCACCCTCGCCGCTGGCGCCGTTGTCCGACACCACAACGATGATCGTGTTGTCGAGTTCCCCGGACTCCTGCAGGAAGTCCATCACGCGACCGACCTGGTCGTCGGTGTACTCGACGTAGCCGGCAAAGACCTCAGCCATCCGGACGAACAGTCGCTTCTCATCGTCGGTCAGCGAGGCCCAGGGACGCACTGTGTCGAGCAACGGCCAGGGCTGCCCGTCGGGTCCGGTGGCGGCCGGCTCACCGTGCGGGTTGATACCGGACAGTTGCGTGTCGGCCGGCAGCAACCCGAGCTCCTTCTGCCGCTCAAGGATGCGGTCGCGAATGGCCTCGTAGCCGTCGTCGAACACGCCTCGATATTTGTCCGCCCACTCCGAGAAGACGTGGTGCGGGGCATGCGCGGCGTCCAGGGAGAAGTACAGGAAGAACGGCTTGTCCGGGTCGACGGCCTTTGCATCGCGGATGTACTCGATCGCCCGATCCGACAGATCCTTCGCGATGTGGTAGCCCTCGCTCGGCGTGGCCGGCGGCTCAATCGGGTGGTTGTCGTGGATCAGGTCGGGATACCAGGAGCTGGACTCGCCGCCCAGGAAACCGTAGAAGCGCTCGAATCCGCGACCGAGTGGCCAGCGCTTCTTCCAGGCCGCCATCCCTGTCTCCTCACCGGGGGTCAGGTGCCATTTGCCGACGCAGTAGGTGTTGTAGCCGTGCTCCACGAGCACTTCGGAGATGAAGGCGTTCTCGAACGGGATGCGCGTGGAGATGCCCGGGAACCCGGACGAGAATTCAGCGATCGTCGCCATGCCGTTCGATGTCGCGTTGCGACCGGTCAGCAGCGACGCTCGCGTGGGCGAGCACAGCGCGGTGGTGTGGAAGTTGGAGTAACGAACGCCCAGGTCAGCAATGCGGCTCATCGTCGGGGTGTGTACCGGCCCGCCGAAGCACTCCATGGTCCCGTAGCCGACGTCGTCCCAGACGACGAACACCACGTTGGGGGCACCCTCGGGGGCTCTGGGAGCCAGATAGGGCGTCCAGTCGGGAACTGAATCCCGAATGTCGAGGCTGACTTTCCCAGTGAATTCCGCGCTCATTGCAGCTCCTCCACGGCCGTGTCCGTCCTGGCATTGACTGTTACACGGGCGTACGGCTTTGTCCTCCCCCGAAGGGGGTGGCGCCGAGCCGACGGGGATGCTGATGGTCTTGGCGGACTAGTCGAGTTGCTGCCTAACTCAGCATGGCCGAAGGGTTCCAGCCCTGGGCACTGCGATCCCGCGCTATGGAACGCACCCACGGGCTCACATCTGGCCCACCGTCCGCGGTCATTGCCCCTCGCCGACTCAGAACAGAGCACTCGGCGCCATCCACAGCCGGACGCACGGCACAGGTCGGGACCCGTTCGTCCGCGGCACAGCGGTTCGGCGTGTCGCAGCCGGAAATGACGAACCGCTGTACCCGAGACGAACGCCTGGGCACTGGACGAACGCCTGGACTCTGCTGGCCACCTCCGGCGACCTCCTCCCAAGCCCCGCAGAACAACCAATCCCAAAACAAAAGACCCGGCAAGCCTGCCGGGTCTTCCGTTTTGGGGTGAGTGACGGGAGCCGTCGCGCCCCTCCGGGACGCTCCTCCCAAGCCCCGCAGAACAACCAATCCCAAAACAAAAGACCCGGCAAGCCTGCCGGGTCTTCCGTTTTGGGGTGAGTGACGGGAGCCGTCGCGCCCCTCCGGGACGCTCCTCCCAAGCCCCGCAGAACAACCAATCCCAAAACAAAAGACCCGGCAAGCCTGCCGGGTCTTCCGTTTTGGGGTGAGTGACGGGACTTGAACCCGCGACCACCTGGACCACAACCAGGTGCTCTACCAGCTGAGCTACACCCACCAGAACCCACGCAAGGCGGGCCGTTGCCCAGTTTAGCGGCCGCACGCAGGAGCCCCAAAGCAGGAGTGGCATCAAACGCCCCGGCACCTGAGGGTCGTCCGCAGGCAGCATGGGCTGGACACGCTGTGCCGATCGTCGCAGGTAGCGTGGCCAGCGTGTCCGAGGTCATCCGCAGCTATCACGCGCGCCGGGGCCGCCTGTCGCCGAACCAACGACTGGCATTGGCCGAGCATGCCGACCTCGACCTGGCGAACTGGCCAGATTCCCTCGATCTCGATGCTGTGTTCAAACGCAGGGCGCCGCGAGTGCTGGAGATCGGAAGCGGGCTGGGCGACACCGCACTGCATCTGGCCGCGACGCACCCTGAGACGGACTACATCGCGGCCGACGTGCACACCAAAGGCATCGCCCGCACACTGCTGCAGATCGAGGACCAACAACTGACCAACCTGCGCGTGTTACACGAAGACGCCCTGGACTTCCTCACACGACGCCTGCCTGCGCAGAGCCTGCAACAACTCCTCGTGTTCTTCCCTGACCCTTGGCCGAAGGTGCGTCATCACAAGCGCCGCCTGGTGCGCCGTGACTTCGCACTGGCCGCGGCCCGCGCCTTAGTGCCCGGCGGCGAACTGCACCTGGCCACCGACATTGCCGCATACGCACAGGTGATGCGCGAGGTGTTGGACCGACAACCTGCGATGCGCAAGACATACGACGGCCCCCGCCAGCCCGACCGGCCACGCACGAAGTATGAGTCAGCAGGCGAACGCCAGGGCCGTCACGCCATTGATCTGGTGTACCTGCGACAGGCACCATCGACATCATGACCACCATCGATCTCAATGCCGATGTCGGGGAGATGGGCCTCGATCTGGATGCACGGATCATCGAGGTGGTGTCCAGTGTCAGCATCGCGTGCGGCGGGCATGCCGGGGATGACGATACGATGTCCGCCGTCGCGAGGCTGGCGGCACAGCGGCGCGTACGGATCGGTGCCCACCCGTCCTACCTGGACCGAACCGACTTCGGCCGAACACGTCAAGACGTCCCAGCATCGACTCTGCGCGACCAGATCCGCGACCAGATACAGCGTCTGGCCAGCAACACCCCCACAGCCTTGGCTTATGTCAAACCGCACGGCGCGCTCTACCACGCCGCAGCCACTGACGCCGAGGTCGCGCAGGCGCTCGTCGACGCGTGCGAGGGGTTGGCCCTTATGGGGCAACCGGGGGCGCTGTACCTGCTGATGGCCAAGGCTGCGGGCATCTCCACCATCGCGGAAGCATTCGCGGATCGCGCTTACACCGACGATGCGCGGTTGTTGCCCCGTACGCAGCCCGGGGCCGTCCTGCACGCCGATGACGCGGTACTCACCCAGGTCCTGCACCTGGCCCAGGGTCGGGTGCAGACCGTGAGCGGTCGCACGATCACCGTCGCTGCGCAGTCGGTGTGCCTGCACAGCGATACACCCGGGGCGGCTGCGCTCGCTCACCGGATCGCCGCCCAACTACGTGACTACGGCATACGGATCCAAGCGTGAAGGTCGTACCGTTCGGCGAGCGGGCTTGGCTGGTCTACACGGACCGGCCATTGGCGCTCGCGGCGGCAATTCCGGGCAGTGTGCCCGCAGAGGACTGCGTTCTGATTCATGACCCGCAGTCGTTGGAGGGTCTGCAGGATCCACCTGAACCACCGGCGGGCAACCTCGTATCGTTGCCAGCAAGGTGGGACGGTGAGGATCTTCATGACGTGGAACGCCAGTCGGGGCTCGACGTCGTCGCTGCCCTGCACCAGCGCGTCTTCACAGTGGCTTTCTGCGGCTTTGCGCCCGGATTCGCCTACATGAAGGGCCTGCCCCCGCAGCTCCATCTCCCGCGAAGACCCCGACCACGACCCAGGGTGCCCGCCGGTTCGATTGCCATCGCTGCGGGCTACGTGGCGGTCTACCCGACGGATTCCCCCGGTGGCTGGCACCTAGTGGGCCACTGCGATGCCCACTTGTTCGACCCGGGGTCGACCGAGCCGGCGCTGCTGACACCGGGCACGCGGGTGCAGTTCACATGATTGTGCGAGCCCTGGGGGCACAGACGCTGGTGCAGGATGCCGGTCGCCACGATTACGCTCACCTCGGGGTGCCGACCGCCGGCGCCTTCGACCAATTCTCCTGGCGGCTGGGCAACCGATTGGTGGGCAACCCGGACGAGTGCGCTTCGCTGGAGTGCCTCGGCGGCGGGCTTGTCCTGGAAGCGACCGCACACGTCACTGTGGCCGTCACCGGCGCTCAGGGCCCCGTGGTTGTGGCTGGCCGCAGCCGTTCCACTGACGAACCACTGCACGTCGCGCCCGGCGATCGACTCACTCTCCGGACCCCCCGCAGCGGCCTTCGGTACTACGTGGCCATCGCTGGCGGCTGGACGGTCGAGCCCACTCTGGGCTCGCGGTCGAGAGACACGTTGGGTCAGCTCGGACCGAGCGTCAAGGTCGGAGATCATCTGCCGGTCGGCCCGCATCGCGGGACTCCAACCGTGGACCATGCGCCACCACCACCGGCCCGACTCAGCTTCGAGGTGACACCAGGTCCCGACCTCGACCTCGCTCCCCTGCTGCAGCGCGAATGGGACCTCGACCCCCAGTCCAATCGCATCGGCGTGCGACTCACCGGCGACCCCATTGCCGCAGCCATCACGAGCCTGCCCAGCAGGCCCATGGTTCTCGGCGCGGTCCAGCTACCTCCCAACGGATTGCCGATCATCCTCGGGCCGGACCATCCGACGACGGGCGGCTATCCCGTGATCGCGGTGGTGACTGGTCGCAGCATGAGCGATGTGGCCCAGTGGTCCGGTGGACCCCGACGCTTCCGGCGGGCTCGTTGAAGTCTGCCACGGCGTCAGGGGCGCAAGGCGTACCCTGATCAGGTGCCAGATCGCCTCAGTCCCCTCGACACCACCTTCCTGCTGCTCGAACGCGATGGTCAGCCCATGCACATCGGCGGCCTCATGGTCTTCGATGGGCCACCACCCAGCTACGAGGACCTATGCGCATACCTCGATTCCCGGCTCGACGCCGTGCCTCGGTACCGCCAGCGCATCCAGTCGGTCCCGCTGGACATCGGGCAACCCGTGTGGGTCGATGACGAGGACTTCGAACTCGAGTACCACGTGCGCCACACGGCAGTACCCAGCCCCGGTGAGTATGACCAACTCCAACGTCTGGCGAGCAGACTGCTGTCGCAGCGGGTCGACTTGGATCGCCCGCTCTGGGAGATGTGGCTGGTCGAAGGCCTCGCTGGCGGCCGGTGGGCGCTGATCAACAAGGCCCACCACGCGATGATTGATGGCTTGTCCGGCCACGACATCATGGAGGTCATTCTCGACGTCAGCCCTGAGGGACGATCCAGCGGACCAAGCCAGTGGAATCCGGAACCGGGTCCCAACACTGTGGGTCTGATGGCCGACGCGCTCGTCGACTCGGTGAAGCGCCCGGGTGAGCATCTTGGCCGGATTCTGGAGCGGGCCACCCGTCCCAAGGAACTTGTCGAGCACATGGCGGTGCGCACACTGGGCAGCAAGAATTTCGGCCAGCGCATGTTGGCCACGGATACCGTGCTGGGAGGCAGCAACTCCCCACACCGTCGCTGGGGGTGGGCCGAGACGAACCTGTCCGTACTGAAGGCCGCCAAGAACGCATTCGGGGGGACGGTCAATGATGTGATCCTGGCCGCCGTCACGGGCGGTTTCAGGGAGCTCCTTCTAGGTCGTGGTGTGGACACCCGACCGCTGGAGATCCACTCGATGATCCCCGTCTCCATGCGCAAACCCGGCGATGCCAGCGGCGGTAATGAGGTGTCTGCGATGTTCGCGGTCCTTCCGGTGGGCATCGAGGACCCGGTCGAACGCCTGCACGCGGTCACCCGGCAGATGAATCGCGTCAAGCGCAGTGGGACACCTCTGACGGTGGATTCGATCATCGGACTGGCGGACTTCGTGCCGCCTGCACTCTTCGCTGCGGCGGGCCGGGTGGCGGGCCGGGTCGACCTGCGCGCATTCGACACAGTCACGACAAATGTCCCGGGTCCACAGGTTCCACTCTTCATGCTCGGCCGGCAACTCCAAGCCCTCATCCCCTTCGTTCCGCTGGCCTCAGGCGTCCGGATCTCCACGGCGATCGCCAGCTACAACGGCCTGGTGAACTTTGGTGTCACCGCCGACTACGACGCGATGCGCGACCTACCGGTGTTCCTCGACGGGATCCGGGACACACTGGCCGGCCTGACTTCGGCGATCGAGTAGACCATCGGTCAGGGCTACCTCACCGACCGTCTACACATCTGGTTGAGGGCAGGGACTGGCCAACCAGATCTGTAGACGCCACGCGGTGCAAATGCGTCAAACCAGACATCCGAAACGTGTCGCTGGTTGAGAATGACGCTTCTGGCGCTGGCTTCAACCAGATGTGTAGGCCGCCGCCCCTACACCAGTTGCAAGGCTGTCCACCCCGCCAAGCCGAGCAGCGCCACGCCGAAACCGACACACGTGACGATGGTCATCTGCCGCGAGTGGCGCTCGAAGCCGTCGTGAAGGCGGGTGAGCACCGGTTTGGCCCTCTCGCCGGCCACCGTGACCGCGACCACGGGACCGAGCACGGCAGCCTCAGTGATCAGGAACAGCATCACAAAAGCCAGCCCTTTCACCGCTATGTCGACCGTGGCCGAGAAGATGACGTGCAGGGCGGGAATGTACAACGCCAGCGTTGAGGCGTTCAGGGCAAGTCGCAGCGCACCGATGCCGAAGATGAAGGGTGGCCGGGCGTCGACGAGTTTCGAGAGCACCGAATCATGCTTCTTCGCCGGCTTCGATCGCACCCGCAGGGCCACAGCCAGCAGGGCACCGCCTCCGATCGCCAGGATCGCTGCCTCCACCCAGGTGGGCCCATTCACCTGCAAGGGCGGCAGCGCGGATGCGAGGGAGAAGCCGCCAACGCTGATCAACAACAGCATCGACATACTGCCCAGAGCTAACGCCCACCCGCGCCGCAGGGCCCCCGGGGCGGGGCTGGTGAGCACGACCACCTGCATCGCCAGGAACGTGGGGCTGATGGCCGCGCCCAGCGCCAGCGGCAGGACCTGCAGGAACAGGCTCAGCGCCGCGTTCATGTCAGTGGACGACGGCCACGCTGCACTGTGCGTGATGGAGCACGCGGTTACTGACCGAACCAAGCATCAGGGACGCGAAACCACCATGGCCACGGGATCCGACCACCAGCAGGTCGCACTCGTCGGAGGCCTCGAGCACCACGTTGTCCGCGTGGCCCCGCCCTAGATGCAACTCGATCTCGACGCCGGGGTACCGGTCGCGATGGCCGGCAAGCACCTCGGAACTGAGCCGATCCTCGGCATCTTTGACCTCGTCGATGATGCCGCCCTTGGGATACGTACTCGCATCCACATCGAAACCGACCACGTGCACGTCCCACGCATGGATCACGAGCAGTTTCCAACCCCGGCGACTGGCCTCATCGAAGGCGAAGTCAAGGGCACGCTGACCAGGTTCCGACCCGTCAATGGCCACTCCGAGCCGGTGATAGGTGACGGGCTTGGGACGCACGACCACGGTGGGGCACTTGGAGTGGGTCGCCACCTGCGATGAGGTGCTCCCCAGCAGGATCTCAGCGACGCCCCGCTTGCTGTGTGAGCCCGTCACCAGCAGCTCCGCACGCTCGCTGGCCTCGACCAACGCGGACGCCGCCGGCCCGACCACCGCTTCGGCGCTGACCTCCAGGCCGCTGTTCGCGACCAACTCACGGCCTTGTGTAGCGATCTGCTCGCCGCGCTCCTTCATCACCTCGGCCAGCGTGGGGTCGATGATGGCACCCCCGCCGAAGCCCATGTCGACCATGGGTTCCTCCCACACGACCGTGATCTGCAAAGGCACTGCGCGCAGCTTGGCCTCCTCCACCGCCCACTGCAGCGCCCGCTCAGAGCCGTCAGAACCGTCGTAACCCACCACCACCGACATATCCACACCCTTCGTCTCCCCTAAGCGTATCCGTGCGGTAGATTCTGGGCGGAATTCAGTTCACTCTCATGGGGCGGGGGTCGGCCGTGAGCCTCGGCACATCTCGCGATACAACCGCACGCATTCGCATCCTTGCCTGCGAGCCCGAGCCGCCTGCTGCCCAGCCCCGATCCCGGTCCTGGCCGATCTGGACACTGGTCGTAGCCACCGCTGTTGCAGGGGCGGGAGTCACGTGGACGCTCCTGCAGCCCAATGCCGAGTCGACCGCCGCTGCGACCCCGCCCGTGGCGCACGCTGCGATGCCAGCGGCAGCGAAGGGATCCGCGAACATCGCTACCTTCCGCACAAATTCCAGGGTGGCCCGCCGGATGTCCGCGGCCGCCTCGGCCGACCTACGTGCTGCCGCCCGCTACGCGCAGCGCACCGCCCCCGTCTTCACTGCGCAGGCACCCGCAGCCACCCCCGCGACTGTGAACAACTGGACGGCCCCCACAACAGTTCAAGCGCCCCAGCCAGCGCCTGCCTCAGCGCCCACGTCCAACAGCCCGCAGAGTGGGCCGTCGGTGACTATCCGAGAAGATGTCAGCCGGCCCGCCAACCAGACTCCCGGGATGCCCTGACTCGAGCGTCAGTAGCTGCCGGTCATGAGTTGCGCCGCGACGAACGGGTCGAGTTCGCCGTCGACCACTCTTTGTGCCAGATCGGGGGCATCGACCATCTGCTCCCGGACGATGTCCACCGCAGTTGACTCGATCTCATCGATGACTCGGCGCAGGTGACGCTGCTCCCATGACTCAGTCGGGCGGTGTGCCTCGATGGCGCTCACCAGGTCCCGGACCCCAGCCCCTGCCGTAGCTACGGTCGTGATGACCGGGCGCCCCGTCATCGCCCTTAGATCCGTCACAGTCCGCCCGATCCCCTCACGGTCGGCCTTGTTGACGACCAGAATGTCGGCGGCGCTGACCCCCTGCGCCTTGGACAGTTGCACGGCATCGCCGGAGTCCGGGGTCACCATGAGCAGGAGCGTGTCGGTTTGCGCGATAACATCGGGACTTGTGGTGGCGGCCTCGACCAGGATGATGTCGAAGCGACAGGCGTCCAGAATCCGCAGCACCAAAGGTGTGGTCGGTGCGAGTCCGCCTGGATGACCTCGACTCGCCATCGACCGGATGAACACGTCGGGGTCCGTGGCCCAATCCTGCAGCCGGATCCGGTCTCCCAGGACAGCGCCGGCACGCTCCGCGCTCGGGTCGATCGTGACCACTGCCACCCGCTTGCCCTCAGCTCGGAATCGGGCCAACAGCGCAGCGATCAAGCTGGATTTGCCGACCGCAGCGGGCCCGGCGATCCCCACGATGTGGGCCTTGCCCAAGTGCCCGACCACCTGCGCGTTCACACCCTCGACCCGATTCTCCGCCCGAGTCAGCAGACGCCCCAACGCCCGTCGGTCTCCCCGTTGCGCCTTGGTGAAGAGCGATGCAGCCACAGCGGGGAGTTTACCCTGCGTTCATCTGTTGGTCGCGCGTGCCAGACGGGTCGGCCCATGTGTCGAGCGCGCCGATGGGATCGGTGAGCGTTCTCTAGCCCGCCGACCCCGAACGGCGCGTCCTCGAGACCCGATCCGGTTAGGGCACGGTCACGATCAGTGCGTCACCTTGACCGCCGCCGCCGCAGAGGGCAGCCGCACCAACGCCGCCCCCGCGACGCTTGAGTTCCAGCGCCAGGGTCAGCACCACCCGGGCACCCGACATCCCCAGCGGATGACCCAGCGCGATGGCGCCGCCGTTGACGTTGACTATGTCCTCATCCAGGCCGAGCTCGTCGGCGCTCGCCAGCCCAACTGCCGCGAATGCCTCATTGATCTCGACCAGGTCGAGGTCCGAGACGGCGATGCCCTGCTTGTGGCACGCGAGCTTGATGGACTCGGCAGGCTGCAGGTGCAGCGATGCGTCGGGCCCCGCCACGACGCCATGGGCACCGATCTCTGCCAGCCAGGGGAGGCCCAGCTCTTGCGCCTTCTCCTTGCTCATGACGACCACGGCTGCCGCCCCATCGGAGATCTGGGAGGCGTTACCGGCGGTGATGCTGCCGTCCTTGGCGAAGGCAGCACGCAGGCGCCCCAAGCTCTCCGCGGTGGTGTCCGCACGGACCCCCTCATCGATCGCGAAGACGATCGGATCGCCCTTGCGCTGCGGGATCTCGACGGGGACGATCTCCTCGGCGAAGGCACCGTTCTTCTCCGCGATCGCGGCCAGCTGGTGGGAGCGGGCGGCAAAGGCGTCCTGGCGCTCGCGGGTCACGGCCGGGTACTTGCTCAGGTATCCCTCGGTGGACTCACCCATCGCGCACTGATCGAAGGCGCAGGTGAGGCCATCAAAGGCAAGTGAGTCGATGACCTTCCAGTCGCCGTACTTGACACCTTCGCGCGATCCCATCAACAGATGGGGGGCGTTGGTCATCGACTCCATGCCACCTGCGACGACGATCTCGTACTCGCCAGCGCGGATCAGCTGGTCAGCCAGGGCAATCGCATCCAGACCCGACAGGCACACCTTGTTGATGGTGAGCGCGGGGACGTCCATCCCGATGCCGGCCTTCACAGCCGCCTGTCGAGCGGTGATCTGCCCCGTGCCGGCCTGCAGCACGTGACCCATGATCACGTAGTCCACCTGGTCGGCGGACACCCCCGACCGTTCCAGTGCCGCCTTGATGGCGAAGCCGCCAAGGTCCGCGGCGGAGAAACCCTTGAGTGAACCGAGCAGGCGCCCCATCGGGGTGCGGGCTCCGGCGACGATCACATTTCCAGCCATGCGGACCTCCTGAGTGTGCGGCGTGCGGCTTAGTGCCACGATAAACCCATGGGATTTGTGACTGCGATCGACCATGTGGGACTGGCTGTGCGCGACCTCGACCAGGCCATCGCGTTCTACCAGGACGCGTTCGGCATGCAACTCGTGCACGAGGAAGTGAACGAGGAGCAGGGCGTCCGGGAAGCGATGATGGCTGTTGGAGACAGCGGCTCCTGCATACAACTGCTGGCGCCGTTGAAGGACGATTCCCCCATCGGCAAGTTCCTGTCTCGCAACGGGGAGGGTATCCAGCAGGTGGCCTACCGCGTGAGCGACATCGACGTGGCCGCCGACGAGTTGCGGGAGGCAGGGGTGCGGATGCTGTACGAGCACCCCAAGCGCGGCACCGCGGGTTCCCGGGTCAACTTCGCCCACCCGAAGGACTGCGGCGGCGTCCTGATCGAATTGGTGGAGCCGGGCGAGGGGCACTGACCGGCTAGCCGATCCCGGCAGCCTGTGGCGGAAGGTGGGCGTTCGAGGATCGAACCGCCCACCTTCGGCAACTCTGGCTACGGACGCACGATGTACGTCTTCTGCTGCACGAACGGCTTGTAGATGTCCGTGCCTTTGGCGGTCTGCCTGATCCGCACCTTCATCGGGCTGGTACCGATCACCTTAACCCGCAGGAATCCGTTCTTGCGGATCACCTTGCAATAGCTCGTCTCACCAGCAGCTGCCGCCTTGAGCGGCCGGCACGTGACCCTGGTTCGGATCTTCTGGCCCTGATCGGTGCGTCCGGTCTTCACCTTGTTCGGGGATGCCGGCAGCGCCGCGGCCGACTGCGCCTCCCGCCGCACTGCCATCGTCGCCGAAGCCGTGTTGTTGGCCAGGTTCGCCTCGTAGGAGGTGGTGGCCACCGTCGCCTCGTTCGTCACCTGCGGTACTCCGCCAGTCACCAGCGCGGTGACGTCGATCTGCTCGCCCGCCTGAGTTGCGATCCCTGTCCGGGTACAGGTGAACTGCCGCACGCCCGTTCCGCAGGTCCAACCGGGCGCTGAGGCGGACACCAGCTCCTGCCCCACGGGCAGGGTGTCGGTGACCGTGACGGTGCCAGCATCGGAGATAGAACCGACGTTGCTCACTGTCAACCGCCACGTGGCCTGCTCCCCAACAGTTGCCGAAGTGGTCACGGCCGCCTTACTGATCGCCAGATCCACGGGCGTGGTGTTCGCGGTGATCGCCGTCGTGTTGTTCGCCAGGTTCTGCTCGAAGGACGACGTTGCAACCGTGGCGGTGTTACCGAACTCGGCTTTGGCCGCGGTGACCTTGGCAACCACAGCGATCTGCTGGCTGGCAGCCAACGGCAGACCGGCGCTGGTGCAGGTCACGACCTGACTGGCCGCCGAACATGTCCAGCCCGTCCCCGTGGCCGAGACGTACTCCAAACCGCTGGCCAGGGTGTCCGTCACCATTACCGCGCCGGCATCAGGGATGGTGCCCACATTGGCCACCGTCAACGTCCAGTCAGCGTTCGTCCCAGGTTGGAACGTGCCCGATCCGGTCTTCGAGATCGCCAGGTCCACCGGCGTCACGTTGATGCGAGCCGTCGCGGAGTCATCGGCCGGGGTGCTGTCGGGCGTCGCGGAGGACGCCGTGACGGTCACGTCGTAGAAGCCCACCGTGGCTGGCTTGGCCGTTGCCACCTCAAGGACCAGTTCGGGCGCAGTGGCGCCGACAGGGAACAGAACCGCCGGGGGCCCTTCGGTCACAGCCGCTGGGGGCGCGGGGACCCAGGTACATTCCACGTCCTGGCCGGTTGCCGTGCAGTTCCATGGGGAAGAGCCGCTGACGTATGTCACACCCGCGGGCAACGTGCTGCGCACCGTCACCGGAGTGGACGCATCGGAGGGCCCGACGTTGGTGACGCCGACCGGAATCGTTGTGGTGTCACCGGGATTCACTGGCGCCGCCGGATGCGTGGCCGTGACCGCGAAGTCAGCCTCGTTGGTGACCTCAACCTCTGCAGTCACCTCAGGCAGATCCGACTCCTCCACCGGATCACAGACAGTCCCGGGCCACGTCATGGTGGCCAGAGTCTGCGGATCTGACACGGGCGGGTGGCCAAGCCCGGCACAGTTCACGTAGACGCCTGCCCTCGTCGAGGCCGGCGCTGTCGTCGTCACGGTGACGGTCACCGACGAGTCTTTGGGAACCAGCGGCTGGAAGCACCAGAACTCGGTGTCGCTGCCGGTGCGCTTCTGGCACTGCATGGCCGGGCTGGACGTGGTGATCTCACCGATCACCAGACCGTCATCCATCCGGTCGGCGAAGAACGCGGGCAGGGGCAACAGCGGGTTCAGATTGCTGATCTCGACCGTGAACTCCGTGGCTTGACTGCCGCCAGCGACGATCGATGCCACCCCCGTGCGCACCTTGGCGATGGTGATACCCGTGACGTTTGCCTGGGCCGGCGTCACGGTGACCACGGGCGCGAGAAGCAACGCGCCTGCCACCAAACCCGCCCCCACCCGTCGAATGCCCATTACGACCCCCTCCCAGGGTTACAGCGCACAATGTTCGGTACATCTTGAACAATAGCCCCAAACCAGGGCCCGAGGCTCACAAAGGGGGGAAACGCCGCTGACCCCACCCGAAAGGGGTGGAGCCAGCAACACACCATGCGAGTTCCTACGGTTTGACGATGTAGGTCTTGCGCTGCAGGAACGGCTTCAACCGGTCGTTGCCCTTCGCCGTCTGCACCACCGTCACCTTCATCTTCTGCGAGCCGAACACCCGCACCCGGACCACACCATCGGCCCGGCGCACCTTGCAGTAGCTGACCTCACCGGCCACCGCCGACTTCACCGGAGTACACCGCACCCGGGTCGTCAACTTCTGCCCCTCATCGGTCTTGCCGGACAGAATCCGCCGCGGCGACGGCGGCAACGACGCAGCCGTCTGCTCAAGGCGGCGCACGCGCACACTGGCCGAGGCACTGTTGTTCGCAGTGTTCTTCTCATACGACGAGGTGGCCACGGCCACATTGTTCGTGAAGGCCCCGCCGCTGGGCATCGTGGCGATCACCACCAACTCCTCGGTGGCACCCACCGGGAAGCCAGCATGAGTATGAGTGCAGGTGAGCTTCTGCCCCTCCGCCGCGCACGTCCAGCCATCACCGCTCGCCGACGTGAACACCGCACCAGCCGGCAACGTGTCGGTGACCGTCACCTTCCCGGCATCCTCGATCGTGCCCACGTTGGACACCTTCACCGACCAGGTCGCCTCATCATCGACAAGCACCGGTGAGCCCACCGACTTCGTCACCGCCAGATCGACCGGCGTCACGTCAACGGTGCTCGTCGCGCTGGAATTGGCGGGTTTGCTGTCCGCGGTCTTCGAGACGACCGTGGCAGGCACGTCATAGTGGGCGACCAGACCCGGCTTGGCGGTCTTAACCGTCCAGACCAGGTCCGGAGCACTACTAGCCGGGCCGAGCAGAGGCAGGGGGAACGCAAGCGGACCTGCGGCGGCATCTGCCAGCAGAGTGAACGTGCACTCGACCACCTGGCCGTTGGGCACACACGTCCAGGGTGCGGCCGCCGAGACGAATGAGAGACCGGGCGGGAGGGTGCCGGTCAGCGTCAACGGCAGCGTCGCGCTCGACGGCCCGTCGTTCTTCACCTTCCAGGTGATCTTGGCGTCAGCGCCAGGATCCGTCTGCCCGGCGTTTGACCCGGTCAGCACGAGGTCGGCGTCGTTGATGACGTCAACGGGCGCGAGCGTCTCGGGATTCAAGATCTCTTCAGCCGCGGCCTGCGGTGCCTCAACCGGGATTTCGACATCGCAGTTGTACGACGACATCTGCCCCTCTGGGGTTAGTGCCCTGGGATTGAAGACAGCGGCACAGTTGTTCAGGGTCCCAGGCCGTACTGGCGCGGGAGACGTGGCGGTGACCGTGTACGAGACGGAAGCCCCCGATGCGATGTTGACAGCACCAGGCTGGGGTGCGGTGAAGATCATCGGCACCCTGCAGTAGAAGCTCACATCATCGATCTTGGTGCACTCGAAGTCGGGCGAAGACGTCGTGATGGTGTCAATCACGAGGCCCTCGTCGAGTCGGTCAACGACCCATCCGCCGGCCTCGTCCAGGCTGTTGTTCGTCACAACGACCGTGAACGTCGTCTTCTGGCCCGACCCTGCAGTGATCGGGCTGGCACCGGTGCGTTCATTGGACAGCACCAGGCCACCACCACCATTCGCCTGCGCCGGGATGGCCACCCCCAGCCCCGCGACCACCAAAGCGGCAGTGGTTACCCCCGCCGCGACTCTTCGCATTCTCATCGAACCTCCCATTGTGTGTTGCAGCCCCGCGGACGAGCATCAGGCTAGCGCCGCAGATGGTACAGACGCGCGATCTGCACTAAATGACGGTCATTTCAGGCCGACCCCTCTACCGCCCGTGGCACAGCCACCCATTAGCGTGCAACTAGGTTCACGAATGGGAGCGGATCATGCAGCACATCCTCGACGCCATCATGAACGAGGCCCCGGCGGCCGAGTTCGCGTCCATTGAGATTCCTCAGTCCTACCGAGCGATCACTGTTCACAAGGAAGACGTGGACATGTTCGCCGGACTGCCGACGCGCGAGAAGGATCCCCGGAAGTCGCTGCACCTCGATGACGTTCCGGTTCCCGAACTCGGCCCAGGCGAGGCGCTTGTGGCCGTGATGGCCTCGTCGATCAACTACAACACCGTCTGGACCTCGATCTTCGAGCCGGTGTCGACGTTCGGCTTCCTCGAGCGCTACGGCCGCTCACATCCGCTCGCCAAACGCCATGACCTGCCCTACCACATCATCGGCTCCGACCTGGCTGGTGTCGTACTGCGCACCGGGCCGGGGGTCAACGCGTGGGGCCCCGGCGACGAGGTGGTCGCCCACTGCCTGAGCGTGGAGTTGGAGAACCCCGCAGGCCACAACGACACGATGATGGACCCCGAGCAGCGGATCTGGGGCTTTGAGACCAACTTCGGCGGTCTGGCCGAAATCGCGCTGGTGAAGTCCAACCAGCTCATGCCCAAGCCTGCACACCTCACATGGGAAGAGGCCGCGGCGCCTGGGCTTGTGAACTCCACCGCCTACCGCCAGTTGGTCTCGCGCAACGGCGCTGGGATGAAGCAGGGCGATGTCGTGCTGATCTGGGGGGCATCGGGTGGTCTGGGTTCCTACGCCACCCAGTACGCAGTCAACGGCGGCGCGATCCCCGTGTGTGTGGTGTCCTCCCCCGAGAAGGCCGACATCTGCCGAGCCATGGGCGCGGAGTACATCATCGACCGCAACGCAGAGGGCTACCAGTTCTGGAAGGACGAGCACACCCAGAATCCGAAGGAATGGCAGCGCCTCGGCAAGAAGATCCGTGAGCTCACGGGCGGCGAGGACGTCGACATCGTCTACGAGCACCCTGGCCGCGAAACGTTCGGAGCCAGTGTCTACGTCACGAAGAAGGGTGGCACCATCGCCACCTGCGCCTCGACCTCCGGCTACATGCACGAGTACGACAACCGCTACCTGTGGATGAACCTGAAGCGGATCATCGGCTCGCACTTCGCGAACTACAAGGAGTCGTATGAGGCCAACCGACTCATCGAGAAGGGCATGATCCACCCCACCCTGAGCAAGTCCTTCCCGCTTGAGCAGACCGGCCAGGCCGCCTATGAGGTTCACCGCAATGCTCATCAGGGCAAGGTCGGGGTTCTGTGCCTGGCGCCCGAGGAGGGTTTGGGTGTGCGTGACCCGGGCAAACGTGCGAAGTTCGAGAAAGAAATCAACCGCTTCCGGAACGCATGATGCTCAACGACAAGGCCAAGGCACTGCTCGACAAGCCGAAGCAGTTCGCCACCATCTCCACGATCGAACCCGACGGCCGACCCCAGAGCAGTGTGGTCTGGTACGTCCGCGATGGCGACGACGTGCTTGTCTCAACGGTCGCGGATCGGCGTAAGCACAAGAACATGGTGCGCGATCCGCGGGTGACGCTCCTGGTCTACGACGCCGAGAACCCTTATGAGTACGTCGAGATCCGCGGTCGGGTCCAGATGACCACCGAGGGCGGCCGGGAACTGATCGACGACCTGGCGCGCGCCTACATGGGTGCGGACCGGTACACCATGGACGACGGCACGGACAACGTGCGCGTCGTCTGCCGGATCGTGGCTGAGAAAGTCGTCAGCCGCTAGGCGTCAGCGGGCAGCGAACCAGGCGGATGCCTTGGCATTCCACAGCAGGTACAGCACGAAGGCGGCGATGATCGTCAGCACGACCGCGCCCCACATGAAACTGCTGCCCCAGAGCATCACGATCGCAAAACCGCCGAGCACGAACCGGACCATCATCAGCAGGCTGATGAGCAGCCGCGCGAACTTGCTCCCGTTGCCCAGCGCCGACGCGAACAAGGCGATCACCAGGCCCAGGACGATCGAGATCCAGGCTGTCAGGGTCGCGGTGTCAGGGTTGACCCCAGCGTCAACGAGTGTCGCATCACTGGCGAACAACAGGATCACGCCGTCGATGATCGTCACGATCGCCACCAACCACGTGAGAATGACGACGAAGGAAACGCTGGCAGGCCGCTTGGGCAGTTCGGAAGTCATGGCGCCGAATGTAGCGTGACGAGGGTCCGGATTGGATGGCGGCGCGCCAGGCGTCAGCCTGCCTCTTCGGCGGCCCGCAACCAGCGCTCCTCGAGCTGTGACAGCTGCTCCTGAGCCGCCGACAGTTCCCGCCCCAGTTGCACCAGCGACTCGCCGTCGGTCGCTGCTTCGGCCATGGCCCCGTGAATGGTGTCGATCCGGGCGCTGGCCCTGCCCATCTCCCGATCGATGCGTGCCAGCTCCTTGCGTGCGGCTCGGGTGTCACCACCGGCCGGCTTGGCAGCCGTGACCTGGACAGTCCGTTCCCGATCGAGGTACTGATCCACCCCTCCGGGCATGTGCACGAGGCGGCCATCGAGCAGCGCCCACACGTCGTCGCACACCCGCTCCAGGAAGTACCTGTCGTGGGACACCACGATCAGACTGCCGGCCCATCCGTCCAGGACGTCCTCG
>Ga0208938_1000441_pt1 | contig 32230 bp, 37 predicted proteins | sample AD_UKC125_MetaG_FD_184434 | JGI IMG/M metagenome (GOLD analysis project Ga0208938, IMG submission 184434) | Active sludge microbial communities of municipal wastewater-treating anaerobic digesters from USA - AD_UKC125_MetaG (SPAdes) (version 2) | ecosystem: Engineered > Bioreactor > Anaerobic >...
GTTAATTACTTCGCCCATGCCAACTCTGCGTAATACTCCTATTCTGCGTACATTGGTCAGAATATCCCAGAGGGCTTGTTTATCACCCTGGCACTCAAAAATAATCTGGTGTGGAAATATGGTTTGGTATTCTTCCATCCAGGCCCGGTATTTCCCGCTGCCTTCTCCTGCCTGTTTATAGGCGGCGTTTTTTTGCGGACGGAACATACGCATTTCTTCCGCAGTAGGCGGTTTTTTAGTTATTCCATACCAGTCCCGTTGTATATCGCTGTTTATTATGGCAACGGAAGCGCAGTATACAGGGCTTTTTGAGCCACTTACTGCCAGCGGAACATCAGGGTTTTGACCGGGTGCGTATTTGTCTTTGTGTAGGGATGTGAAAATTTCTTTTCTGAGTCCGGTCATGATCCCTATTACTAACGAATCAAGGTGCATGGGATATGGCTGCTTCTTCAAAGGAAGCGCCACGGGAGTTATCATGTCAAATACAATTCTTAATGGTTCATGATTCAATCCTATCAATCCCTTACAAAAAGCTGGCTTAAAGCCGCAATCCCTCTAAGGAAGAATAAAAAGATTTTCTGTACATCAACATATTTCAATCCCTCATGGGGGGCCAGCCAAAAGGCTGGCCAAAGCAAGGAGGCTTTATGCAAACAGGTGGCTATCAAAATCCTTGAGGTACGCGCGTATCTCTTCTTTGTTCTTATGCAGCCAATCCCAGTATTCATTGGCCCGGGAAAACTCATCTAAGGTTTGTCCGTCGGCGTTCTTGATTTCGATTTTCACGCGCCCGTAGCCTTTGGCTGACATTCCGCCGATAAAGGGACGGGCGGCCAGCTTCTCTAAATAAGCGTGGAAAACGGCTTCGTATAAGTCGTCATTGCCGGGACCGGGCAACAGGTAGTCGCTGGCGTGCAGCAAGGCTCCTGCGGGAATAGGACGGTCAACTTCATAGATCATTTGGTTACCGGTAAGAGATTGAATTTGCTTTATTAGGTCGTCTTTCTGCTTTTTCTTGGTGTTTGTGGATGCAAAAAATGCTTCGAGCATATCCTTGGCGCCGGGATTGGTGTCGATTAAATGATTTAGTTCTTCCTTAAGTTCCTCGGTAGTCTCGGCAGAATACTCTAGGATTTTTTCGGCTATCCGAATATATCCTGCTTCCTGAAGCCTTGTAAGCAGTACATTTAATCTGTCTTCGGATACAAGGCCGGGTACTCTCCGGCGAGTGTATTCCTGCCGGTTGTAAAAATCATTTTGCCAGTCGGGCAGATTGTCTGCGTCCACGTCAAAGGGGAAGGGACCGATTTGGGCTATCCTGCAGATTTCGGGTGTCAATAGATAAGCAAAGCCGGCTGACAGCCTGCCAGCAAACCATACCTGACGGTAACATCCCCCGAATAATCCGAAAAAAGGCAGTTTTTCGTAAACTTCCCGTATGGCTTGTATCTTGGGATTAAGGGATTCGCTGGCTGCCATAGTGCCTCCGTTGATAAAGGCCATTATGAGGTCGGCACGGGCCATGCTGGTGTCATACTCGCCGTTTTTGTAGATACCTAGAATCTCTAAAGTTTGAGCTATAACATCCCGCCGGGCTACATTTCGCCGGTTATTGCCGCTAATGCCGGGGACCAGTACGTATTCGAGTTTGCCATCCTGGCGTCGGCCAATCGCAGGCAGCATGCGCTGGTAGGATACGTTTTTATTTTTATTATTAGTGCCACTATTTGGTGACTGATGAAACACCGGACTTAAAGTTCTGTAAAGTGTATATGCCTCATAATTACTCTTCATTGGCATCATCCTCCTTGTTTTTTAGGGTATAAAGATAACGATATAAGACTCGGGCTTCGGTTATATTCAGATTGTGTTTTTCGGCTATAGGTTTATATGCCTCTCTAAGTTTAGCTGGGGACAAGCTAACCAGCTCCAGTGAATCGTGATAAGCTGCCAGGAATTTTTCCGGCTGAATGTTGGCATAAGTGAAACTTGGCATTACGTAAATATTAATGGTATGCTTATCGTAGTTTACAGGTACATAACGCAAAAAATGTTTTTTGTTATTACTCCCTTGTTCTGAATAAACAACGCCAAAAGGTACTTCGAGATTCGGAAGTATATTCTCCAAGAATTCTATTAAGGTTATGGATTCTGGATATACTTCCTCTTTTTTTACGGATTGGTCATTTTCTGTAAATGCTCTCAGCCACGGCCCCGGTTTAGGGTGAACCATAGACAACGAAGCAATGGATACTGAGCCCCGCTCTGGCAAAATTATAGACCTAGTGGTTGAACCCCGGCTCAATTCCATACAGGCAGGGCAGACAACATGACTTCCGGTAAAAGGTATAATACCTTCATCCACCCAGGACGGTCCGTATTCTTTTTGTATCGCCTGTTCTTTTTCAATAGGCCCGCCGCATTCCCTGCACCAGCAGTCACTTCTGGCCGGGAGGGGGATATTGAAAAGATGTTGGGCGAATAATTGTGTAAAAGATACTGGCGGCATCATACTACCAACCCCATTCCACAGGAAGGCTTGGCGCCCAACCCTACACACTGAGCAAACTGAATCATCTCTGGTGCTGTCTGCAACTCAACAATACCCTCGAAACCTACCATGAGGCGGTTTTTGTATTGGATCTTGCGGACCCTGGGCGGTTCCTTGAACGAAAATACTATTTTTGGCGACGGTTCGCCGGTAAAATATTTCCAGCGATTGGCCAGTGATGCGGCTACGGCTGCGTTGAAACTCTCTGTTTGTTTTAGAGCGTTTTGGTATTGCTTGGTTTGCTTGTCAAAAGTAACAATGGGATTGCTGAAAAGAACCGGCTCATCGGTGAATATTTCCCTGACAACTGCTAGTGCGTCAAATTTTTTATTATCCAACTCTATACCTTTGCTTAACTGCTTCTCTATTGTGTCCAGGATTTCTTGATGTGCTGACGCTATACGTATGAGCCAGGTATCGCTTGATATTCCTGCTTCGGTGATTGTGTACGAAGGAGCTGCAAATGAAAATGTGAACAAGCTGAATAAAGCGTTATGTACCTGTTCCCTGATGCTGCCAAGATGCTTATAGATCCACCCCTGAATTAATTCCCTGTAGTTCCAGGGGACTAATTCTTCCTGCGGACTTCGCAGCATTCCCATTAGCCTGTAATTTGGCAATGACTTTTCAGGCACCAGACCACCCTCTATACATTTAATTGATACCTTTATGTTAATGTATAGAAAACATTTTGTCTAGTCATTTTGATTAAATTTTATAATTTTTTTAATCTGTTTGGTTATGCGCTTTGAAAGCAGGTTAACAGTTAATATTATTTGGTGCTAACAGCCGATTATTTTGCGCAGATTAAGTGTTTTTAACTTGAAGGAGTATAAAACTACTTGTTTGGATTTTCGAGGGCCTTGTAGGCGATTTTAATGGCCGCTATATGTTTCATGCTTCCAGTAGGGCTACGTTAGGCAGGTTAGGATACCCTGAAAGAAAAAACCTCGGCTCTAAACCGAGGGGTTAAATTAAAATATTTATTTTGAAAATCAGAATATTGTTATCTGTTCAACCGGAGGCTTAGTTTTTTCTTCCTGATATTGCAGTCGGGGTTCGATTTTTAAGAGAATATCTTTCAGTATATGCCTGTGGCAGAATGTGCCCGGTGGACAGTAGCAGGCCAAGGCTACGTTTTCTGCTAGGGCTATCTCTATTAACTGGCGAAAGATATTTTTGTTTTCTTTGTAACGGGTGCGCATTAATTTTATATACATATCGGTGTACTGGCTTTCACTTAACCTGCCGGCTTTATAATTACTCACCATGTCCCAGGTAGGTGCAAATATATTCCAGGGCAGTTTGCTGCTCTGGACAGTAATATCAATTACATGTGTTTTGGACGGCAGGTTCTTGACTTGAGATATCTGAACCGTGTAGAGCATTTTATCCTTCCTCCCGGGTTAACCAGATATTTAATTGGCGATTTTAACCGTTTGGTAATAGGTTTTGATTTTTTTGCGTATGCGCTGCATGGCATTGTCTATACTCTTGTAGTCCCTGCCGGTCATGCTCATTATTTCGTTGTAGCTATATCCTTGCAGGTAGTGGGTTAAAACCGTCCTTTCCAGCTTGGTTAAACCGTATTTTTGAAATAATACCTCTACTGCGAACGGTTGTTCGATACTATCTATGTTTTTGACGTAGGTCCGGTCCTCCAGGCTGTCGATATATACCCTGTTTTCAAATACCGGGTAATACAGGGACAAGGACTGATTCAGTGTTTCATGCTTTTTTCTTTGACTTTGCCGTACTGCGGATATAACCTTTCGCTTGACCACCATATAGGCAAATGCCTCAAAATTAGAACTCTTTCGGGGGTCGTAGGTTTTTGCGGCTATATACAAGGCGATACGTGCTTCTTGTAAAAGATCATCGTAATCACTTCCGGCCAGAAAATATTTTCTACACACGGACTTCAGTATCGGTTGGAATTCCTGCAGCAGTATATCAAACTTACTCCAATTTCCCTGCTGGATCTCTTGTATAATCTGCTCCATTGCTTCCCTCCTGGCTCATGGCAAGCAGAACAAGTATTCTCCTTGCTTCTGCTCTTAATCCTTCAATAGTGTTAATCAGATCTTCGTACTCGCAAATCCAACTTAATTCGTATACGGTTACATCCGGCGTTATCTGGGTTATTCCGTACCGGCACTGTTTATAAGCCGTGTTATGGGTCATAAGGTTTTTTAGTACCTCGGGGTTTTCGGGAAGGTCATAGGGCAGCAGTACATTGACAGCTATCTTGGCATCTTCCCGCACGGTTACAGCTATAGGGAGGCCGGGGTCCAGCAATAGCTGGCTCCTGAAATCATGTACCTGGTGGCCGTAATTATCCACCAGAGTTTTTCTTACCCAGTCTCTTATATTACACCGCATACAGTCTTCCTCCCTTACTGGCCTCCAGATAAAGCTCAATGACTTCATCATGCAGGATTTCTATTAATTCAATCAGTTCTCCCCGGCTGAAAGGCAGTGCTATGGCTGCCTGAACAGCCACAACATTATCCTCTTCGTCAATCAGCATATTGTACCAGTCGTCGGTTTTGATGTTTTTATTTGGGAAAGGCTTAGGATGTACCGGGGAGGCTGCGGTTACAGCTGTCAATATCTCCCCGTTCATGTAGTGCATAGTGATCATTACTGATCCCAGTAACTCCAAAATTATCCCGCCTTTTTCGTAACTGATTATCTTGGGGCCGTAATAGTAGTACAGGGCTGTGGCCGTTTTACAAAAACTTTTCTCCATTTCCGCAAATATCTCCGGATCTATGTCCTGCGGGGGCAGGATCGGCCCCTGACTGGCGATCACTTCCATCAACGTGTCCTGGCAGTTGTTAATCTTGTAGCCGGCCCGGGCTACTGACAGGATGTATTCGTATTTACGGTCTTTGATTATCAAATCTATTACGTTCTGTCCGAGGCTGTCCTCGATATATATATCTGCTCCTGCATGAAGCAAGTAGTTAAAGCAGTCATAGCGGTCCAACTTAACGGCGCTGATTATCAGGGTATCCCCGTTATCGTTTTTGGCGTTTATATCTGCTCCGAGGAAAATATCTTTTTTGAGTTTTGCTAAGTTGTTGTTCAGGATTGCCTTAAACATACAACTGCCCCCCTTTTTTCTTTTTGCTCATAAAATATAGCCCGGGGGTTCCGGGCTATTGTGCTAAGGTTATACGTTTGGTTTTTTTAAGCTCTCTGGCTACCCTGGCCTGGAAATCCCAGGGTGGTTCAAATATTCCTTCTACCGGCTTTTGACTATAGCCTTCACTGACGGTCTTTACAATTCCGTGCCATCGTGGCAGCTCAAGTATTTTGGTGTAATCATACCGGGATTTTAATTTAATGGTTTCTGCATAGGAATCGGGGAATATACCAAAGCGTTTACGATGTTTTCGTAGTTCTATGTTTTCTTCTTCTCCGAATATCTCGGATATTATCTGTGCGTCCCGGGCTGATTCTACTCCTAAGACTATCTTGTTCCTGCAGCCGTTTAATATCTTTTCACGGGTGGCTTGTCCCTGCCGGCCTACTTCCAATTGTGACGGCCCCTGTATCGTAAAAGTACAGGCACAGCGGTATTTGCGCCCGATATTTAACAGGGCTTCCAGTTCGGGGTTGTAGTAAACCGGCAATTCGTCTATATACAGGTAGTGGGGTATCCTGGTAAACTCGGTACCGGGCCGTCTAAATACTGCGTTTTGAATGTGCATTATCAAAAACTGCCCAAAAACTTTGCTCATGTATCCCATCTTTCCGAGTGATGTATTGAACAGTAATACCCCGCCCTCGGCCATCACTTGGTCCAAACTTATATCGGATTTACCAACCAATACGTTTTGTATGGTCTTGTTGGTCAAAAGGTCGGATATCTGCAATCGTAACCCCATAGCGAATTGATGCAGCTTGTCTTTGTTGCGCCCAAAGGCTTCTTTCTTAAAGTACTCGGTGATTACGTCTGCACCATATTGTTCCTCGTAATCATCAACCAATGACTGCATACCCTCCAAATCCATTAAGGCCTGGTAAACGTCCATCAGGTTTATATTGTCCCCTCTTAACTGCTTGAGCAGCAGCATAGTGTTTTTGGCATGTAACTCCTGCGCCTGGGCAAAAAAGGCTTCCTGCTCGCCAAATGTGGCCCTCAAAACGGTACGCATTATTTCGGATACGGTGGTGGGGTCGCCTTCCAATGGATTAAACCGGTTGGAATTGGGATCGTCTAAGTCTACTGCATGATAAGGTATACCGAGCTGTTGGCACCAGAATCTTACTTTGTTAGGAAATTCACTGTCTGGTGCCACCACGGTTATTCCCAACGGGTATCCTCTGCGGTAATTCTGTAAATCCTGCCAAATCATTGGTTCTAATACTGCGGAGGTTTTACCTGAGCCGGTTACCCCAATTAATAACGTATGCAGATACCTGTCCATGCCCTTGATTATCACGGGCTTGTTATTAAGGGTTCTGCAGATATAAACGTCGGGGTGGACTATTTCTTTTGTTGCCCGGGGAGTGGTGTTCAAAAAAGGTATTTTAAGCTGACTTAAATTGCTCTCCACGGTACTGCGGTTGCGCTTGGCGTATATCAATAACAGCCCTGCGGCCAATAAGGATATTATGCGGATTAAGGGTACAGCCGATTCCCCCATCTCTATAAGTCCGGGGTCGATGGATGAATACAACTTAGGTATGCCCTGCATCAGATAAGCACTGCATGATGCTATTAGAACCACCCCGATAATGGTTATGCGCTTTGCTAAGATGAAGTCTATCCCGGCAAAAATCAGCAACACCAAAAATAGTGTTTTGATACTGGCTAACTCTGGTATAAGCCATACAACTGCGCTCAGGATTACCAGAATTACTGCCATTGGTTTTGAGGGGTAATTTAGATTGATTCCAAATCGAACTCTGCTGCCCAATCTTTATACCTCTCTTTCTCTGCCGGGGTTTCTATTTCTAACACCGGCGTGCGGATATGTTCTTTGGCTATAAAAGGCTTGTACTTAGCAAGATGTTTGGAAAAGTGCTTTACTATTTGTTTGTACTGCTGCATGTCTGCCAAAACCAGATAACCCGGCATAGTTGTCGCCTTTTCCAACTTTAACATCTGCTCAATCGGGTAGCCAATCAATGAGTAGATGTTGGTTTTCTCGTTATTTACCTTGTACCGGCACCCACCTTCTGGTGGGTCTAAGACCTCTACCGGTCCTATTTCTTCCTGCAAGGTCTGCACGGCATCGTCCATTACTGCATCGGTTAGAAGTCGGGTAATATTGTCATAGTCGCTTAAAACCATGACATATATCCCCGGAGTGTGAGCCTGGATAAAATATTTTACGAATGATAACTGCTGGGCGCGGGTGTCAACCAGAATTAAATTCTTGTTATGCCCCCTGGAGGCCATAATTCTGGCCTGTTGTACCAGATTGAGCCGGTGGGTTTCGGTGCTGTTCCTGGCGATGGTTATTGCCCAGTCTCTATACCCTAAATCAATTGCTAAATTGGTGGGTAAATCGTATTTACGCTTAAATACCCTTTTGGGGGTGAATTTCAAAGGCACGTTAGATAATAGCAACGATGTTTTCCAGTAAATACCCATTTCCTTTTCTTCTGGCTTCTGGGTTCGCTCGTTGCCATTGACTTCTGCGTTATAAACGATGGCTTTTGTCTGCTGCACGCCGAATGAGGTTAAATAGAATAACTTACCGTATTTTTTGGGCTTCTTAATCCGATTTGAAGGTCTGTCTTCGCTGGAGTCCCCTATATAAACTTCACTGTCCAGCATTTTCATTCTGCGTAATTCCCTCAACCGGTCGTACACTTTTTGCTGTTTATGTTCATGAAATATATCAACAAACGTCCTTGCCCTTATTGGGCCATACTCATACAACATTTTCATGATTTCCAAATCCAATTCTTGCCGCTGCCAATGAATACCCAAACATTTAACCTCCAATCTGTTTTTTATTTTTTAGTGAAAAGCAAATGACTTTTTATTTTCCTTCGGTGTATACAGGAACCGTACCATATGGTTCTGGCCCCTTATTCAGTGGAGAAAAATTAAAAAACCGGCCTTGTAATATGCTTACAATGTGGGTTTATCAAGGTTTTATTAGACTTGCTGTTTTTATCTTTCGGCGTCAATTTTTCTCCAGTAAACCCGCCTTTTACCCTCTTTTTTTGCCCGAATCTATACCACCCTCCTAAAACTTTTCTCCAGTACCTCATTTCCGTAAGCGCGATACTCGCTTTTTACCTTTTAGGGTTTTGAAATTTCCTCTTGATTTTTACTGGAGAAATTTTTGTTTGATTCATTACGCTATTTTTCTCTTTTTGCGTCCTTTCGCTTATGGAGATAACTCCTCCAAGTTGTTTCATTATTATATATCGCCATTGATAATTAATAACCTGGCGTTATATTACGTTTTTATATCGGTTATGGTATAGCGATTTGTGGATGAGATGTGAATTCATTTTCGCTTACTATGATTATCTCTGTGCCTGGGGTTTGAGGATCAATCTTTCCGCCTATGATAGTTATCAATTGTTCGGCGTTATCGTCCTCTATAAGCCCCCAATCTTTAATAACATCAACCAAAAGCATTGCATTCATGTTATCGGGGTCTGCCAGCTTCTTGAAATGATACTTAAAAACCAAAACCTTACGTTCCTTTGGTAAGACATAACCAGCTCGGCGAATGTCCATTACCGCATGCCTTATGAGCCACCGCCAGGTTTCCTTGATTTCCCCGTATCCCAGTTTTTTAGAAAATTTCGTTTTGCTGTACTGTTTTAATCGAGGTGGATACTCTTTTATAAAAATCCTTATACCATCAGGACTTTTCATTACCTCACCCCACGAATATCTAATGCCTTCCATGTCTGTTATTAAGCCAATGTCATACTGCTTTTTAAGGTACTTTTCGACTCGAATTTCACCAGCACGGTTTGCCCACTCTAAAGCCGATTGCTCTATCTGTTCAAGCTCTTCGTAGCTAAGTTCCATCAATCTCTTATCATCGTCTTGTGTCATTGCTTTCATCATTTCTCACCTATGTTCATAATGCTGCGAATCAGTTTTAGGTCTTTTTGAAAGGCGGGATCAGACGTGATATTTTTGTCTTCTTGCGGTTTTTCGGTTTCTACAACAGCTATATTGGCAGAGCTCAGTTTCTGGACTAATTTTTCCAGTCTCTCGGCTGCCTGTTCTAATCTTTCAACCGAATAGCCAATTCTTAACCATTCATCTGCTTTTTTATTTCTTTGGCCGGCTGGCACACTATAGATAGGGTTATCCTGCGCCACCCTCAAATGCAGTCGTGGCAATTCTTTACCCATGTTTTAGACCCCCTTTATGGCGCAGTATTCTGATTCCAATTTATGGCCTGCGCCAAATTTACTTTGAATTTTACTTACTTATTCGATTTATCAAGGTTTTGTTTGTGGCGCAGTTATTGTTTATTGCCTGCGCCAATCTCTCTGCTTTATTTACTTGCTATTCCCGGTTTTTCTGGTTTCAACCGTGGCGCAAAAATGGTATTTATTATTACCATTTTTAAATGAAAAAAGCGGGGCTTATTAAACCCCGCCTTTTAGAATTAATCAAATAACACAATATCAAGTTTTTTAGCCACAGTCAGGAAACCAATAGCATTGGCAAATTGGGCATCATCCATAAACATAGCATCGGGGAAAGCTTTGGATAATTCATTCTTTAATGCAATGCTCCCTCCCCCGGCCATTATAACGTGACTGTAGGTATCTTTTCCTGGCCCTCTTTGGCGGTAGGCATCTGCTATTGATTCCACGGTTTTCTGGGCTACCAATCTATTTACATCCCCGTAATCCTTTTCCTGCCCATTGACACGGCAACTTCCAGTTAGAAAAGTGCGTTCTGCACTTTCAAACGATACCTCGAAAGCGCCGATTTCTTCAGCTATGCGGTTTGCTAATTCGCGGAATACAGATACCATTCCAATATCTAACGTAAAGGAATTCTCCAATACAAATTCAAATTCTTCGTTCCGAGTTAACTTGAATGTTGCTACATCAGTAGTTCTGTAGCCAATATCAACCACTGTTGTAAAATCCCCGGGTTTAATTTCCTTTTTAAAATTCTCGCAATGGGGATTTAGAAATATACCGGCAGCCTGGGGAAATACATGAGCTTGCTTCACTGCAATATGCTTTTCTACTCCCCCTATTTCGACCGTAGCAGTAAAGTTGGTTAAAAAATTTCTAAATTCCTTTTCTGCATTAGCATAAGAGGAAAGAGGCAGGCCGGTTACCAATAAAATATTCTTTTCTTCTTCGCTGGTCACAGCTGCCAAGGAAGTTGCTAGCATAGCTTGAAATGCCGGGTTATTAAACCGCTGGGTATCATCAAACGCTCTAACAGCAAATCTGTGTTCCTTCGCAGCCATCTCACCTACGAACCAGGTTTGACCGTTAATTGTAACGATATAATCGCCGGCGGCCGATAGCATTTTATCCAGTTCAATTTTCTCCCCTGGTTTAGCCAGGGACGGAAAACATATTCTGTTTCCCTTCTCCGTTACGATTTTAGTGTTTCCATATCCAATATCCAAACCGATTTTATACAATTTTATTTCCCCCTTAAGTGCGGTTTGCCTGAGCAGTTATAAAACCTTTCATCTTCCCCTGTTCGGGATTAATGTCAACGATCTCCACTGCCACTTCATCGTTCACCTTTACCTCAAAGAAGGGATAAGGGGAACAAAGAACATCTAGTCCCGGTTCCAAGGATACTACTACTCCTGCCTTAATAAGACTCTTAACTCGGGCAAGATACTGATTTCTCGGGTGGTATTTCTCCAGATATCTTGGCCAGGGATTACGTGCGAATTTCTTGTGGGTCACGGTAACTGTGCCATCTTCTGCAACATCAAGCACTTCAACTTTTAGTTTTTGGCCTCTGTTTAAGGCACTTCTCAGATCCACATATTTTACCCAGCCGTACTCTTCAGCCGGCAAACTTAGCGGCATACCCTGGTAGTCCAATTCCGCTTGATTTTTGGACGTCCATACTACGGTGGCTTCTATTACGTCACCGACGTTCAATGTAATTTTGTTTGTCAGATGCTTGACTGCCTCGTTGTAGGACAGGATTAAAGGGTCCTCTTTAACAACAATCCCCATGAGCTTGCGATTCATGTACTTCCGGGCTAAATGGCGCACCGCACCTTGTCCAGAAATGCTAGAGGCTTCCGGCAATTCACTTATTGGAATGATGGCCTTTCTTTTACCATCAATGGTGAGTACAATATTAGCCGGATTTCCGTCAACCTGCCTGATTTCGGTAACCACTCCTGAAATGGTATCTCCAACAGCAATTTTCATCGTATTTTGTCCTCCTTATTAGGATATTTAATAATGCCTAACCTTTATAAACTGCTACCCTCCTTCAGTCAGTTTTTTGGCATTAAAAAAGCCCTTCGGAAGCGAAGGGCTTTATATCTATCTAACTTGTGTTTTTAAAGTAAAACTGATTTTATTTAGCGATTTCACAATATAAGGATCATACTTATTTCCTGAGCCTTTTTGTATTTCTTCGATAGCTTGATCCATACTAACCGGTTTCCGATAAGTCCGTATAGTAGTCATTGCATCAATTGAATCAGCTATCGCAATAATCCTCCCGATTATAGGGATATTTTCCTTTTTTAGTCCGTAGGGATATCCTGTACCATCAAAATTTTCATGATGAGAAACAATTCCCTTTTGAATAATTTCATCTTCTTTATAAATTTCAATACCCCATATAGGGTGCATTCTTACTTTTATCCATTGCGCTTCTGATAACGGTCCCGGTGTATCAAGAATATTTCTTGGTATTCTCGTTTTCCCTATGTCGTGCAGAAGGGCAGCTTTAACAATGTTTTTGAGCTCGCCTTTTGATAGCTTGAGTTGTTCACCTATCTGCAGAGCTAATTCAGCAACCCTGCTTGAGTGCTGAAACAATCGGATATCGTGACGGTATAACATCTGTATATACTGATGTATATAACTCCCTCCTTTCTGTTTCTCTACCCTCCCTTCATTCTTTACAAAAAAAAACCCGGCATATTCTGCCGGGTTAATAAGCTATTTCAATCTCACTCAAAAGAGTTCTCAGAGCCTAAAAAGTGTCTTCTGACTATAAACGTAGGGAGGCTTGGCCTCCCTGTAATGTAAATATAGATTTTACTGCCCCTGCTTTGCTCAATTTTAGAGCTTGAAAAATCTGATACTATCCTCTGCTATTGCTCCTTTGTCCGGTTCTAAGGGGTTGTTGCTTACTAACACAGTGGCTATTTTCACCCCCGATGTAGTCAAATTGTTAATAACAATTGTATCACTATCTGTCCAACCACTATCAAACCCATCGCAGGTGACTCTGTACCGCAAGTTTGATTTTATTCCAGTTGCATTGATTTTAACCTCATATGACGACGTATTGGTTGCAGTAGCCCCTTGTGGATTATAGACTTTCTTAATGTCTGGAAGTGTATTGGTGTCTATTTTGTTATATATGGCTTCTAGGCCGTATGTGGAATGGTTAACTTGACTTAATACAGAATCGGCGGTTTCCTGGGCTTGTACTGCCGCATCCTTAGCATCTAAAGAATACTGCACTGCATCCTCTGCGGCTTTCTTAGCTAGCTGGGCTGCATTTTCTGCTTTTTGTGCGGCTACCACTGCCGGATCGGATGCGGTTGTGAACTCTGCGTAATGTTTACCGCCTTGGTAGTTGTATACCGTGATGTTTTTACTGGGGTCCCCATCGTATATTGCAGTGGACACTGTTCTATACCTATATGTAGTATCTGGTTTTAACCCTTCATCTTTGAATTTGTGATTATTCCGTAAATTAGTGGCTATATTGACCCATTTATTAGTTTCAGGGGAATATCTTTGTAGAGTAGCTGCTCTATAATTATTTGCATTAGTTATAGTAAATTCTATACTGGTCTGTCCTATGTCATCCAGAACTAACACGGGATTACTAGGAGGTATCATTATACGCGGACCAGTATTAGCAAGATGCACGCTGCTTGGTCCTGTTAGTCCATATGCGTACATTCTAATATAAGGATCTTGCTTTCCAGTAAAATTAACCTGCACTTTGAATTCAGGTATAACTATAATATCGTAACCATATAACCACGCATACTCATCCCCATAGCTACATTTTAGAATTACGTCATCAGCATATAGTGTGAAACGGCCATTCGTATGTGTACCATAAGAACCTTGCGAATCTACAATTATTCTAAAATTGTCCGTATTAGGTATACGATTAAGTAATTTTATTTCAAAGGATTTTATAGTAAATTCATATGGTATTGCTACTACAGGGATAGTAAAAACTTCACTAACTATTCCAAAGGAGCCTCCATCGAGGCTGAAGTGTCCTGACATTTCTTGTATAACTTTGTTGTTGGGGTCATTTGCCTCAGCGACCTGAGGTCCCCAGGTTGCCACGCTTAATATAAGCAAGGCCGATAGAGCAATCTTAAGCAGTCTCATATCTTTTCCTCCTTTGTTTTACAATCGAAATATTGTCAAATACTCGCTTCTTCCTCCTTTATGTACTTATAAACAGTTTTATAATCATCCTATCTCCTCCTTTTTATTTTCTTAACTCCCTCGGCAAAAATACCTGCGCCGGCTCCAATCATAAATCCAGTAACGTGTGATATAAAGGCTACTTCTGATTGTGGGTTTAAAATCATGAGTAGACATTGAATAGCAAACCAAGTGGCTGCTAAGAATTTCACATTGAAGTCAACGATAAATACTGGAAATACATAAGTTCGTACTGTATTGTCAGCAGTCACGAATATGCACCCTATGATACCCGCTATAGCGCCCGATAAGCCTATTAATATCTGTGTGCTACCTGTGTTTACCAAGCAAAATGCTATTCCAGTTATTACTGCTGAAAAAACGAAAATCGCTATGTAAAAGGCTTTTGTCCGATACGTTTCCAGGATTGAGCCGCTTAACCAAAGCAGCCACATATTCCCCAGTAAATGCGGAAGATGATCGTGAATAAAGCCGTAGGTCAGAAAATTTATTTTTTGATTAAAACATAACGCAGGCATAATACCGTATTGGTAATACACCTGCGTTAGCTGGCTTTGGTTAAGTGTTGATAGATATATAAAGATCAATATATTGGTTGCGATCAGAAGCATTGTGAGAGCAGGAAATCTTATGTTATTCGGATATAACGGTATCAAGGCATTCTCCTTTCTGGAACTGCTTACTCCTCAATTCCATCATCATCGGTTACTCCGTAATAACCGCCACCTATATCCTCTAAATACAAGCCTTCTATTAGTTTAACCAAGGCTTTAATAGGATAGGATTCGCCTGGATTGACGCCTACCGGGCCATCGGCAGTAATTAAATAGATCTCATCTTTACCGCCATCTACGCCGGCTTCATAGACCAACCAGTTGTCTCCTAAACCTAATTCTTTCCATGCTTCGTATTGAGCTTTTGTGGGCAGGTCTATATCAGCTATCCAGCTTTTATTTATAAAGTTATCCTTGAAATCATTTTTTAGAAAATGGGCGATACTTTTCTCGTTGCCGGCATCATAATTGGTTACTTCATCAGAGAACTGGTATGTGTTTATTTCTTTGAAGTTTTTATCTACCTCTTGGTCAGGCTCTACATACTGGTTTAAGTAATCAAACTCACCCAGCAACTTTTTTCTGTCTACGTCAACTAATGTCCACCACTTATTGGCGAATCTTACCTTATCACCTTTTGATAAACTGCTGAACTCTCCTGTGTCGCTAGTCGCTGATTCTTCCGGAATTAATATTCTTGGTTTGCCAAAAGCGTTCTTCAGCTTATAACCTCCAGGAAGGCCTTCCAAGTCTTTTAATTCAATTGTGATTGGCGAAGCATAAAATGTAGTAGCGTACCCCAATCCTACGATGTCACCATTAAGGATAGCTTTTACATAGTTCCATTTATTATCTATAAATAAATCGCTTTCGGCCGGCTCATCAGCAGGTATCATGGCTTCTTTCAGCCACCCAATGGCATTTGCACTCAGATACTGCTTATATTCTTGGTATTCATCCTCTGTTAACAGAGAAATTGTCCCGTCTTCTATCCATTCATTGTTGGCCAAAGTAGACTTAAACTCTGTATTAAGCCATGTTTTAATAGGACTGGTATCGTAATTATTTCTTTCTTCGGTATCAAAACTTCTTAGCACGGTTTTATCTAGTAAGATTAAGTTATCTTCAGGGCTTACCAGAACACCTTTTGTTCCTTCAAAGATAACTTTAGTGCCTACAGGCAGGGCATTGACCGGTTTATTTCCTTCTTCAGAAGCTAAAACTGTGCCAGGCATAACTAATACTATAATCAAAGCCAATAGGACTCTTTTGAGCATAAAATCCCCCCCTTATAGTGAAAATAGTGAAAACACTGTCATTTCTTTGCTGTAAATTTCCCCATTAGCGTTTTGGGCTTCTATGGTTATAGTCCTTAATCCCGGTGGTATTCCTGTGATCACAACTTCTTTGTTGGTCGTCCATGCTGTCCAGGCCGAATTGTCGTATCTGCTCCTGTACTGCACGGCTTTCTTCGTAGTATCACCGGCCAATGCAACAGCATTGACCAGCAGTAAAATCAATATTGCCATTAGTATCGTTTGAATGTACTTTTTCATGGAACCACTCCCTTATCTTTAGCTTTTAGTACCACAATCCAGTCACTTAAAACAGTGTCATTGACAATGCTGATCCCCTCGCTCCACCAGCGGTATCCTGTCCAGCTTGCCCAGTCGTCACCATCGCTTGGTTTCTTGCGGTTTTTGTAGTCATAATAATCGTCCATAATCAACAATGGCTCGCTGCCACTGACGAAATTGCTTGCATAAAACTTTCCTGCGATTACAGTTCCATTGGGAGTTATATCGCCATCCGCAGCAGTATAAAAAGTAGCTTCCCAGGCCTTGTTGATTCCATTTTCTTCAACCAGCTTGAAATCTTCAATGTATTCTACTCTGTCCCTTAATTCTTCAGGCACTAAGCTTGTCTTTATCACCCAATTGTTATCTTTATCCAGAGTTCTGCTACCGGGATAATAGATATCTGCTTTACTTAAATCATTTACTCCAATACCGTGGATTCGCATTGTTATTGCTGTCCCGGCCTTAGATATTGGCAACTGCATACTTTCGGTATGGCGATTAATCCATTCTCTGCCCTTCATTGGCGGAGATACAATTTCAGTTATGACCGGCCTATCAAAGGCCAATACCTTGAATGTTCCCTTGTTTGAAAACGGCGATTCGCTTCCGTAATTATCCCAGACTTTAACCTGTACCTGGAATGTATCGGTTCCTTCACCCCATAGACTGGCATGTCGGTTAGTATTTCTGATCACATAAGAGTTCTGGTTGGATATAACTTTTCCGGTATTGAAGATTTCTTGGCCGTTGTCATTAAATAAAACCAATTGAAATGCTGATTGGGTAGACCCAATTCCGCTATCGTCAAAAGACCACCATATTTCAGGATTTGACGTATAGAATACCCCGTTTGCCGGTAGATTTAACTCTGGCGGTTTTAGGTTTACCCTGAATTCTATTTCAATAAATTCATGTATTCTGGGAGTTATTTTGCCATCTTTGGTTCGCAATACTGCCATCCATCTAACTTTTTTGGAGGGTTCATTTAGAATATACCAATCGCCTGCAGTTACTCTTGTCCATTTGGTTAAATCGTTAAGATCGGCTTTCTGTATATCGTCCTTAATTAAGTCAGTATGAGTAGTAACATACCATTCTACCCATGTAGAGGTAGATGCAACGGTTGAATTGGTAACTGAATTATAGCTGTCTATGCCGCCATTGGTAATTCTTACATGGGTTATCTCCAGTTCATTGCCGTCTTTATCTTCTTTGCTGATAACAGACGATACTGCCCTGGCTTTATTGATATACTTGCCTATTCCATCCAGCACATCGAATTCTACTTCACCAGCCAGGGTTAATTCTTCACCCGTCCAGAAATAGAACTTTATAATATTCCCATCCACTATAGCCCGGTCATAACTCCCCGGCCTTAATGCTATGGCAGAAGGCGAGTCTAAACCTTCTTTTACGGTCAACCAGTCATTTTTATGAACCTCATTGCCTATTATATGATAATGTTCTGCCACATTTTCATTTATAACCGCAAAGCTATCTGTATGACCGGCTAAGGCAACATAACTGCCTGATAGTAGGCTGCTTACTGAGGACATACTTGTTATTCTCTTAACGCCACTTTCGTCCAGCACCACAGCATCATATCCTTCTCCCAATAATGCCATATTAATGGGATTCGATAAACCTGCAGCTTCTTTTCTCGTATGGTACTCATTCCCCAACCAGTAGTGATAAAAGAAGTCTCCTGACTCGGTTAAAGTTGCTCTATTGAGGCCAAAAGAAGCCACTGAAACGGTTTTATCTAGTCCCTGTATAAGCAGAGAAGGATTCTCAGCATATTCGCTTCCTAAGTTTGAAAAGTGGGTTATTTGTGACTTGCCGTTGTCGTTTTTATCGTCTTCGACAATGATTACGTCCGGATATATTCCACCTGCAAATACCGCAGCAGGATTTGAAAGGTTTTGTATATCAACTATTGTTTTAGTGTCGCCCGTGGGGGATATAACCTCTATTCCTTTGGCAGTTATTACTGCCACATCAAAGCTGTCCTCTCCTAAAAAAGTAATACCCGAAGGATTCCCCCTGGGCAGTCTGATAAATCCCTTGTCTATGTTTTCTATTACTGCGTTGGTATTCTTTTTGTCCAGCAGGTTATGAGTTGATTCGTCGTTAATAATCAGTTTGGCTGCCCACGCACTAGGAGTAAGGGCTAATATAAAGACTATGCTCAGTAATAGCAATCCAGCTTTTTTCATTGTTCACCCCTCTCCCTGATAAATGATGAATGAATATCAATAACCTTCCATCCCTCTTTGGTGTTATAGAAGGTTATTATATTGTTTACTTTTCTTCCATCAACCGTGTAAGAAGCATCATATTTAACCAATTTGCCATCGCCATACAGAAAAGTCATGGTTAAATTCTCAATTTTAACTGGCCTGGCTTCATATCGCTCGATATTAGCCCTTACCTGCCCTGCTGCATAAGACTTGTCCATTGTGGCTGAGAATTCTGTAAAAATGTATTTTAGTAATTCTGTGTTCGCATTAGTCTTAAATTTGTAGCTGGTAAACAAAGGATTGGTAGGTTGGACATTATACACTTTCCAGCCATTTTTATTTACAAGCTCGATATTGTACCAGGCCACATCATAGCTGCCATCATTCAACTGGAGGTCTATCTGGCAAACTACATTGGCGTAATTTTTATTGTATCTCTCCACATAAGTATTGATGCTTTCTATTTCTGCTGAGGCATATTTCTTTTGATTGTGTAGTTTATAGAGAACATCGCCGGCAGTAATACCGGTTGCATCGATTTCCTCAGCTGAACAGACAGCATATATCATTTTTTCTGAGGCCGCAGTTATCTCCTTAAGCGATTTGGCATTATAGGTTATTACTGTCACCGCTACAAGGAGTATTATTACACTTACTGTTATTATCTTTGCCCTGATGACTCCTCCCCGCCTTTCTGTAAAGCATACATAGCCCCGAGATTTACGGTTAGGGCTATCCCAACGGATATAAAAAGATTTTTCATGAACAAGCTGTTGCCGTTAAGGTCTTTTGACATTAAGAAAAACAGCAGTAATACAAGTAAGCCCGTACCTAACGATATTGCTAGGTACGGGGTAAATGAAGGGGCTTTGTTTATTATTTTTTCTTTTTCGCTGTATATAAGGGAAACTTTGGCTTCGGGGTACTTCTTTTTTATAACATTTATCAGTTCATTGACATGTAATACGCCTGGCAGTTCTTCATCTATGAGGACTTCCAGAGTAGGATCTCTTTCTAAGGCCAGAAGCAGTTTTCCTTGATTACATACCCAGTTTCCATGTGCAGGAATTAATTCTTTGTTCTTGGGGTTTACTGCAACCAGCAACACCATCAACTCCTACTTGAGAATAATTTCTGCCAATTCTTCCTTCTCTTTTGCCCACTTTTCTTCAAGTTTTTCAAGCTCTTCTCTGTTGATCTCATATTCCAACTGCAGGTTAGCTAACTCCTCTTTGAGTGCTTCGATTTTCTTAAGGGACTCTTCTTGGGCTTGTTTCTTCTGCTGTTTTTCTTCTTCAATGGCTTTGAGAGTCTGCACTTTTTGCTCTACCTTATTAAGCCATTCTCTTTCCCCATAGGGCTGTTCGTTTGCGGGCCCGGTGACATTTTGGGCTTCGGGGCTTACAGCATTGTTCTCAGCTTCTGCAGAACCCATTTCTTTGCGGTTTGTTTCATCGGCGAGATCAACATAGGCATTATTCTTATTTAAGCTAAACAACGTTATCATACCTCCTTATTGAAATAGTGGTTTTTACAAATAAAAGACCGTCCCCTACGGACGGTTACAGCGCAAGTTTGAATAATTGTTTGTTTGGAATATCAATAGAAGTCGTCGGCCAGTATTATAGTGGAGGCAGCCCACCTATAACCGCTTTCTTTTTCCTTTTCTATAAAACCACTGGCCTTTAATTCAACTACTGCTATACATCCCGGTTCCTTCAGTGTTACTGAGTTTTCTCCTGTGCCATAAAACACATTATTTGTGGTTATGCTAAAAACCGCATCGTTTTCTTCACCAATGTTGTTTTCAATGGGGTTTATACTGCCTTTCCGGTAGGTGTAACTTTTACCGCCTTTACCATATCCGTTATATACAACAAAGGTATAGTTTTCTATCTGGCTTTCGGGAGTACGGTTGAACAATATCTTCTTAAAGGCATTATGGGCTTCTGTATGATTTATAAGAGGTTTCCCCTGAGCCAAAGTGCTTTTGTCAACCATAAAGGCGGCACTGCGAACTGCTTCGCTTACACCGACTTGCAGGTTCACATCATAATCATGCACAGTTTTACTAAAATCAGTGGTAGCAAATATGCCGATTAATAAAAAGGGTATTAATAATAAAACTAGAACAGTTATAGCTGCCCCCCGCTGATCTTTCAACATAGGATCAGCTCCTCTCAATATATTCTGAATACGTTGTGCCTTGCAGCTTAAATGGTACTGTTCCGTCTTCGGGGTTGCCTAACAATGACGAAATCCAAAACTTATCTTTCTTAAATTGGCCTTCTATCGTAAATAGTATTTCGGGTATATCTGCTGCGGTATCTCCGACTTTTCGGATGGCGCGATTACTCTCGGTATATACGGTTGAAGGATCTCCAACCTTGGTTACGGATATGACAATATCCCCGCCATCTTTGCCCTCAAAGCCCAGTTTTTCTAATTTGTCTCTTAATTCTGCTTCACTTGCAGAGTCCAAACAGCCGTTCAGCCTGATGTGATCTAAATACTGGTTCTTGATGTGATCGGCTTGCTGAAACTGGGTCATCATCATCCAATAATCAATTCCGCCAAAAGTGAAAGCCATTAAAAGCACAATGACTACCAATAATTCCGCTATTAACACCGAGCCTTTTTCGTCTCTTATAATCATTTACAGGCCACCGCCCTTCAATGCTTTTATACTGTTTTCTGCCCCCTCATAACCCGTTTCAACAGAAGGGGTTAAGGTTAAAAAGAGAGCTACTCCTATAAGAGCTGCAATTGCAGTAATAATAATCAGTTCGGTTGTGATTACCTGCCCTGTCTGGTCTCTGAAAAACCTTTTTAACATGACTATTACTCCCCTTGTACGAAGTATTTTTTTAGTTCCGCTTGATAATGACTGTCTATTTGTTTTGTGGTGTCACCAGTAACACCTACAACAGTCAGAGCAATAGTGACTACTATAGCAATGATAATGATTAGTTCGGTAATGGTTATTTGCCCTAATTGATTTTTAAGAAACCTCCCTATCATATCTACCCTCCTTAATACTCGCTGGGCTATATCATTGGGGATCAGATACAACCGTTTATTTAATTCCATAAAAAAGCAGGGCTTAAAATAACCCTGCTTTTAAGAAATGCTTAAGAATTATTTGTGACAGCATCGAATTTTTCGGTAATAAAATTGTTGAGCTTTTGGACTGCTCCGCCATTTCCATTACTGCCGGTAAAGACCTCTTGCAGTCCACCGCCAAAAAGACCGGCTACCAAAGCAATCACTGCTACCAGGATAACCACTTCTGTAGTAGTTATTTGCCCACTTTCGTCTTTAACAAGCCCTTTGATTCTTTCTAACAATGTAATTCCTCCTTTGTAATTAAAGTAGACCAAACGGCATGATCTCTCGCATTCTGATAAACAAAGCTCCAATAAACATGCCGAATATTACTATAACCGGCAATGTTCTGGAGAATACCAGCCAGTAGGGCTTTTTAGCAATCCTTACCCGCTCTGCGGCTGCCCTTAACTCTTCCAGTCGCTGTGATTCCCTTTGAATAACTCCATCAAATTTATCTATCCCAGCTATATTTAGCTGGGACAAGAGAGACACCAAAATATCTCCTTCGGGTAAATTGACCTCCTTTCTTAAGGTTTCTAATATCAGAGAAGTATTGGGCCAATGTGCCATACTTCTCTCAATGGCAGGGCGTAAAACAACCAATAAGTCCTTGGTTTCCAGTAATGCTTTCTGTAAAGGCAATCCGGCCCGCATCAGAATTTCGATGTTTTCAAACAGGATTGATATTTCCTGTTTTTTTCTGTGCAATATTTCCTGATCTTCGAGTTTATTTTTAAGGTAGCCTACCCCTGCACCTACCAAAGCAAAGAACAGTAAAATCTGTAATATCCTTTTGCTGCCCCAAAATAAAAATAAACCTACGATTAAGCCTATTAAACCTCCTATATATACTGACTTATCTCCCTGGGGTTTAATGTTGATATTTTTTATGGTATTTAACGGCACTCCCCCCAGGTGGGTACTAAAGTATTGAAAAAGCAGGAGGGTCAAGGCAGTGGCAGCTATAAATACGCCTATGGCTAAAGCAGTAATTGCTATCACCCCTTAAAAATCGTTTACATAACGGTCAACCATAAACCAGATGATGATTGAGAACAACCATCCCGTGAACACCAGCAGCCCTATGTGGGTATCAAACATAAATGTGGCTACCTGCGGGACGATCCTTAATAGAATGAAATACTCAAAAACAGGGGCAATTACTAAAGCTAAGTTAAAGTAGTTGTCCACGGTTATTTGAGTGTACCTAAAGTTTTCTTGGTCCTGCGCTACCCTTATGCGGGTATTTAATTCGTGAAACAGCGGAATCATTACTACTCCATTTTTGGATGCCAAGGTTACTAACTTTGCGAATAAGTGTCCATATGGTGTCCCTAGCTCTCTTCCCAGCTTTTTCATTACTGTCTCCAGGTTTTGCCCCAGGGACAAATGATAGTAAGCCTTCTTAAAAGCCTTGGCCACACTTCCGGTTGAGCTTTCGGCTACAGCCTGTATAGCAGTCTTGATATTCAGAGATATGGAATAGTCATTGGTAAATATTTTTACCGCAGTACCCAGGTGCTCCAGTACATCTTTCCTGTGTTTTCTCTGGAGAAAATAGGCAACCTGCGAAGGAATCAAAACTATAATTATAACTGCCATAAGAGCCGGGATCAGGTTTTTGAACAGGTACAAGACCAAAATAAATACTACGACGCTTGCAATGAGAGTAATTCGGTTTACTGGTATCTCACCAAGAGTAGGAAGATCGAGCGATACACTAGGTAGTTTGGGGCCTTTAATGGAAGTTTGACTTAAAGTGTAAAACAGGTAGGACAGAACCGAAAAAGATATAATTCCTATCCCACCTGCAAACAGGGCGTACTGCATCAGGCCTCTCCCCGGAACACCCTGTCGATTTCTTCGTTGCTGACCCCGAACATATTCATAATCCTAGTGCTGTGTTCACTGGGTTTGTTGAGTATCTTCCATTCGCCCTTTTCCCATACGCTTTTATCGTAGGGAACCCATTCCACCAAGGGATTGTCAACAATCCTTTTGTCTTCCAGGTACACTTCGTGGATGCTGGTAACCTTTTTTATGCCGGTTCTGCTGTCAGCATGGGTTTGGATAATGATATTGAATGCACCTGCTACCTTTTCCATCACCAGCTCTATAGGCATGTTTAAGCCTTCCTTTATGGCCAGCATAGCAATGTTTCTGATAATTTCCCTGACATCGGAATGGGAGTGAAAATGGGATGTAGCCATGGAACCGCTGTGACCTCTGGTGCAGGCTTCAATTGTTACGTCAACCTCTCCTATTCCCCGGAATTCAGGGACAATAATAACATCGGGAGTAAGCCGGAGAATAGTAGCGAACAGCTTACGCAGGTCAGCCTGTACCTCAGTGTGGGCTTCCAATTCCCAGATCTCCCGCTCGGGATATAGTTCAGAAACTCTTAGCTCGTTATCAATATCCAATATTCTGATAGAAAGATAGGGGGGCAGTTCGCCTATGAGCAGTTTCAGCAAAGTAGTTTTACCGCTGTTTACGTTGCCACATATTAATTGATTCATGCGCCCCCTGGTCAACACGGACATAATATTCCAGACCTTTTCATCAAAGGTCTGCAGTTTCATAAAAGAAGGCGGCGATATTTCAATATTCCCGTGTTTTCTGAGCGCAAAAGCAGGAGCCTTAGATATTGGTGGTCCCACTGCTGTTAGTCTCATGCCATCTTCTCTGACCAATTCCAGAGTAGGATTGGAATGATCGAGACTCGAACCGACATCGTTGAAGGGAATTAGCCTCTGAATATAGTTGTAGGCTTTATCCGGGGGTAAATAAATGTTGGTAGGGTGGAGTTTACCCCTTTTGGTCAGGAATACCCTGCCGTTAGGGGCAACCCTGATTTCGTCCACTGAATTATCACATCTGAACTCCTCAAGATCTCCCAGGCCGTACTGGTGCTGATATATAGCCTCAGCAGCTTCCCTGCTGGATGAGTAGCCATTTACAGTTATCTTTTCTCTGTCCAGCAGATCACGAATTATTGCACGGCAGCGCTGGGCCTGGATCTCATTACCGCTTACACCTTCCTGAAAAGCCACCAGCCAGTTTTCGTTCCCTTCGTTGGTTATAAGTTCTTGGATCTTAACTGCTGCTTCATTAAGGCTGTACTCTCTAGGTGTTGGTTCCACTACTGGCTCCGGTTTGCTGTTTCGGTTGCTGTTCAACTGCTGTATTTGCTGTATTAAGCTCACCGGCAATTACCTCCTTATCGTAAGAGTCTTTAGCAGGTTTCTTAGACAGCGATATGACAGTACTTCCCGGCAGTGATCCCTGAATTACATAGGGAACTTCTTCAGGCTTGACCAAAAGATATACAATGCGTGGGGTTGCTACTTGGGTTAATCCTGCGGAAGCGGCTGCGCTACGGGCGATGTTGTTAGCTTCATTGATAGATATGTTCTTTTCATCTGTAACCTTAAGGACTTTCGCGTTGCTGGCTATTTTCTGGGCGGGAGCAGCCAGGTTTTCGATGTCGAGCCGGTACACATCCACGGTATCCCCTTCAGTAACACCGGCAAAACGCACCGAGTCTATGTTGACTCCTACAACCTGACCTTCACCTATTTCTTCCGGTTTATCTGCAACCAATCTGATGTCTATGGGCCGACCTGGATACAGGGGGACCATCGTTATTTTGTCAGTGATTTCTTCGACGTTTTTAGCAGTAAATTCATCAACAAATTTGGAGGATACATACTCGATCTTGATATTATCAGGAGACAGATTGGAATAGGCCTCAATCTGGGCAGAAGCGACCACCACAGGAGTCAGGTCCAGTTCCTTCGCCTGGGCGGCCTTGATTTCCTTATAGGCGTAAATAGAAATAGCGCCACCTACAATGAGCGCTAAGATGAGCATAAATGTTATTCGCTTTTTCACTGAACTAATCCCCTCCTAAAAATTAATTACTGAAATATAATCTGTTCAAAATTAGATAATTCCCCCTTCCACAACCAGAAATACGAACCACAGCCATCCCCCGACAACCAGAAAAATCCCAAAAGGTTGAGCATCTGGATGAATTCCTTCCTCTGGGAGTTTTTCAGCATACAGCGGTACTGACTTATCGTAGACAGCTTTCATCCAGATGCTTCTCAAAAAAGGCAGCATCGTTTGTTTCCATCTGCCTTTTCTGACCAAAGCTATTGAACCAAAAATAAAAGTCAGTAAAGAGCCAATAAGCAAAACAAAAACTATGTTGGGAAATCCAAACCATGCTCCAAAAGCTGCGGCCAGTTTAACATCGCCTCCCCCCACGCCTCTCAAGACATATACCAAGCCCAGGGTTACCGCCGCAAAAAGGAATCCCCACAACCCTGCAGTGGTTTTAACTACTGCCAGGGTATATAGAAGACCCAGTATTATCAGGGGGAAGGTTATAAAATTATTAATAATCCTCTTTGTCCAGTCGGTATATGCTGCGTATATCCCTGGAACCAAACATGCTAGTACTTCCACTTTGCTCACCTACCCAGTAAGAATTGTCTTTAGAAAGCCTTTTTTCTTCTCAGCTGGCAGGTCAGTAAATATCTGTCGCAGAATGTTGTTGATTTCTGCCTGGTACTTGCCGGGTTTCAATATGTTTTCTGGCTTTCTCACCACAGTGTCGTAGGGCAGTACCCCGATAACAGGTAAGTTGCCTGTCATATGAATGTATTTGCGGGCATCCACCGCTGGTACATTGTTGGTCTGCCCGTCATTCACCAGGACAACAGAAGCTCTATCGGTCACATTCAGGGTATCAATGTAGCTGTAAATGAGAGCATAGCGTCTTAGGCCTATAAGACTTTGATCTACAGCTACGATTAAGAAATCCATGAAAGGCAGGACTGTTTTCCAGCGGAAAGTGTTCGGACAGTCTATAAACACTACACTGTAATTAGTACCTATATCCACCAGCAGAGATATAATCTTTTCATCACTCATAACTTGGTTTTGGGTAATATTAGTAGTTCCTAAAAACAACGACAGGTTTTTAATTGTAGGATGGTATTTGCCCTTTTCTTTGAAATCGTCATCCTCGCTGAAAAGGAAGTTAATGCTGGCAGCATCGTCAGCATTGTTGATATTTAACAAGGTCGGTTGAACAGGCAATTCGTTGAAATCTGCCAGAGCTACATCATAGCTAACCTGGTTGGCCAAGTTGGCTGCCAGATAAGCGGTTAACAAACTGCCTTCGTAATTGTTTGTAGTGACTACTCCTATCGCTCTGCTGCGGATAAATCTTTTCTGTTCCACTATTTTAATTTCTGCTGGTTTGGCAATATTGTAGTTTTCTAGGGCTTCATCTGGTATGGCCCCGCTTAGAACACCCTCTACGATAGATACTTCCAGCCCTAAAGTTTTCGCTATGACATGGGGATCATCGAGATACTGCGCCATGCCTCGTATACGATCTGCTAATGATTGGCTCAAAGTATCACTCCTTATTAAAAAGGTCATAAAAAAAGGGCTTATTAAGCCCTGTTAGTAATGAATTTTAGCTTGGTTAATAATCCTGGTTTTTCTGTTTTATCTCTGAGTTCTGGTTTTTTATTAAGGTAATTTGGTATTTCACTGCAAACCTTTTGCCATTCCTCTTTATTTAAGTATTTTCCCTCTGATAGGGCTTTCAATTGTTCATCCCAGTTATGAGGAAATATACCGGCCAATTTAGGCATGGCGGTCGTTGTCTTTATGTTTTTGTTAAACGCTTTTACAACCTGCTTTATAGAAACCTGTTTGGGGCTGTATTGGTTAACCAGTATCCGAATGTTGTGCGGCTGAACTCCCATAAAGATCAGCGACGGAGCATACATGCTCATTTCTTCCATAGTAATTTTGGCCTGGTTGGTTATTGCATATACCAGATTAGCTCTTTTGAATATATCCCACATATATGAGTTTTCATGAGGAGCTATCATTGTGTCTATGATTACGCATTCAAAACGTTCCTGCAGGTAGTCACAGACATACTGTAAGTCCTCGCTTGTTATTGTGGGAAGGTGAATGTCGCTGCTCATGGGTAGTACATATAATTTTGGATTTATCCTGGTCAGCGCCTTATTCAAGGTGCTTTCAGACACCCCTTCTTTGAGATAGTTTATAGGTTTTTTAATGTTGAAATAGCTGGCCAGGTTTGGTCCCTTGAAATCAAAGTCTGCTAAAGCTGTTTTATATCCCATTTCGCTTAGGCAGTAAGCCAGGGAAATTGCTGAGGTTGTTTTGCCTACTCCGCCTTTGTTGCTATAGGAAATACCCAAAAAGCTGTTCCCGGGTGCCGGTTTTATTTCATGGACTGACTCTGGTTCCGGTTGCAGTTGCTCCAGTATTTCTTCTGGGTCCTTAAAAAACACAGCATTCGGATATTTTTTTCTGGCCAGCATATCGCTAGGCTTGCCGGTTAACTGTATAAAAACCTTAGTATCCGGGTCTACTTCTAACACTTCAACTCTTTGGGCATTCGCAATCAATACATCAAAGTCTTCTGTGTCATTGGTTATATCTAGTCCTTTTTCTAAAAAATATTTTCTCAGTTCTGCATCGAATAGTAGGATTTTTATTGCCCTCACCACCTTTACAGGCTCAGAGTATCTGCCGTAAACACATTCTGCTTAAACTCTTTGTTGTAATAATTCAGTGCTTCTTCATTCAGTACTATAACTCCGTCCAGCTCTAAGCCGTTATTAAGCCAATCCCTGACGGTTTGAAGATCCGCTTCATCTACCGCCGGGACAAAATACCTTTGGTTAACCATTTCGTACAGATTGTTTACTAAATCTGCATTGTCACCAAAAAAGTCAAATTCAATTACCAAAAGCGGGAGTTTCGGGCCATAAGTATAGACCAATTCTTTGTCTAAATATGAATAGTATCCTGTTTTTACAGCTTCATTAAGACTCCCGCCAGGGGCCGACTTGCGGTTGTCGGTTATATCCAGCAGCTTGAATTCATACCTGCTTCTCAATGAATGGAGCAGCTTTGAAGTATCAATATCTGTGGAAGTTCTCATGAGTAAGATTGTTTTAGGATACTCCTTAATGAAATTGGATAAAGGCACGGTCCTTACGTGTTGTTTTATCGGTTCTGCCGGTACCTTAGCCTCACTCTTTGTCTGTGAATGTGCAATTTCCGGCTTCGCCTGCGGAGTTTTGCTCTCAGGCTTTGCCTGTCTAGGAGTTTGAGTAGGAAATTCAATTATGGCATCTTCAGTATTTGCTTCAGGATTCCAAACTATGGTCTCCGGCAATAGATTCCTGCTTTTAGCGTATTCGACCAGTTCTTTCAGGGCGTTGTACCCTACTCCACGGGGAACCGGTGTTTTCAGCGGCTCTCCTAAATGATTTTTAAGGAGTTCCCCATCCTTATAAATAAGGCTCTCTTGAGGTAGGCCTCTATTAAGCAGCAATTTTGCCATACTGCTGTCCTTGTCTTTGTACACTCCAACCAGCACAACCGTAGGAATGGAGGCAACCCTGTCTAAAATGGTTTCACATTTAGCATCTGCGATTACTATGGACACCTCAATGTCAGCGGAAATGCTGTTTGAAAAAAATAACCCTCCCGTCCGATTCAGGAGAGCCACTTTATCATCAGTTGTATTGATATATACTTTCAAATTTTTGACACCCCTTTTGTGTTTAAAACTAATACCTTTGAAAGTGTCATAACACTTAAGGAAGCATAATAGTAGTATGCTTTTATTATCTGATTGTCAGTTACCTGCAGGAAGATCATACCCACAGCTGCAAGTATAAAAATCATAACGACCTGTATAAAGGTTTTTTCGTGTTCGCTTACGCAAATATTTTCAGTATGGTATGCGGATGCATATACGTATCCCTTCCTAAAATCATCCCAGTCCGGTTCTTGAGGATATTTCTGGCGATAATTTTTTAGGAAGTTATAAGCATCATTAAGTAGAATAAATGTTTCGGTACTATCACTGCCGGCCAGATCAGGATGGTACCTCTTCGCCAATTTGCGCCATTGCAAATTTAGCTCTTCATGCGTAAAGGAAGGAGATAAATCAAGCAGCTTCAGCGCTTGATTTTTATCCATAATCTCCCTCCTTTCTAGCAGATGTCTTCTACCATCTTGTTTATAATTTTGTTCCCTATTCCCACTAATACTATTATAAGAATAACAATAAATATTCCAGCCGGAGTATTAAATAATGGATAAGCAAAATCCGGGGCCATATACCGCATAGCTCCCATCAAGAAAAATGGCAAAGCACTTAACACCAGTGCTGTCATGCGTATTTGCGAAGTAAGTCCTTCTACATATTTGCGGTCGGATTTATTTTCATATGCGGCCTGCAGTAAATAGTTAAATACTGCTACCAAATCCCCGCCTGCGCTATTGTATAGCCTGAAGGCTACTTCAATCTGCCTTAAGTCTTCCCATCCACTTTCTTCGGCTACTTTCGCAATAGCTTCATGGTAGTTGGTACCGGTACGATTTTGGCGCAGGATTTCAATAAATATGTCTCTGGCTGGGTTCTTGAGTGTTGGAACTGCTTCTTCCAGAGCTTGATATGGGTTTGAACCAGCTTCCAGCGAAGATATTATAGAATTCAGCACTTGAGTAAACTGCTCATTAAGGAGCATTTGCCTCTTTTCTTCTTTGCTGTTATACAGCTTTTCTCCCACCAGATATGATCCTGCCCCACCGAAGATCAGGGTTATAAGAAGATTATCTGTCAGTATAACGCCCAGTCCTGCTCCAACGGCAAGGCCGATTAAGTAATATCTGGTTTTAGACGTTTTAAGTTTTTTGCCCTTCTCTTGAATCACTTCATCATGCAGTTGAACTTCCTTGTCCCTTTTGGATAGGTGTAGCCCAATAGCAACAAAAGCTAAAAATATTAAGATTGTCCCTATAACCAACTAAATCACCCACCCCGCTGATCTGAATTTTTCTGCCAACTTGAATTCTTTAGCTACCCACTCCCAATCACCGGTGTGTTCGTTGAATTCAAACAGACGATTGCTCGCAATTCCTATGGTTCTGCCATCGTCTGCTTTAATAGGCCCGGTTACTTCTACTATATGGTCCAATCTTCTGACACCGTTTTCTTTTCTTTCCACGAATATTACTAAATGTATGGTGTCAATAATCATATCGAGAATCGCATCGTTGTTTAATCCGGTTGCTTTGGGAGACATTCTGATCATATTGGGCAACCTGGTATTCAGCATATGTTCTGCTGAATTGGCATGTCCTGTGCCCAACGAGCCTTCATGTCCTGTACCCATAGCATTGATTAAATCGAATGCCTCTCCACCGCGAATTTCTCCCAATATGATAATGTCCGGGGCCATTCTGAGAGCGTCGGTTACGCCATCGGCCATGGTGTATTCGCCCTTGCCCTGTATATTGGGAGGACGATATTCCAGCCTGCGGACATCGGGATGCCGCAGCTGCAATTCAGCGGGGTTTTCGATGGTGATAATACTCAGATTGGGAGATATGAAACTGGCTAAGTTATTCAGCCAGGTAGTTTTACCGCTGTTGGTACCGCCAGCAATAATGATATTAAGCCTGAGTTGAACGGCAACTTTTAAGAAATCCAATACCGGTTGTGATACTGCCCGGTTTTTCACCAATGCTTCCAAGTCGATGTCCTGCCTAAATCTACGGATCGCAATCAGTAGACCGTCGCAAGCAATAGGGGCTATTTGTGCTTTAAGACGTGAGCCATCATGTAGCTTGGCATCCACTTTTGGTTCGGACTGGTCAATTCTCCCGCCGGTGGTGGCCAACATCCTTCGCAACAGATCCACGCCCTGTTCTACACTTTCAAAGGTCTCCGGTACCAGATGTTTTATTCCGTTCTTCTGTATTCTTATCTCTGTGCCATTTACTGTTATCTCAGTCACTTCCGGGTCGTTAAAATACTTTTCAAGCGGTCCGTAGCCCAGTATGTCTGAAAACAGTCGCTCAGCAACCACCGGTATGTCCATTTCAGCGATGGCAATCTTGTTCTTTTCTATCTGGTACCGAACTATATTGTTGAATTTGTTTTTGACGATAGGATTTCTGGAATGGACCGGATCGGTTTCGTTTATAGAGAACTCCGTCCTGACTGCTCCCTGTACCTGCTCTCGCAGGTATTTATAAATCTCATCGGTAAGTATGTTATTGGTGTCTCTGTCGCTGGATTTTACCTCTTGTTCTCCTTCATAAGATTCTAACAGGCCATGCCTTACGGCTAACATTCCTACCAACAGTTTATCCATTTCAGCAGGAGCATCGTCGCTGTCCTTTAGGTTCTCCTGAATGGCTTTCAGCAGGATGTTTTGAATTTTTCTGTCTGGAACCAAATTGCGCTTATTACACTGCCTGAGAATCTCTACATTGTAGGGAATTACAATATCAGGAGTAAAAAAGGTCTCTGTGCCGCTAATGCTGCCTGGTGCCTGAACTTGATTCAGAATAATTCGCACTCTTTGATTGCAACCCAACCTGGCCAAAGTCTCTAGCTGTTCCCTACAGGCATCTATGGAGGGGCGGTCAGGCTTTACAACCACAAAAATCAAATCACTTATCATGGGCAGGGCCCATGAATAGCCATCCAGGGGACCAGATACAGCG
>Ga0208938_1000442_pt1 | contig 32181 bp, 39 predicted proteins | sample AD_UKC125_MetaG_FD_184434 | JGI IMG/M metagenome (GOLD analysis project Ga0208938, IMG submission 184434) | Active sludge microbial communities of municipal wastewater-treating anaerobic digesters from USA - AD_UKC125_MetaG (SPAdes) (version 2) | ecosystem: Engineered > Bioreactor > Anaerobic >...
CCCTCCTTAAAGAGTAATAACTCACTACAAAGTAGTGGTAAGTCCACATCGCCAATGTTATATGGGGTTTTGTATGGCAACAGCACTTCTCCTACCCTCAGAGATGTTTAACCACTGCCCTCAGAGCATAGGACTTGTGGAGCATCCTATGGTGACTATATATTTCCATATAACGTAGCCCGATAGGGTTAATACCCCTGGCTGAGGCTAATCAACTGAGCTTGTTAATCACAAGCTCCACCCTCTATAGGGTGGGGTAGTTGACTCTATGAACAAGTTTTTAATCATACATAGTTTTATTTATCGCCTACAAACCCCTTTGCCTTGCCTGCCAAACAAGGTCTAACTTCGGCAATATAAGCAATTTCGAGGCATGTGGCGTAAAATACGCAAAATTTACCACAATTTTCACGCCCATTGCTTAGTTTTCCCCCATTTGGTAACCACCTGCGTATTTTAAAAATTGTTGTAGGTAGGGAGGGGTTTGATGTATTAAAATTATAGCACAAAAATATACTATTGTCAACTTATAAATAATATAACGACTATAAAATATATTATATAACATAAACCATTGTTATATTCAAATAATGATTAAACTATAATACATTGACGAAATAATAAGGAATTTCTCATGAAATAAATTTAAAAGGAGGAGTAATTATGAAAAAAACATGGAAAGTCCCTGTTACTTGGGAAGTATGTGGTGAGGTGGATATAGAAGCAAATTCATTAGAAGAGGCAGTAGAGATTTTCAAAGAAAAAATGGATGAAGTGCCACTTCCATCAGAAAGCTATTATGTTGATGGTTCTTTTAGACTTACTAGTGAAAATTTGGAAGAGTTAAGAAGTATGGTTAAAGAAGATTAAAAGGAGAGATATATACTTTTAAAATATTTAAATTGTCTAAAGTGTAAACTCAGTATATCTATAAGGGGAGGAATTATTATGATGTATTTAAGTGAAAGGGTCCTTAATCCTGAAAGGTTTTTCTTAGAAAGGTGTTTCGTTAAAAGAAATAATGCTTACTATTTTATTGCCAATGAAGAAAATGAAAATATTTATTCATGTGTTAAATTATTTAATGAAAATAATAAAGAAAAATTCGGAATAGAAGTGGTAAGAGCATTTGTTAATAGAATAGGAGATATTGAAAATATAGTAAAAGAAGAAGTTGTTTTAGATAAAAAAGAAAGAAAAGATATTCTTTATGAATTGTTTTTCTATTTGTCGCATGAAGACAATCCAGAGGATGTTATATTTTTCGAGGAGGTTATTGATTTCATTCATGAATATATTGAGGATGGCTATTTTTATGCCTCTAATGACGGAGATTCTGTATTTGTAAATAGTATTTATGGTAACATTATGGAGCTATTTGGATTAGAAGGCAAAGTAGTAGAAGGTTATTATGAAGGTAATTTAGTGTTAACAGATATTAAACTTGTTAATATGTCTACTGGCCAAATTATTAAAAGCTTTAATAATGTTAATCTATGCAGTAATTTCTATGTTGATGAAGATGAAGATATAGATTATATGATAGAAGGATACTTAGAAAGTATGTCACAATACGATATAAAACAAAAATTTGAAAATGCTATGTTTCTAGGGATTGAACATTAAATGAAAGCACCTTTGATTAAAGGTGCTTTTGTTCTGCAATCATTAATAGTCAATACTAAAATGGGTCAAACTCATTTCTTTTAAATCCTGTGGTGACATATTACTATAAACCTCAATAAGCTTTCTTTGATAATCTCCCATATTAAAATATTCTTCTAGCTGTTTATCAATTAATGATTTCAAAGTATGTGAAAACTCCTCTGAAAGACTAATTAGTCTCATTGCTTTCAACGTATTATTCTTACTATCTATTAAAAACATATATAATCCATAGACTTCTCCATCTTTCAACTCTAAATTTTCCAAAGGTGCCGTTGATAAAGCTATATGAAATGGGACATCTGAAAGGTTTAGTATCCCCTCAATCTCAAAAACAATGAAGATGATATTATTTATAAAAGCTATATCCATATTTATTTTACCATTTTTAAATGAATCAATTTCTTCAGGAGTTATATTTCTTAATCCTATTGGCAGATGAAATCCATTTTCTTTAAAATCAAAAAATACTCTGTCCCTTATCTCAAATTGAAATGGCTTGTCCACCTCAAACGTTATCAAACTATCACCTCATCTCTTATATTATTAATATATCACAAACCAAAGTAAAATGGAATGATAAAAAAGTTATAAAAATCACTTTGATGCCTTAATATAAATTGAAAGAAATAAAGAGGAGGTGAACATTGCATTCATCTCTTTATTAAATTAAGAGATGTTTGTGCCAGAATATAATGAAGGAAAAAGTTCTTCTATTAACTTTAGCAATGATTTTATTAGTTACTAACTTTGTTTATGCTGCTAATAATGAAAATGCAAAAGTTCATAAAATTGTCCCCCCAATAGTAATTAAAAAAGGAGTCTATATCTCATCTAGATTTGGCTACAGAGTACATCCTATAACCAAGAAATGGCATTTTCATAAAGGGGTTGATGTAGCAGCTCCAATTGGTACTTATGTATATGCAATAGCAGATGGTCAAGTAACTATGGCCAAAAGAAATGGTAGTGCAGGAAATGAAATAAGGATAAAACATGCTAATGGTATAGAATCAAGATACTTTCACATGCATAATAGAACAGTAAAAGTCGGAGATAAAGTTAGAGCAGGGCAATTAATTGGAACTGTTGGAGATACAGGCAGGGTAACTGGTCCTCATTTACACTTTGAATTAAGAATAGGAGGTAAATCTGTTAATCCAACAAAACTTATAAAAGGAGGCATAAAAAAATAAGTTCGCCAAGCGAACTCAAATTGAGACGAATTAGTTATAAATATAAAGCTATTTCTGTATCATATTATAAACGAAATACAGGAATAGCTTTTCTATATTTTTAAAGCAGGTAAATTATCATGATAGGAAAAGCAATCCCTGATGTTTTCGACCAAGGGATAGTTTTATGAATAATAAAAGGGGGGTTATTTAATGCATAGTAGAATTTTTCAATTTTCAAGTGAACCATTAACAGAGGATGATTATATCACTGAATTTGATTTGGATGAATGGTTCGTAGGTACAATCGCAGATTATGCAGTTGAAAGCAATAGTAGGGAGTATGACCTAGAATGGTTAGCTTCATCTATAGAACCACATGGAGCTGTTGTTGACCAAGAAAAAGGAGTAGTTTATTTTCCAAAAGGATTTAAAAATTCTTATTTTAAGAAAAAATTTAAAGAATTTAAAAAGTTAGCAGATGAGTTGACGCTAGAAGTGTTTGCTGGTATAGAATCTGACAGCGGTTTAAAAATGTATTTATTAGAGTCACTAATTGAAGATAAATTCGGGTTTTATATTTACATTGAATATCTGCAAACGCTGGATGATTTTATAAGAGAGTTGGAAGAAGGCACTACTTATTATATTGGTGGTGTAATAGATTATCATGCTTAAAAAGGATGCTGCAAAAGCAGTATCCTTTTATCTATTGATAGCAAAAAAATTTTTAATAAACAGCACAAGACCCCTTTTTAAGGGGTCTTGCTAATTAATCCGCTCAATTTTTATAAAAGGAGGATAAGCAAATGAGGTAACCAATAGAAAAAGGGGGACTTACATAGTCAATGACTATATATCATATATTAGCATAATTGTTGCCTAATGTCAATAGATTTTATAATATATTTTTTAAAATACCAGCAAGGAAAAATCCCATCATAAAAAACATACTACTTTCAATTAATTCACTTATTATTTTTTCTCTTAAACTAGCCATCAAAATTCTCCTTTCTTCCTGTTTTAATTGAGTATGTATATCAAATATATATGAACAATTGTGCTTGATAATTCCCAAACCACAATATATAGTGTTTAAAATATAAATAACACACTTTAGTCAATATGTCAAGTATATTTTGTAAAATTCTTTTTGTAAATATGAAAAAAAATACATATCATATACAAATGTTGTTAATTAAGATGGAGTTTTTATAAAAAACAATTTTAAAAGGAGGGTAACTATGGATAGAAAGGATTATCAAGTTTATGTGGATTTAGTAACTAGTAATGAGGATTGGGAGGATGATTTTAAAATAAAAGTAGTAGACATGGTAATAGCTGCTAATAATGCAGAAGAAGCTAGATATTTAGCTGTAGAAAGAGTGGCAAAAGAATATCCAGGATATGAATTTTATGTATGGGAAGTAACTGAAAACGATGCGTTGGTTACTAATTAGTTAAATTTAAATCAATGCATAAGGTTGATTAATTAACTCTATGCTTTTCATATTTATATATAGTCGCAAACATTTGTATTGTATAATACAAAAAATTTAAAAGGGTAGTTAATAAAACTAATTATTAAAGGAGGAATGTAAAATGGGTGCTATTAATTTTATTGAAACAGGTGAAGGAAGAAGTGCAAGGGAGGTATATGATAGATTAGTTGCTGAAGCAATACACTATCATGGAAATGATGCTTATAATGGAACCATTAGTACATGTGAACTTGGAAGGAAAAGACTTTCATTTGATATATTCAAAAAAAGCAATGAAAAAAAAGCCTTAAAATTTATTGAAGATGATAATTACGGTGAAAAGTGGATTACTGATTACATCGATTTGGGTGTAATAAGGTATGAAGTATATACATTTAAGAAGAAAAATACAGGAAACAAACCTAAATATAAGATGATGTATACAGTAAATCAACTAAGTGGATTTGAGTTTAAAACCATTAAGGCTTTTGAAACTAAAAAGGAAGCAGATGATTATGCTGTAAGTTTAGCTATAAAATACCCAAATGCCGATTTTGTTGTAGAAAAAGAATATGTTTTAACCGAAGGAAATTCAATTACTACAGAAATAATAAGGGAAGTTAAAACATATAAGACAAAGCCTAAACTAAAACCTATGCCAAATAGAGTTATAGTTCCAATTCATAAGTTTATGTTCTACGGATGGGCTAGTATATAAAAATATAACAATAATATTTGGATATTTTGGTAGGAGGCATAAAAATGGACTATCTGTTGGAAGAAGGAAAAGATAACTTACTAAAACTTGGTGTAGGTAGTATTTGTTCTTTAGAAATAAGAGAAAATGAAGTTGTGGGTGATTACTATGGAATTGTTGCCACAACTTATGATGGAAAAGAAGAATATATACTTGATGGGTTGCGTTATAAGGAAGTAGATTGGTATGCTGATAATTTAGCGAAATATTTAGAATAAGTATTGGGGGGATGGGTTATGTTATATCATATCTCATTAAGATTTTGGGAGAGGGTTGAAGAGTTTAAACCTAGAATTCCAAAAGGACGACTTGATTGCGTAGGTGAAGATGCGACAATCCCAAGAATTTGTTTATCAGATTCACTTGAGGGTTGCCTGACGGGAGTTCCATGGGGAGGGTATAATCTCATTAATGACCCTCCCTATAAAGCAGTTGGTTTTATGGCAATTGCTAGGCTGTATGAATTTGATAAGTCTAAAATAATAGAGGAGAATCTCCTTAAGCCTAAACAAATTAAGAAATTTGTTCCTGACTCTGAAATAAGTAGAGAATACTGGGTTACTAACCAGGAGATTATTCCAGAAAAATCATGTGTAATTGTTTTAAAAGACTTTTGCATAGAACCAGTAGTTATTGAGCATAAAGGAACAAAATATAGGCTATATAAAATTACAAGGCCACAATACAAAACATTAAAAAAGGAGGAAGAAGATTTATTATTAGAATTTGTAAATAGTGATGACAAAAGCTCATTTGTAGGAAATCATAAAAAAGAACTTTTAGCAGTTTTAGAATAAAACGCTTAATTTCATTAAAAAAAACAATCATAGTTAACATAATAACTTTATGTAAATCTTAATCACTAAAATTCAAGAATAACAATAGGGCATATTTTTTGAAATATGTCCTTTTTTATTATCTATAGTAATGCTACAATACGGGCGTTGACTATTGGCAATAATTGTTGTAATATATTATATAGGATATAAAAAAGAAAGGAGGAATAGCGTTGAATAATGCTATTTTAATAGGAAGATTAACTAGGGACCCTGAATTAAGATATTTACCTGGAAGTAATAAGGCTGTAACAAATTTTACACTTGCAGTGGATAGACAATTATCAAAAGAGAAGAAAAAAGAGTATGAATCAAAGGGCATTCCCACAGCTGATTTTATAAATATCGTTGTGTGGGGAAAACGAGCTGAAAGTTGTGCAAATTATTTGCAGAAGGGAAGGCTTGCTGCTGTTCAAGGACGGATTCAATCAAGGTCTTATGAAGCAACAGATGGAAGCAGAAGATATGTAACTGAAGTTGTTGCAAATAATGTAGAATTTTTAGAATGGGGAGATACAAAGAATAATAATGATGACTTTGATGGTTTTGATTTAGAGGGGTTTAGTCCTTTTGATGATGACAATATTCCATTTTAGGAGAGGATTTACCTCTTCTTTTTTGCAATAAAATAATACTAATCTAATAATTTCTTTTGCTCTTTCATCTGCTCTAAACAAATATACTGTTCTTGCATTTTCTTTTGTTAAGTTTGTAATATCCATTAAGTTAAATGAATTTGATAATTTATTTTTAAATAAGCTAATTAATGGAAGGTACAACCTTGCAGATTTACCAGAAGATTTATGTTTTTTTATAAATAATAAGATGTTCCTAGGTACTGTTTCACATGCAGATATCGCCACGGCATATCCTTTTAATGATGAAATATGTGAAGCTTTATTAAAGTTAGGCAAATGGGAGGTCGTTGAGTATTCAGATGAGGAACAAATAATATTAGATTTATAATGAAAAATGAGCAACAACAAGACCTAATGTACATCTAAATTAAAAAAGAATGTTCTTTTCTGGCAAACCAGGAAAGAGCATTCTTTTTTTGTTTTGCAATCTTAGAAGTTTATTTTTATTCTTTAACTATTGGATAAGCAGCTAAACAATTTTTGTTTATATGAAATAATTCGCTTGCTTTTTCTATTGCCTCATCATTATTAAAAGCAGTGACATGTCCTATTATTACTTCTCCAAAAGAGTCCTGCCAATTATTCTCATCGCTTTCTTCTTTATAACGACCTGTAAAAACCTGTATATCTCTTGTAACAGTTGCAGTTATAAGATAATTTTGCTTAATACTGTCTTCTTTCTGGCCATTTTCTATTATTTCATTTTGTTTTTCTAAAACATCAGCTATTCTATTTAATGCTTTAATCATTCGAGGAATTTGACTATCAAATAACTTTTTCGCATAATTTGTGTGTACAAAATCCATAATAACCCTCCTTAATTATTGCCAACACAAAGGCTCCTTTTTTCTATTAGTTACTTTATGATATCCAAATAGCTACTTTGATATAAAAAGGCAAATTTACTTTAGGATTAAATGTTTTGTTTTCCACAAAGTAATCATCTAAGTCGTCATCTATTTCTAATCTTTGTTTTGCTTCTTCTATCTGTTCTTTAGTTAGCTCTAAATTTAAGTAATAGTTATCATTAATCTTTTTTTCTAAGTAAATAATTTTACCCATTCTTTGTCCTCCTCTTTTATGTTTTATCTATTTTTTCTTTACTTTGTTTTATTTAAATACTCAGCTTACACTCTTTCAAAGATTAAAAATGTTCTACTTTTTCCTAGTTTTTCAAATAAAATGCCCTTTTCTTTTATAAGCTTTTCAATATCACAATCATTTTTACACGAAAAAATAGAAATAAGTTTTTGAGCTTTTTCCTCTCCACTTATTTCTATTAATTTTTTTAGCGAGATAATATTTGTTTTAATTTTAATTCACCTTGCTTTTCTTTATCTGGTGAGGTTAGATTTCTGTCTATTTTTATGCTTTTAGAAGGATTGACAATCATTTTTGTAAAAGAATCAACAGCCTTCTTACTATCCAGTATAAAATTTTTGCTAAAAGATGAAGTAGCCATTATATCATCCTCCTTTATTTTTTTGTTTTTTTCCCATTCGCTATTCTTATTCATAATATACCCTCTTTCTCTCTAAAACACAACTTTATTTGGATTCTTATAATCTTTATTGATATAAATCTATATAATATATTATGCCTAAAAATGGAGTTTAGAATACATAGAAGCAGGGTTAAGGGTGTAAAAGCAGGTTTAAGGGATAGATGCAGGTACAGGGTTCAAGGGATAAGGAAAGACAGGGTCCAAGGGATAAGAAAAAAATTAATCCTTATTCCTATCTCCTTAATGCTGTATCTAACCCCTGTTCTTAATAAGTAATTAGCTGAAAGGATATTATATAGTAAAAAGTGAAAGGAGGGTTTTAAATGAGCTGGACTAGAAAAGAAATCAAAGAAAGAGCAAAAGAATTTCTGAGAGAATATTATTGGGAGGCTTTTTTTACTGCCCTTATTATTGGATTAATTGCTGGTGGATTTAATTTTAAAGTTAATTTGGACAGAAATAGGTATGATATGTTCTCTAATTTTTCATTATTGTTTCTCTTGGTTAGTATTTTTATAGTTAATGTGTTACAAGTAGGGTTGGCAAAATTTTTCATCGAAGGAGAAAAAGGAAATGTAAACATATCAAATATTTTTTTCTTTTTCAAATCGGAAAATTATTTCAATATAGTAAAAATCATGTTCCTCATGAATTTATACATTTTCTTATGGTCTCTTTTATTAATAATCCCTGGAATAATTAAGTCTTATGAGTATGCGTTCATTCCTTATTTGCTAGCAGAAAATCCAGACATGGATATAAAAGAAGTATTTAAAAAATCAAAAGAAATGACTAATAATCAGAAGGGAAATATGTTCGTATTAGACTTATCATTCATTGGCTGGTATTTTCTTGGAGCATTAATAATCATTGGAGCAGTATTTGTAGCACCTTATCATGAAGCTACTAGGGCACAATTATATTTTGAATTGAAGGAATGAATGCAGGAATAAGGGTATAGAGACAGGTTTAAGGTTTAAGAGATAAAGGATAAGAAGAAAAATAATCCTTATTCCTATCTCCTTAATACTGTCTTTAAGGGTCAAGGAATTGAATCTTGGCTCTTTTTTGTTAGTATGACATCATCCCCTCTTTTATTAAAGGGAAGAGATTTCTTTTTTTGCTTTGTAAATAAGTAAGCTTTATATTTCTAGAATTACACCCTAAAAATGGTATACTTATTCGCTGCTTTTAATTTTTTCTATAAAGTTAGGAAAACAACTTTATGGGTTTTAAAACCTAATCTTGTTTTTTGCTATGTTATATATAGCATTTTTCAAACTTGTTCATGGTGGTGGATATAAACAAAAGTAACAACTGAGTCAGTTTAAAAAATAGAAGCAGATGAAAATCAAAAAAATTGGTAGAAGCTCTGCAAAGCAACTACCAATTTGGTTAGAAACCATATTTAATAAAACTTAAAATCTAATATTTTCTGCTTTTATATATAATGGTAATACCAGTTATAGCGATAACAATTATTCCTCCACATATTAAAATTAAAAAAAGATTCATTTAATCCTCTCCAATATTGCATATTTTCATTTTATTGTGGTATAATAATAATACAGGAAGTTGCAGAGAAAATTTGCTAAATTATTTTTAAAACGTGTGCTGTAACACACGTTTATTTTTTTGTGTCTTCAGATTCCTGTTTTAAATCGAAACTTACTTCGTTATTTATTTTATTTTTTAGCTCATTCTTTGCTTTAAAACTTAGTTCGAGCTTATCTCTTTTGTATATTGTTATTGCCACTATTGCTATTGATGATATTGCTACAGTACTTAGGCAAAATATACCCCAAAAAATTACTTTATCACTTATCTCGATAGTATCACCTTCCTTTCATGCCCCTGCAACTCCCTGATATATTTAAGGGGAAGGTGATACTGGCAATAATTTAGCTATCCTTATTTGTTTATATTATACCATAAAAACTGGTTTAGAAATAGATGTATCTGAAAAAGGTGAAAAAGGAAAAACAGTAGACCCCCAGCAAAGATTTCTACTGTTTAAAATATAAAAACTATAGATTAAAATGACTCTAAGAGCCAAATTTCTTTCTACTCTTATTATAACCATAGTACAAGAAACACAAACAATAAAATTACTTTAGTCTCGAACTATTTATTTAAAAAAGTGAGTCTAGTAAATTATTAATAGGGCATTCTGTTTTTCACTCTTATTCCTATTATTTCCCACGCCTTCTCCTTGTCATTTCTCTAAAAATCTCATCTTCTTCTGGATTTGATTCATATTTTTTATCATACTTTGCTTAAAATGTATATGGGATGAGTTGGAAGAAAAGTATAAGATTATAAAATAGCGATTATAATTCAATTTTTTAATAAAAAGCAGTGAAAAATTAGCCAAAAGATAATATTACGCTTTATTTTGCGTTTTAAGAGGCTTTATTAATGTAGCCATATATTAATACTAAAATTCAAAAACAAACGATTGTAGAGCAAATAAGGAAGCCGTATTTATATATTTTTACTTAATACATATACTATAGGCGATATTTAACTTGTTATATACTGTATAATACAGCAAAATTTAATAAATGCTAGAAGGGGTTTACATAAAAGTATTATGTAAACTTTTATGTTTGCAGAGAGGCATGAGGACACCAATAGGCATAGTAGTATCTTAATAGATAAGAAATGCAGAATATATATTGAGATATTACAGATAATATATATGGAGTTATTTAAATAAACAATAGAAACAAGAATTTGATAATAAATGAAATGCATATAGAGAAAAAATAAATAATTATATAGAAATATGCTGATAATGGATTAGTTTTTGCATAAAACAGCCACTAAATTCTAAGAACTATACATTAGTCACAAAATTTATGTTTTGTGACTAATAATTTATACTTAAAAAACACCTTCAAAACCTCTATTTTATCAGCTTTGCCGTATTTTTGAGTTTTTCTTCATTAAGTCTCTAATACTTATAAGCTCTGCTGCTCCATAATCTTTATTACTTACAACAATATTATCACATTTATTTTAAACAGTATTATCACATTTATTTTAAACAGTTTACAGCTAAACAATCGGCCATCAAATTTAATAATTAATTACTATAGTTTCTTTATTATTGGTAAAAAATTTATTGATGTAAATTCCCAAACTAATCATGAACTATGTTTAGCTTATAGAATCAATGAAATCTCGATAATGTTTCTAACCCTCTCCCCTTCCCCAGATATAATTTTTTATCAACTTTCCTTGTCCCCCTTTTTATTTTTTCATCTAGGTATCTCTTTATTAGTTCTATTAACTTATCTTGCATTGTCGTCTCGTCTTTTGCGACCTGTATTTTTAGCTTTTTTAGTTCAGTAATCATTAATTCTTAAGTAGTGCATTTATTCTAAATGAGCTAACTCTAATGGATGTTAATAGAGAATTCTATAATCACATAAAAAATACTGTTTTCTCAATATCTGATTATAATATAAGAACTATCCAACAGCTCCATAGAGGAAATCAAAAAGCTTATGGTTATTTGATTAAATCAAAGGAAAAAACTATTTAATTAAGAAGAGCTTTTGCTCTTCTATTTGTTTTATAAGTCATTTTTTTCTTTCTTTTTTCTAGGGTTATTGAAGAAATGCTAGAAGACTATAATATAGGAAAAAAACAATTAGGAAAAGTTATTTTCTTTATGTGAAAAATGGACAAATTAATTAAGTAAGGAATTAGAGGAGGCTGTAATGCCTTAATCTAAACGTCAACTACCCACCGCCTAAAGAGGCGGGGGCTTGTAAAAGCCATAGTTGATTAGCCTCAGCCAGTGGGTATTAACCCTATCGGGCTACGTTACAGTAGAATATATAGGCACCATGGGATACTCCACAAGTTCCATGCTCTGCGGGTAGTGGTTAAACATCTCTGAGGGGTAGGAGAAGTGCTGCTACCATTAAACCTACTGTAACATTGGCGATGTGGACCTACAGGCTTTTGCCTGACTTACCTTTAAAGGAGGTTGTTTAAATGGTATATGTATTATCTATTAATGGGAAACCTTTAATGCCTACTAATAGACATGGAAAGGTTAGACGACTTTTAAAGCAAGGACTTGCTAAAGTAGTTAAAGTCAAACCTTTTACTATTCAGTTACTATACGATACTACTACCTATACACAAGATGCTATACTTGGTATAGATAGTGGTTATAACTACATTGGTTTTTCAGCTATAACTGAAAAGAAGGAACTAATCTCTGGTGAAGTTAAATTAAGAAACGATATATCTGAACTTATCAAGGAAAGAAGGATGTATCGTAGAATTAGACGCAATAGGCTTAGATATAGAAAACCTAAGTTTAACAATAGAGTATCTTCTAAAAAAGAGGGTTGGCTTGCACCTTCTATTAAGCATAAGTTAGAATCACACATTAGGTTTATAGAATATCTTAAAAAGATACTTCCTATAACTAACATAGTTATAGAGGTAGCTAATTTTGATACACATAAACTTAAAAATCCAAATGTAGAAGGTGAAGGCTACAAGCAGGGTGAACAACAGGGTTTTTGGAATATTAGAGAATACATTCTATATAGAGATAATTACACTTGCCAACTATGTGGTAGAAAGGATACTGTGCTTGAAGTACATCATATAGGTTACTACAAACAAGACAGAACAGATAGACCAGGCAATTTAATAACACTATGTACTAAATGCCATACTCCTAAAAACCACAAAGAAGGTGGCAAACTATACGGAATGAAACCTATCCAAAAACCACTAAAGGAAGCGACATTCATGTCTACTGTAAGGTGGAAATTAGTTAATACGCTTATGTGTAGTCATACTTATGGATATATCACTAAATCTAAAAGAATAAGTCTTAACTTAGAAAAAACACATTATAACGATGCATTTTGCATAGCAGGTGGTAATAACCAAGAAAGAATAGAACCTATATACTTTGAACAAATAAGAAGAAATAATCGTTCACTTGAGAAGTTCTACGATGCAAAATACACTGACATAAGAGATAATTCTACTAAAACAGGGCAAGAACTTTTCTGTGGTAGACGAACACGAAACAAAAACTTAAACGAAGAAAACCTTCGTAAGTATCGTGGAACTAAAAAGTCAAGTGGAAGAAGAAGTATCCGTAAGCAAAGATATTCTTATCAGCCTAAGGATATTGTTATATACCAAGGGAAAAAATATACTGTTAAAGGTATACAAAACAAGGGCGATTATATTAGATTAGTAGAATTAACTAAACCAGTTAAAACTAATTTAGTTAAGCCTTATATATTTAGAAAAGGATTATGTGTGCTATAGGTGCAATTCATCCCCCACCTATAGAGGTGTGGGTCTTCTTGCACTTTTTGATAAATTTAAAAAGAGGTGTTTCTCCACCTCTTTTTAAATAAGTAACTAATTTTCTAAGTATTTTCTTTTTGTCGCTTCTCCACCTCGAATATGTTTTTCATTAAAATTCGTATTAAGTATTACCTCCACCTTCTCTGCAAGACTTTTATTTATTTTAGGAAGCCTTTCTGATAGGTCTAAGTGAACAGTACTTTTCCCCACCCCAAAAACTTTTGCAGTATCTCTTATTGTAGAACCTGTTTTGATAGTATAAGCTGCAACCTCTAACACTCTTTTCTCTATTCTGTCAGCCATCATAAAAACCTCGCCCCTTTCTGTTTAATAAGTTATAAACTTATCCCTTTTTAACATGCAATATATTATATAAATATCTTTGATTTATTATAATTAAGTCTTGCCTTGAGCTTTAAGTGAGGTTACAATTGAACTACTCCCACTTTCGCTTCGATTAGAAGTGGGAGATTCCTACGAACTTCGCTCTATCGAGCGAATATTTAGTAGGCTATCCCCGTAGTTCCTACGGTTAATCGCAAGGCTTCCTTGCGAAGATTTAAACTTGCGTTAATATCTCGGTCATGATGGGTATGACAATTTGGACATTTTCATTCACGAAGATTGAGATTTTTAACGTCTTTATTTTGATAGCCACAGCATGAACAAAGTTGGCTGGATGGAAAATTTTTTGCTACTGTGACAACTTGCTTTCCATACCATTTTGCTTTGTATTCCAACATCGCTCTAAATTGTGACCATGATACTTCACTAATGGCTTTGGCTAATTTATGGTTTTTCAACATATTGCTTACTTGCAAATTCTCTACGCCGATAATGTCGTGGTTTTTGACAATCTCGGTAGAGATTTTATGCAAGTAATCTTTACGAGCATTAACGATTTTTTCATGAATACGAGCGACTTTAATTCGTTGCTTGTTCCAATTAGAACCACCTATTTTTCTTCTTGAAAGTTTTCGTTGTTCACGAATCAGTTTCCTCTCTAATTTTCGTAACCATTTTGGGTTTTCGTATTTTGTTCTATCTGAAAGAATAGCAAAATCCTTTAATCCAACATCAATACCAACTGCCGAGTTAGTTTTAGGTAACTCTTGTACTTCTGTTTCTACAAGAATGGATACAAAATATTTTCCACTTGGATTACGTCTAATTGTTGCATTGAGAATACGACCTTCGACTTCTCTACTTTTCGCAAAACGAATCCATCCAAGTTTAGGAAGTTTTATCTTATTACCAATAATAGCAATATTGCCATTTGTGTATTTAGTCGTATAGGATTGTACAGGATTCTTTTTAGACTTGAAACGTGGTTTGTCATTTTGTTTCTTGAAGAAACGAGAATAAGCGTCAGCAAGATTTTTAAGAGATGTCTGCAAAGCAATGCTGTCTACCTCTTTTAACCAAACAAGTTCTTTCTTTAGTTGTGTTAATTGATAAGAACAAGAGTTATAAGTTAATCCTTTACCTGTTTCTTTGTAGGTATCGTTCCATTTTGCTAAAAAGTGGTTAAACACAAATCGACTACAACCAAAAGTTTTAGTGATTAGGATTTCTTGTTCTTTAGTTGGATAGATTCTAAATTTATATGCTTTGTTTACCAACATTGACTTTCACCTCCTTAGGAAGCAATTCATCTCCCACCTAAAGAGGTGGGAGTCTTCTTGCTTTATTTACGATAAAGGGTTATCAATTATGATAAAATCAATTATGATGTTATAGCGAAGACCTAAAAGCAACCTTTAGCATATTTTCTTTATATAATTTCAATGTTTCACTATGAATTAAATTGCAATATCTAACTTGTATTTCTAAATGTTTTTTGAACAGCTTAACAATATTAATTTCTTTTTCTAACTTCTCATTGGGGCTATTTTCCTGCTTGATAAGCTTATTTAAAAAACAAACATTTACTAAGCTATTTAACTCTGATAAGTAATTGCTCCACATAATTGATTCTTTGGTCAATTCATAAACACTCTCAATATCACTTTCCTTTACATTAAAATATTTCTCGAAAAAATCCTTATATCCTAAAAAGTTCAGAGCTACTCCAGTCTTCTTTAGATAAAAATTTGCTATTTTAGCAGCACTCTCAAATTCAACTAATTTTTTTTCATCAATCAAAAGTTCACTCACACAATCCCCTACTTTCCAAAAATACTCTCTATGTGGGTTTTCCTTCCTAATTCATAAGTTGCTTTACAGTGATAGTAAGCTCTTTCCAAAAATCTTACCTTTGCTTGTAATTCATCATAAAAAGCTTTTAAAACATTCCTTTTTTTTCTTAACCTTATAACATCTTTATCTTTATTAGAAAATCTATTCCCATTAGAAACCTTATCTACATCATGTCTAATTGATTTTATAGCTTGTGCCTTTAACCAATCAGTTTCTGAATCTAGCATGATTTTCTGTACTACATTAGATAAACTTGAAAAATAATCAGACCATGAATTAATCATCATCGCTAATTCCCATGCTTTTTCTGCATCATTAAATTTTAAATCTTGATACTCATCTATTAGCTCTGTAAAACCTTGAAAGTTTAATGTTATTCCATATTCTTTTAAACAAGGTGAAACTAACATAGCTAATTGTTGAAAATAGTTAATATCTTTATTCCCCTTTACCAAAGGAGCTTTTGGTGGGAAAATCATTACACAATCCCCCTTTATATTGACAATAGTGATTTGTTTTATCGATATATATTTTATAGTCATCATGTGCTTAATTTAAGTATACCATATAGTCAATATAAATTCAATAATGAATTTTTTATATACAAACCTAGGGCTGATGATATTTGAGTTTTTCTCAGATTTATAAAGACAATCACCATATTAACAATAGTCTATAGATACAATATAATGTTAAATAAAGAGATACAAATTTTATAATTTTTACAAAGAAAGGTTGACTTAATTTGTGATATATTGTATTATTAAGTTATAAATCGTGAGGAACATAAGTTCTTACGAGAAACAAAAGATGTTTGAAAGGGGGTCATACTAATGCATGAAGTATTAGTAAAAGCAAAAGAAAGTATTAGTACCATTAGAGATTTAGTAGAAAACGACCTGGTTGATGAAAAATATGAACTTATAATTTTTAGAGAAGAATCAGGAGTTATAAGTGACCTTTTATCAGACTTAAATGAAGCTATAGCTGTAGCAACAAAAAGTAATTAGTAACTTAATATATACTTAATAATGTGTTTTATTTTTTTGTTATGATATGAACGGATTATTTTTAAAATAGCTTAAAAAACTTATAGCCTGAAACTTCTATAAAAATTCCAGGCTATAAGTTTAGAACATGTATGTTTAGAACAAATGTATACGGGTTTTACTATTTCAAGAAGTTAATTTTATAGCTTTAATCGGGTAAAGTGTTTTTTTTAAAATGAAGTAAAATTGAATAATATTATTTAAATTCATCAAGTAACTCTATTAATTTTACCATTTCTACATGCTTATTGTCTTTCCATTCCATATCTATAATATACTCTATTATTTCTGCAAGTTGTCTCTTAGTAGTTACATTGATACCTTGTTCTCCTTCTTTTAGGCATATGTTGTTGGAAAAAATCAGTTCTGTGAGTGTTTTAGCTTCTTTATTTTTTACGGAATCAGGCAGCCCTGCTGCATTCATAAGAGTGGATATGCTTACATCTAATCCTTTGGCTAGTTTTTCTATGATAGGATAACTGGGGGCATTTCTTTCCCCTAATTCTATTCTATTAATGTAAGATGCAGAAACACCTGTTATTTCACCTAATTCTGCAAGACTTAAACCTCTTTCTTCTCTTAAATGTCTTAACATTGAGCCAAAATTTTCACTAACTTTTCTTTCTAATCTTTTTTCAAATATTTTTATTTTTCTTTTAAATTTTTCTATTTCATCTTTATACTTTACCTCATCTAAAGTTTTTACTAGTTTCTCTAGCTCCTTAACTGATTCTTCGGTAGTTTCTTCATCCACTTCATCTATAAAGTCAAATATTTTCTTCAAGTCCTTTTCGTTGTGTTTTTCGTTATAAAATTTTTCCCACCATGTAACCTTATTTTCAACCTCCTTTGGTAACATTCTTATCAACCTCCTTTGGTAACATTCTTATCAACCTCCCGTTAATAATAAATCTTCGTAAATAATTTTTATGAAAAACAGTTTGCTAAATTTGTCATATTGTATATATACAATATGTATATGACACACTTCTCTTATAATGACAAAAGCTAAAACATATTATATTCTAAAAAGAAATTGATTTATTGCTTATTGTTTCCAAATTCTATACCATATATACTATAGTCTAAAACAAATTATACAACAATAGGATTTTTGTCTCATATTAATGCTTTTTTTGGAAAAACAATGAAAGCTTTGTTTGTAAAATGAACTTGTCCACCCCTTCATATACTATATATAACATAATGTTAAGACAATGTCAATAATATATTTTGAATTTGCTAGAAATTGTTAACATTTTTTTAAAAAAGGAGGTAAGGCGTTGAGCGAAACTGTGGGTGAATTACTAAAATCTTTATCAAATAGAGATATCGAAGCATTAAAATCAATTTATGACCATAGATGTTTAACTGTTAATCAAATATATGAATTACATTATAAGAAATCTGCAAGAGGAAATGGAGAAATTGTTAGTGATGCTTATTGTAAGAAGAAGATAAGCGAATTTTTAGAATTAGGAATTGTTGAGAAAGTAGAGCATCTAGGAGAAGATGTAATGTTTTTAACTACAAAAGGAGTAGACCTTATTAGACATTGTTATGATTTACCTGCGAATATATACGATTATAATCAGGGAGTTATAAGAAGAGGCTATTATAGAGCTTCTGAATTAAAGATTACTCCTAAATATATTAGCCATCAATTGAAACTAAATCAATTTCTTATTGACTTTAAACTAAAAGAACATGATATATATTGGAAATATTATGATGAAAAATACATTTCGCAGTTTAGAAATATTAGGCCTGATGGTTTATTAACCATGTTCGATGTTGATTTTTTTATAGAAATAGATATGGCAACTGAGTCTAAAAAACAGCTTTATGATAAATGGGATAATTATAGACGCTTCTTAGATTCCCAAGAATATGAATATATAGAAAGAAAAATAGTGGTGTTGTTTATCATTGAAAACACAGCAAATCCTCAAGCTCGTATTGATTTAGTAAAGCATACATTAGGAGCAAGATTAATGGATAAAATCGATTCTAATTTTGAAATTTATGTAGGAACTAAAGAAGATATGTTAGGGATTATAGATGAAAAAATTGAAGTGATAAACGGTAAAAAGAAAGATTTTAATGATGAAATATTTACTGCTATGGCCAATCATGGCTTTTCTGTAGCCCTTGGAGAAAAGCTTAAAAACATATTTAATGGAATTGAATATGATTTCTATTGTAGAAAAATTGATGAAAATAATCATGTAGTTATAGAAAACAATAGAATCCAAGAGTTTATAGTTGATAGTTATAAGCTCCAACCGTTTTCTGTATTGAAGAAAATTGCTTTCCTAAGTTTAAGCAATGTTTATTTTAGTGAAAAACTAGGAAGGAAATTATCATATATAGTAGTAGGCGAATCTGAAGAAAGTTTATATAGAGATTTAAAGATAATGGACTTATTAGTAGTTGATAATGTTTATTATACAACTTTAGACAGATTAAAAAATAGACCTTTTTATAAAGCATTGTTTCAATTCGACTTCTTAGGAAACATTCATTCATTTAAAGATAATGGGTTAGATGATAGAGAATTTGAATTCAATGTGGCCGAGCAAATAGCAGAAAAAGAAAAGGAAACAAATTATGGTGCCTCAGAATATTAATCTGAGGCGTTATGTTTTTCTTTAAATAATTAATGAATAACAACCCTATTTTTTCATCAAATTGAGCTCCTAATCCTTTTTCTATTTCTATAATTGCTTCTTCTTTACTCTTTTTTCTTTTGATAACATCTATCTGAAGTCATAGCTTCATAAGAATCACAGATTGATATTATTTTAGAAATATAGGAGATTTCATTTCCTGTTAATCCAAAGGGGTATCCCTTACCATCAATCCTTTCATGATGCTCTCTTACTGCTCTCAATACATCTTTGTTAAAAAGATTATTATAATTATAGTTTGACAATATTTCAAAAGAGTATTTTGGGTGATTTTTTACAACCTCAAACTCTTCTTCTGTTAGTTTACCTTTTTTATAAAGTATTTCATTAGAGATAAACCTCTTTCCTATATCATGATAAAAGGCACTAATATACAAATTCCTTAATTCTTCATCAGATAAATTTAAGCAGCTTCTAGAAAAAGATTCTGCAATTATAGCTGTTCTTTTTGAATGTCTATATAATTCTTCATTTCTCATGCTTTCTTTTCTCCTTCTATTTTATAGTCATAAAGTTTATTAATTAACTTAATGAAATCAGAATAAAAACACTATAATATTATAGCATAAAATATATTTTTTCTAATAAATGGAGGTCGATAATGTGAAAAAACAAATTTATGAATTTATAAAAACACTTATTATAAGCGTAATTATAGCCTTTTTTATTACTAGAATAATTAGCCCAGTAGTTATTTATGGAGAATCAATGGTTCCAACTTTTTACCACGGTGAAAGATATTTTGTAAATAAACTTGCTTACGTAAACAAATCCCCTGAAAGGAACGACATTGTTGTTTTTACTTGTGATAAATACGGCAACAAATACCTTATAAAAAGAGTTATTGCTGTTGCAGGTGATGTTGTGGCCATAAAAAACAATGAGCTATATGTAAACAATAAAAAATTAAACGAGCCCTACATCAATGGGCCTATGATTACACCTGATATAGATGAAATAGTTTTAAAAGATGATGAAATTTTTGTTATGGGCGACAATAGAAATAATAGCAGTGATAGCAGACACTTTGGTGTTATAATGAAAGATGACATAGTAGGAAAATTAATTTTGAAGAATACAAAATAATAATATATACTGTACAAAATGTGGTGATAGACGATAAAAGCAAAGAACTAGTTTAACTAGTTCTTTGCTTAATTATATCTTCTTATATTTTACTCCCTGAACCTCCTCTCTTAATACTTTCCTAGGAACTAGCCTTCCTGCACTTGTATAATAAGTATAATTTCCTACTTTAGTAGAGAGACATTTCTCTTCAAATCTATGCATATTTTCTTTAAACCACTCTCTTGCTCTTCTTAGTGGTATTATGTATAACTCTCTAGACTCTACAAAATAATAGAAAAAGTAATCTGCTTCACTATACATAAAACATCCTGGATTATTCCGTTCCCTATTGCTTATGGTTTCTAGAAAAACATTTCCTGTATGATGGTATCTATCACCTTTTACTTCTATTCTTTGTTCGTATTTACGCCCATTCATTTCATATCGCCATATTAAATCTATATCTTTCTTTTGGTATTCTTCATCGTCCTCAACATTTATAACCTCAATAGTTTCCTTCAAGCTTCTTAAGTATTTCTCAACTTCTTTTACGGCCATTTCCCCTATCTTTAACATAGGAGTAAAACCATATTGATTTATCTTTTTTACATCCAATATAGACCACCTCTCTTTTCTATAATTCATATGTTATATGCACCGTTGTAGTTATTCATACACTATAGTCATTATTTATATTAAAAAATAATAATGTCCTTTATCTTATTAGAATTCAATCTTAGCTTATACTCATAAGTTTCTAAGTGCTTTATATTGGACAATACCTTCATGATATGTGGTTTGTATTCAGGACATAAAGTTATCATTCTAACTTTAGAAGTTTTATATTTCTCTTTTATAGCATCAGGATAGTATAAGCATTGCCAAACTAATTCCTTGTCTTCCTCTACTTTAAGTTCAATTATTGTATAAATCCCGCCTCTATCTTTCGCTAATATATCTATCCTTCCACCTTCAACAGGAACTTGCCTATCTAAGTATTTTAATCCTTTCTCTACCTTTTCAATGTTTTTTATAATATAATCTTCCAGCTCACTTTCTTCTATTAGAGCTACATTGTTGGAATCAAACTGTAAGTAGTGAATAAAGCTTTCTAATTTTTTTTCTAATGTTCTTCTATAAGGATTATGGTTGGGTCCATAATCAATATCTTGAAATAACTTAGGTGGTGAAACTTTTGTTTTAAATAGATTATTTAACTCTGATAAGCCATAATATTTTAAATATATATTGCGTTCTCTATCATTTTTCGGTGCTATTTTCTTGGTTAAAGTATTAGCTTTTTGAATTATTTCGTTATAAGCTTTATCTATAAAAAGAGCCATTGGCAATGTTAGTGTTTCACCAACTATTGTTTTTTGCCATATATCCATTTCATTAACTAGAGATGCTCTAAATTCCCAATTTTGAATAATGTTATATATAGTATCACTTACAACAATTTGCTCTCCTTTATAGATAAAATAGCTATTTTCTATCAATGGGATATTTAATTCTGTCATTAAGAATCTACACAAATTTAAAGTAGTGTCTATTTCATTTTTCTTTTTATCAGAGTTATATATTAGGAATCTGAGCTTGAAATACTTGTAAGCTTTATCTTCGAATTTTAAATTATACATTCTCTGAATTTCCTTTATAAATAATTCATATAACTCACTTTCATACATGACTTCATTCACTAATTCACTTCCATATACAATTTCACCCATTTAGCTCCCTCAATTTCTCCATTAAATTATGAACTTTCTCTTTTTTAGATTTGCCCGATATACTATATTTCTTAAAATTCGCATCTAATACTTCATCTATCTTATCCTTAGCTCCTTTATTCACTACCAATTCCATAAATTCACTATTATAAAAAGCTATTTGCTCACCATCTAATAATAATGAAGCAGAAAAATATAGTTTAGTATCTGCTCCTCTGTGATATCCTACATTTTCAATGGATAAGCGTTCCATCATAGCATCCCTCCCATTTGTCATATTTTTGCAATCTATAATCATTGTTTATAGTCATTATTATTAGATTAATAACCATATTCTTTTAACTGATTTCGAAATACTCTTTTTTCTCTGTTTCTATCGTAATCCTTCTTGGATTTGTGAACTTTAGTCCTTAATTCTGGATTCATTCCAGGGTTTAGTTTTCCTTTCCTATTAAAAAAAAGCTTACTTCTATCTATTTTCCCTACATAAAAATTATTTCTTTTTTTCATTTGCACTGGCATACTTCTCTTTTTTAACATCGTTCTCAACCCCTTTATTATACTTAATTATATACTATATGTTGCCTATTGTCAATGATTTGTGTGCTTATATATTATAGTAATATTTCGCTTATTAAAATATTAAGCAAAATTTAAACCCCTATATTAATTAATATAGGGGTTTTGTTTGCTATTACTCTTCAAAGCTCTCAGGCATATTATTCCCTTCAGCTTCTACTTCTCCAGTATCTTTTCAATTGTATCTTCATGGAATTCAACTACTTCTTCTAATTCTTCATTAATTACTTCTTCCATTTGCATATTTATTTGCTTTTCTTCAATATCTATATTAGCTAAAAAACTTTCAACTTGAAGTATCATTTCCTCAATCTCACTTTCACTCGTTTTCCCAGCATATACTTTTGCTTTTATGCTAAATATAATATTGTTTAATTCAAACACATCATCTATTTTCCCATTTTGAAGAAGTAATTGTTTTACTTCTTCAGCTTCAGCTATTCTATTTTTTAGTCTCAATGGAGCATTTTCTAAACTAATGTTCATTTTAGCTGCCATATCAACAATAGCTTTTGCTAAAGATTTTTCTAAGCTAGATAATTCATTAATGTCTATTTCGTCTGAAGTTGATTTTTTAACTTTAGCTATAAAAGTATTTACACTTCTTACTTTACTTTCTAAAGTACTTCTTTCTGCACTTGTATTTCCTTTAGAGCCTTCAAGTAATGCATTTGCTACATCTAGCATTTCTTCTAGCTTGTAAACTCTTATTTCATTTTCATTTTTATCTCTTAAATCAAATCTATCTCTCAGGTATTCATTTCTTCTATTTTCTAATTTTTCTTTCCATGCTCTTAAAGTTTCGATATCTTGAATGTTTTCTAATTCATTCATTAAGCCAGTAATGAAGAAATCGTATTTGTTAACAGCTTCTTCATTATATATAGCTCTATTTAACACTTTTTCGATGTCTTCTCTTTCTTCTAATAATAATTGTTTTAACAGATTTTTTTCTTTTTTGAATTCATCTATGTTGCTAAACATCTTTTCATTAAATTCATTTAATACTTTTTCTGCTTCTTTTACTTTTAAGAAGTAATCTTTTGTTTCTTTATTAGCTTTTGTTTCAGCAACATATTTTTCTATTTTTTCATAAGCTTCTTCATTATATAGCTCTTCTCCGTTTTTGACTGACTCTAATTTCTTTTCAATCTGAATTAGAATTTCAGCTAAAACTTCTCTGTTAAGAGCTTCTGTCAGTGCTTTTATCTTTTCTTTATTAACTTTAATCTCTTTTTTAGTGAACTTATCAATATTTTTCTCAACTTCTTCTACTGCTTTATTTAAATCGAGTATAGCTTTTGCTACATTACCGTTTTTGTTGTATTTTTCAGCTATTTTTATTGAAGTTTTTGCTGTATTAACTAAATTTATTAACTCTTTCTTGCTGTCCATATCTATAGTTTCAATAATCATAGCTTCAATTTCTCTTCCATCCATAAATACTATTGCATTAAGCTTTAAATCTCTGTCCTTATAGAAAGCATCTGCTAAATCATATAGGTCCACAACATAGTATTTTCCATTAAAATTTTTAAAGATTACAATATCATCTGCTAAATCATAATCTCTTTTATTTATCTTTGCTACATAATCATCCATATAGGATATAGTAGCTTCTTCTCCATCAAGTATTTCTATTTTTTCTATATCTCCTCTACCATCAACTAGTAGTTTCACTATGTTCCCTTCTTCTATTTGGGACATTATTCTTTCTATATTGTATCTATCGTACCTATTATATCTATCGTCTCTAGAATTTCTTCTTGATGTTATCAGCTCAGTATAGTCAGTTACATAGAAGTAATCTCGATAATTGTTTTCTGTTAAAACAACTATTCTATCTCTATCTATTTCTTCAACTATAGCTTTTATATAAACAGAAATATCTTTATCTGTTTTTATAAACTGAATATCTCCACTTATATTTAAGGATACCTTTACTTTATTATTCTCTAATGCGTTTAATCTTGTAGAATCATTTAAAGCAAAATATCTTCTACCTTGAGCCAATATAGTAGGATTTTTACCCTTTACTACGTTATATTCTTTACTGTCTATACTTAGAGTGTTATTTTTTCCATCGTATTTACTTATTTTCCCTTCTATTTTTTCTTTAGTTACTATAATCTTTGTATCTCTTCTATCTTTTTGAATATGAACAATATCTCCTTCTTCTATTTCGCTTAATTTTATCTCTGTCATATTTCCATTTTTAAACATGAATATATCTGCATCTTTACTTACACTTAAAGACTTTATTGAACCATTATTAGTGATTCCATATATTCTATTATTTTTAACGCTTTCCACAGGTAATACTTCTTCAAAATTATAGCCCTCTAAATAAACTAATTTACCACGATATATAACTGCCTTTGTATAGTTTATTTCTCTTGGTAATGATTTAAAAGTCGTGTTTTTATTATTATAGATAACAGCAATAAGGTTGCTTGAATCATATCTCTTGTTATCTATTCTTAAATCGTCTTTATCTTTAGTTGCTTTAGTGGTTATGGTCTTAGCGTTGCTGCTTGTACTAAAAGAAAGTAATTCATCTTTTGGACTTAGTTTTACATTATAAATTTCTCCAACTTTCATTCCTTCTCCATTATTCTTATTAAGTTTTAAGTTTAAAATATCCCCTTCTTTTAAGCTATTAGTATTTCTTAAAATAGCTGCTTTAGCAATATCATCATGTTTTTCTAATATTAAAGCTTCTACATCAACGCTATCTTTGTCTTCTAAATATTTAATAGCATTATAAAGAATTACAAAGATATTTCCTCTCTCAGCTGGAGTATTAATATCTGCTAATCTAATTCCATCTAACAATTTCAATTGACTAGCTTTTGCGTAATAGTTCATTGGGTATTTTCCACTTGCTTCGACTATAGACATTTCTTGATGATTTAAAACCATTCTAACCATCATAGTTATAGCTTCTTGATATTTAACATTTGCATCAGGTTTAAAGGTTCCATCTGGATACCCTTTTATAATACCTTTACTTGATGCCATTGCTATATAAGGATTATACCATGCAGATGCGTTAACATCTTTAAAACCAGTTGGGGTATTTCCTACTGACATAGCCACATCTTCTAGCCCTAGTGCTCTTGTTACTATAGCTGTGAATTCTGCTCTAGTAATATCTCTATTAAGCCCTAGAGAACCATCTCCATAACCAGTAATATATCCCCTTTCTACCAATCTCTTTACTTTATCACTGTTTGTAATCTCGTTTTGCTCATAAAAAACATTATCTGCAAAAACAAAACTAAAAGTTCCTAAAAAAATTACAAACACTAAAAATAATGAGACCAATCTTTTGCATTTACTCATAAAATTCCTCCTTTTTATTTTTATATAGTTTTATATATTTTTACAGTACATTATAGTCATACCTTACTTGAGTTATAACATATTGACAATACGTACTGTAACTATATTATATACAGGATACGATTTTTATATAACAAACCACCGACTCTACCAAGCCCAAACTAAAACCTCTTTAAATCAAAAGTTATATATGGAAAGAAATAAGTGTACCATATAGTAAATATTTAAGGCAGGTGTAGATTATATAATCTACAATTTTAAAAGGAGGTTTAAGCATGAGCAAAGTTGAGTATTACTTAAAGGATACAAACGTGAAGGTTCAAGATTTAGGTTTACTGTTCAAAGAAAAAGGGGTCATTGTAATGTTAACATTCAGAGGGGGTCAAAGAACATACACTATTTCTCCCAAAGCTTTTGGTGTGAAAAGGGAAAGATTATCAGAGGAATCTAAGGAATTTCTCGATAAGCATGTGAAAAATGGAAGTGTAACTTTTATCGGTAAAGACGACTGGAAAAAGATTCAAAGTATAAAGACAAAAACCTGGAAACAAATAAACAAACTAGCCGCAGGTGAGATTCTTGGCAACTATTATTTAACAATAGAATCCTTCCTTACATTTGAAAAATATTTTAACAAAGTAAAGAAGGAATATATGGAACTAAGAGATAGTTTAGTAGAGAGATATGATGAGATGTTAGTAAGGTTTAAAGAAATAGTACAATGTTCTATAGCTGACATGGAAGCTCACGCTGCAAAAGCAGAATATGAAAGAATTATGAATAAGCTTCCTAGTAAAAAAGAATTTGAAGAATCTTTTTCTGTTGAAATGCATTGTTTTGGAATGCCTACTTTGGAAGATTTAGGTGAAGTTGATGAAAGAATTCGTGGAAAATTATCAGAACAATATAGGGAAATTGGAGAAAGTTTAGTAGCAGATACTACAGTATCTATTCTTAATGAAGCTATAGCTGCTTTTTCTTCCGTTATAAGAAGTGGAGGAAATAACGGGCGTTTTCATCCTAAAGTAATTGATAAAATAAACAACAGTGTTAAGAGGATGACAGAAAATAATATCTTTGGAAATCCAAAGCTTGATTCCTTAAAATCTAGGATGCAAAATTTATTAAATCTTGATTCTGATAGTGCTGTAGAGCTATCTGAAAGATTACTAGTAGAAGCCTACAATTATTCAATAGAACTTGGTTTGGAAGAAAAAGTTGCTTTAGAAGATTGTCCATTTACTAGAGAGGAGTTAGTGTTTATGCATCAAATGTATAACTAACTTTTACCTCTATAATATAAATAGTAGACATAACCACAAAAAAGCTAATGAGAAAATCAAATCTCATTAGCTTTTTTCTATGTAAATATGTAAAAAAGAGGCTTTTAAAGCCCCCAAAACATCTATGAAGGTGTTGTACAATATAATATCTTACTTAAAACTATTCCTTGTGCATTTCGCACCTAAATCCGCTCACATAGCCTTATCAGAAATCTAAAGTATAGTTTCTAAGTAAGATATTAAAGCCAGAACCTTCTCCTTGTGCACCTCGCACCAAATCCGTACTATTCCCAAAGTAAGGTTCTTAGCTTTTATATTATATATTATGTATTTTATTTTTCATTATAACAAATATGTAAATTATATTTTCCCTTTTAAAAGGGCTTTATTTCATTATACTCAGCTCAGTTTTTGCTAAAAATAACTTTATTAAACATTCAGCATAATAAAAATATCTGTACTTTCTTGTTAGTTGAGTTTTCAGGACTCAAGAATTATTTAATTGATTATTGCAGTTTGATTTGAATGATGGATGATGTTTAGCGATTAAACGAACTCGTGAATTTGCGAATTTGTGAATTGACGCATTATGAGTTGAATGTCGCCCTCTTTTAATCTACTTGGTCTAATGTAGTAGATAAATAACCATTTATATTTGAAATCACCCAAAAGGTAATTTGTTTTCATAACAAACCAATACTCTTAAATCAAAAAATTTGACTTATTCATACAGGCTCATTATTTTAAAAGTTATTTTAAGCTCAAACTTCACCTTTCTAAATCCATAAAGCCCTTTTAGAAAGAAAAATAATATACAGGGGAAAGGGGGATAATCCCCTGTATAACTTTATGTTAATTGGACTTTATCCAATTAATAGCTTATTCTAGTATTTTACTATTAACTATATCTTCCATACTATCAAGATAGCTATACTTTGGCTCAAATTCTACTACCAAGCTATTCATTGCTCTATCTATTTCTTGAGATATTTTATCTGCCAACAGTCTATTTTCTTTGTCTTTTCTTACAAATTTGCTTTTATCATATTTTAATGTCTTTTCAATTTCTACTTCATAGAAGTATGGAGTTTGATTTCCTTCTACATTGAAAGCAAATGCCCTTCTGTTTTCTTTTGTTTTACCTTCTTTTCTGTTTATTAAGGGGTAAAAGTAATCAGTAGACATTTTTCTTAGCAATTTTGCATATTCTATGGAGGAATCTAAATCCATTATTGTTTTTTCATCTATTTCTATATTTATTTCTCTCTTTGCTTTAGCTATTGCGTTTGCCAAAGTTATTTTTTCTTTGATTATATCATCTAATATTTCCGTTAAAGTGTCTAATTCAACATCTATTTCGTCTTCAAACTCAACATTTATAATTTCATCTTCTGCTTCTTTATAAGCTTCAGACCTTTTATGGTTTTCTACAACATCTACTAGTTTTGATTCGATACCATTATATGCTAAATTAGAAAATCTCTGTCTCATTTCTTCTAGAAAGTTTGCGTATCTACCAGCTTCTTTTATAGTCATTTTGGCCATTAAACCAATCTCCTTTCTTTTTCTTCCTTACTATATATTATATTATACCACTTTTATTGTTTATAGTCAATACTAAATTCAAAAAAATATTCCTACTTTATATATGTTATAATAACACATAATTACACTATAGTCAACTATTTGTTTTTATTTTTTAAAATTGCCTTTGCGAAAGTAATAAATATACTCCTTGGTTTGTAAAAATTTTATATCTTTTCCTAACTTTTTATTTTTGCTATGCAGTTGTAATAATTCTAATCTTTCATCTTGGTCTGGCAAAGGAATTGCAACTTGCCTATCAAATCTTCCTGCCCTAGTTAACGCATTATCTAACATATCCAATCTATTCGTAGCTGCAATAACCACTATCCCTTCTGAAGTATTAAATCCGTCTAACTCTGTTAATAAAGCATTTATAGTTTGGTCTACTTCAGCATTCTCAGTTTGTCCCCTTTGCCTTCCTACTGCATCTATTTCATCTATGAATATTATACAAGGTGCTTTTTTTCTGGACTTTTCGAAAAGGTCTCTTACTCGTCTAGCTCCTACTCCTACATATTTCTCAACGAAATCCGAACCAGAAGCACTAATAAAAGGAACACCAGCTTCCCCTGCTATTGCCTTTGCTAACAAAGTTTTTCCTGTTCCAGGAGGTCCATAAAATATTAACCCTTTAGGCATTCTTGCTCCCATCTCTTTATATTTTTCTGGATTTTTCATAAAATCAATAAGAAATTTTAAGTCTTTCTTCACTTCCTTATGGCCAGCAACACCCTTAAATGTCACGGTAATATCTTCTTCGTTTATGTCTTTACCAAAATTTTTATCTTTAAAACCAGAAGGCTCAATATTAAAGGGGTTTGGATTTTCAAGATACTTATATCTATTACTTAATGGGCCAGTAACAAAGATTACAAAAAGAATTGGTGCAAAAGATGCAAATAATGAAACTTTTACATTACTTGTTATGAAAAAATAGAGCAAAAAAAACACTATTGCTGAGACCAAATATGTTTTTAACATATCCTTACTTTTCCTATACACAAACTCACCTCACCATCCTCCTAATATTTTTCATAAACTGTATTAACTTATATAAGCGATAATATTACATTCAAAAATAAAGATAGGGAAGCCATAATTTTGTTATCCTCAAAATAAGCCTTCCCTATAAATGTCTAAAAACTATCTATTATACTCCTGTATGTCCAAATCCTTCTTTCCCTCTTTCGGTATCACTTAGTTTATCTACCAACTCAAAATCAATACGCTCATATTTATTAAGAACAAGTTGTGCGATTCTGTCACCTGGTTTAATAACAAAGTCTTCGCTACCTAGATTGATAACCGCAAGACATACCTCCCCACGGTAGTCTGCGTCGATGGTCCCTGGAGAATTTATTATAGTTACTCCATGGTTTATAGCCAAACCACTTCTAGGCCTAACCTGCCCTTCATAACCTTCAGGAATTTCTACATATAAACCAGTGGGAATTAGCTTTCTTTCAAGTGGTTTTAATACTATTTCTTCTTCAATATTTGCTTTCAGGTCTACTCCTGCTGCTCCTTTTGTTTTATATTCTGGCAATGGGAAATTACTTTTGTTAATAACTTTTACTTTCATTTTTACATCCTTCCTTCCTTAATTGTAATACAGTTCGCACATATGAACTATATCCTCTAAAATACCAAACATCTCTTGAGCATTAGGGTTCAGGGCATGATTCTCTGGAGCATTGTCAGACAACGCAAAAACAGGTTCCTTTTTCGCATTGCACTTTGGAACATAATTTAGTAGTTGTTCTTCATCCATGTCCTGGCTGTCCAAAATCTTTTGAATATGGGTTTTGAATGTAGCGAGGATGTCGACTTCTCCTTTGATTAGTTTATCTAAAGTAGGCCGTGAAATATTAGTAAGCCTTGAAAAGGAAGACTTTGTATGTCCATTGTCTTTAATGATATTTAATATATTTTTACCGATTAGTTTTCGATTTTCGAATAATAATTCCATGCTCATTTTTTACACCTCCTACTTTATTGTATATAGAGTTTTACAATTTTTTATAAAATTATTTTAGCTGTTGTTACCCTCCTTAAATATTTTTAGTTTGGCATTGAATGAGCAATTCTACTAGCTGCAGCTGCTGCAATAGCAGCTACTAAATCATCAAGAAATGTATTTACTCTTTTTCCTTCTTTATTATCTAATTCCTTTATAATGCCTACCTTTTCTTTATCAAGATAGCCATAATTGGTTAATCCAATTGTGCCATAAATATTAACAATAGACAAAGGGATTATTTCATCTATTAGCTTACAGCAAGGATACCCCCACCTCTTAGGTGGCGGGAGGAATTGCCTCACTATATAGCTACCAACCCACTCATGAATTTGTATGGTTCTAGCTTATCAGCTTTTACAGATTTTCCAGTTTCTTTTAATATAACTCTAGTGCCTTTGTTGTGAGTGCCTTTAACTATATAGATTTTGCCATCTAGCTTAACTAAATCATTTGGCTGATAGAAATACCTCTTGGTACGAATACTTCTTCTACCTTTACTTAATTTTTCCCCTCTATATTTGCGTAAGCTTTCTGTGTTTAAGTTTTTGTTTCTAGTTCTTCTGCCGTTAAATAAGTCTTGGCCAGATGCTTTTTTACCAGTTCTAATATCTATATACTTAGCATCGTAGAATTTCTCTAAGCTTCTATTGTTTCTCCTTATTTGCTTAAACATTATAGGTTTAGCTCTTGTTTGATTTTTCCCACCTGCTATTATAAAAGCATCGTCTATATGCGATTTGTCTAAACTTAACTCTACTCTTTTAGATTTAGTTACATAGCCATAAGTGTAGTTACAATTTAAAGTATTAACTATCTTCCACCTAACCGTAGACATAAAGGTAGCTTCTTTAAAGCCTTTGTTAACTGGCTCTAAGCCCCAAAGTTTAGCTCCTTTTTCGTGGTTAGCTGGAACATGGCAGTTAATACAAACTGTTAATAAGTTTGCTGGTCTGTTACTTTTATCTCCTTTCCGAAAGCCTATGTGGTGAGCTTGTAGTGGCTTATCTTTAGCTCCACATATCTGACAAGTATAATTATCTCTGTAAAAGACATATTCCCTAACATTATAAAAGTCTTTTTGCTCACCATTTTGATAATCTATGCCACTAATGTTTGGATTTTTAAGCTTATGAGTATCAAAATTTGCTACTTCTATTGTAATATCTGTGATTGGTAGTATTTTTTTAAGCTTTTCAATAAATCTAATATGTGTATCA
>Ga0208938_1000443_pt1 | contig 32172 bp, 18 predicted proteins | sample AD_UKC125_MetaG_FD_184434 | JGI IMG/M metagenome (GOLD analysis project Ga0208938, IMG submission 184434) | Active sludge microbial communities of municipal wastewater-treating anaerobic digesters from USA - AD_UKC125_MetaG (SPAdes) (version 2) | ecosystem: Engineered > Bioreactor > Anaerobic >...
CGGCGGCGCGCAGCTCGTCGTCGCTGGCGGTGGAGGCGCCGCGCGGCGGCATGGCGCCCTTGCCGTTGATGGCGATCTTCATCATGGTGTCCATGCCTTGGGCGATGCGCGGGTCCCAGGCGGCCTTGTCGCCCAGCTTGGGCGCGCCGGCCACGCCGGCGGCGTGGCAGGTGACGCAGGCCTTGTCATACACCGACTTGCCGACCGCCGGGTCGGCGGCGGCGGTGCTGGTGGCGGGCGCGGGGGCCGCCGCGGCCGGGCTGGCGGTGGCGGTCGGCGCCGCTGGAGCGGCGGCAGGTGCCGGGGTGGCGGCCGGCGCCGCGGTGGCGGCGGCACTGGCGGGCGCCGCCGGCTCGGCCAGCTTGCCGCCGGCGGCATTGGCCATGTAGACCACGGCGCGGCCGATCTCCAGGTCGCTGAAGTTGCCACCGCCCTGCGGCGCCATGGCGCCCTTGCCCTTGAGCGAGGAGTTCAGCAGCGCCGCATAGCCCTGGCCCAGGCGCGGGCCCCAGTCACCGGCGTTCTGGAACTTGGGCGCGCCCGACACGCCGGTGGCGTGGCAGGCCGCGCACTGGGTCTTGTAGACCTCTTCGCCACTGGCCAGCGGCCGGTTGGCATCGCGGATCTCGACCGTGCCGACCTTCTGCAGGCGCAGGGCGATGGCGCGCTCCATGTCGGACGCGCCGGGCGCGGTCTTGTTGCCCGAGGTGACGTAGGACACCAGCCCGATGATGATGAACACCGGCAGCACGAAGGCCGCCATGCTGACCCAGAACAGTTGCTTGGGTGTCTTGATGGGGCTGCTATGGCCTTCGTCGTGCGTGTTGTCGCTCATGGCTTCCTCGGGGGTCTTGGCGTGGTTGTCTCTTTGATCTGGCTCAGGCGCGGCGGCAATCGGGCCGGTGCCGGGCCGCGCGCGTGACAAAAATCAATTATAGGGACAGCGTGTGGCGCCGCGCAGACGCTGTGCCCCGGCTGCCGTGCCTCAGCCGCCGCCCGCCGCCGGCTCGCGCCAGCCGCCGCCCAGCGCCTTGTACAGCTGCACCTCGTTGGCGCGCTGCGCCAGCCGCGCCTGCGCCAGCGCCTGCTCGATGGCGAACAGCGAGCGCTGCGCGTCCAGCAGGTCGAGCGAGCTGGCGACGCCGTTGCGGTAGCGCAGGTCGGCCAGCCGGAAGCGCTCGCGCTCGGCTTCGGCCTGCGCCTGCAGCGCCGCCAGCTGGTCGGCCAGCGTGGCGCGTCCGGCCAGGGCGTCGGCGGCTTCGCGGAAGGCGCTCTGGATGGCTTTCTCGTATTGCGCCACGGCGATCTCGCGTGCCGCCTGCGCGGCCTCCAGGCCCGCCTGGTTGCGCCCCATGTCGAAGATCGGCAGCGTGATGCTGGGGCCGAACGACCAGGCCTTGTGGCCGCCGGAGCCGAACAGGCCGTCCAGGTCGGCGCTGACGCGGCCCAGGCTGCCGGTGAGCGTGATGCGCGGAAAGAAGTTGGCGCGCGCCGCGCCGATGCTGGCGTTGGCGGCGATCAGCTGCTGCTCGGCGGCGCGGATGTCGGGCCGGCGCAGCAGCAGCTCGGACGGCAGGCCGGCCGGCACCGGCGCGAAGGCCGGCAGCTCGGCCACCGGCGCGACGACGGCGGCGGGCTGCGACAGCGCGCTGGGCGCCGGGGGCGCTTCGACGGCGGGCAGGGCGGGAATCAGCCGCGGCGGGATCGGCTGGCCGACCAGCAGCGTCAGCAGGTGGATGTCCTGCGCGCGCAGCCGTTGCTGCTGCGCGCGCGTGGCGCGTGCGCTGGCGGCCAGCGATTCGGCCTGCCGCAGATCCAGTGCCGACGAGGCGCCGTGGTCAAAGCGCAGCCGGATCAGGCCCAGCGACTGCTCGCGCGTGCCCAGCGTGCGCTCGGCCAGGGCCAGCAGCTCGGTGTCGGTCTTCAGCTGCAGCCAGGTGCTGGCGACGCTGGCGATGAGGCTGATCTGCGCCGACTTGCGCGCCTCCTCGGTGGCCAGGTAGCTGGCCAGCGCGGCGTCCTTGAGCGCGGCGACGCGGCCGAAGAAGTCCAGCTCCCAGGCCGACACGCCCAGGCCGACGCTGTAGTTGCTGCTGACGCTGGGTCCGCCCAGCGCCTGCATGGGGTTGGGGGTCGAGCGCGTGCCGCTGGCGCTGGCGCCCACGGTGGGGAACTGGTCGGCGCGGCGGATCTGGTACTGGGCGCGCGCCTGCTCGATGTTCTGCACCGCCACGCGCAGGTCGCGGTTGCCGGCCAGCGCCAGCTCGATCAGGGTGCGCAGGCTGTCGTCGCGCGCGAATTGCTGCCAGGGCAGGTCGGCGGCGGCCGGCGCATCGCTGGCGACGCCGCCGGTGGCCACCGGCCAGTCGGTGCCGACCGGCGCGGCCGGGCGTTCGTAGGGCGGCACCAGCGAGCAGCCCGCCAGCAGACCGGCGGCCAGCAGGCCGGCCAGCGCCGCCGGGGTGCGCAGGGGGCGATGACGTGCGTGACTCATGACGGATCCTTGTTGACCGGCGGCTGGGCGCCGTCGTGCAGCGCCTGGCGCTCGGCCTCGCTCATGCCGTGCTCGGCGGCGGCGACGTAGGCGTCGGCCGACGCGGCGGTGATGCCGGCGTGCTCGGCGTGGTGCTGCGAGCGCTCCAGCTCGCGCTGGTTGGGCTTGAACAGGGTACGCACCACGACGAAGAACATCGGCACGAAGAACACCGCCAGCGTGGTGCCCACCAGGATGCCGCCCATCACGCCGGTGCCGATGGCGCGCTGGCTGGCCGAGCTGGCACCGGTGGCGATGGCCAGCGGCAGCACGCCCAGGGTGAACGCCAGCGAGGTCATGACGATGGGGCGAAAACGCAGGTGGGCGGCGGCCAGCGCCGACTCCAGCGCGCTCTTGCCCTGGGCCTGCAGGTCCTTGGCGAACTCGATGATCAGGATGGCGTTCTTGGCCGACAGGCCGATGATGGTGATCAGGCCAACCTGGAAGTACACGTCGTTCAGCAGGCCGCGCCCGGTGACGGCCAGCAGCACGCCCAGCACGCCCAGCGGCACCACCAGGATCACCGCCAGCGGGATCGACCAGCTCTCGTACAGCGCCGCCAGCGCCAGCACCACCGCCAGGATGGCGAAGCCGTACAGCACCAGCGCCTGGTTGCCGGCCAGCTTTTCTTCGCGGGACTGGCCGGTCCACTCGAAGCCGAAGCCCTCCGGCAGCCGCCTGGCCAGCTGCTCCATCTCGGCCATGGCCTCGCCCGAGCTGAAGCCCGGCGCCGCGCCGCCGTCGATGCGCATGGCCGGGTAGCCGTTGTAGCGCACCGTCTGCATGGCGCCGGTGATCCAGCGCGTGCTGGCGATCGCCGACAGCGGCACCGGTTGTCCCTTGCCGTTGGGCACCGTCAGCTTCAGCACGTCGTCGGGCGTCATGCGCGCCGGCCCGTCGGCCTGCACCACCACGCGCTGCAGGCGGCCGGCGTTGGGAAAGTCGTTGATGTAGGCCGAGCCCAGCGAAGCCGAGATGACGTTGTTGATGGCGCCAAAGCTCACGCCCTGCGCGGCGGCCTTGTCGCGGTCGATGTCGACCTGCAGCTGGGGTGCGTCTTCCAGGCCGCTGGGGCGCACGCCGGCCAGCACCTTGCTCTGCATGGCCATGCCCAGCATCTGGTTGCGCGCGGCCAGCAGCGCGTCGTGACCACGCCCGCCGCGGTCCTGCAGCCGGAAGCTGAAGCCCGCGCTGACGCCCAGTTCGGGGATGGGCGGCGGGTTGAGCGGGAAGATGAAGGCGTCCTTGACGCGCGACAGCGCCCCCATGGCCCGCCCGGCCACGGCGTCGGCGGCGTGCTGCGGGCCCGTGCGCTCGTCCCAGGGCTTGAGCGTGACGAAGGAGATGCCCGCGTTCTGCCCCTGGCCCGAGAAGGAAAAGCCCATCACCGCCACCATGCTCTGCACTTCGGGCTGCTTGAGCAGGTAGTTCTCGATCTGCTCGACCACGGCCTGCGTGCGCTCGGTGGTGGCGCCGGGCGGCAGCTGGATGTTGACCAGCAGGTTGCCCTGGTCTTCCTGCGGCAGGAAGGCGGTGGGCAGGCGCACGTACATCCAGCCGACCACGGCGGCCAGCAGCAGGTAGATCAGCATCAGCCGGCCGCTGCGGCGCAGCAGGCGGGCGACGACGCCTTCGTAGCCCCGCGTGGTGCGCGAGAAGCCGCGGTTGAACCAGCCGAAGAAGCCACCCTTGTCGTGGTGGTGGCCAGCCGCCACCGGCTTGAGCAGCGTGCCGCACAGCGCCGGCGTGAGCGACAGCGCCATGAAGGCCGAGAAGAAGATCGACACCGCCATGACGGCGGCGAACTGGCGGTAGATGTTGCCGGTGGAGCCCTTGAAGAAGGCCAGCGGCACGAACACCGCGATCAGCACCGCCGTCACGCCGATGATGGCGCCGGAGATCTGGCTCATGGCCTTGCGCGTGGCGGCCAGCGGCGGCAGGCCCTCCTCGCTCATGATGCGCTCGACGTTCTCGACCACCACGATGGCGTCGTCCACCACGATGCCGATCACCAGCACCATGCCGAACATGGTCAGCACGTTGATCGACATGCCGAAGGCCAGCAGCGCGCCGAAGGTGCCCAGCAGCGCCACCGGCACCACGATGGTGGGGATGATGGTGTAGCGCCAGTTCTGCAGGAACAGGAACATCACCAGGAACACCAGCGCCACCGCCTCCAGCAGCGTCTCGACCACCTTGCGGATCGAGATCTTGATGAAGTTGGAGGCGTCGTAGGGCACGGTCCAGCTGACCCCCGGCGGGAAGAAGGCCTGCAGCTCGCTCATGCGCGCGCGCACCGCCTCGGCCGCCGCCAGGGCGTTGCCGGTGGGCGACAGCTGGATGCCCATGCCGGCGCCGGGCTCGCCGTTCAGGCGCGCCGCGCTGGCGTAGCTTTGCGCGCCCAGCTCGATGCGCGCCACGTCCTTCAGGCGCACGGTGGAGCCGTCGGGGTTGGCGCGCAGCACGATGGCGCCGAACTGCTCGGGCGTGGACAGCTGGCCCGGCACCACCACGGTGGCGGTCATGGTCTGGCCCGCCACCAGCGGCTGGTTGCCGATGGCCCCGGCCGACACCTGGGCGTTCTGCGCCTGGATGGCGCTGGCGATGTCCGACGGCGCCAGCTTGTAGCTTTGCAGCTTGCTGGGCTCGATCCAGATGCGCATGGCGCGCTCCGAGCCGAACAGCTGCACCTGGCCGATGCCGGCAATGCGCTGCAGCTCGGGCTGCACGTTGCGCGCGGCGTAGTCGGACAGGCCGGTGACGTCGACGTCCGGGTTGGTCGACGACAGCATCACGAACATCAGGAAGTTGGCGCGCGACTTCTCGACCCGCACGCCCTGCTGGTTGACCACCGCGGGCAGGCGCGGCGTGGCGCGCGACAGGCGGTTTTGCACCTCCACCTGCGCCAGGTCGGCGTTGGTGCCGGGCTCGAAGCTGATGGTGATCTGGCCGGTGCCGTCGGCCTGCGCCACCGACTCCATGTAGGCCAGGCCGGGCGCGCCGTTCATCTCGCGCTCGATCACGGCCAGCACCGAGTCTTCCAGCGTTTGCGCCGACGCGCCGGGGTAGGCGGCGCTGATCACGATGGTGGGCGGCGCCACCGGCGGGTACTGCGCGATCGGCAGCTGGGTGATGGCCGTGGCGCCGATCACCATCAGGAACAGGGCAATCACCCACGCGAAGATGGGTCGGTCGATGAAAAAGCGTGCCATGCCGGTCGATCCTCAGTTCGACGCGGCGCTGGCCGGGGCGCTGGCGGGACTCTCGGGCGCTCCTGATTTGGGAGCTGTTGGCGCTTGCCCAGCGGGCGCAGTGGCCGATTTTGGCTGCCATGGCACGGGCTTGACCACCTTGGCGCCCAGCATCAGCTTCATGGCGCCTTCCACCATCACCTGCTCGCCCGGCCGCAGGCCGTCGGTGACGATCCAGTCCTGGCCCTGCGCACCGCGCACGGTCACCGGGCGCGGCGCCACGCTGCCATCGGCGGCCACCACCATCACCGAGTCGCCGCGCGTGCCGCGTGTGACCGCCTGCTGCGGCAGCAGGATGGCGTGCTCCACCTGCGCCTGCTCGACGCGCACGCGCACGTACATGCCCGGCAGCAGCCGGCCGCCGGGGTTGGGCAGCTCGGCGCGCAGGCTGACCTCGCCGGTGGCGGGGTCGACGCTGAGGTCGGTGAACAGCAGGCGAGCGCTCTGGCCGAACGGCTGGCCGTTGTCCAGCAGCACCTGCACCTTGGCCGCCTCGGCGCCGCTGGCGCGCGTCAGCCGCCCGGCGGCCAGCGCCTCGCGCAGCTGCAGCACCTGGTTGGCCGACTGCGTGATGTTGATGTAGAGCGGGTCGATCTGCTGCACCACCGCCAGCGGGGTGCCGCCGTCCTGCTGCTGGTTGACCAGCGCGCCCTCGGTCACCAGCGCGCGGCCGATGCGCCCGCTGATCGGCGCCGTCACCGTGGCGTAGCCGAGGTTGATGCCGGCCGTGCGCACCGCCGCCTTGCCGGCGGCCACCTGCGCCTGCGCCGCTTTTTCGGCGGCCACGGCGGCGTCGTACTCCTGCTGGCTCACCGCGTTGGCGGCCACCAGCGGCTTGTAGCGCGTGGCCGTGGCACCGGCCTGCGCCAGCTGCGCCTGCGCCTGCGCCAGCTGGGCCTGGGCGCTTTGCAGCGCGGCCTCGTAGGGCGCGGCGTCGATGCGGAACAGGGTCTGCCCGGCCTTGACGTCGCTGCCCTCGGTGAACACGCGCTTTTGCAGGATGCCGGTGACGCGCGCGCGCACCTGGGCCACGCGCGAGGCCTCCAGCCGCCCGGGCAGCTCGGTGGTCAGGTGGACGGTGCCGGGCTGCACCGCCAGCACCGCCACTTCCGGCGGCGGCATGCCGCCGCCGGGGCCGGCCGGCGCGCCGGCGCCCGGCTTCTTGTCGCCACAGGCGGCCAGCGCCAGCAAGGCAATGAGGCCCAGCGGCGCCAGACGGCGCGCCAGCGCGGAAGGGGCGGCTTGGTGTTTGGTCATGATGCTTGTTCTTTGCGACAGGGAATCGGTGGGCCTTGCCGTCAGCGCCAGGCGGCGGCGATCGCTGCCGGGCGGTCGCGCGGCACACTTCGCCGGGGCGCCGCCCAGGCGGGCGTCAGGGACAGCAGACAATGGCGCGAATTATACATACATGCTTGAATGTATGCGGTAGAATCGGTGCCATGCCCACTGTGGACCACGGCGGATTCTTCCCGTTTTCCTGATTTCCTGCATGGCCCGACGCACCAAGGAGGACGCCCTTGCCACCCGCGCCGCGCTGCTGGACGCGGCCGAGCGCGTGTTTCAGCAGCGCGGCGTCTCGCGCACCTCGCTGGCCGACATCGCGCAGGCCGCGGGGGTGACGCGCGGCGCGCTGTACTGGCACTTCAAGGACAAGGCGGCGTTGTTCAACGCCATGATGGACCGCGTCGCGCTGCCGCTGGGCGCCGAGCTGGAGGGCCTGCTGGAGCGCGGCGGCGACCCCTTGCAGGGGCTGTGCCAGCATCTGCGCGAGGCGCTGCGCCAGATCGTGCACGACGAGCAGACGCGGCGCGTGCTGCGCATCGCCATGCAGAAGGTCGAGCACGCCGAGGAACTGGGCCCGGTGATCGACCGCCACATCCAGATGCACCGCCTGAACACCGAGCGCGAGCGCCAGGTGTTCGAGCGCGCGGCCGCGCTGCGCCAGCGCGCGCTGCCGGCCCCGGCGGCGCAGCTGGCGCATGGCTTCTACGCCATGGTGCACGGGCTGATCTACAGCTGGCTGCTGGACGAGGGGTTCGATCTGGAAGCCACCGCCGCGGTGTCGGTGCAGGCGTTTCTGCGCGGCATCGGGCTGGAGCTGGCGCTGGAGACGCCGCCCGCCGGCGCCGATGGGCGATAATGCCCGGCTTGCACTGCACGCGGCTGTAGCTCAGTGGATAGAGTATCGGCCTCCGAAGCCGAGGGTCGTGGGTTCGATCCCCGCCAGCCGCGCCAAACCTCACTTCTACAGTGAGTGACGGATCACATGGCTGATCGGTCCGTTCTCGGAATCACCCGAAACATCGTTGTCTTTTGGCACGAATCCTGAAGAGGCCTGGAGCTGCGGCACTCAGCCTTGCATTCCATCCCCAGACAGGGCGCGCCACATCGCGGGGACTTGCTAGATCTCAAGAAAACGGGTTCGGTGCCAGGCCAGATAGCCTTGATGGCCTGCGCCGAGCCAGCGCAGCACCATATCCGGCAGCAGCCCCAAGCAGCGCTGGTCATCGGCGCTGAGGGTGGGAGACACCAACAGCCGCCCCGCTTCGTCAAAGCTGATCAAAAAGCGGTCGAACAGCGCATCCAGGTTGGCGACCAGCAAAAAACCGTTGAACACGTCCAGCCGCTCGGCATCGCTGGCGCATTGCGCCCAGGGCTTGGCGTGGCTGGCGCGCAAGACCTCGGGCAGGGCCAGGCCGGTTACAGCGCAGGCACCGCCCCAGTAGTCCAGCATGGCTTCGCGAAACTTTTGCTGCCCTACCCGCTGGCGCACCAGGCGCTCCACCTCGGTGCCGCCCAGCCCTGCGGGCAGCTGGGCCAACTTGGCCAACTCCGCCAACTGGCTGGAAACGGCCGCCTCAAAGTCCTGCGCCGCCTGGCTGGGCAAGGCGCGCGCCAAACCGGCGCTGCGGCCCAGCAGCCCGGCCAGCGCGGCCTCATCGGCGGCGGAAAAACCGCCCGCATGCAGCGCATCGGCAAAAGAGCGCTGCATCTCGGGCAGCAGCGCGGGGGTGGCAGCCTGCAGGTGCAGCAGATAGCCGCCCGCAGGCAAGGCCGACACCCGCGCTTGCGCCGCGTGCCGCGCCGAGGCCAGTGCCACGCCCTGCGGGCCACTGGACAGCACATGCTCAAAGCCATGGTCGTGACCGGTTTTTTCCACCAAGGCGCGTTGCAGCGGGTTCATCCAAGTTCCTTACAGGGGGCGCAAACAGGGGCGCAAACGGTTGCTTTTTGGGAGGTGCATCCGAAAGTCACCCGTAAACCACCCGTAAACATCCGATTCATCCGCAATCATCCCGTTTGCGTTGGCCAGACACACCACGGCCTCGACCAGTTCCGAGTCGGGCAGGCGCTTGCGGTCGCTTTTGAATTCGACGGTAAGGGATTCGTGCGTTGGAATCGGTAATACCACGTCAGTGAGCCTCTGCATCTACCCCAACAACTCACGCGCATACAGGCGAGCGCCATTGGGAACAGCTCGCTTGTAGGCTTGATCGGGCTGGGTGCTTTTGGCTTTGTCGAGTTTCGGGACGGTGGTCGTTTTGGACAGGGGCAATGATTTTTCGCCACCATAAAGAATGACGTACTGCTCTCGCTCGATCTGCAGAGGACTGCCGTAAAACTCTTCCAGCAATCCCAACACATAGCGCACAAACTGGCGCGTGCTTTTGAACTGGCCCGCATACCCCACGGGATTGCCGGATTTCAAATCAACATAAAGCACCGTCAACTGCATTTCACGACAAATCACCACGACGCAATCACAGGCACGATGGTGGTCATGCCCCTTGCCGGTGGACAGCAATGCAGACATGCGCGATTTTTCATCACGCCCCTTGTCGGGACAAAAAGAGAACCAGTCACCACTGCCAATCTGCAACCGCACTTTGCGCAGCTTGGCCAGCACGTCGGTCTCTTCTATCAATACGTCACTGTGCTGTGCCCCGCTGTAGGTGCAGCACGCCAGTGCATTCCTCAGCCGCTGGAGTTCTGCCGACAGCGCCATCACAGTGGTGCCCCAAAAAGAATATCGCTCTGGATGGCATTCATGGCTTCAATCGTGTCGTCAAACGTTGCCACTTCAATGCCGCGGTCTGGGCTGATATTTGCCGGGATCAGTGTTTTGAAGCGAGTACGCCGACTGCCCTCGCTTGTCTGGCGCAGGTCGGTACCCGTCATATAAAGCCGGATCTGCTCAGGCGACAGCAGCTCCGCATCCTCATAGCCATATTGTTGCTGTACTGCACGGGTGTGCGGGGTGCCCTGGTGCAGCATGATCAAGGTGTTGAGTTCCTTGACCAGATAGTCACTGTGCGTGGTGATAAACACCTTGACCCCGGCATTGACCAGTCGCGCAACCAAACGTGCCAAGGCACGTTGGTTTTTTGGGTGCAGGTTCAGCTCGGGTTCGTCAATCATGAACAAATCCCCCGGCTTGGCCATGCAGCGCAGGTAAAAGCCCACGTCCAGCAAAGCGCGGATGCAACTCGACGCCTCATTCATGGTGAAGCGCTGTTTGCCCACCCCCTTGGCCTGAAAGACCAACTGTTCCTTCACCACTTTGTAGGAACCGCCAATGATTTCATCAAACACCTGCAGCAACTCGGGGTGGGCCTCCACCAGAGAGCTTGTGCGTTTGTCGATGTCTTCCAGGTGGCGCACAAACTCCACGTTGTCTTCCACCGGCCAGGGGTAACCGGTCTCCATGCTTTGCAGAATTTTGAAAGGGTTGCGCTGAAGCTCTTTAGAGTCCATCTCGTTGATGGTTTTCAGCATTCGGGTGCGTGCCATGTCCAGCTCCTTGCGGAAAATGGCCGCCCCGGTGCGCTCGGCGCTGGAGATATGCACTCTGGGTAAATGTGGGGCAAATACGATTTCGGCAATGGCGTCGATGACAAAATCTGTCAGCCCACCGAAAGACCCCTGCACCAGTTTTGTATCGGTTACCAAAATTTCCAGCAGCGGATGCCCGGACTCCTTGGTGATGGTGGCCAGTACCTTGCCATTGGTGCCCGCCTGAATACGCTGCTGGTAGCTGCGCGCCAGCAAGTCATCTGTCATGTCGCTTTGCGGCAGCCACTGGGCCTTTTCAAAAATGTGGTCTTGCGTGGCAAAAACACGCGGCAGACGTTCCACATAAATGTTGCCCATGCGTTGCAGGTAATGATTGACCTTGCCGGCAAACATCTGCTGCAAGTCGATTTGGAATTTGCTTTTTTGCTGCAACACTGCCTCAACATCGGGCCAGAGTACCTGACCGAGTAATTGCCGCCAACTGCGCATAAAACCGTATATGGCATAGGTGGCGTAGGTTTTGCCTGTGTTGTTTTCTCCGCAAATCAGCGTCAGGTCGGCCAATGTCACCTTGGCTTGGTCGAGTAGGCCCAAATTTTGAAATTGAAAATGCATCATGGTGCAGTCCTTGTGCTCAGGCGGGCAATTGTGCAGGTTGAGACGGTGCCATCGCATCCCACGCCGCCAGCACCAGCCGCCCCGTGCGGTACTCGCCCCACTCGCGCAGCTCTTTGTTTTTGAGCACGCGGAAGGTCTCGGAGGGGTAGTCCTCGCCCAGCACGTCGGCGGGGTCGAGGATGTAGCGCAGCTCGTCGCGGGTCAGGCCGTAGAGGCGGGCGTAGCAGGCGTCCAGCTCGGCGCGCAGCTGGGCGCGGCGTTCGGGGTTGAAGGTGAAGGGCTCGCCGTTGTAGCCCAGGTCGTGCGCCCAGCCCACCAGGTCGTGCGCGGTGTAGGTGAGTTCGAGCACGCGCGGGACGATGTAGGCGAGGTCGGCTTCGGTGTAGCGGTCGGGGGGAAGCACGGGAAACTGTTTGAGATAGCCATAGGTCAAGTGCGTACCGCCCACTTTCACTCGCGCACAGAAATCCAATACCAAAGCGCCCAAATTACCCAGCAAGGCAGCATTGTGTGCGGCTGTCTGTGATGTGAAGAAGAGCGGCATGGTGTTCCCCACCCCCGCCAACGGCACCACCGACGCAATCACCGTGCGCTCGTCGGTTGCTCGGCAGATGTCGCGCCACCCCATCAACCACTGCGGGCAAGCCGCTGGCAGCCACTGCTCGGCCAGGGCGAGTACGGCGTCGCGGTCGTGCAAGGGGGCATCGGGCGCGGGCAGGTGGCGGTAATCGGTGCTGAGGTCGAGCACGGCTTGTTCAGCCTGTGCGTCCACAGCGTACCAGGCGGTGCTGTGGCGCTCGTTGGACATAAAGACCTCTACCGCGCCTTCGGCGGGCAGGTAGTTGTCGTTCAGCGGTTGGATGCTGGCCGGGCTGTTGCCGCATAGGCCCAGGCTGACGGGGGCGACCGCGCTGGCGTAGGGGTGCTGGCGCACAAAGGCCTGCCAGGCGGTGTAGGTGCCCAGGGTGGTATCGCGCTGGCGGGCGTCTTTGAGCCACCTGCCGAACAGCAGTTGGGTGGCGCACAGCACGATGGCATCTGGGTTGCCGTCTTTCAGGGCTTTGTGCAGGCCCTGGGGCAGGCGGGCCACGCGCAGCCAGACTTCGCGCGCCTGCACCCAGTAGCGCGGGGTGACGGTGGTGGCGGGGTCTTGCTTTTCAGCCAGCAGCAGGTCGCGGCTGTCGCCGTCAGGGGTGTAGGTGGCCCAGCGGTGGTCGAACTGGTGGATGAGCTTGGCTTCGTACAGGGGCAGGCGGCCCTCGGCGGGGGCGTTCTGGAACAGGCCGCTGTCGCCCGACATGTGGAACATGGCCGAAAACGAAATGCCCCAGGAGTTGTGCTCGGGCTCCACCAGCCTGGCCTGTTTGCCCTCGCCCGCCCAGACGGCTTCGCGGATGAGCACGGGGGCGGCGCGGTAGAGCTTTTTGGTCAGTTCCGCATCACGCGCGCTGCGGAACACCGGGCAGGTGAGCGTGTTGGGGTTGATGAGGCGGAACTCGTCGGGCGTGAGGGTAAAGCGCCGACGCGGGTCGGTCAGGTGTTCCACTTGCCCGGCAAAGCACACAAACTCTGCCGCCTCGGCCTGACCGAGGGTGAGCAGGCAGAACTTGAAGCTGCGATGCACGGAGGCGAACAGCGCATCGCGGTTCTCAATGTCATACAGGCTGACCAGCCGCCCGCTTTGGCTGATGTGGCCAAAGTAGGCCTTGGTGCTGTCGTCGGTGGCAATGCCGGTGGGCACGATAAAGCCTGCCCGGCCTGCGGCCCCCTCTCCCCCGGCCCCTCTCCCGCAAGGGGAGAGGGGAGGAAAGGCGGTGATTTGCAGGATGGTTTCAGCAAACAGGGCGTAGGTGTTCACGTCGCCCACACCGGTCAGCGGGTAGCGCCCGCCATCGCTGCCGTCCACGTGCATGAAGACGCTGGTGGCCTCGGCCAAGCGGCGGGCGGCGATAAATTCGGCGTACAGGCGTATTTCGGCGGCGCTGTCGCCTTCGGGCGGGTGGGGGCTGGGGGCGGCGCTGGCCAGTAGCTGGCCCAACTGGCCTTGGCTCAGGGCGTGGATGTAGCGCGTGCGTTCGGCTTTGTTCTGGGCGGCGGCCACGACAGGGTGGCGGGTGGCAAAGAATTCTTCTTCCTGCAGCTTGATGCGCTCCCACGGCGGGTTGCCCAGCACGCAGTCAAAGCCGCCTGCGGCAAACACCTGGGCAAAGGCCAGCGGCCAGTGCAGCACGCGGGCCTGGCGGCAGGCGGCGCGGGCGGCGGCGATGATGGCGGCATGCTCGGCCTGGGCGCGTTGCGGCGCGGTCAGCAGCGCATGCAGGGTGGCGCTGGTGGGCACCTGGGCGGCGGTGTCCGGCGTTTTGGGCAGCAGGTAGGCACTGATGGTCAAATCGGCCGCTAACGCAAGCGGGCTGTGCGCGAGCTGCTCACATATTTGATGATAGGCGCGCTCTTGCGCGGCCACGTCTTCGGCGGTGTCGGCGCCCAGGGCTTCGAGTGCCTGCAGGGCTTGCAGGCCGGTGTCGGTGGCAAAAGCCAGCAGTTGCTGGCCGCTTTGCACGTCCTTGGCCAGTTGCTTGAGGCCGGCGCTGTTGAGCTTGGCCAGCTGTTTGCACACCTCTTTGTCGTCGCCGCTCAGGGGCTTGAAGGCATCTTTGGCAATGCCTTGTTTCAAGGCTTCCAGGTCGGTCAGGCCCAGCAGGGCGTCGCCCACTTGCAGGTGGTGGTCCAAAAAGCCCAGCGGGCGGCCTTCCTCAAAGCCTTCCAGCCACAGGGCGGTGCGGGCCAGTTCGATGGCCATGGGGTTGCGGTCCACGCCAAAGATGCAGCGGCCCACCACTTCGCGCAGGGCGTGGCGGTAGGCCTGCGGGGTGACGGCGCCGTGGTCTTGCGCATGGGCGCGCAGCTGGGCCAGCTTTTCGGCCAGGCGGCGGGCGGCGGCCAGCAAAAAATGGCCACTGCCGCAGGCGGGGTCGATCACGCGGATGGACAGCAGCGCCTGCACCGGCTCGGCAGGGTGGGCGGCCAGGCGCTGCGCGATGACGGGGTCGAGCGCGCTTTGAATGAGCTGCTGCACCAGGCTGTCGGGGGTGTAGTAGCTGCCGGTGAGCTTGCGGGCGTTGCCAGCGGTGCTGCCTGCCTCGGTGAGGCCGACAAAGCCGAAGCGGCGCGCGGGCAGGTCGATGGTGGGCACGAGTTCGAGCAGGCTTTCATACACGCTGCCCAGCTCTTCCGGCCCCATGTTGCGGTAGTCGATGGGGGTCAGGCTGCTGGCCTTGCCCTGGGTGGTGACGGCCCAGCGCAGGTGCTGCAGGGCGGCCAGCAGGTGGGCGTTGTGCAGGCTGGCGGCGTCCAGATGCGGGCATTGGCCAGGGGCAAACAGGCCGCCCAGCGCGGGCAGGGCCAGGCGGGGCTGGCCCTGGGCCAGGCCACGCCAGACGATGCGGATGGCTTGCCAGTGGTCGTCAAAGCGGTTGCGGGCGCGGCGCTTCAGGCACAGCTGGCGCAGGCGGGCCAGGGCGTAGCCTTGGGCATAGGCGCGGCGGGCGGCCTGGGCCTGGGGGCTGTCGTCCTGTGGATGCAGCACGCCGCGCTCTTCTACGGTGAAGACGAAGATGAGGCGGTAGATCAGGCGCAGCAGCTCTTGAAAGTAGCCGTCCTGGGTGAGGTGCCCGTCGTGCAGGGCGGCGCGCAGGGCGTCGTTGGCGGGGTGTTGCAAAAAGCCTTCGCCCAGGGTGAGCAGGGCTTGCTCCACGCCGTGGCGCAGGCCGTCGCGCACGCGGGTGCCCTCTTGCTTGCCGGCTTCGCGCCAGAGTTCCCAGATGCAGGGTGTGGGTTGCCCCCTCTCCCCCGCCCCCTCTCCCGCGAGGGGAGAGGGGAGCCTAGGCGCGCGGCTGGCGTGCAGCAGGCGCCAGACGCTGGCAAATTCCGCGTAGCGCTGGCCGCCCAGCAGGTCGGCCAGGTCGCACTCCAGGTAGGTGGGGCGGGTGAGGCTGGCGGCGTCGCGCAGCAGGCGCAATTGGCGGCCATTGCTGACGATGCCCCAGCAGTGCGCGGGGCTGGCGTTGAGCAGCTCTTGCATGGCCTGGAAGGCGGACTTTTTGCGGCTGCCGCTGCCGGCCACGGCAAAGCGCGGGTCGGCTTCGTCCAGCCCCAGGGTGTGGGGTGCCACCAGCACGGGCACGCCCGCTGGCGGCGGCCCGGCCATGAAGCTGACGGGGTAGGCCAAGCCCCCGGCCTGCACAGTGGCGCTGGGCTGCACGGGGCTGTAGCCCAGTGCGTCGCGCAGCAGCTCGGCCACAAAGCCTTGGGTGAGCGCGTGGGCGTCCACGTCGGTGCGCTCGCATTGCGCGGCAAAGTGCTGCCACTGGGCGCAGGCAATCTGAAAGGCGCGGCTGTATTCGTCCTTGAGCTTGATGCCCTTGGGGATGCCGTAGTCGGCGTCGGCCTGGTTCTGGGCGCGGCCCTGGGCGGCTTTTTCAAGCTGGTCGGGCAGGAACAGGGCACCTTCAAGCTGGAGCGTGGGCAGGTTGAGGGCGGTTTGCTGGCGGTGGGGGCGGGTGCGTTTCATGTTATTCGTTGTCCTTCCCGATCACTTCCCAGTAGCCACCTTTGGTGGGGCCGTGGCGTAGCAGCTTGCCGGTGCGTTTGAGTTGGTTCAGGTGGTACTTGACGCCATTGCTGCTCAGGCCGGTGGCTTGCATCAGTTCCGGCACGCTGGCTTGAGGATGCTGCTGCAAATGCTGGAGCAGGGTTGCATGGTGTTTCTTTGGTGCTTCTTTGGGGTTTTCTTGGCGTTCCAGAGCGGGTTCTAGGCCAGTTTTTGGGCCAGTTTTTGGGCTAGTCTTTGGGCTAGTGCTGGCCGCTTCTGTACTGGTTTCTGGGGTAGTCCTGGTTGTTTCTGTGCCGGTCTCTACTACAGCCTCCAGCGCCGATGGCCGCTTGAAGCGGGTGATGAACAGGTTGGCGATTTCGATGAAGCTGGTGTCCGGGGCGTTTTCCAGAATCAGCGGCACGCCCCGGCCCCAGGCTTCCACCAGATGGATGCGGCGCAGCAGTTCGGCAATTTTTGGGTTGCGGCGGCTGGAGACGTTGCCCTGGCGTATTTCGTCAAAGGTCAGGCCGCCGTAGAGTTTGCCGGGGCTGCGGATTTCCAGGCGGTCCTTGAACACGGCGACCTGCACAAAGTCGGGGTCGCGCCAGTCGCGGTGGCAGAAGGCGTTGACCAGTGATTCGCGGATGGCTTTGATGGCGATCTCAGGCACGTCCACACGGTACATGCCTTCCAGCCGCATGCCGATGTGGATGTTTTTCAGGGCGTATTTTTCGGCTTCTTCGATCAGCTCCAGGATGTCGCCATCAAAGTCATGCCGGTCGATGATGGTGGAGCTGGTGGTGCTGGCAAACACCGCGCAGCGCAGCTGGATGGGCTGGTGGGCAAAAAACAGCTTGGCGGCGTTGATGGGCGCGCCCTGGTGCAGCAGGTCGAGCTTTTCCAGGGCGTTGGCGGCGGTGTCTTGCGGCAGGCCGGCCCGTGTGAGAAAGCGGCTGATTTTCTCGGGCACCAGTTGCTCCAGCGTCAGCCCGCTGGGTTCGTTTTCCCAGCGCAGGGCGTCGCGGTTGCTTTGCAGGATGAGGCTTTTCAGCGCGCTGGCGCTGAGTTTTTTGTCTTCATCGGCCACGCGCATATAGGCGCGGCCATACGCGAAATAGGGCTGCTGCCAGCCTTGCGCCTGCACTTTGAGGCAGGGCTTGCCATCAACCAGCTCTTGGTGGATGACGGGGTAAATCGCCGGTTCGATATGTGCGGCAATGGCCTGGGAGAGGTCGCGCAGGGTTTTCTCATTGGCCTGCACGCCCACGGCCTGGCCGGTGGGTGCAATGCCAAACCAAAGCTCGCCTTGGCCATGTTTGTTGAGCATGGCGGTCAGGGAGATCAGGCCTTGTTTGAGCTCGGCCAGGGTTTTCTTGCATTCGCGGGTTTCGGTTTCCATGGCGGGCTTAGAGCGTGTTCAAAATCTTTTCATGGTGTCCGCAAGGCAGCAGAAAGCCGCAATCTAGGCGCGCGCCGCAGGCCATGCTGGCGGCCTGGGCAAGGCGCGCAACGACGAGTGCGGCTTTCTGCTGCCTTGCCCGCAGGGTTGCCCCGCAAAGATGGCATCTGCGGCGTTGCAAATGCTCGCCGGGCCACCAGCCCGGCTGCGCTTTGCGCCTTGCATCTGCCATTTTTGCGGGGCAACGGACACCATGAAAAGACTTTGAACACGCTCTTACAAGTCATCGGGCAGCAACACGTACACGCCCATCACGTCCACCGGCAGGCAGGGGCTGACGCTGTATTGGCCCACGTCGCGCGCGGCCTCGCGCACGCGCTGGTGGTCGGCCAGCAGGGTGTCGGCGCGTTGCTGGGCCAGGGCTTGCAATTGCGCGGGGTGCGCGGCCAGGAAGGCGATGGCCTGGCGCACTTCGCGCTGCACCGTTTCAGGAGGCAGGTTGCCGCTGGGCGTGCATTCCAGCAGGCGGGTGGCCTGGTCATTGGCCAGCCATTCGGGCTGGGTGCGCCCGCGCACGGCCAGGGCCACGGTTTCCTCGGCCATCATCTGGAAGGGTTCGCGCCGGCGCACGTAGCTGAGCTGGTGGCGCACGCGCAGCAGGTACAGCGTGGTGGCCACCTCCACGTCATTGGTCAGGGTGGCAGCGCAGCGGGCGGCCAGGGGTTGGGCGGCGCCCAGGGCGTCTTCCAGCAGGTGCTGGGCCACCAGGCCGACCAGCGGGTGGCTGCGGTGCAGCTCGGCCCCGTCGATCAGTTGCGGGGCGTCCAGCCCTTCGTCGGCCAGGCGCAGGCGCAGGGCTTCGGGCAGGTGCTGGGGCAGCAGGCGCATTTGCTGGGGGCGGCGCGTACTCTCCAGCGGCGCGCCCAGGCGCATGCAGGCGCTTTGCAGAAAGCGCTGCACGTCGGCCTGGGTGCCCAGGGCCTGCTGCTGTTTGTGCCATTCGGGCAGTACTTCATCGGGGCGGATGCGGCGCTGGGCGAACACGGTGCGGTTGGCCTTGGCTTTTTCGAGGGCGTCTTGCCATTGGGCCTGCAGGGGGGCCAGCAGGCGCTCGGGCTCGCCAAAGTCGAAGGACGCTTGCCGCATGGGGGCTTGAGCGCGGTGTTCGCGGCGCATCAGCGCGGCTTTGACCAAGGCCTGGTGGATGCGCGCGTCGTCTTCCGGCAGGGGCACCATGACGCCCAGCTCTTTCTGGATGGCCTCGCCCTTACGCAAGATGACCTTGAGCACGAAGCCGTCGATGGGGTTGTCTTGCCCATAAAGCATGGTGCAGCGCACTTCGGGCGCTTGCTGGCCGAAGCGGTCCACCCGGCCTTCGCGTTGCTCGTGGCGCGTGGGGTTCCAGGCCAGGTCGTAGTGGACGACGGCGGTGAACAGGTGCTGGAGGTTGATGCCTTCGGACAGGCAGTCGGTGGCCACCAGGATGCGGCTGTCGGTCTCAGCCATGTCTTCGACGCGCTCGCGGCGCTCTTCAGGCGTGAGCTCGCCGGTGATGGCTTCGATGGTGGCTTGGGGGAAGGCGGCCTTGAAGTGTTCGGCCACGTAGTGCGCTGTGGCGATGTAGCGGCAGAACACGACGGGATGGTAGCCGTCACGTAGCAGTTGGCCGACATGCTGGATCAGCGCGGCGAGTTTGGGGTCGCCTTGTTGGCCCGAGAGGCGTTGGGCGGTGGCAATCAGCGCCTGCAGGCGCGATGCGTCTTGCACCTGCGCGGGGGGCTCCAGGTCGCTGGTGGAGAGGTCGTCGGCCTCGCCGTCGTGCAGGCGCTCGTCGGTGAGCAGGTCTTCGGCGGTTTCGCTGCCTTCCAGGCGGGTGGTGAGTGCCTTGACGGCTGCTGCCGGGGACGAGGCCACGCAGCGCAGCAGGGCCAGGGTGGCGTACCACATCAGGCCGGTGCCGCTGCCCTGGCGCTCGGCGGTTTCTGCCAGTTCGCGACAGTAGTCCTGCACGGCGTCGAAGAAGTTGCCCCAGTCGCCGCTGAGCTGGTAGGTGAGTTCGGTTTTCATGCGCCGGGCAAAGCTGCGGCCATCTTCTGTTTCGGCCTGCCATTCGGCAATGTCTTTGCGGCGGCGCTGCACGAAGTGGCGGGCGAGTTCCTGGCGCAGCGGGTCGCTGGCGGATATACGGCCTTGCAGGGCGGCAAAGCGCGGGTCCAGCAGGGACAGCAGGTTGTAGAACGCGGCCTCATCGCCCGAGTGGGGTGTGGCGGTGAGCAGGATGAGGTGGCGGTTTGCGTGGCCGGCCAGGCGCTGCAGCAGCTCAAAGCGCAGCTGCTTGCCTGCGCCGCTGCTGGCGCAGGTGTGGGCCTCGTCCACGATGATGCATTCGGGCGCGGTGGCGATGAATTGCTCGCGGTGGCGTTCGCTTTTGATGTAGTCCAGGCTGACCACCACGACGGGGTGGTGGTCGAACAGGGGCACGCCGTGCGGTAGCTCGCGCTCCACCCGTGCGGCGGAGGCGGCGGTCAGGGCCACGGCGTGCAGGTTGAAGCGCTCTTGCAGCTCGGATTGCCATTGCTCCACCAGGTGCGGCGGGCACAGCACGGCCAGGCGGGTGACTTCGCCCCGATCCATCAGCTCGCGGGCGATGAGGCCGGCTTCAATGGTTTTGCCAATGCCCACGTCGTCGGCAATCAACAGGCGCACGGTGGTCAGGCGCAGTGCCATCAGCAGGGGTACCAGCTGGTAGCCGCGTGGCTCCACGGCAATGTTGCCAAAGGAGCGGAAGGGGCCGGCACCGGCGCGCAGGCTCAGGCGCAGGGCATCGCGCAGCAGGAGGGCTGCGGCGTGGTTGCCTGCGCGTGTGGGGTCGGGCACTTCGAAAGTGGCGTGCTCAACGGGCAGCAGTTCGAGTTCCGGGATGAGGGCAATGGTCTCGTCCTCTGCCCCGCCCAGGGGGCGCAGGCGCAGCCAGTCGCGGCGGGAGTCGGTTTGCACCACCCATTCGCGGCCTCGGGCGCGAACCAGGTTGCCGGGCAGAAAATCGTGGGCCAGTGTGGTCATGGAATGCGTGGTGGAGAAGTGTCAGCGGGCCGGGCCAAACACGGCGGGGTGTTCGGCAAAACGCGCGGGCCAATGTTCGGGCTCGGAAAAGTCCAGCAGTTGCCAGCCTTTGTCTTGCAAGCTCGCCATGGTGGCGGCATCGACCGGTGTGAGGAAGACCAGGGCGCGGTCTGCCTTGTACTGGGCTGCGGCGGTGGCGGCGCCCTGGTTGACGGGGAGGTTCAGCGCATCGGGTGGGGTCAGGCCCGCCTGGTTCAGGGCGGCGAGCCAGCGTGATGCGAGCAAGTCGCCACCCGTGGCTGCCTGGGGGGCATTGGCGTCTGTTTGCCCACCCTCGTCAAGGAGGCGGGGCTTGACCTGGGCGTTGGCCAGTGCCACCAGCAAGGCGAGCACCTCGGGGTTGCGGCGGTTGATGTGCTCGTGGTCTGGCTGGTTGAAATACGACAGCAGGCACTGGTAGCAGCCCGCCTCGCAAATGTGGTTGCCGAGGGTGTCGGTCACTTCCTGGGCAGGCAGGTCTTGCAGCCGCCAGATGCCGTCCGCTGGGGCGCGGTAGTGGATGAGCTGCAAGGCATTACTGGCCACCTGTGCCAGGCTGGCGGGGTCGTTGGCCAGGCGGGTGAGCACCCCTGCGCCGCCCTCTGCGGCTTCGTAGAACAGCAGTGCGCGGCGCTCTGCCTGCTTGGGCAGGGGCTCGGCCACCAGTTCGGATTCTTCGATCTGGAAGGTCATCTCAATGCCGCGCTTGAGGGCGGCTTGCAGCGTGGCCATGGCTTCCAGCGGGAGCGCGTGGACGGGGGCCAGGATCAGCAGGTTGCGGTGGTCTTCCACGAAGGGAACGATGCGCTGGTTGGGCACCTTGTCCATGAGCGCGTCGTCGTTGCCGTTGTCGTCGCCCGCATCGGGGGCGTCCTGCTTGCTCCAGGTGCCGGTGATGGGGTTGATGTAGAAACCCAGTTGCTCCTTGTCTTTGCGGCGGCGCCAGCCCCGGTTGATGCGCCAGATGCGCGCGGCGGGGGCGTAGGTGAGTTCTGCCAGGATGTGCTCTGCCTGCAGCACGTCGGCTTTCTGCTTTTGGATCTGGCCGTCGGGGCCGGGCAGAAAGCGGTAGGTGGTTTGCAGATCAAAACCCTGGCGCTGGCGCTCTTCGTCGTTGATGGAAATGCGCTCGACCGGCACGGTTTCCACGGTTTCGATGCGGTAGAGATCGCGCACCCAGTCGGTTTCGGTCAGCAAGGCATCGCAGTTTTCGCAGCGGTTGACCAGGGGCTGGCTGCCGCCTGGCTCGCCCAGGTGGCCGTAGCCGCATTGGCTGCACACCAGGGAGGTGATGGTGGAGAGTTGGCTGTTGCCAGATATGTGGTCGGCATTGCCGACATTGAGCTTGGCGCGTACCACGCGGTACATGCGGCCCTGGTGGTAAATGAGGCTGCGCGGGCCGAATTCGGACAGCGCCAGAAAGCGCGGGCGGCTGACCATGCTGCCCTCGTCATCCTTGCCGCTGGCGGTTTGCCCGCCGCGTGCGGGAATCCAGGCCATGAGGGGCAGGCGGGGGAAGTTGTAGCCGGGCAAAAAGCCCTGGCTGGCGAGGTAGCGGTAGGTGTAGAAGTCGGTGTTCTGGCCATTGCCCGACTTGAGCAGCACGGCGTATTGGCGTGCTGCATCGCCATAGCGGCGTTGGGCGTTCTGGCGCTCGGCATGTGAGGCGGTATGGCTTTTGACAATATGGTCGGCCATGTCCATTTGCTGGCGGGTGGCATCAAACAGCACGCGCCAGCGCTCCAGGGCACCCGAGAACTGTTGGGGCGCGCGGGCGATGACCTGTTGCACGTACCCGGGCGTAAACCAGTGGCTGTCGTTGAGCTCGGCCTGCAGTTGGGCAATCACGCCGTGGGCGCTGGTCAGCGCGCGGGCGCGTACATCGGGTGCCTGGAAGGCATCCAGGTACGCAGGTTTGAGGGGCTTGCCTTCCTGGTCGAGGTCGAGCATGGGGGCAATGCTGGGATCCAGCTTCATCTGGGTGCTGGCCAGCCAGACGGCCTGCAGGTGGCTTTCCACCAGGTCGCGGTTGGCCAGGTCCAGCGTCGGTGCGCGCACCACGCCATGCACCATGTCGTTGGCATGGTGGAAGAACCATTGGTCGTGCGGGCTGAGTGCGGCGCAGTACGTCACCACCAGAGCCTGTTGGCCCGAGCGCCCGGCACGCCCGCTGCGCTGCGCGTAGTTGGCGGGGGTGGGCGGCATGTTGCGCAGGTACACGGTGTTGAGCGCGGAAATGTCCACGCCCAGCTCCATGGTGGGCGAGCAGAACATGACGGGCAGGCGCTCCAGCGGGGCTTCATGTGCGGGGTTTTGCGCCCAGTCGTTGCGGTCTTTGTCGGTGTAGCGAAAGCGCTGTTCCAGCAACTGCCTGCGCGGTGCATCGACTTGCGCGGTGTGTTCTTGGGCCTCGAACTCGAACAGGGGGTGCGATGGCAGGCGCAGCAGGTCGGCAATGCTGAGGTAGAGCTCACGAAAGAAGGTATTGGTTCGATTCTTCTCGCTCAGGGGTTGCTCTGTGGTGAGGCACCAGTCCAGGGCAGCGGCGTTGAGGCGCCAGCCCGCAAGGTTGGCGTCGATGGCGTGTTTTTGCACGTAGCCATAGTTGCCCGCTGCGCGCAGCAGGTCTTCCAGCAGTTCGATCCAGTCCGCATCTTTCCAGTGTTTGGCCTCAGTGGCGAAGGTCGAGTCTTGCCAAAGGCTGGCTGTTTTGACGAGGCGCAGCAGCCGCGAGCGAGTGCCGCCGGTGACCAGATCGGTGCGCGGCTTGCCTTTGTATTCGGGGCGCTTGCCAAGGATGAGATAGCGGCCCGTTTCCAGCTTTTCGTCAGGTGCAAAAGCCCAGCGTTCGGTGAGATAGGTGTGGCCACTGGTGCGGGCTTTGTCGTGTTCAACAGGGTCGAGATAACGGGTTTCTAGGCACAGGTGGCTGCGTAGGTGATTGAAGAGCAGCTTGCACAGGTGGGCGCGGCCTGCCGGGTTGAGCCGGGGCAACACCTTGCCGTCTGCAAATGCGCTGGTGTCTGTGCAGAATTCGTCCAGGCCGCGATAGCGGATGGTCAGCAGCTCTAATTGATCGAGATTGGGGTTGTTGAAGCGCCAGCCCCGACGCAGGTCGCGCAGCAGACGGTAGGCGATGATGAAACGCAGCGTGCGCTGTGCTTCCTGCCGCGCCAGGCCCATGAGTTTGGGGGAGCGCAGGTATTCGACCAGAGTGCCCTGATCGACCTGCCCAAAGCCCAGTGCCTTGAACACAGCTTCAGCCAATTGTTCTTCATTTAGCACACCGGCGTTGTCCTGCAACGCGCCGATGAGGCCCGCGCGCAGGGTGAGCAGAAAAATGAAGTCGTTGAAGTGGCCGGCTTGCAGGGCGGCATCCTGGCGGTTGTCGGTAAAGCCCAGCAATTTGCGCGGGTCGGGCTGGCCTGGGGCGGGGTTGGGGAGTGCAAAAAGCTGCTGCAGGGCGCTGAGCGCGATCATCGTGGTGGCCGACGAGCGCCCCTCACCCGAGAGGCTGGACAGGCGGTTGGCATCCTTGCCATGTGCTTCATGCACCGCGGCGCAATGCAAGCAGAAGCGGAACTTGCCGGGGATGAACCAGAAGGCTTCTCCGGCACCTTCGTGCCCCTGGGGATCGACGGTTACGTGGTAGGGAATCGCCTTTTTGTAGGCGGGTTTGATCTTGGGCTCGTTGCGGCTCAAATCCAGCCAGGTTTCGGGCAGGTCTTCGGGCTGGCCGGCGTACTGCTGCCTGGGGTTGACGGGGCACAGAAAGCCGTAGCCTGCATCCTCTCCGTCGTCCGCGTTGATGTCGTCGATTTCTCGTGGCAAGTAAGTTGTGGGGCGCTGCGCCGACTGCCAGACAGGCAGGTACTCCTGGCCGCAGTCGCGGCAGAAGTGCGCGGGGTAGAGGTGTACGCCCTCTGCCTGGCGCCCTGGGGCAAAGCGCTGGGCATCCAGGGTGATGTGGCGCTGGCCCGTGGGCTCTAGCGTGGTGAGCACCTTGCCCGGACCGCTGATGAACTGGTGCAGCTTGAAGGCGAAAGGTGGTCGCCCCTGGGGCGTGCGCACGTCATGTGCGGCCACCAGAAAACGCTGCAGGGCCATGCGGGCCTGAGCGGCGGTGCATTGGGCATCCCGTGCCAACTCTTCGCTGGCGGTCTGGATGGTCTTGGGTTTGGCGCGGCGCGGCGCTTCGTTGTCGGGCAACTCGATGCCCAGGTTGAGTTCTACCCAGATGGCCAGGGGATCGCGCTGAAAGGCCTGGAAATCAGGCCATTGGTGGGTTGCGCGTGCGATGGCGGCTGGCAGTTCGGCTGCGATGGCGGAAACGTCCTTGAGTGGGTCGGTGACGCGCTCAAGGGTCTCTCCAATCACGTCATGCTCGCTGATGGGCGTGCCAAAGAGCTTGGAGGCCACTTCTGCCACGGTACGATTGCGATCGGCCTGGGTGCCAGTGCTGGACATGGTGGCCGAGGTGCCGATGCACACCAGCTTGTCGGCCTGGAGGCGCTCGCGCAGGCGGCGTACCAGCAAGGCCACGTCTGCCCCCTGGCGACCGCGGTAGGTATGGAGCTCGTCGAGCACCAGAAACTCCAGCCCTTCGCAATGGTCCACCACCTTGCGATCCACATCGTCAAAGCGGGTGAGGATGTACTCCAGCATCATGAAGTTGGTAAGCAGAATGTCTGGCGGGTTGTCGGCGATGGCGTCGCGCTCAGGGTTGCTTTCCTGCCCGGTGTACCGGGCGACGGTAAAGGGCCGCTGATCGGGGGTATAGCCATGCAGGAATTTGTCCAGCTCTTCCAGCTGGCTGTTGGCCAGGGCGTTCATCGGGTAGATGACGATGGCCCGGGTGCGCTGTTTGCCGCCCTCTGTCCTGGCCTTGATGATGCGGTCGATGATGGGGATGAAGAATGACAGCGATTTGCCGGAACCCGTCCCGGTGGTCACGACATAGCTTTGCCCTGACTGGCCTTTGGCCAGTGCCTGCAGCTGGTGGGCATAGAGGTGCAGGGGTTGTGGGTTCCCCTCCGGCTTGCCTGCCTGGAATACGTCGGCGCAAACGGGATGCAGCACGCCCTCAGCGGCCAGCGTTTGCACCGTGCCTTTGCGCTGGTAGTTGGGGTTGATCTGTACCAGAGGCTCTGGCCAGTAGCGGCCATCCTGGTACTGGCGCTCGACTTCTTGTTGGATGTCGGGAGCGGCAATGCGAACGAAGCTGCGCGAGAAATTGCTGTAGCGCTCGACGAGCTGGTTACGGAATTGAAAAACGTCATCCACGTAAACGCACTCCCATTCGTTTATTTTGCAGAGATTGACCTGCCCCCTGTAGACGTACCAATCAAAAGTGGAAGTCCGGGTTCAAGGTTACTCGATGGATTTTGGGGTCGATGCGGCTCGGCGAAGCGAGCTGGTGGCAAGCGTCCCAGGCTGCCGTGCGGCCTGACCTCGTTGTAGTCCGTTCGCCAGACCGCCACGGCCATCCTGGCCTGATGCAGAGTCTCGAACCCGATGATCTGCTCCTCGGTGAGTCCGCTCTTCCTCATGTCCGTCATTCTCCTGGTGGGTGACGGACTGCACTAACTTCAGATGGGTACGGCTGGTGGGGGCAGATCACAGCCTTCGAAGCCGGTCGTGGGTTCGATCCCCGCCAGCCGCGCCAGATCATCAAAAAAGCCTTGGCCAGCGCCAAGGCTTTTTTGTTGTTTGCTATATGATCAATAGCTGCTTGCACCCGCTGGGCGGGCGTTGGTGCCTATTTTTCCAGTAAGGAACGCAGCATCCAGGCGGCCTGCTCGTGCACCGTCATGCGCTGGGTCAGCAGATCGGCCGTGGGCTCGTCGCCGGCGGCGTCGGCCTGCGGGAACAAGGCGCGTGCGGTGCGTGCCACGGCTTCATGGCCCTGCATCAGGATGCGCACCATCTCCAGCGCGCGTGGCGGTTGCTCGGGGGCGTCGGGCAGCGAGCTCAGCTGGCCGAAGGCGCCGTACGAGCCGGGTGCCACATGGCCGAGCGAGCGGATGCGCTCGGCGATCGGGTCGACCGCGTTCCACAGTTCGGTGTACTGCGCCATGAACATCGCGTGCAGCGTGTTGAACATGGGGCCGGTGACGTTCCAGTGGAAGTTGTGCGTGGTCAGGTACAGCGTGTAGGTGTCGGCCAGCAGGCGCGACAGGCCCTGGGCGATGGCGGCGCGGTCCTGCTCGCCGATACCGATGTTGATGCGGGGGGCGTTCATGGTGGTTCTCCTGTGGGTGATGGTGCAAGCGCGCGCGGGGCGCGGCGCGTGGGCAGGGGCCGGCACTTGCGCGCCGGGCCCCCGGCGGCCTGGTCAGGCCGGCAACGCCACCAGCGGGTGGCCGGCCATCGGGTCGTCCTTCTTGGACGCCAGCGCCTGCGCCAGGTTCAATCCCAGCGCCTGGGCCACGCCCGCGGCGTAGGCCGGGTCGGCGGCGTGGCAGTTGCGGATGTGGCGATGCTTGACGAACTCGGGCGCGTCGCCCATGGCGCGGGCGGTGTTGCCAAACAGTGCCTGCTTCTGCGCATCGCTCATCAACTGGAACAACTTGCGCGGCTGCTCGAAGTAGTTGGCGTCGTCCTCGTGGAAACTCCAATGCTTGGCGTCGCCGTTGATCTTCAAAGGCGGCTCGGCAAACCCGGGCTGTGCCTGCCACTGGCCGAAGCTGTTGGGCTCGTAGTGCGGCAGGCCGCCGTAGTTGGCATCGACGCGGCCCATGCCGTCCCGGTGGTTGCTGTGCACCGGGCAGCGGGCGCGGTTCACCGGGATCTGCTGGTGGTTGGTGCCCAGGCGGTAGCGCTGTGCGTCGGCGTAGTTGATCAGGCGCGCCTGCAGCATCTTGTCGGGGCTCACGCCGATGCCGGGCACCAGGTTGCTCGGGGCGAAGGCGGATTGCTCGACGTCGAGGAAGAAGTTCTCGGGGTTTTGGTTCAGCTCGAACTCGCCCACCTCGATGAGCGGGTAGTCGGCATGCGGCCAGACCTTGGTCAGGTCGAAGGGGTGGTAGGGCACCTTCTCGGCATCCGCCTCGGGCATGACCTGCACGTACATCGTCCACTTCGGGAAGTCGCCGCGTTCGATGGCCTCGTACAGGTCGCGCTGGTGGCTTTCGCGGTCTTTACCGACGAGGGCCTCGGCCTCGGCGTCCGTCAGGTTCTTGATGCCCTGCTGGGTTTTGAAATGGAACTTGACCCAGAAGCGCTCGCCCGCCGCGTTCCAGAAGCTGTAGCTGTGCGAGCCAAAGCCGTGCATGTGGCGGTAGCTGGCGGGGATGCCGCGGTCGCTCATGACGATGGTGATCTGGTGCAGGGCTTCGGGCAGCAGCGTCCAGTAGTCCCAGTTGTGGGTGGCCGAGCGCATGTTGGTGCGCGGGTCGCGCTTGACGGCCTTGTTCAGGTCGGGGAACTGGCGCGGGTCGCGGATGAAGAACACCGGCGTGTTGTTGCCCACCATGTCCCAGTTGCCCTCCTCGGTATAGAACTTGAGGGCAAAGCCGCGGATGTCGCGCTCGGCATCGGCCGCGCCACGCTCGCCGGCCACGGTGGTGAAGCGGGCGAACATTTCGGTCTGCTTGCCGACCTGGCTGAAGATCGCCGCGCGGGTGTATTGGGTGATGTCTTTCGTCACCGTGAAGGTGCCGAAGGCGCCCGAGCCCTTGGCGTGCATGCGCCGCTCAGGGATGACCTCGCGCACGAAGTTGGCCAGCTTTTCATTGAGCCAGACGTCCTGCGCCAACAGTGGGCCGCGCGCTCCGGCGGTCAGGCTGTCGCGGTTGCTGGGCACGGGGGCGCCGAAGTCGGTGGTGAGATGGGTGACGGGGCACTTCATCTTGTCGTTGCTCATGGGGTACTCCTTCGGTCGGGGTTGAAAAAGGCAAGGCCAGATCGCAAGGCAATCATAGAAACAACAAATTAAAAAAGACAATCAATTGTCTTTATCAACTCGTTAGCCGCAGTCAACCCGACGCGTCCATCAAAACTGCGCAGGCCCTTGGCGTGCCGTGGCGCTCACCCTCGCCTGGGGCGCGTCGATCACGCGGCACTGGCGGCCGCGTTCTGCGGTTGCTTGCAGATGGAATCAGGGGGCGCCGGCGGGCGCCGGGGTGGGCACCACGTCCTGCACCCGGCGCGGTGTGCCCACTGGGGCGCTGGCCTGACCGCGCTGTAGCGCGGCGATGTCGGCCTCGCTGGGGTAGACACCGGCCAGCCAATAGTCCATCACCCGGCGCACCAGCGGCGCCGCGTGGGCGGCGCCGAAGCCGGCGTTCTCGACGATGGCGGCCACGGCGATGCGCGGCTGGTCGGCCGGCGCAAAGGCGATGTACAGCGAGTGGTCGCGCTGGTGCTCGGCCAGCTTGGCGGCGTTGTAGCGGCTTTTCTGGCCGATGGTGACGGCCTGCGCGGTGCCGGTTTTGCCGCCCGACAGGTAGGGCGCGCCGACGAACACCCCGCGCGAGGTGCCTTCCTGCGTCACGCCGACCATGGCACGCTTGACCAGCGCCACATGTTCGGGCCTGTAGCCCAGGTTCTGCCCGGGCGACTGCGGCAGCTCGTGCAGTTGCAGGCTCAGCGCGTCCTGCCGCGCCTTGACCAGGTGCGGCACGTGGCGCACCCCGCCGGCGGCCAGCGTGGCGGTGGCGCTGGCCAGCTGCAGCATGGTGAAGTTGTTGTAGCCCTGGCCGATGCCCAGCGAGATGGTTTCGCCGGCATACCACTTCTGCTGTTCGGGGCGCTTGTAGGTGGCGCGCTTCCAGTCGGTGGAGGGCAGCACGCCGCGCGTCTCGCCAGGGATGTCCAGGCCGGTGATCTGACCGAAGCCCAGCGGCTGCATGAAGTCGTGGATGGCGTTGACGCCCATGTCGTTGGCCAGCTGGTAGTAATACACGTTGCTGGACTTGACGATGCTGCGATGCAGATCCACCGGCCCCAGCGCGTGGCCGGAGCGGAAGGTGTGGCCGCCGAAGGTCCAGGAGCCGCCATCCATGGTGACGCTGCCGGCCGTGCGCTTGCCGGTTTCCAGCGCCGCCAGGCCCATGAAGGGCTTGTAGGTGGAGCCCGGCGGATAGGTGCCGCGCAGCGCGCGGTTGAGCAGCGGCTTGTCGATGGAGTTGTTGAGTTCGTCCCAGCTCTCGTGGTCGATGCCTTCGACGAACAGGTTGGGGTCGAACGTGGGTTTGCTCACGAACGCCAGCACTTCGCCGTTGCTCGGATCGATCGCCACCAGCGCGCCGCGGCGCTCGCCGTACATGTCCTCGATCAGCTTCTGCAGGCGGATGTCGATCGACAGCCGCACGGCATCGCCCGGCGTCGCCGGGTGGCTGCCCAGGCGGCGCACGGCGCGGCCGCCGGCCGAGGTTTCCATCTGCTCCCAGCCGGTGCCGCCGTGCAGGGTCTTTTCGTAGCTGGCCTCGACGCCGAGCTTGCCGATGTAGTCGGTGCCGCGGTAGTTGGCGGCGTCGTCCGAGTCCTCGATGCGCTCTTTTTCCTTCGGGTTGATGCGGCCGATGTAGCCCACCACGTGCGCGCCGGTCTCGCCCAGCGGGTAGTTGCGAAACAACCGCGCCTTGATCTCCACCCCCGGGAAGCGGTAGCGCTGGGCGGCAAAGCGCGCCACTTCCTCGTCGCTCAGGCGGGTGCGGATGGGCAGCGACTCGAAGCTGCGCGAGTCCTCGCGCATGCGCTTGAAACGGCGCCGGTCGCGCGGCGTGACCTCGATCACCTGGCCGATGGCGTCGATGGTGTCGTCGATGGCGCGGCCGGTGCGCGAGGGCGTGATTTCCAGCGTGTAGGCCTTGTAGTTGGTGGCCAGCACCACGCCGTTGCGGTCGGTGATCTCGCCGCGGTGCGGCACCACCGGCATCACGGCCGTGCGGTTGGACTCGGCCTGGCGCGCCAGCTCGTCGTGGCGCAGCACCTGCAGGTGGTACAGCCGCCAGCCCAGCAGCCCGAAGGCCAGCAGCACCGCCAGGCCGACCACCGCCAGCCGGATGCGAAAACGCATCAGCTCGGCTTCGACGTTGCGGATCTCGGTCATGGCCTGGCGCGGGCGGCGTGGCGGCGGCGCGGGCCGGGACGCGGCGCGCACCGGGCCGTCGATACGGTGAACGCCATCACGCCGCGGGTACTTTCAAAATGATAGCTATTTGCGCTTGTCTGTGGGGCGCTGGTGGGTGATTTGACCATGATTTGGCCTACAGCGGGCGGTTGGCGTCGGGGTTGGGCGCGCTGCGCTGCGGCGCCAGCAGCAGCCAGCCGACGACGGGCCACATCAGCGCCTCCAGCACCGGCGCCAGCACCACCGGCCAGCCCGGGAACACGGCGCCGCCGATCAGCCGCAGCACGACGGTGATGGCGTGCGCGGCCGCGAACAGCGGCATCAGCTGCAGCGCCTGGCCCGGCACCGAGAACCACAGGATGCGCCGGTGCACCATGATGGCGAAGTAGATCAGCACCGCGTAGGCCAGCGCGTGCTGGCCCAGCAGCGAGGCCTGGTGCACGTCCAGCACCAGACCGAACACGAAGGCCACCGCCAGCCCGACGCGGCGCGGCTGGTGGATGCTCCAGAACACCAGCACCACGGCCAGGAAGTCGGGCATCCACGGCACCCGGCCCAGCGGCAGCAGGTCCAGCATCAGCGCCACCAGCAGGCTGCCCCAGATGAAGCCGGGGCGCGCCGGCAGCAGCAACTGCTCTCCACGCGGCATGATCATGGCCGGCCCCCTGGGGCGGCGCGCCGGCGCGGCGCGGCCGGTGGCGGCGCCGACGCGGCGGGCGCGGAGGCCGGCGCCGCCGCCGGCGCGCGCCCGGTCGCCGCTGGCGGCGGCGCGTCGGTGACCTGCGGTGTCGGCGGCGCCAGCACCATCACGTGCGTCACGCCCTGCAGCCGCGCCAGCGGCGTGCAGCGGATGCGGGCAAACGAGGTGTCGCTGCGCCGGTCCACCGTGGCCACCCGCGCCACCGGCAGGCCCGGGGCATAGACGCCATCAACGCCGCTGGTGACCAGCAGATCGCCTTCTTTCACGTCCTCGTTCACCGACATGTAGCGCAGCTCCATCGTGCCACCGCGGGGCGCCGGATCGCCGTAGGCGACGCTGCGCGTGCCGGTGCGGGCGTTCATCACCGGGATCACCTGGTCGCGGTCGATCAGCAGGGTGATTTCGCTCACGAAGGGGTAGACGCGCGTGACCTGGCCCAGCACGCCCGACTCGTCCATCACCGGCGAGCCCGGCTGGATGCCCTGCAGCTGGCCCTTGTCGATCACCACGCGCCGGCTGTACGGGTCGGTGGCGTCGTACAGCACCTGCGCCGCCACGCTGGCCACCTGCACGCGCGGGCGCAGCTCCAGCAGCTCGCGCAGACGGGCGTTTTCCAGCAACAGCTGCTCCACCTGACCGGCGCGCTGGGACTGCTCGGCCAGCTTCAGCCGTGCCGCTTCCTCGGTGGCGTGCGCGGTCTTGAGTTCGGTCAGGTAGCCCCCCAGGGTCTGTGCCATCTGCACTGGTTGCAGCGCCAGCCACTGGGCCGGGTACAGCACGGTGGCGATGGCCGCGCGCAGCGGCTGCACGATGCGAAAGCGCGCGTCGGCCACCATCAGGAACAGTGCCAGCGCGCTGAAGAACACCAGCCGCGACAGCGCCGACGGCCCCTGCTTGAAGAAGGGGGGCGGCGTGCGATCGAGCGTGTCCAGCGGCATGGCGCGTCAGGCCGGGATCCCCTGGGATGAGCGGAGTGCTATTAATGTAATAGCTTTTCGCACTCGTCTGTAAAGGACTGAAGCCGATTTTGATGCGGTGTGTACGGGCTGAATCGCGGGCCCGTGGAGAGTCGGCGGGAATCGGGTTGCGAGTTTCAGTGGCCGCGG
>Ga0208938_1000444_pt1 | contig 32148 bp, 23 predicted proteins | sample AD_UKC125_MetaG_FD_184434 | JGI IMG/M metagenome (GOLD analysis project Ga0208938, IMG submission 184434) | Active sludge microbial communities of municipal wastewater-treating anaerobic digesters from USA - AD_UKC125_MetaG (SPAdes) (version 2) | ecosystem: Engineered > Bioreactor > Anaerobic >...
CCCGAGCGTCGCCACCTGGTGGCAGCACCGCGGATCGCGTTCCTCATCGCCCACCGCGGCAGCGGCGACGTCTTCCCGGAGCACAGCCTGCCGGCATACGAGCGCGCCCTGGCCTGGGGAGCACCCGCCATCGAGGTGTCTGTCGTGCGCACCTCCGACGGCGTGCTGTTCTGCCAGCACGACCTCGATTTCAAGCGCACGACGACGATCCAGGGGTTGGCGTCGCAGGCGACCTGGGCCTCACTGGACGGTGTCCGGATCGAGATCCCCCGGCTAGGCCCGCGCTGGCTGGGCGACGGACGCCCGGGGTTGGCGCGGCTCGACACCGTCCTCACTCGGCTGGGACACAAGACCGTCGTGGTCCTGGAGGCCAAGGACCCGGAAGCCTTCGAGCCGATGCTGGCCCTCGTCGCCGAGCTCGGGGTGCAGTCCTCGGTCGTGTGCAAGCTGCACCAGTCCAGCCGCCGGATCCCGCGCGCCCGAGCTACGGGCCTCCCGATCTTCTGCTACTTCGGCGCGCCCGATGAGGTCACCGCCAATCGGTTGGCCGAGATCGGCGCACCCTCAACCGCGAGCAGGACCTGCTCGTCATCCCGACCGGCGACGGGGAGAATCCGTTGCCCGACCCACTGGTCGCAGCGGCGGTCGGCACCGGCATACCGGTGTGCGTCTTTCCCGTGCACCGTCGCAGCGAGGTCGACTACTTCGCGGTGCGGGGCGTACAGGGCTTCGTCACGTCGAGCTATGGCTATGTCGCCGGCGCGGTCGCGCCGGTGACCGCCACCGCGTGGGAGCAGGGGGCCATCGCACCCGGAGAGATGACGCTGCGGCCCGAGCTGGCCGAGTTCGGGCTGCAGTGGCCCGAATCGGGCGTGGTGCAACTGGCGGCCCAGGGCCGGATGGCCTTCCTCACCCTCGGGCAGCTCGCTCCTCTCGCGCGCCCCACGGCATACCGGCTCGAGGTGCAGGTGCGGGTGGATCGCGCGCGGGCGGACGGCGGGCCGGTCGAGGTGGCTTTCGGGCACCCGGACGACCGCTACTACGAGTCCGGGCAGGGCCGGCTCGACGGCTACCACGCACTGCTGGGCATGGACGGCTCGTTGCAGCTCGGGCGCCACCAGGCCGGCAACCGCGCCGGTATGCCGTTGGCCCCCGCCGTGCCCGGACCGGCCCTCACGGTCGGCACCTGGGTGCCACTGCGGCTGGACGTGACACCCGACACGATGACCTGGAGCCGGGTGGACACCGGCGCCGCGATCACCGGTCGCGACGCCACCCTGCGGGGGTCCTACCTACACGTCGGCCGGGCCTCGACCACCGGTCAGATCTCACTGCGCGGGCTGCGGATCAGCTGACGTCGTCAGTGCACTGGGCCGACCTTGGCAGTGCCGGCCGGCACGCCGAGCAGGGTCGCGACGGCGTCGGACAGCGGCACCCCGATGGTCATCGCCGCCGCCTGGCGCAGCTCCTCGTCGACTGAGGTGCCGGCCGCGACCAGGGCATTGCGCCAGGTCTTGCCCTTGGCCGTGTTGAAGGCCTCGCCTGTGTCGTACTTCTCGACGGTGACGTTGTCGGTGCCACCCCAGCCGATGAAGGTGGCGTCGGTGGTCAACGACTTCTTCACCCCGACATTGCCGTTGAGGGTGATGTTCATGGCGTCGGCATCGATGCGCGTGGCCTTGTCCAGGACGTAGAACTGGAAGTAGGACGGCGCGCTGTCCTTGCCCATGACGTTGTTGATGACGACGATGTTGCGCAGCAGCCACGGGTTGGTGGGGTCGGGCACGGGCTGCCGGACATCACGCCCCACCGAGTAGGTCGCCTGCCGACGCTCGTCCTGGGACAGGTAGATGTCCGCGTGAGTGGTGTCGTAGGCGAGGTTGTTGGCGACAGTGAAGTCACCGCTGTCGAACAGGTAGATACCCATCATCCCGCCGGAGACCCGGTTGTCGGCGATGACGCCCTTGGCACTGATCTCCACCTGGATAGCCGCGCGGCCACTGTTGGTGACCGTGTTGCTCAGGATGTTGATGCCATAGCAGGACTCGTCCAGCCAGATGCCCTTGGCCATGTTGGAGTTGGCCACGACATTGCCCTGGATAGTGATGAAGCGGCTGGAGGTGTACTTGATGCCACCCGCCTCGGGCAGGTTGTTGAAGTTCTCGTAGTTGTTGTTGCTCGCCACCGAGTTGGTGATCGCCGAGTTGTCGGCGTAATGGCCCATGTAGGCGACCATGCCGGCCCGGTTGATCGTCACCCGGTTGACCTTGACGTTGCCCGAGATCGACAGCCCGATGGTCGCGGCGTCGTCGATCCGGACGTTCTCGATCGAGCTGTTGTCCTTGGCGATCCGGATGAGGCCGTTGGCCATGATCGGGTTGGCGTAGCGCCGGAACCCGATGCCCCGGATCGTCACCCCGGCTACCTGGGTCTCGATCGCCTGCTCGAGGTCGGCTGCACGGATCTCCTTGCCGGTCGGGTCGTCTCCGAGGATGAGCCGCTTGGTGGTGTAGTCGACGGCGAAGGTGCCGGCGACGACCGCGCTCGGAGCGACCTGCTTGAGCTGGCTGCCATTGACATAAGCCTGATCTGGCCAGGCCGCCAGCGGATAGCCCGCCTGCAGGTAGCGGGTGTCGTTCTCCCAGGTGTGGTAGCCGAGAGTGTGGTCGTGGACGACCGTCCAGGGTGCCACCCACGTCGTCCCGCTCTTGGTGAAGCCGGTCACCGGCACCGTCCCGTCGAACCACACCACCTCGCCTGGGTAGCTCTGCAGGGTGACGGCCTTCGTGATGACGAGTTCCTCGTGGTAATAGCCGGCGCGGACGACGACAGTGCCACCCGAGGGCACCGCGTCGATCGCCGCGCTGACACTCGCCTTGGGGCTGGCCGTCGTGCCCGGGTTGGCGTTGTTGCCCCCCGGGGCGACGAAGACGGCTCCGGCCGGGATCGGGTATGCCGTGCTGCCGAGAGCCGCTGCGCCCGCGGTGGTCGTCGGGGCCGGGACGGTCGGGGTGACCGTTGCGGTGGTCGTGGCTGTTGTCGTGGTCGTCTTCGGTGCCGTGGTCGTCGGCTTGGGCGCGGTTGTGGCCGACGTCGTCGCGGCGGTCGTCGTGGTGGTCGGCGGGGGCGGAGGTGTCACGTCGCGCGCTTCGAGATCATCCAGCCGCACCGGCGTGGTCACCGTCGCGCTCAGCCCGTATGCCGCCAGGCCCACCGCACCCGCGGCCGTCACTCGGGACGTGGAGGAGTCGGTGAGGTCGGCCTGGAAGGCCGACGGAGTGGCCCCCACGGCATACACCCGCGCTCGGATGCGCACCGGATCGGTGCCGGTCACGACCACTTGGGTGACCAGCTTGGCGTTGGTGGCCACCAGTCCGGTGACCGTCGCTTCGCCGAGGGTGGTGTCGCCTCCGGCGGCCAGCCGCTGCGTCCGGATGGTCACGACCCCGTCGTCGCGCATGCGGAACCAGGCGCGGTAGCCGACTCCGGTGGTCGGGTCCTTGCGCGCTTCGACGGCGGTCATGACCCGGGCACCGACCGGCACCGCGCTGAAGCCGACGGTGGCCACGACGCTGGTATCGAGCGACTTGACCGACCGCAGCTCGCCGTTGAACACAGCCGAGGGCGTGCCCGGGAAGACCGCAGCGGTGCCGTTCACCGACACCGCGTCGTTGCCCGCGGTCAGGGCGTAGGTGCCACCGGTGTCTGCGACGCCCAGCCCGGCCGCCACCGTGCGGGTGAAGGCATCGGCGGCCAACACAGTGCCGGTCGGGATGACATCCGCCGCCAGCATCGCAGCGCGGGATTCGGACACGACGATGCCACCGACGACCACCGCGAACACGCTGCCGACGGCAGCGAGGCGGTGCAGGGCACGCTTGCTGAGGGAGATTCGGCGCGCGGCCATGAACAGGTCCTTCCTCCGGGCGCGCAGCTGTGCGCAGCTGCGTGCCGTTGGATCGAGGCGCCGACCGTAGCCGCACTGCCCCAGTGTCAGGCCCGGAGTGTAACGGATTGGCAACGACGGGCAAAGGACAGGACATCATTCATCTGTCCCTCAGTCGCCGGTCTTATCCCGTTTTAATTGCTTTTGTCCTGGTGTGAATCAGCCCTATTTGTCCGCGTGAAAAGTCAATTACGCCGGTATCCGTAGGTCACCTTGCCCCGGATGCCGCGCAAGATGCCCTGACCGGTCGCGATGGTCATCATCGCGCGGGCGTGCCGGACGGTGTCGGGCCGCAGCCGCGCCCCCAGCAGGCCGAGGTTGCCGGTGACGATCCGCTTCACCCCGCGCGCGGTGAGCACCACCCGCATGGCCACCTCACGATCCTGCTCACGAGCCAGGTCCAACCTCGACCGGGTGTAGCTGTTGCTGGTGCGCACGGTGCGCTCGGTGACCCACGCCCGCGTGCACCGCGACGGCGGAATGTAGTCGAGCACCTCGGCCTCGTCGCACCACTTGAGCACCAGGCCTCGGCCCACCAACTGGTGAGTCAACCGGGTGTCGCTCCCCCCCGAGAGGCCGTACCCCGGATCGAAGCGCAGCCCATGCCGCTCCAACACGTGCAGGTCGAGCAGCAAGTTGTTCGTCGCGGCCCCCGGGATGAGGCTGCCGGAGGGCCGCGTCACCCGCTCAAAGACGCCGCTGGCGTCGATCCACGGATCGGGCGCACCCTCGAGCACGGCGATGACCGGCCCTGCCACACCCGCGCAGCCCCATTCCCGCCAGGCCCCCACCAGGGTGCTCAGCCAGCCCGGCAAGGGGACCTCGTCGTCGTCGACGAAGATCACCGCGTCCATACCGTCCGCGAGCGCCGCGTCGACAGCCGCATTGCGGGCGGCCGCGATGCCCGGGGTGGGCTCATGCACATAGGTGATGCCCGAGTCCCCGCCGGGGCGGTCGGAACTGCCGACTGCGAACGCCTCGATCGCCTCAGCAACCTGCTCGCGGGCCCCCGCCCCAGGATCGTTGTCGACGACAATGATGCTGGGCCGCGGAGACAGCTCCCCGCGCTGCTGCACCAGCACCGGCAGGATGCGGGCCAGCTCGGCCGGCCGCTTGAACGTCGCGAGGCATACGGCAACCCGAGGACCGGTCGACTCACTCATTGCTGGTGCTGGAGGCGGCCACGCCCACGCCGACCGACCGGCGCCGATCGCGCCGCGAGACCTGGAATGCCGCACCGGGATCCAGCCGACCAGTCGATCGGGTTGAGGCGACGTCCTCACCGCGCACACGCTTGCGCGCGTCGGGCCGGGGACCGCCCAGCCCGCCAGCAGCTCGCACCATGTCGGCCAGCAACACGAAGGCGCAGCCGAGCAACAGACCGAAGGCCGCGCCGATGATGGCGTAATTGCGCCGCACCGGTTGGATCGGGCCGTCGGTCACCCGCGGTCCCGACACGACCTGAAGCGCAACCTGCGACTGTGCCGGGTCACTGCCCGCCTCGAGCTCGTTGGTCAGCTTGATCATCTGAGTCGCGATCTGCGAGGCCAGGCTGAGCGCCTGGTCTTGGTTCTCGTCGAGGATGTTGGCCGTGAAGAGCACGGTGTTGGCGTCCGACTGACCCGAGATGCGCTTGGCGAGCGACGTCGGCTCGACGGTGAGCTTGGCATCCTGGACGATCATGCTGGCCAACCGGTCGGATCCGAGCAGTTGCACGTAGCTGGCCACCCGCTCCTGCGCCAACTGGGCCGACTCGAACCGAGACGCCTTGGCCGAGGTGGGATTGGAGACGAAGAAGGTCACCTGTCCCTGGTAACGGGTCGGTACGAGCGCCGAGAACCCGAGGCCTGCGACGACCCCGAGCACGAGCAGCGTGGCGATGATCTTCCAGCCCCGCAGCAGCGTGATGACCGAGGACGACTCCGCCGATGCGGGGTGTATCGAACTCATGACTGGGCGTCCTTCCGAGGCTCTGCTGTCTCAGCCGTGGCCCGGCCCAGCGCGAGATAGGTCCAACCGGCGTGGGTCCACGCCGATCCGGGCAAGGCGTTGCGCCCGTCGATGACGACCGGCCGACGGACGACCGCAGCAAGCGCAGCCGGGTCCGCGGTGCGGAACTCAGGCCATTCGGTGAGGACTGCGACGACATCGGCGTCCACACACGCGTCCCACAGATCGGCGGCAAAGTGCAGCTGCGGGGCCACCTGCTTGGCGTTGGCCATGGCCTTGGGGTCGAAGACGCGCACCTGCGCGCCACGCTCCTGCAGCGCCGTGGCGATCGACAGCGCTGGGCTGTCGCGCACGTCGTCGCTGTGCGGCTTGAAGGCCGCACCGAGGATTGCCACGCGCACTCCCGCGTGGTTGCCGCCACTGAGTTGGGCGACCAAGTCGACGACCCGGTCGCGACGGCGCTGGTTGATGCCGTCCACCTCACGCAGGAAAGCCAGCGATTGGCCCAGGCCGAGTTCCTCAGCGCGCGCCCGGAAGGCGCGGATGTCCTTGGGCAGGCACCCTCCGCCGAAGCCGACCCCGGCCCCGAGGAACTTGCGCCCGATCCGCTCGTCGTGGCCGATTGCTTCGGCCAGCTTGACAACGTCGCCACCGGCGGCCTCGCAGATCTCCGCCATGGCATTGATGAACGAGATCTTTGTCGCGAGGAACGAGTTGGCCGCGGTCTTGACCATCTCGGCCGTGACGTAGTCGGTCACCACGCGCGGGGTCCCGTCGGCCAGGCTCGCGGCATACACCCGATCCAGGAGGGCGATATCGGCCTCCTGCGTGGCGCCCTGGACCCCGTAAACGAACCGGTCAGGGTGCAGGGTGTCCTGGATCGCCACGCCCTCCCGCAGGAACTCGGGATTCCAGAGCAGGCGCACCGTCACCCCCTGCGGCGCGAGCTCGGCCATCGCCGCGTGGACAGCCGAGGCGGTGCCGATCGGCACCGTCGACTTGCCGACGACCAGCGATTCCGACCTGAGGTACGGCGCCACCGAACGAGCCGAGGCGTAGACGTAACTGGTATCTGCGGCATACCCGCCCCGCTGCTGCGGCGTCCCGACGCAGAGGAAGAACACGTCCGAGCCCGCGGTGAGCGCGTAGTCGGTCGTGAAGGTGAGCCGCCCAGTGGGTGCCACCTCGGCGAGGAGTTCCTCCAGGCCTGGCTCGAAGAACGGCGGTCGACCCGCCGCGAGCGAGGCGACCTTCCCAGCGTCCGAGTCGACCGCCACGACGTGGTGACCCTGATAGGCCATGCACGCGGCGTGGACCGCGCCGAGATAGCCGGTGCCGATCACCGCGATGCGCAGTGGCTCGCGCGGCCGTGCGTCGTCAGCCGATGCTGCGGCGTCGACAAATGTCCCCAATTGCTGATGAGTCAGCATGAATTGGCCCCCATGCCCCTGAAATGAAAAATGCCCCTCGGAGTTCCCTTGGCTCCAGCGCCGAGACTAGCAGACGACGAAGCCGACAAACTCGCCCTTATCAGAACCTGGACCGCAGCAACACCGCTCATCGCCGACCCAGCCCCCGCTTGACGAAGCCCACCAAGGCGACGTTCTCGGACCGGACCGACGGGAGAAGCAGGGTGGCGATCGCCAGCCACGCCGCAGCAGCACCCAGCCCGAGCAGAAGTTGCGCAACCGATCCCGGCACGAGTTGAGCGGCCCCGTACGCCGCGAGTCCGGCCGGCCCGCTGACCAGGACGAAGCTGCGCAGCGCCTGGGCGTAGAGCGGGGCGGGATCGAGATCTGCTGCGCTGCCCATCCGAGCCAGGGCGACCAGCCAGTACAACGCGAACGCCACACTGTGGCCGATGGCCACCCCGATCGGCCCCCACGGCAGGCCCGCCAGGAGCACGAGGATCATCACCGGCCGGGTCCACAGATAGAGCCGCAACTGGTCACCCGTCTTGCCGACGGCCAGGAAGCACCAATACGGCAACTGGGTCAGCCCGCGGAACACCCCGCCGATCGCCAGAGCCGCGAAAATCGGTGCCACCAGGGCCCATTGGGGTCCGAAGAGGATGTCCGTGATCGGCCAGGCGAGCCCGGCTGCCACCGCGAAAATCAGCCCGAGACCGTGCGTGCCGACCAGCTGTGCGCGCTGGACATATCGGGTGAAGGTCTCGTGATCCTCACGAGCGCGCGACAGCACCGGCAGGACGACTCGGGTCATCGGCGCGTTGATCTGCTCGATGGGCACCATGAGCAGTTGGTAGGCCCGGGAGTAGTTGCCCAGCGGCCCGGCGCCCCACACCGCCCCGAGAGCGACGTTGTCGATGTTGTTCGTCGCAAAGCCGATGAGCTGGGTGCCGAGCACCCCGCCGCCGTACCGGAAGAACCGCGCCATCGGGGTATGCCGGTCGGGCCGGCTGGGGATCCAGCGACACTGCAGCGCATTCATGACGAACCCGACGACGACGAAGGTGATCTGCTGCCCGACGACGGCCCAATACCCCCATCCGGTCAGCGCCATCCCGATGGCCACGGCCACCGCGCTGATCTGGGCCGTGACATCGGTGATGACCAGACTCGAGAAGCGCATCCCTCGGCTCAGGTCGGCGCGCAGTTGGGTGTTCGCCCCGGACACGATGACCAGCCCGGAGAGCACGACCGCGATCCCGACGACCCGGTCGTCGTGATAGACCCGGGCGAGCAGCGGCGCGAGCGCGACGATGAACAACGTGCACAGCGCCCCGATGCCGGTGTTGATCCACCAGAGGTTGGAGCGTTCGGCATGGCTCAACGTCTTGGCCTGGATCGCCGCTGACGACAGCCCGAAATCGCGGACGATCTCGGCGATGCCGACCACCGAGGTGACCATCGCGACGACGCCGAAGTCGTCTGGGGTGAGCAACCGTGCCAGCAGGATGACCGAGCCGAACTGCACGACGAAGCGCACCGACTGCCCCGCCAGGGTCACGGCCGTGCCGCGCAGCGCGCGCTGTCCTAACGGTGTCGCTGTGGGACCGCCGGCCGACGGGCCTGCCGCCTTGACCCGCCCGGAAAGGCGGGTCGACTCCGAGGGTCTGGCAGGTCGCCCTCCCAGGTCGCTGGGCTCTCACCCGCCCCGACGACCCTGATCGGTTGGGTGATGGTCCGCAGATCCATCGGCGGCAGGTCGAGGTCAGGCAGGTCGGGGAAGGGCTCGTATGCCGTCGGCGCGGGGGGTGCCTCGTCGAGATCCCCGTCGTCCTCGCGGCGCGACACCAGCAGCGCGGCGAGCGGAATGGCGACGACCGGCATGAGCACGGTGTTGTCGACGAAGGTGTAGGACACTTCGAACAGACAGGTGGCGAAGAGCACCGCGACGAACGCCGCGCCGAGGAAGGTCGTCCGGGTGCGCGCCGCGGCTTTCCACGCAGCCACGAGGGAGTAGACCGAGATCACCAGGACGCCGAGCAGCCCACCGGTCGTCAGCGTGTGAATGAACTGGTTGTGCCCGTGGAAGACGGTCGGGCCGAGGTTGCCGGCACTACTACCGATGGCGCCGTACCACCCCGGCCCGAGCCCGACGACCGGCTCGGCGTCGGCGAACTGCCGGCTCACCGCCCAGATGTATCCGCGGTTGGTGAACGCCTCGTATGCCGTGGTGAACAGCGGGACCGCGACGACCACCCCGGCCAGAGCAGTCAGACCCAGCCCCACGGCATACCGGCGGCGCTGAGGCGACCAGGCCATACAGACCAAGGTGACGAGCGTCCCGGCCACGATGGCCATTTCGGACGTGCGCGATGACGTCCAGACGATGGCGACGACGACGATCAGCACCCCGAGGAATCGCGCCAGCCCACGTCGGAGAAGGGTGACGAACGGCAGGCCGATCGCGAGGTACTGGCCGAGCGAGTTGGGGTGCGAGAACATGCCGGTGAGCAGGCCCCAGGGCAGATCACTCTTGGCGGTGACGATGACCTCACCACTGGGCTTGCGGAAGATGCCGGCCTCGGGGATGAGCACGCCGAACGCGATTGCCAGCGCCCCGGTCACGACGACGACCCACCCGAGAGCGACGAGGTCTCGCATTCGTGGTCGCAGCACCCAGATCGTCACGACGATCAGGGGGTAGGCGATCTTGCGGATGTCCATCCCGCCGCCGTCGGCCATGCTGCGCAACACCAGGTAGATCCAGGGCAACAGGAGCAACAGCAATGGGCCGACCGGATGGTGCGGCAGCGACCGCCACGACGAGACGATGACCAGCACGAGGGTCGCCACGAGCAGCCCGCCCATGACTGTGGCCGACAAGGCGGCGAGCGCCGTGTACGGCACCGCTTCGGTGACACTGGCCCGGCCGGTGGGACCGGTCAGCCGTTGCACGATCGGGGGCACCATCGACCAGAGCCAGACGGCGACGACGACAAGGTTGACCTGCGCTGCCCGCGTTCGATCCACTCGGCTCACCCCCTCGATGACGCCGTGAGACTGTAACCCAATGGCCATGTGCCTGCCCCTTCAGGACGCATCCGCGGTTGACGCCGCAGCTCGAATCCGCACCCAGCGCGGGTCACCACCGCGGGCGTATTCCCGGAACCGCCAGCCGAACGCGCCGGCGAGCATCCCGACCCCGCGGCAGGCGGTGCGCAGGCCGCGGGCCTGGTGTCGAGGTGACCGGCTGATGGCACCGACCAGTGCTCGGACGGCGCCACCCCCCATCCGGACGACCCCACCGACGGCGAAACGGGCCCGGGCCGCAGCGAGGCGGTGATCGGGCATGAGCTGCAGATCGATCAGGCTGGAGCTGTTGCCGTGGCTGACCGCCCGCATGAGCACCCAACGGCGCCGTAGTCGTCCTTCGGGGACGAGGTCGGTCACTGCTGCTTCGTCACACCACACGATGCGTCCCCCCGCCCGGGTGAGCGCACTCGTGAACAGTCCGTCCTCGCCACCGGTGAGCCCGAACTGCTCGTCGAATCGCAATCCGAGCCCGCGCACCACATGTAGGTCGAGCAGGAGGTTGTTCGTCGCGGCGACCTCGACGACGGAGCCGGTCGGCAGCGAACGCCGGTCGAAGAAGCGCCCGGCGAGGATCCACGGGTCCGGCGACACGGCATACTCGGGCAGCACCCGAGCCGCCACTGCGGACGCGTGGTGCTCGCGCCAGGTCTGCACCAAGCGCACCAGCCACTGCGGCGTCGGGGTCTCGTCGTCGTCGATGAAGACGAGGGCGTCGCTGGAATCGGCTTCCGAGAGAGCTCGATTGCGCGCCGCGGAGATACCCGGCGTCGGCTCGACCACCCATCTCATCGGCGTGAGATGGGTCGGGACCAGGTCGGCCAGGGCGGCAGCCCCGGTGCCCTGCGGGTCGTTGTCCACGACCAGGATGTCGATGATCGCCTCGGCCGGATCCACCTCGCGACCCGCCCGATCTAGCGCCTCGACCAGGGCCGGCAGCAGCTGCGGTCGGCGGAAGGTCAGGGCACACACGGTCACGCGCGCAGGGGACGGCACCGGAGGTGTCGCCAGGACACGCTCTGCCATCGGGGGCCTCAGACGCTCAGTGCGGGCAGCCGCAACATGCCGCAGACCTCGCACGTCGCGGGCGCGAGGAAGGTGTCGTGCTCGACGGCCTCGGGCAGCGGTGCCACCGGAGTGTGAGCCAACCCGGACAGCACCTCACGCAAGAGCGAACTCGAGGTGTGACTGGTGTACGGGAAGTATTCGACGCGCGCGCCGTGAGCGGCGAGATCCGCCTCGAGCTTGCGGCCCTTGGCCGTGTCGCGCCAGTCGTCACCCTTGAAGATGACGTCGAAGTGCAGCTCTTTCCACATGTCGTACTTGTCGGCATACCTGTCGACGACGACCTCATCGACATCCCGCAACCCCCGCAGGATCTCCAAGCGCTCCGCGAGCGCGATGATCGGCTTGCGGCCCTTGATCCCCTCGACGACCTCGTCGGTGACCGCGCCGACAATGAGCCGGTCGCAGCGTGCCCGCGATTTCACGATGATGTTGAGGTGTCCGATATGGAACATGTCGAAGACCCCGGAGACATACCCGGTAATCATGTGCTTTTCCCCTCGTTGCATCGCACCCGCCCCGGATGCGATGGTGACCGATCTGCCCTCGGCCGCACCTATTGTCCCCCATCCGGCCGAGATGTGGGGCCCCGGCGGCGCCGAGGCCCCACACTCGATCGTCAGTTGCCCGTGAGCCGGGCCGCGAACTGGCTGTACTTGACCGTCACCGGTGCATTGGTCGCCGATGCCGAGAGGTAACTCAGCAGTCCGATCGACCCCGGCACCTGGAAGGCCGCGGTGGTGTCCGTCGCGCTGGCCAGCCAGGTGGTGGGTTCGGTCGCGCCGTCCTTCCACACCTTGGCCCGCAGCGACGTCGTGCCCGATCCCCAGACCTGCACCCGCAGGTTGTAGGTGTCGCCCGGCACATAGGTGACTCCGGTGACCGCCTTGTTCATGAGGGTGGTCTCCGTGCCGGCCACGACCTTGAGCACCGACAGGGTCATCGCTCCAGTGCTGGAGACGACGATCTTGCCGCGGTAGCCGTTGGACCTGTCGCCACGCCCGATGACGGTCACTTGGGTGCCGCTGCCGCCGCCGAGCTTGTCCAGCGCGAACTTCACCGACAGATCGGCGTCGGTCGCGGTCACGCCGGCCAGGACCGCACTGGCGGTCTGGCCTGCGGTGATCTTCATCGCCCCGAGGCCCGGGGTCACCGAGAACAGCGACGAGCTCGAGGCGACCGTCCACGCGCCACCCTGGGTGGCCGTGCCCCAGCCGGTGGCCAGGGCGCGGTCGAAGACGTCCTTGGCGAACGTGCCCGTCACCCAGACCGCCGTGGTCTTGGTGGCGGTGCCGCCGCGGTTGTCCGTGACGGTGAGGGTCACCTGGTAGGTGCCCGGTGCCGCATAGGTCTTGGAGACCGTGGCTCCCGAGCCCGTGCTGCCGTCACCGAAGGCCCACGCGTAGCTGACGATGGTGCCGTCGGGGTCACTGGAGCTCGATCCGTCGTAGCCCATGACGAGTTCCCCGCCGCTGACGGTGAAGTTCGCGGTCGGCAACTGGTTGATCGACTCGACGGTCACCGCCTGGGTGGACGTCGCGGTCGCCCCGAGGTCGTCGGTCACCGCGAGAGCCACCTGGTAGGTGCCGGCTGCCGCGTAGACGTGGGTGGCGCTCACACCGGTCTCTGCCGGGGTGCCGTCACCGAAGTCCCAGCTGTAGGACACGATCGTGCCATCGGCATCGGTCGAGGTGGCCGCGTCGACGGTCAGCGACGTCTGCTGGGTGCTTGCCGTGAAGGCCGCCGTCGGGGCCTGGTTGGCTGCGACGACCTGATGAGTCGTCGTCGCGACGGCACCCAGGTCGTCGGTCACCGTGAGGGTGATGGTGTACGTCCCGTCTGCGGCATAGGTGTGCGTCGCCGTGGCCCCGGAACCTGCCGGCGTGCCGTCGCCGAAGTCCCAGCTGTAGGACGCGATGCTGCCATCGGGATCGGTGGAGGCCGCTCCGTCGACGGCGACGACCCGAGCTCCAGTCGAGGACACCGTGAAGGCCGCTGCCGGCGGCTGGTTTGCCGCACCGGCCACCTGGGTGGTGGTCGCGGTCGCCCCGAGGTCATCCGTCACGGTCAACGTCACGGTGTACTGACCTTCGGCGGCATAGGTATGCATCGCCGTCACACCCGTAGCCACCGGCGTGCCGTCGCCGAAGTCCCAGCTGTAGCTCGCGATGGTGCCATCGGCATCGGTTGAGGCCGATGCGTCGAGCTTGACCTTGCGGGCGCTGAGCTGCTGCACCGAGAACGCGGCGGTGGGAGCCTGGTTCGCGGCGACGATCGGCTGCGTTGCCGTCGCGACGGTGCCCACGTTGTCGGTCACCGTGAGCGTGACCGGGTAGGTGCCGTCCACGGCATACGTGTGGGTCGCGGTCGCCCCGGAGACGGCTGGTGTGCCGTCACCGAAGTCCCAGCTGTAGGACGCGATGGTGCCGTCCGGGTCGGTGGAGCCGGAACCGTCCGCCGTCACCGACCGCGCCCCCGTCTTGGTGAGGACGAGCGCCGCCGTCGGCGCGCCATTGGAGACCGGCACCGAGCCTGTCGCCGTGGCCGTGCCGCCGGCGTTGTCGGTCACCGTGAGCGTGACGGTGTAAGTGCCGTCCGCGGCGTAGGTGTGGGTTGCCGTCTGCCCGGTCACCGCCGCGGTGCCGTCGCCGAAGTCCCAGCTGTATGCCGTGATCGTGCCGTCGGTGTCGGTGCCCGTGCCGGTGGCCGTGACGAGGCGGCTGGCCACCGTGGTGTTCAGCGCCGCAGTGGGCAGCGTGTTGGTCACCGTGACCGGGATGGTCTTGGTGGCCGTGCCCCCGGCGTTGTCCGTCACCGTGACCGTCACCTGGTAGGTGCCGGCTGCGGCATACCGGTGGGTGGCGGGCGAACCGGTCACGCCGGTCGTGCCGTCACCGAAGTCCCACACGATGGAGGCGATGGTGCCGTCCTCGTCGGTGGACCCGTCGGCAGTCGCCGTGACGTCCAGCCCGACCGGGGTGGCAGCGGCCGCCGCCGTCGGGAGGATGTTGGGCAGCACCCCGCCGCCGGCGACGTAGTGCGCCCGGATCTCCGAAGCAGGCATCTCCCGCAGGTAGACCGCCGCCTCGTCGACGCTACCGGCGAGATATCCGCTGGACGCCCCGCTCCACGGGGCGTCGTAGCCCACCCGCCAGTAGCCGGTGTAGTTCTGCGCTCCGGTCTGCGGGAGGGCGCCCACGAGGACCCCGTCGACGTAGAGCTGCATCCCCGCCGCGCCCTGAGTGGCCACGACGTGGTGCCAGGCCCCGTTGTTGTAGGACGCGCCGGTCGTGATGCGATTCTCGACGCCGGTGTAGGTGCCGAAGACGATCTGGCCGGTGTTGGTGAGGAACAGGACCCGGTCGTTGCTCGTGCTCGTGCCGGTCGCCGAATTGCCGAAGCCCATCAGGCGCCCGCCTCGCGTGGAAGTCGACGTGAACCAGATCTCCTCGGTGTAGACCGTCGGGTTGACGAACGCGGTCTGACCGCCCAGCCAACCGGACGAGCCGTTGAGGGCCACGCCAGCACTGCCGGCAACGGCTCCGGGCTGGTTGTAGGTCACGCCACTGGTGGCGTAAGTGCCGTAATTGCCGTTGGCCGTCGTGTCGATGACCATCCGGCCGGTGGCCTCGTCGAGACGCCAATAGATCGTCGGGCTCGAGGCGGTCACGGCCTGGCCATAGGCGTACGCCGGGTCGGTCGGGTTGGGCACGGTGCGGCCGCTGGCCGTGTAGTGCGCCGCGACCTGGGCCGGGGTGAGCGCCGTCTGGTAGACCGCGACCTCGTCGATGGTGCCGTTGAGATAACGGTTACTCGGGGCGTTGGGCCAGGTGCCGATGGCGTCACCGCCGATGTGCCAATAGCCGGTCGTCTGCTCAGCGCTGATCGCGCCGTTCAGGGCACCGATTCGCCGACCGTCGACGTAGAAGGTCATGCCGGCGGTCTGGTCGACTGCGCCCACGACGTGGTGCCACTGACCGTCGTTGTAGCCGGTGCCGCTGGTGAGCGACTTGATCGCCCCGGCGTAGACGCCGAAGGTGAGCTGGCCGGATCCGTTGATGTAGATGTGCCGGTCGTAGGACGTGCTCGACGCGTTCGTGGCGTTGCCCCAGCCGACGATCTTGCCCCCGGAGGTCGAGGAGGTCTTGAACCACGCTTCGACCGAGAAGGTCGTGGGGGCGACCGTCGGCTTGCCGGTGGCGGTCACGGCATACCCCGTGGTCGTGCCGTTGAAGCCGGCCGCTGGGTCGGTCTCAGTGAGCAGCGCCCCCGCCTGGCCCTTGCTGGTGCCACTGGCGTAGGTGCCGTCCCAGTCGCCGAGGGCGTCGGCCACGGTCGTGCCGGAATCGGACATCCGCCAGTAGTGGACCGGGGAATCCGCGAGCAGCGCCGTGGCATACGGTGCGGAACCGGGGGTCAGGGTGACCTCGTTGGACGTTGTGCTCCACGTGACGTTGCCATCAGGGTCGGTGATCCTCACCGAGTAGGTGTGCGGACCTGGGGGGACATTGGTGTCCGACACCCCGAGCGTCGGAAGGGTCCAGAAGTTGGTCGCCGCGGTGAACTCGGCGACGGTGGCCCGGCTCGGGAGAGCCTGGTCGCGGATGACCTTGTAGGTCAACGTCTTGTTGTCCTGGTCCCATGCGCTCGGGAACGAGATCCGAATCAGACCCGGGATCATCGCGGACGCGATGACCGGAGGAAGGGTGCGGGCCGGGGTGGTGTCCCACTGCGGAGCGCGCTTCTTGGGCGCGACCGTCGGCATGGCGAAGCGACCCAGACCCTGCTGGGCGACGCCGTTGATCTTGGGGAACTCGCCCCCGACCACCGTGTATTGCGAGTTACCCGTGACCGACCAGGCGGCTTGGGCCTGACCGGTCACGGTGCCGGCAGTGAGGTCGGGGAACCAGTGCAACAGGCCGGCGGCCGGCAGGCCGGCGTAGTTCCAGCCGTACATGTCCGGGCCTTTGTTGACCGTCGTGGGGTAGCTCGGCACCGCGAGAGCCCGCTGCCACCGCACCCGCGGGTTGGTGTCGGGGAACTCGTTGATCATCAAACAGTTGTGGGCGTGCCCGACGAGGTAGACGACCGGGCCGATCGGCTCGACATCGTAGGTGTCGCCCTGGCAGTCGTTGAGCCATCGGATCGAGCCATCGGAGGGATCGAGCGAGAACGGCCCCTCGAAGGACGAGCCAGTGCCGTAGGCGTAGCCACTGCCGTAGATGTAGGTGCCGTCGCTCTTCAGCGAGGTGACCGCGCCGTTGGTCGCATCCTTGATGGTGTTATTCGCCAGCCAGGTGACCCGGGAGCCGCTGACCGGGTCGAAGGCGGCCATCCCGTTAGCCACGGCTCCGTTGGCGTTGGGGAACTGGCCACCGGCGACGACCTTGGAGCCGCCCGGCGTCAGCACCATCGACCACACCTCGTTGTCGGCCGTCGGAGCCCACGGCAGCAGCGCCCCGTCGGCAGCGTTGAAGGCCGCGAACCTGGTGCGGGTCGTACTACCCACCGAGGTGATGTTGCCGCCGGCATACACGGTCGTGTTCGTGGCCGCAATGGCGCGGATGCGTCCGTTGACCTGCGGGGCGAACTTGGTGACGAGATGGCCGGTCGACACGTCGATGGCCGCGATGCGCTTGATCCACTTGTTGTCGACCTGGGTGAACTCACCACCCACGTAGACCCGTGTGCCGTCCGGCGAGGCCGAGACGACCATCCCCTGAGCGTTGAACGTGTGGTCGTACTTGGCGATGCGCTCGCCCGTCGTGATGTCGTATGCGATGAAGTTGCCGACCGCGATCTCACCGGCACCGCCCACGGCGACGCCTGGCGGGCGAGCGGTGCTGAAGGCACCCGTCGCGAAGACGGTGTTGCCGACGACCACCTGACTCCAGACCACGCCGTTGACCTGCCAGGTCGGCAGGACGTCGGCAGAGACCGTTGGTGGAGTGGCTGGTGTGGTCACCTCCTGCGGTGCCGTGTCGGCCGCGGCCGATGCAGCAGGGATGACGGTCAGGCCGACAGCGACGACGGCCGTCGAGGCCGCCGCTACCACCAACCTGGTGATACGAGAAATGCCCACGTGATAACTCCCCCTACTACGCACGCGTCGCCCCCCGGCGTCGCGGCCCCTTGATGAAACTCCCTGCCGCCAGGATAGGGGCCAGGGACGGATGGTGAATACCGTTTGCAGAATTCTGAGACGGCGGGATTCCCGCTCCCCCGCTCGTTCGGTTGCGAAATATCCGATTTATGGCTTTCAGACGTGGCCGGCAAACTCCGCGATGGTGTGAACTCCGTCGAGGTCGATATACACGTGCAGATCTGACTGCTCCGCGGCCGGCACGCCGAAGACGTATTTCCCCTTGGCGTCGGCTCCCGGCGCGAGGATTCCCGACAGGTCGACGGCTCCCTCGCTCCCGAAAGCCCGCCCGATTCGACGGGGATTGCCGCTTTCCAGGCTGACCAGGCTGTGGTCCAGGTCAATTGCCGCCGTGGTGCCGTTGTGCACGACGAGGTCGACGACGACCAGAGGCGCGCCCGGGAATGAACCCGGCCCCGAGCCGGACATCGTCGCCGCGGTCGCCGAGGCGATGGTCACCGTGAGCCCATCCGGATAGCTGACCGTGCCACCGAAGGTGGCCGGCGCTGCGCTCACCAACGGCGCGCCCGTCACTGTCGGGCGCTGCGCGGGAGCGTGCGTAGCCGGGGCCAGCGGTCCGGGCGGCAAGGATGCCACGCCGCTGCTGGTCGGCGGCTGCGTGGCGACCTGGTCGCCCGCCCCGGACGACGATGAGCACGCCGACAGCGTGACCGCCAGGCTCGCGGCTGCCAACAGCGACACAAACCCTCTGGGTCGGCGCCACGAGTGGACCGCCGTCGTCACCCGCGGCTGTGCAATCCCCGCAACCTTCTCGGCAACCTTCCGCACTGCGTCCCCCGCACCGCGCCCCTCAACGATGAACATCTCGGTCATCCGACCATCCTGCCTTCCCCCGTGGCCCCCGCCACGGCGTATCCCCCGATCGGGCCGTCCGAATCGAACGGCCCGCCCCACACTGCAGCAACGATCCCCTGGTGATAGCGGGTCATCGACTGACGCTCGGTCACAACCCCCACCGCACGCATCGCATCTGCGCGCGCCCGCTCCCAATCCACCACAGTCTGGCCGATTGCCCGCGCCAGTTCGACTGCGTCCCCTGGGGGGACAATCCGAGCGCTGGCCACGCCCGCGACGGCCTCCGGAAGCCCCCCGGCCTCGGAGACCACCACCGGACGCCCCGCGAGCACCGCCTCGACCGCCGTATTGCCGAAACCCTCGGGCTCGACCGACGGCACGAGCGCGATATCGCACTCGGTGAGCGCGGGTGCCGTGTCGGCCTGATATCCGGCGAACTCCAGTGCGCCACAGGCCAGCAGGTCGGCGCCGTCAACTCGCACCTGCTCCTCGAACCACTCGTAACCGGGGAAGACCGAGCCGACCAGCCGCAAGTGGGCATCCATGCCCTGCTCCCGCAGCCGGCGGACGGCGGCCACGGCGACGTCGACCCCCTTGCGTGGTGAGAGCCGGCCGACGTAGAGCAGCCGCACCGGTGCATCGATGTGTTCGCGGGGCGGACGCGCCCCGGTCGTCGGGACGATGCCGTTGCTGACGACGACCGTGCGGCTGCGCAAGGCGGGCAGGGCCGACGCGTGGGTCGTGCGGGTGTATTCGCTGTTGGCGACCACCGTGTGAGCGGCGACCAGCGGCACGGACAACGCCCGGTGCAGCAGTCCACCGTCGGCCTCGGCCTCGTGGACATGCGCGACGACCCGCCGCCCGCTCAGCCGCCCGACGAGCAGCCAGACGGGGATCGTCACGGTGTTGACATAGACGACGTCGACGCCCTCCGCGCGCACCAGGCGGATCATGGCCGGCAGGGCCGCAAGCGCCTCGAGTGCCAACCGCACCAATCCCCTCGGCGAGAGCGCCGACTTGCGCAATACCGGTGTCGCACAATGCCGCACGTCAGCCCCGGCAGCAGTGAGCAACGGCACGAGCGGACCGTCGCCGGGCACGGCCACGATGACGCGCAGCCCGGCTTCGACCAGGCCGGTGACAGCGGCGACCAGCATCCGGTCGGAGCCGTAGACATCGGCACCCGGATGGGCGACCAGCACGGTGCGCGGAGGTACCCGCCTCCCGGAGTGTCGTTGCATGATCGTTCAGACGCGCCGCAGCGTCCGCAGGCCGGCATACCAGCGCGGCAGCCCGAGCACGAGGTAACCGATGTTGCCCAGCAACATCACGGCATACAGCACGATGAACACCTGCGGGAGACCGAAGAGCAGGAAGGTGACCGCGAGGAAGCCATAGTCGGTGGGGATGGTGAGCAACGACCGCAGCACCGAGGACGAGCTCGCGGGCTTGGCCGCGCCCGGTCCCTGGGTACGGCGCATGAGATCGGTCGCCACGAAGACGAAGAACCCCAGCGAGTCGACGATGGCGTAGGCGAGCGGCACGAGCAGCCAGGCGGTCGGCACCTCGGCCCGGAACAGCCCGATGAGCGCGCCCACGTGGACCGCCGTGCTCTTGAAGGCGTCGCACACGTGGTCGAGCCATTCGCCGGCCAGCGACCCGCCGCCGCGCAGCCGCGCGAGCTGACCGTCGGCGGAGTCCAGGGCGTAGCCGAGCACGAGGAGCAGCCCGGCCAGCAGCCCGGTGGTCACCGCGGACGGGCCCAGCGCCAGCACGCACACCCCGGCGAACGTGGTGACGGCACTCACGAGGGTCACCTGATCCGGGGTCATGCCCAGGTGGTATGCCGTCGCGGCGAACCATCGCCCCAGCGGCCGGTTGACGAACCGCGAGTATGCCGGCGCGCCGGCTGTGCTCTTCTGGTGCGCGGCCAGCCTGCGGACGGTCGCCGGGATGCTCTCGGCCGGGCGGGTCATAACGGTCATCCGGCTCGGACCGCCCGGTGGCCCACGCTCGCGAGTTCCGCCAGGTCGGCGTCGGTCAGCGCCGCTCCGGGCCGGAGGGCCGAGATGCGGCTGGCAGCCGAGGCGCCGGTCGCCATGGCCTCGTGAACTGTGCTGGCAACGGCGTGGGCGTCGACGGACAGCAGGGAGCGGACCGGTGCGGGCGTGGCCACGGTGCTCGATCGGATCGCGACCCCCCGACGCCGGCCACTGGCCCCGCTGCGGCGGCGCGTGCCGTCGGCCAGTCCGTGGCACAGGCTCTCGTAGGACTCGGCGACATCGTCCCAGTCGTAGAGATCGGCGCGAGCCTCGGACAGCACCGAGCGCCGCAGGGTGAGCTGTGCGTCGACCTCACCCGCGTCGATGAGCGCGGCAACGTCGGCGGCCGTGGTGAAGAACTGCCCGGCGCTGCCGAGCACCTCGCGGTTGAAGATCACGTCCAGGCCGTTGGTCGGGGCACCAGCGCCGAGCGCACGCAGCAACGACGGGTTGGTGCCGCCGACCGAGTGACCGTGCCAATAGGTGAAGGCTTGCGCGTAGAGCTGGTCGAGCAGGTCTTGGTCCCACACCGGGCCGAGGAAGCGCACGCGGTCGTCGGCCAGGGCCTTGACCTGGGTGGTGTAGGCGTCGGCGTAGGGCGCCCCACCCACGACGACGAGCGGCAAGGTCGAGCGGCTGCGGACATACCCCTCAACGATGAGGTGGACGTGGTTTTCCGGTTCGAAGCGGGCCACGACCAGGTGGTAACCACGCGGGGTGAGCCCGAGCTCGGCCAACTCGGAGCCGTCCCCTCGGGCGACCCGGGGGGCGCCATAGCGGATCAGCTCGGTCGGGACTCCGAACTCGTCACGGTAGTAGTCGGCGATGCCCTGGGCGTCGGCGATCAGCGCATCGGACCAGCGCACGGCGAGCGACTCGGCTGCGCGGTAGTACTTCTGACCGGTGCTGGACCACTTCGCGCGCTTCCACTCCAGGCCATCGACGTGCGTGGCCACCGGGATCCATCGGGCGCGCAGTGCCGGCAGGAACGGGGCATTGGCGGCATTGAACAACAGTGCCGCGTCCGGGCGGCGCCGCGTGATGACGTGGCCGACCGAGACGGCACTGTGGCTCAGGGTCTCGGCAACCTTGTGCGAGACCGCCGGCAGCGTGACCAGATCCATGCCCTTGTACGACGTAGGGATCGCCTCACCCGTGGTGTTGCGGCAGTAGACGGTCACGTCATGCCCAGCCTCGACCAGGCGGCTGCCCACCTCCTCGATGCAGGTCTCGAAGCCGCCGTACCGGGCCGGAACCCCACGTGTACCCAACATGACGATGCGCATAGCGCTCTTTCCCCTTCCCCAAACGGCCCGTTCGCCAAGAACGGACCGGCCCCGCTGATGGCCGCCGCGAGCCCTATGCGACGACCGGCCGAGTCGACACCCACACGTCGACCGTGTACCTCGAGATCAATATGCCCCGGACGCGCGCACGACGGCCTTGGCGGTTCGCGCCAGGATTTGCCAGTCAAGCATCGGTGTCCAATTGTCTACGTACCACAGATCCAATCGCAGAGATTGTTCCCAATCCAAATCGCTTCGACCACTGATCTGCCATAAACCCGTCATTCCGGGCAGAACGCGCAAACGCTGCATGGCGTCCGACTCATACCCGGCGACCTCGCGCGCCAACGGCGGACGCGGCCCGACCAGGGACATGTCGCCCTTGAGGACATTGAACAGCTGCGGAAGCTCATCCAGGGAGTACTTCCGGAGAATCCGTCCCACTCGCGTGATTCGAGGGTCCGATTTGTCCTTGAATAGCATGGTATTGACCTGGCCATCGCGCGACATCTGCGCCAACCGTGCCTCGGCATCGGTGACCATCGTCCGGAACTTGATCATCCGGAAGGTGCGTCCCCCCTGGCCGATCCGCTCCTGCAGGAAGAACGCAGGGCCGCGGTCACCCAGCCGGACCGCCAGGTAGATCGCCGCGAGGATCGGCAGCGCGAGCAGCACGATGCACCCGGCCCCCACCGCGTCGGTGACTCGCTTGAGCAGCAACCGGCCGACCCCGTCGGCGGGACGCTCGACGTGCAGCATCGACAGCCCGGCCGCGGGCCGCAGTGACAACCGCGGACCGGCGACCTCGGCAATTCCGGGTGAGACGAGCAGGTCGATCTTGCGTTCGGCGAGCGACCATCCCAGCCGCCGCAGCGGCGCACCGGCGAGGTCTGCGTCACTGGAGACCGCGACGACGTCGCAGCCCATCCGGTCGACGGCGGCCACGGCAGTGCCTGGAGTGCCCACGACAGGGACGCCCTCGACCATCCCGGGGCCACGGCCCGACCGGTCGGCGGGCACGCAGGCACCCACAACCCGGAACCCGGCCTGCGGGGCGGCGTGAAACTCGCGGATCATCGCCGCGACGCGGTCCTCGCGGCCGACGACGATGGTGTCCATGAGGTGGCTCGAGCCCTGCCGCAACCGGGCGAGCCGACGGCGCATGATCGCATGGCTCGCGAGCGTCCCGGCGAAGGCCACGACCACGAACGGCAGCAGCACGGTACGCGCGTCGCGCCAGTCGGCGATGAGAGCCCCAGCCGACACGACGGCCAGGGTGATGACGGCCGCCCGGCCGATGACTCGGTATTCCTCCGAGCCAGTGCCGCTGTGGTAGCGGTCGTAGCCGCCCGAGCCGGCCAACACCGCCAGCCACAGCGCCGCGACACCCACGAGCAGCCACGTGGTCGCGGGCTCCCAGCCTCCGGTCAGTCGGCGGCCGACGACTCCGGCAGAGAGCAACGCGATGGCGAGTGCGGCTACATCACCGGCGACGACGCCAGCGGTATGCCGTGGCACCCAGGTCGTTGCGGACCGGCCATCCCCGCGCACGTCGAGTGCGCTGAGGGTGTCGTCCAGAAATGGCCGTAGCGCCGCCCCCCGGCGCGCTGACAGCAGACGTGCATCCGTCGTCACGATTTGCCCCTAGTTCCCCATATACCTGACGACGCCTCTTTCGTCAGGTGCCCTGTGCCCTACGGGCCACCCCCGTGGCCCAACCACCCAGGCGACGGACACTGGCACTTGATCGATCGTCGTCCGCCGTGACGGACCCCCTCGGTCCGAAACTCCTGCGTGGCTGCGGCGATACTAGGGCCAACCTCACTCGGTCCAGACCAATTGGTCCGGTTCGAACGGGAAACTACCCTCCCAATTCTCACATGGCGAGACAGCGTCCAGGGACCACTCCGATCATTCGGACATTCAGGGCGACCCCTCGGAGGGACCTCTCAGGGCGCGTGGAAACGCTGCTGAGCGGCCAGCAGACCCTGCTGCACCAGCACCTCGACGGCATCTGCGGCCTCGACCACGGCCAGCTGCACGTCGGGTCGTTCGGACGCGGTGAAGTCGCGCAACACGAAGTCAGCGGGGTCCATCCGGCCCGGCGGCCGACCCACGCCGACCCTCACGCGGAGATAATCGCGGGTGCCGAAAGCGCTTGTGAGAGAACGCAACCCGTTATGCCCTCCCTCGCCTCCCCCGAGCTTGAGGCGAATCGCCCCGAACGCCAAGTCGATATCGTCGTGGATCACCACAAGCTGTTGGGGCGCAACGGAATAGAACGTCGCCAGGGCCTTGACCGGCCCTCCCGACTCGTTCATGTATGCCGTGGGGACAGCGACCGTCACAGCTGGACCGGGCGCCCCTCCGGGCAGCGTGCCGAGCCGCAGCGACGCGACCTGAGCCCGAGCCTTGTGCGCCTTGAGTCCGTCCATCGTCGTGGTGACCGGCACGGCAGACGCCGACGGGGAACCCGACCCACCGGCATACCGGCGGACGAGTTCCCCGACGACGAAGGCTCCGACGTTGTGCCGGTTGGCGGCGTACCGAGGGCCGGGATTGCCCAGCCCGACGACCAGCCACGCGGACACGGGCGCTCGGGCTTACTCGACGTCCAGCAGCGGCGCCTCGTCCTGCGCCTCGCCCTGGCCGAGCTCGGCGTCGAGCTCGGCCTGGGACATCGTCGCCGAGACGTTGACAACGAGCGTCTCGGGGTCGCCGGCGAGCTCGGCACCCGCGGGCAGCTCGATGGCGCCGGCGTGGATCTGCGAGCCGGCCTCCAGGCCCTCGACGGAAACGATGACGTTGGCCGGGATATTGGTGGCCTCGACGAGCAACTCGACGGTCTGGCTCTCGACCGTGACGATGGTGTCGGGAGCGGCTTCGCCCTCGACGTGCACCTGGACGTCGACGACGACCTTCTCGCCCTTGCGCACGATGACCAGGTCGATGTGCTCGATGATCGGCTTGATCGGGTTGCGCTGCACATCCTTGGCCAGGGCCAGCTGCGCGGTGCCCTCCAGGTCGATCGAGAGCAGGGCGTTGGCGGTCTTGAGCGCCATCTGAGTGTCGTGACCCGGCAGGGTGATGTGCACCGGGTCGGTGCCGTGTCCGTAGAGCACGGCGGGGATCTTGTGGTCGCGACGGATCTTGCGGGCGGCACCCTTGCCGAACGCGGTGCGGCGCTCGGCGGGCAGCTTGATTTCCGACATCGGGAGTCTCCTGGCAGCGGTTGGTCGTTCGGGTGGCGGGCCTCGACGCGGGACACGACACGCGCGGGCGGGAGATCCACCCACGTCGATCACGGACAGCGCGCGTGGCACGTCCCTCGCCGAGGCAACCCGCTCAGCTTACCCATCGGGTCAGGTGTCGCGAAATCCGCTCCCGCGCAGCTCACCCACGCGCACCGCGACCACACCCGCGAGGATGAGCGCCCCGCCGACCAGCTGGATCGGACCGGGCAGCTCACCGAGCAGCAACCAGGCGAGCAGAACGGCAAAGAGCACCTCGGTCAACCCGACGAAGGAGGCCACCGTCGAGCCCAAGGCCCGCGCGCCGATGGTGCCCAGCAGGTATGCCGCGGCAGCGGCGACGAGCGCGAGCTCGAGAATCGCGGCATACCAGGGCAGGTGCACGCCCCGGATGGTGACATCCGCGCTCGCCCACGCCGTTGGGAGCGCACCCACGAGCTGCAGGGCGACGAGCGCCACCGTGCCCACGAGCATCCCGAACCCAGCCAGCGCCACGGCCGGCAAGTCGCTGTGGGCACGGGAGGCGATGACGAAGAAGGCGGCCAGCCCGACCGCCGCCCCGAGCCCCCAGACCACGCCGACGACATCGACCGTCGCCGAGCCGGCCACGTCGAGCACGAGCACCAGGCCGGCAACGGACAGTGCCCCGCCCAGCGCCACCGTGGGGGCGGGCCGACGCCGGGTGCGCGCCCACACCCAGAGCACGACGAGGATGATCCCAAGGTATTCCAGCAGCAGCGCCACCCCGACCGGCATCCGCGCGACGGCGTTGAAGTAGGCGACCTGGCACCCCGCGACCGAGACCAGGCCGTAGGCGAGAATCATCCCGCGCTCGGCCCGGAGCACGTCCCAGCGACCCCGCACCGACCACAGCGCTGGCCCGAGCAGCACCAGCGCCGCGATCCCGATCCGCAAGGTGACGATCGTCGGCGGTGCCCAGCCGGTGACGAGCAGCGACTTGGCAAACGGCCCGGAGCTGCCGAAGGCGGCTGCCGACACGATGGCAGCGAGCAGCCCGAGGTCGACGGCGAACGCGGAGCGCTTCGGCCGCGCGGCTGGGGTGACCTCGGCAGCCAGCTCACCGGGGCTCATGCGCCGACCGCGGACAGGCGCCAGTACCGCTCCTGGGCGGGCAGTCCCGCTGCCGAGTCCAACGGGCCGTGCGGGGCGTAGAGATAGGCCAGTTGCGAGCGGTAGCTGCCGATGCGGCGAGCCTTCTCGGCGCGGTCGACGTCGATGCCGAACGGCTGCGCGACGCGACCACAGCGGCGAGCCAGGCTCCCGGCCTCGTCGTCGCCCGGAGCTCCCCACAGATAGGGGACCTCCTCGTAGAGCACGACGCCCAGGTCGGGACTGGCCGCCAGCCGGCCGGCCACGACATCACGGACGAGAAGGTGGTCATGCTGAGCGGCCGGTTTGGTATGCCGTGCGACGTAGCGCGACCGGGCATCGAGCAGGGCGCCCCCGAACGAGCCCACCGCCTGCCGGATGGCGCGTTTCCGGGCGCTGGCCGCCCCACCGCCGATGCTGGCCGCGGGAGGCGGCCGCCCAGCGCCGGCCGGGACGGCGACCGTGCACCGCGGCTCGCCCTGGGCGTGCACCCAGTCGAGAACGGCCGCCAGGATCCGCTCCGGCTCGTCGAGGCCGCGCGGCGCCGTGAGGTACTGCGAGTCCAGCAGGCCCACGGACAGCTGCGGGACTCCGAGGCCGGCGAAGGCTGCGCCATTCTCGGCGTGCCGGGCCGACACTGCGTCGTCGGAGTCGGCGAACCCGCATAGCCGGTCCCAGGTCGTCTCGTGGCACGGGCTCGGCGCGCCGTCGAAGACGTTGAGCACGCTGGCCCGCTCCCATCGGCACAGCGCGAAGGCCGAGAGGATCGCGTCGTCGAGATGCGGCGAGACCACCAGGACCGGTTGGGTCGGGTCGAGCGCCGACTCGAGCAGGGACATGCAGGCGATGGTATGCCGTCCGGCCGCCCCCTCCCGGGCGACGTCCAGCGGCTCAGGCGTGACCGTTGAACATGCTCGTCACCGAGCCGTCCTCGAACACCTCGCGGATCGCCCGTGACAGCAGCGGGGCGATCGGCAGGATGGTCAGCTTGTCGAACAACCTGCTGGGCACGATCGGGAGGGTGTCGGTGACGATGACCTCCTTGACCGTGCTCGTGCGCAGCCGGTCGACGGCCGGGCCGGACAGGATGGCGTGCGTGGCGGCGACGACGACGCCCTCGGCACCTTGGGCCATGATCGCGTCGGCCGCCTTGGTGATCGTGCCGGCCGTGTCGATCATGTCGTCGACGAGGATGCAGATGCGGCCCTTGACACTGCCGACGACGCGGTTGGCGACGCTCTCGTTGGGTCGGGTGATGTCGCGGGTCTTGTGGACGAACGCCAGCGGCGCCCCGCCCAGCCGGGCCGACCACTGTTCGGCGACCTTGATCCGGCCGGCGTCGGGCGAGACAACGGCGAGCTTGCGGTCGCCGTATTTGGCGGCGACGTAGTCGGCGAGGATCGGCAAGGCCATGAGGTGGTCGACCGGCCCGTCGAAGAAGCCCTGGATCTGCGCGGTGTGCAGGTCGACCGCGATGAGCCGATCGGCGCCCGCGGTGCGGAACAGGTCGGCGATGAGCCGGGCCGAGATCGGCTCGCGACCGCGGTGCTTCTTGTCCTGCCGGGCGTAGCCGTAGAAGGGCAGCACGACCGTGATGCGCTTGGCCGAAGCCCGTTTGAGCGCATCGACCATGAGCAGCTGTTCCATGATCCACTCGTTGATCGGCTCGGTGTGGCTCTGGATGACGAAGGCATCGCAGCCGCGGACCGACTCCTCGTAGCGGACGTAGATCTCGCCGTTGGCGAAGTCGTAGGCCTGCGTCGGGACGATCTCGGTGCCCAGGTCCTCGGCGACCGCCTGGGCCAACGCCGGATGCGCCCGCCCGGAGAAGAGCATGAGGTGGCGCTTGGGCTTACGGCGAATGGCACTCACAGTCACTCCCCCGGCCCTGCGGCCTGACCCTCGATCGTGGTATCGCCCACATAGGTCAGCTGCGGAATGACACTGCCCGCAGCTGCGACGACGTTCTTCGTCTCGACGAAACTCCCGACGAGCGAGTCGGGCCCGAGCTCGGTGCCGGGACGCAGGTGGGCCCACGGCCCGACCGTGCAGCCAGCCCCGACGACGGACAACTCGGCGTGGGTCCGCACGACGCTGGCGCCGTCACCCACCTCCATATCGCGCAGCGTGGTGTCCGGGCCGATCACCGCCCCCGCGCCGATCGTCGTCGCTCCGAGCACCTGCGAGTTCGGGTGGATGACGGTGTCAGTCCCCACGCTGACGTCGGCATCGATCCACGTGGTCGCGGGGTCGATGACGATCGCCCCAGCGCGCATCGCGTTCTCCACAGTGCGGCGGTTGAGTTCCGCACCGAGCCGGGCCAGCTGCACCTTGTCGTTGACGCCCTCGCACTGCCAGTAGTCCGCGAGCGCGAAAGCCCCGACCCGCGCACCGCCCGAGCGGGCAATGCCCAGCACGTCGGTGACGTATTTCTCACCCTGGGCATTGTCGGTCGTGAGTTGGGCCAGCGCGGCACGCAACAGGGTCGCGTCGAAGGCGTAGATGCCCGAGTTGATCTCGCAGATCGCGCGCTCCTGCTCGGTCGCATCCTTCTGCTCGACGATCCGGGCGACCAAACCCTCGGCGTCGCGCACGATGCGGCCATAGCCGGCGGGGTCGGCGACCTCGGTCGTCACGACGGTCACGGCATACCGGCCGTCCTCGTGTGCGTGCACGACCTCGCGCAAGGTTTCCCCAGAGAGCAGCGGCACGTCACCGTAGGTGACCACGACGGTGCCGGCCAGGTCGGCCGGCAGGGCCTCGAGCCCGCATTCGACGGCACGTCCGGTGCCCTTCACCTCGTCCTGGTCGGCCACGACGCAGTCGGGGTCGCACTCCCGGATGTGCGCCGCGACGCGATCGCGCTCGTGCCGCACGACCACCGCAAGATGCACCGGGTCGAGGGCCCGCGCGGCGGCGATGGCGTGGCCGAGCAGGGAACGACCCCCGATGGTGTGCAACACCTTGGGGAGGTCGGACTTCATCCGGGTGCCTTCGCCTGCAGCCAGGACGATGACGGCGGCCGGCCGGGAGGTGGTCACGACTGGTGATCCTACCCGGGGCTACGGGGCGCTCGCCCACCCGCGACCGCCTCCACCCAGCTGCTCCCCGGGCTGGAATCGAACCAGCGTCGCTAATCCTGATTCAAAGTCAGGCGGGCCCTGCCAGCAGACCAACCGGGGAACGTCCGCGACCGGACCGCCCTAGGGTAGCCGCTCCCGGAGGTCTCTCAGGCCCGACAATGGGGAGGTGACCCCTCGTGAGCCCGTCCAGACCAGTCGCCGCCCCCGAATGAGCGGCACCGAGCGCCGCGAACAACTTATCGGGGTGGGCCGCACCATCTTCGCCGCGCGCGGCTTCGAGGCTGCGACCGTCGAGGAGATCGCGGCGAAGGCCGGGGTGTCCAAACCGGTCGTCTACGAGCACTTCGGCGGCAAAGAGGGCCTGTATGCCGTTGTCGTCGACCGCGAGATGGCGACCCTACTCGGGGTGGTCACCACGGCGTTGAGCGGGGGAGGCACCACCCGGGCGGTCGTCGAGTCGGCGGCGATGGCGCTGCTGGATTACATCGACACCTCGACCGACGGGTTCCGGATCCTCGTGCGCGACTCGCCGGCCGGCCAGTCCACGGGCTCCTTCGCCAGCCTCATCGGCGATATCGCCACCCAAGTCGAGCACCTCCTGGCCGCGGAGTTCCACGCCCGCAAGCTCGACTCCAAGGCGGCGCCGATCTACGCGCAGATGCTCGTCGGGATGGTCGCCCTCACCGGGCAGTGGTGGCTGGAGCACCGGCGCTACAAGAAGTCGGTCGTGGCCGCGCATCTGGTCAACCTGGCGTGGAACGGGTTGACGACACTGGAGGCCAAACCGACCTTGCGCACCCTGGCCACGTGAGCAGCGCCGCGACCGCTGCAGTGTGCCGCGGTGAGCCGTCGGGTGCTGCGATTACGGAGCAGCCGTGGCGGTGTCGGTGACCGGAGCCGCAGAAGTGGCAACCGCAGTGGTCGTAGCGGTGGCTGTCGCCGTGACAGTGGTCGTTGGCGCCGGCGCAACAACCGTCGATGTCGCGATGTGGACGACGCCCTTCGGGTCGGTCACCGTCAGCTTCAGGGTAGCGTCGGCCGGGGCCGAGTCATCGGGAGTGAGCGTCACATCGAAGCTGCTCGCGCCGCGTCCGGTGCACACCGCAGTGACCAGGGCATAAGTGCACGTCCAGCTGCTGGCAGGGCCCTTACCCGCCGTCGTCGACACGGGTTTGACGATGATGGTGCCACCCTTGCTCAACTCGAACTTCGCGGTGGAGTCCGCGTTTGCCGCCACCTGAATGTCAACGACAAACGAGCCTTTCCACCGAGCACCTGTGTCGGGGAAGGTGATCGTGCCGTCCTTCGGCGGCGTGGTGGGATCCACCGGCGTGGTGGGATCCACCGGCGTGGTGGGATCCACCGGCGTGGTGGGATCCACCGGCGTGGTCGGGTCCACCGGAGTGGTCGGGTCCACCGGAGTGGTCGGGTCCACCGGAGTGGTGGGGTCCCCCGGGGTGGTCGGGTCCACGGGTGTCGTCGGCACGACCGGCACCGTCGGCACGACCGGCACCAATGGGCTCGTGCCCGTGGTCGACGTGGTCCGGCGGGTGGTGGTGCGGCTGCCTGACGTGCCGGCCGCAGGAGTGGTCGCAGCAGAGGTCGCACCGATCGTGTCGGCCGGTGCGCCAGGGGCCGCAGTGGGATTGGGAGCACCGCTCGGAGCAGCAGGGGGCACGGGCACGATTGGGGCAGCCAGGTCGCTGCCGGCTGAGCCGTTTCCACTGGCGCCACCGGCACCGCCAGCTCCAGCTGCCCCTGCCGCGGAGGCACCCCCGCCGGAGCCGGAGAAGAACGCCAAGCCGGCGGGAGCGGCCACGAAGCCGACGCCCAGCGTGACCCCGACGACGAGAGCGGCAGCCTTGCCGCTCACATTGGCCACCAGGGCCGCCGCCAGGGCGGCCTTGGAGTCCTCTCGCGGCCCGGCCATCCCCGTGTTGGCGGTCGCTCCAGCGACCCCCACCCATGCGGAAGCGATCGACGTGCCGGCCATGAAGATCAGCGGCACCATGACTGCCGGCAACGCCCGGTTGACTTCAGCCATCTCGTAGGCGAGGCCCTGGGCGTGTCGACAACCGCGGAGATGCTCGTCGATGCGGGCCTTCTGCCGAACCGGCACCTTGCCCCGCACATAGCGGCCCATCTGGGACAGCACCCAGCGGCACTCGTCGTCCTCCGCGCGGCTGATGGCGCGGTCGGCATGGGCGTCGAGGTACTTCGCCCGCAGGCTGTCGCGAGCGCGCAGCGCCACGACGCTCACACCGTTGGCGGTCATCCCCATGGTGCTCGCGACCGCGGCCGGCGAGGTGCCCTCGACCGCGGTGTGCCACAGCACCTGCTGGTCTCGGACCGGCAACCGCTTGAAGGCCGAACGCACCAGGTCGTGGTCGACGGACGCCGTCGCGTCGTATGCCGGTGTGGCCGGTGCGGCGGCGTCGAGGATCGAGTCCTCGGTCGGCACGGCGCGCAACTCAGCGCGCGCCGCATCGACCGCCGACGTCTTGACGGTCGACAGGAAGTAGGACCGGAAGTTGGTCGTCGGTCCCTTGCCCGCCCTGATCAAGTCGTAGACGCGGACACTCGCCTCACCCACGATGTCCTCAGCGGACGTGCGACCGCGGTGGCGATGCGCCACGGCATACGCCGCCGGCAGGTGCCGTCGCCACAGTTCTGCATACGCGTCCGGATCCCCGTCGCGCACCAGGCCCAGCAGCACGGAATCATCCGCGTCTGCCCAGGCCTGCCCCCAGATCCCGGCAGTTGCCGACATAACTTTCCCCCAGCGTGTCGTGGCACGTGTCGTGCCGCCTGTGGGCCGCCGCCAGACGCGCAGGACGGGCGCACACAAGAATCTGCTCCCTTAGAGATCGCGCGGATAGGTCAGGGTCGTCGGGTGGGTCGGGTGTCCCAGCGGTGGGTCGTCCAGGCTCGGCGGAGCAGGCTTCGGGTGATGATGAC
>Ga0208938_1000446_pt1 | contig 32125 bp, 23 predicted proteins | sample AD_UKC125_MetaG_FD_184434 | JGI IMG/M metagenome (GOLD analysis project Ga0208938, IMG submission 184434) | Active sludge microbial communities of municipal wastewater-treating anaerobic digesters from USA - AD_UKC125_MetaG (SPAdes) (version 2) | ecosystem: Engineered > Bioreactor > Anaerobic >...
TGCCCCTCATAGACTTCACCGGTCGAGCCGTCGAGCGAAATCCAGTCGCCTTCCCGGTAGACCTGTTCGCCGATCGTCATCGTGCGCCCATGGTAATCGACATGCACCGCGCCGGCGCCCGAGATGCAGCACTTGCCCATGCCGCGCGCGACAACAGCTGCGTGCGAGGTCATGCCACCGCGGGCGGTGAGAATCCCCTTGGCGACGCTCATGCCGCGCAGGTCTTCGGGCGAGGTCTCCTGGCGCACCAGGATCACGGCCTTGCCCTTTCTGACCCATTCCTCGGCTTCGTCGGCAAAGAAGACGATCTGGCCGCTGGCTGCACCCGGCGATGCCGGCAGGCCATGCGCGATCGAACGCGCCTTCTTGATCGCTGCGGGGTCGAAGACGGGGTGCAGAAGTTCGTTCAAACGCTCGGGGTCGACCCGCCGCAGCGCCTCCTTCTCGTCGATCATGCCCTGCTTGAGCATCTGCATGGCGATGCGCACCATGGCCGCGCCGGTACGCTTGCCGTTGCGCGTCTGCAGCATCCACAGGCGGCCTTCCTGAATCGTGAACTCGACGTCCTGCATGTCCCTGTAGTGATTCTCGAGCTTGGTCTCGGCCTCCAGGAGTTGCTGGTAGATCTCGGGCATCAGTTCCTCGAGCGACGGGAACTTGCTGCGGCGCTCTTCTTCGCCCACCAGCGCCAGCTGCGCCCAGCGCCGCGAACCTTCGAGAGTGACCTGTTGCGGCGTGCGGATGCCGGCGACCACGTCTTCGCCTTGCGCATTGATGAGGAATTCGCCATTGAACAGATCTTCGCCGGTACCCGCATCGCGCGTAAAGGCCACGCCGGTCCCGCTATGGTCGCCGAGATTGCCGAAGACCATCGCCTGGACGTTGACTGCCGTACCCCAGGAGTCGGGTATGTCGTTCAGCTCCCGATAGACCTTGGCGCGGTCGTTGTTCCAGCTCTGGAAGACCGCCATCACCGCACCCCAGAGCTGCTCCCAGGGATCGGTCGGGAACTCGCGGCCGACGCGAGCACGGATCAGCCCCTTGAAACGCAGAACGAGTTCCTTGAGATCCTCGGTGTCGAGCTCGGTGTCGAGCTGCACGCCCTTCTTCTTCTTGAGCATGTCGATGACCACTTCGAAGGGATCATGCTCCTCCTTCGAGACCGGCTTGAGGCCCATGACCACGTCGCCGTACATCTGTACGAAGCGGCGGTAGGAGTCCCAGGCAAAGCGCTCGTTGTTGGCCTTGCGTGCCAGGCCAACCACCGCCTCGTCATTCAGACCGAGATTGAGAATGGTATCCATCATGCCCGGCATCGACGCGCGCGAGCCCGAGCGCACGGACAGCAGCAACGGATCCGACGCGTCGCCGAATTTCTTGCCCATTTCCTGTTCGACGAAAGCAACGCCCTGCAGGACGTCCGCCTTGATCAGGTTAACCACTCCTTCCGCGCCATGTTCGCTATAGACCGTGCAGACTTCGGTGGTGATCGTGAAACCGGGCGGCACCAGTATCCCCAGACGGCACATTTCGGCCAGATTGGCGCCCTTCCCTCCGAGCAGATTCTTCATCTTGGCGTCGCCGTCGGTTCGGGCGGCACCAAATACATAAACGTTCTTTCCTTCAATTGACATACATACCTCGCGGATGAGGGAACAAGGAAAGGACACCTCGAACGGCACGCCCGAAGAGCCCCCGGATTTGATGACCCGGCCAACTGCGCCGGGTCAGGTGTTGCTTGCGCCAATGAACAATCAGCGGCGCTAGATCTTGCTGCACAGAGATCAGATCTCTTCTGTCTCCATCTTGATTGCTCCACAGGGACATTCGGCGACGCACATGCCGCAACCCTTGCAATAGTCGTAATTGAACTTGAAGCGTTTGCCGGGGCCGAGCTTGATCACCGCGTTGTCCGGACAGACACCATAGCAGTTGTCGCATTCGAAGCAGTTGCCGCAGGAAAGGCAGCGGCGGGCTTCAAACAGGGCATTGGTCTCGTCCAGTCCGCCCTGGACTTCATCGAAGGTTGACTGACGGCGAATGACATCCAGAACCGGGCGTACGGTCTTTGGCGCATCGGCGTAATACCAGGTGTTGAGGTGCTCGAAAGTCGCGACCTCGCGTTGCGGCGCCGGCACGTGCTCCTCGCCGCGCAACCAGGCATCGATGTGACGTGCGGCCTGCTTGCCATGACCGATGCCGACCGTGACGTTGCGTTCTGCCGGGACCATGTCGCCGCCCGCGAAGATGCCCGGATGGCCGGTCATCATGTTGGCTGCGACCTGCACTACCCCGTCGCTCACCTGCAGGCCGGGAACGCCCTCGAGAAGGCCGAGGTCGACATCCTGTCCGAGCGCGAGTACCAGGGAGTCGGCTTCGATGGTTTCGAACTCGCCGGTCGGCTGGGGAAAGCCCTTGCTGTCGAGGGCCATTTTTTCGATGGTCAGCGATGATTCGTTGGCCTGCTTGATGGTCGAAAGCCATTTGACCATGATGCCTTCCTGTATCGCATCTTCAACCTCGAAATCGTGCGCCGGCATCTTCTCGCGCGTGCGGCGATAGACGATCAGCGGTTCGGCGCCCATGCGCTTGGCGGTGCGGGCGACGTCTATCGCCGTATTGCCACCGCCATAGACGACGACACGACGCCCGAGCATGGGCTTGTCTTCGCCTTCCATGCTGCGCAGCAGCGAAATCGCATCGATGATCTTGGCCGCGTCACCGGCTGGAATCATCGCGCGCTTGCCAATGTGCGCGCCGACGGCCAGGAAGGCCGCATCGAACTTGCCGGCCTGCATGGTCTCCAGGATATTTTCGACCTTGCTGTTCAATTCGACCTTCACGCCGAGATCGACGACGCGCTGCATTTCCGCTTCCAGAATGTCACGCGGCAGGCGGTATTTGGGGATGCCGAAACGCATCATCCCGCCGAGGAAGGGACCCGCCTCGTGAACGGTCACGCGGTGACCAAAGCGACGCAGATGGTAGGCAGCCGACATGCCCGATGGGCCGGCACCGACCACCAGAACGTGCTTGCCCGAATCGGTTGTCGGGGCAGCCAGTTTCCAGCCGCGCTTGAGCGCCTCGTCGCCGAGAAAGTGCTCGACGGAATTGATGCCGACGGATTCGTCGAGCTTGCCACGATTGCAGGCCCCCTCGCAGGTGTGGTAGCAGACGCGCCCCATGATGGCCGGGAACGGGTTGTCCTTCGTCAGGTGCCGCCAGGCGCTTTCATAATCGCCGGATTCGGCGTGGAACAGCCAGCCCTGGATGTCCTCGCCGGCGGGGCACTGCTTGTTGCAGGGCGGCAGGCGGTCAAGGTAGACCGGTCGCGAGGTGCGCCAGGAGCCGGTGTGGTTGGCCAGCGAAGAGCCGGGGTCCAGGGTTATGGCAAAGGGTTTTTCCATCAGTTGGCCTCCTGGTCGAGCAGTCCGTACCTGCGAATGTTCTTGTCGGCCGCCGCCTGCAGGCGGGCGATCGTCGCCACCGCCGGCTTCTTGCCGAACAGGTGAGCATAGCGTTTCTGCCGCTTCAGATATTCCTCAACCGGCTGTTTCCGGCGAATCTTCAGCCGGTCGGTGATCTCGCCGCCTTCCGCTTCGAACACCGGAAAGATGCCGGTCTCCTTGGCCAGCCGTGCCAGCAGGATGGTGTCCTCCGAGGCTGCACCCCAGCCCAGAGGGCACGGCACCAGAATGTGGATGTAGCGTGCCCCGCGCATGCCCATGGCCTTGGTAACCTTGTACTCGAGGTCGCGCAGATCGGCGACCGTCGCCGTGGCGACATACGGAATCTCGTGCGCCATGGCGATCGCCGGCACGAACTTGCCCTGTCCAAAGACATTGCCAGGTTCTGGCCCGACCGGCATGGTGGTCGCCGTGCGTGCCGCCGGTGGCGTCGCCGAACTGCGCTGAACGCCGGTGTTCATGTAGCCGCCGTTGTCGTAACAGATGTACAGCACGTCGTCGTTGCGCTCGAACATCCCCGACAGGCAGCCAAAGCCGATGTCAGTAGTACCGCCGTCACCGCCCTGGGCGACGACGCGAACATCGTCGGCCTGTCCCTTCTGGCGCTTGATCTTGATCGCCGCAGCGATGCCGCTGGCAACTGCCGCCGTGTTGCCGAACAGCGAGTGAATCCAGGGGATTTGCCACGACGTTTCCGGGTACGGAGTGGAGAATACCTCGAGACAGCCAGTCGCGTTGGCCGCGATCAGGCGGCCGCGAGCGGCATTCATCGCCGCGTCGATCGCGTAGCGTGCGCCGAGCGCTTCGCCGCAGCCCTGGCACGCGCGGTGTCCCGAGTTCAGCGAGTTGGTCCGCTGCATGTTCGCCTGCACGCTGCGTTCTTCAGGCGTCAGCAATCGGTTGCCAACGGTGAAGGTGCCGGTTTGGTAAAAGTGAACGGGCTGGATGCTCATCGTCGTTGTCCTCAACCAATACGGGCGGCAATGACGCCCACGTCACGCAGCATGCTCTCAGCTGCCGGCCCCGAACGGCGCTTGGTGCGTTCGCGTTCGAGCTGCTTGTTGACCACGTTCCAGTCGAGGTCGAGGAAAGTGAGGTGACCAAGTTCGCCGCGCACGCCCTTGCCGAGCAGTTCGCGCAGCGACTTGCGGGTAATCGCACGCCCTCCAAGTCCGGCGACGACTGTGTGGCCACGCAGGCCAAGGCCGGAAACCGCCATACGCACGTCGGTAGACAGGATGCCGCCAATGCCGACCGCCAGGCTCTTTTCGAGCACGACGACCCGGTGTGCGTTCTTCAGTGCGGCGCGCACGTTGTCAAGCGGGAACGGGCGGTACGAAGTGATTCCCAGGACACCAATGCGCGTACCCTCATTGCGCATTTCATCCACCGTGTCCTTGATCGTTCCGAGTACCGAACCCATCGCAACAACGACAGTTTCTGCATCTTCAATGCAGTACGAGTGCGTCAGGCCACCGCTGTCGCGGCCGAAAACCGCTTTGAACTGTTCGGCGAGCTGCGGAATCCTTTCTAGCGCCTGCATCTGCTTGGCGTGCGCCAGATAACGCACTTCGGCAAAAGCTTCGGGCCCGACCATCGCGCCGATCGAGACCGGCTCGCGCGGGTCGAGAACCTGGCGCGGCTCATACGGCGGCAGGAAAGCATCGACCTGCTCCTGCGTCGGAACGTCAACGCGTTCGTAGGCATGCGTCAGAATGAAGCCATCCATGCAGACCATTACCGGTAGGCTAACTTCTTCAGCAAGCTTGAACGCTTGGATATGCAGATCCAGAGCCTCCTGATTGGTTTCGGCGAACAACTGGATCCAGCCGCAGTCGCGCTGCGACAGCGCATCCGAATGATCGTTCCAGATGTTGATCGGCGCACCGATCGCGCGGTTGGCGACGGTCATCACGATCGGCAGACCGAGGCCCGAAGCGTTGTACACCGCCTCGACCATGAACAGCAACCCCTGCGATGCGGTGGCGGTATAGGTGCGCGCCCCGGCCGCCGAAGATCCGATCGAGACGCTCATCGCCGCAAATTCGGACTCGACGTTGATGAACTCGCAATTGGCAATTGCGCCGGATTTGACCATTTTGCCAAGGCCTTCGACGATGTGCGTCTGCGGCGAGATCGGATAGGCACAGATCACCTCCGGTCGACAGAGCGCGACCGCTTCGGCGACGGCGTGTGAACCCTCGGTCTGTTTAAGCATGTGCAGTCTCCCCGTGCCGCGCGTGCGCGACCTCATCGATGACAAACTGGTAAGCCGCGCTGGCGGCGGCGACGTTGTTGCTCGCCACTTTGTCGGCGAACTTGGCATTGATCGCCTGGATAACCGATTCCAGGCGGATGACTCCCGAGGCTGCGGCAAAACCCGCCAGCAAAGGCACGTTCGGCATCGGTCGGCCGACATGTTTGCGGCTGAGCTCGGTGGCTGGTACTGTGCATAGTCGATCCTGCGGCCAGTCGCGGACATAATCGCCGAGACCCAGTTCGTCGAAGCTGCGGCTGGTATTGATCAGGATGTAGCCACCCTTCTTCAGTCCTGAAAAAACATCAACCTGGTAGAGCAAGGTGGGATCCTGGATGATCAGCGCGTCGGGCTCCATGATCGGCTCGCGCAAGCGGATTTCCTGGTCCGCAATGCGACAAAACGCAACCACTGGCGCACCGGTGCGCTCCGAGCCAAAACTGGGAAACGCTTGGGCATGGCGCCCCTCTTCAAATGCCGCAATGGACAACATTTCAGCAGCAGTTACGACACCTTGGCCGCCGCGTCCGTGAATACGAATCTGGAACATGCGATTCCTCCATCAGGACCGAAGCAGGCAGGCGCGCTGCTCAGATCATGGCAAGTGTTTTGGGAACAATTCTGACGACGGGAAATTCAACGAACTGCGGAGAAGTATCCCGTGCCTGAGAGTCGCTGTCAATCCGACATGCAGGACTTGCTGGAGCAACTTGCAATGGCCGGTTCTGGCAAGTCGGAAACGTTCGCTGTCCGGTCACCGCAGCGACAATCGCTCGCCATGAACCCCTTGCCGGCAGGAATCAAAGCTCAACCTGCGCCCCAAGTTCGACGACGCGGTTGGGAGGAATCTTGAAGAAGGCCGTCGCCGTGTCCGCATTGCGGAACATCCAGTTGAACAGAACTTGCCGCCAGTGCGCCATCCGCGAATGCTGCGCGATGGGCAGTCCAACAACCGTCTCGCGGCCGAGGAAGAACGAAGTCTCCATCAGGTCGAAACGCAGGCCGAGGTCCCCGCACAGTTCCAGAGCGCGCGGCAGGTCGGGGTCGTCCTTGAAGCCGTAACGGACGAAGATGCGATGAAATCCGCTGGGAAGCGCTTCGACACGAACGCGCTCGCGCTCGGAAATATGAGGGACGTCTTCGGTGACGACATTGAGCACCACGACGCGCCGGTGCAGGACCTTGTTGTGATTGAGGTTGTGCAGCATCGCCCGCGGCACTCCCTGCGGGTTTGCAGTGAGGAAAACGCCTGTCCCGTCGACGCGTTGCGGTCCGTCTACGGCCAGACTCGCGATGAAAGCGTCTAGCGGTATCGACTGCTCCCTCTGTCGTTCCGTCAGCAGCCGGCGACCCAGCCGCCAGGTCGACAGCAACACGAAGACGCAAACTCCCAGAGCCAGAGGGAACCAGCCGCCGTCGGGGATCTTGGTGACGTTGGCCAGGAAGAAGGCAAGGTCAACGACAACGAAGAACACCAGGAAGAGCGCGGCATGGGTCCAGTTCCATTTCCATAGCGAACGAACCACGACGAAGGCAAGGACGGTGTCAATCATCATGGTCAGGGTCACGGCAATACCGTACGCCGACGCCAGATTCGACGACGAGCGAAAACCCATGACGACGACGATCACCGCCAGCAGGAGCAGCCAATTGATGTTCGGAACATAGATCTGGCCCTTTTCGCGCTCCGAAGTGAACTTTACCTGAATGCGTGGGCAATAGCCGAGCTGCATGGCCTGGCTGGTGAGCGAAAACGCACCCGAGATCACCGCCTGCGAGGCGATCACCGTTGCGGCGGTGGCCAGGACGACCAGCGGGAGCAGCAGGTTCTCGCTCGGCATCATCAGAAAAAACGGGTTATCGAGCGCCTTCGGATTGTGGAGGATCAACGCCCCCTGACCAAGATAGTTGAGGTACAGCAGAGGAAAGACCGCGACGAACCAAGCCCATTTTATCGCCCGCCGACCGAAATGACCCATGTCGGCGTACAGCGCTTCGCCACCGGTGATCGCCAGCACCACCGATCCCAGTGCCAGAAAGGCGAGGCCTTTGTGTTCACCGACAAAGGCAATCGCATACCAGGGATTCATCGCCCGCAGCACTGCCGGGTGCTCGATCACCTGACACAGCCCGAGCACCCCGAGCGTTATGAACCAGAGCAGCATCACCGGGCCGAACAGCGCCCCGACGGCCGCTGTACCACGCCGCTGAAACAGGAAAAGCAGAGCCAGGATGACGACGGCAATCGGCAGAATATAGGGTTCGAGTAGCGGCTGACCACCTCGAGCCCTTCGACCGCCCCGAGTACCGACATCGCCGGGGTGATCACGGCATCACCATAGAACAGCGCCGCGCCGAAAATGCCGAGTGCTGAAAGCAGCCAGAGCAGCCGCGGCGACGCGTTGGCCGTGCGCAAGGCCAGAGCCGTCAAGGCCATGATGCCGCCTTCGCCTCTGTTGTCGGCACGGGTGATGAAGAGGACGTATTTGAGCGAGACGGTGACGGTCATCGCCCAGAAGACGAGCGACAGGATGCCGAGCACGTTGTCGACGGTCACCGGAACTGCATGGTGCCCGCCAAAGATCTCCCTGACCGTATAGAGCGGGCTGGTACCGATGTCGCCAAAAACTACCCCCATCGCTGCCAGCGCGGTAGCGGCCAGACCGGATCGACCCGGCGTGCTCGCTGTTGTCATGTTCTCGTCTTGATCCGTATCCCGGCGAATCTGCCTGTCGTCACGCGACTTCGCATGCCGACCAAGCTCAGTCAAGTCGCGGCTGCCGGTAGCGCCGGGTGCTGCCCGGCCCGGTTAGCTGCGCGCAATCGCCTGGCCTCATGTTCGCCGGACAATCCGGGCGCGCGTCGAGGGTTGGACTGGAATCAGCCGCGCGCTGGCCCAATGCCGAGAACCTCGGCGCGCCAGTGCGGCTCGCAGCCGCACCCGGCGCGAGGCCTGTCGCCTGACGCGGTACCGACAGACTACTTGCTGATCGACTCCCCAGGGGTAACGATACCGAGGAAGCTGTCCGCCTTCAGCGCTGCACCGCCGATCAGGCCTCCGTCAATGTCTTTTTGAGCCAGTAGGCCCGCAGCGTTCTCGGGCTTCATCGAGCCGCCGTATTGGATCGAGATCGACTGGGCAACGTTGTCGCCATAGAGCTTGGCGAGCAGGCCGCGCACGAAAGCATGCGCTTCCTGTGCTTCGTCGTCGCTGGCGGTGACGCCGGTACCGATGGCCCAGACCGGCTCGTAGGCGATGACCGTACGTAGCGCCTCATCAGCCGACAAACCGGCGTAGGCGCCGTTCACCTGCGCGGTCAGCACTGTTTCCAGCCGTCCATCCTTGCGTTCGGCGAGCGTCTCACCGATGCAGATGATCGGCGTCATCCCGAGAGACTGAACCTTCTTGACCTTCTTGTTGACCGTTTCATCGGTCTCGCCGAAGTAGGTACGCTGCTCGGAGTGACCAACGATCACGAAATCAACGCCAATTTCCTTGAGCATGTCTGCGCTGACCTTGCCGGTATAGGCGCCCTGGTTTTCCCAGTGCACATCCTGGGCGGCAAGCCTGACGTTCGTTCCCTTGACCACTTCGGCCACCTTGGCGAGCGCCAAGTAGGTGGGAGCGATGGCCACGACGACGCTCTTGATATCCCCGGCGGCCGCGACCACGTCGGCGGCGAGTTTGACTGATTCGGCAACTGTCTTGTTCATTTTCCAGTTGCCGGCGATTACGATCTTGCGCATGGCATTCCTCATGGTGGTGTTACTTGGATGACTTGACGAGGCAGCGGCCCCGGTCGGGGCCGCCATGTTTTCCTACTTTTCCGACAGGGCAGCAACGCCCGGAAGGATTTTCCCTTCGAGGTACTCGAGCGAAGCGCCACCGCCGGTCGAGCTGTGGGTAACCTTCTTGTCAGCACCGTACTTCTTCGCCGCCGTCGCCGTGTCGCCACCACCGATGACGGTGATTGCGCCGGCAGCGGTAGCCTGGACGACCGCATCAGCCATCGCCCTGGTGCCGGCTTCGAACTTCTCGAACTCGAAGACGCCGGCCGGGCCGTTCCAGATGATGGTCTTGGCCTTGAGAATCGCGTCGGTGAAAATCCTGGTCGATTCCGGACCGCAATCAAGCCCCAGCCAGCCATCGGGAACCCCATCGACGTCGTTGGCATAACCGGTGTTGGCGCCGGCGTCAAATCTGTCGCCAATGATGAAATCGACCGGCAGAAGGATCTCCTTGCCCTTCTCTCGTGCCTTCTCCATCAGGCCTGGGACGAGCTTGGCCCCCTCTTCGTCGAACAGCGAGTTGCCGATCGGCATTCCCGAGAGGACCTTCTTGAAGGTGAAGGCCATGCCGCCGCCGATGATGATCTGGTCGGCCTTGTCGAGCAGATTGTTGATCAACTGAATCTTGTCGGCCACCTTGGCGCCACCGAGGATGGCCAGCAGCGGACGCTGTGGCGACTCGAGAACAGCCGAGAACGCCGCCAGCTCCTTGTTCATCAGATAGCCGGCGGCGCGTTCGGGCAACTGCACGCCGGTCATCGACGAGTGGTCGCGGTGGGCGGTACCAAAGGCATCGTTGATGTAGACGTCGGCGAGCTTGGTCAGCGAAGCGCGGAACGCTTTCACATCCTCCGGATTGGCCTTGATCTTGGTGACCGTTCCGTCGGTGCCGGTGACCGTTCCCTTGCCCTCTTCCTCGAGGTGGAAGCGGAGGTTTTCGAGCAGGATGACTTCGCCGGGCTTGATCTGCGCACAGGCGGCTTCGACTTCCGGACCGACGCAGTCATTGAGGAATTTCACCGGTCGTCCGAGCAAATCCGCGAGCGCGGTGGCTACCGGCGCGAGACTGTATTGTGGCATGACCTTCCCGTCGGGACGGCCGAGATGAGACATCAGGATGACCGCAGCACCCTGGTCGAGCGCGTACTTGATCGTCGGCAATGCCGCTTCGATGCGTTTGGTATTGGTGATGGCGCCAGTGGTTTTGTCCTGAGGAACGTTGAAATCGACGCGAATCAGGGCGCGCTTGCCTTCGAGGGCGAGATCTTCGATAAACAGTTTGGGCATGACTTCCTCGACAGTGAGTTGGTGTTGAAAAAAGCTGGAATCAGGATGGAAAATGGCATGGCGTCTCCGTTCTGGCTGCAAACTGGCTCCTTAACTGAGCACCCGTTTCGCTGCTGCGTTGAGGAATTGAAACATGAGGGAAGGCGTTTCAACCACGCAGACGAAGTATCCCCGGCAGCGCTCCCGGAGTCAATTGTCAGATGTTCTGGGGTAACACTGTCCGGGCAATGTCCGGTTCTGACCCGTTGGAAACGTCCGCTGTCATGAAAAATGGGGAGGTCTCGACGCTGGAACAGATGGAGATGAGCGGGAGAGAGGAGGCTGGAAGTATTGAGGCCGGTGGCTGAGGGGGTGGCCAGCCAGCGGCGGGACAAGGCATCGAAGCGGCGGCCCGGTAAATCGATTCTGGCGCGGGCACGGTTTGCTACCCGGATCATGGCCCGACAGTGGTAGCGGAATAATTGCGCGAAGAAGGGTTTCAGGTTTCGAAAGAGCCCCTGCGTGGCCAACTGATCCCAGACGGGCGGTCAGCCTTGCTGTGCGTTGCGTGGAGAAACCGTGACTGCGGTGACCGGAGTCCCCAATTCCCTTGCTATTTCACCCGCCTCGTCATGCGCCAAGAACCCGAACACGAATCACGTGCGGCGTTGCCTGAATAGCCAAGATCACCTCGCCATCGGGACAGCGCTCGACATCGATGATGTTGAAGGCCAATTCTGCGCGGCTCTTGTTCACCATGTCGATGACATTGACCTTATGCTCGGCCAGGATCGAAAGCACGTGACCGAGCACACCGGAGACATTGTCGTTGGCGAAGGTGATGCGCGTGGTGCCCGCCGAGCGCGGCATGCTCACGGCGGGGAAGTTGACCGAATTGGCGATATTGCCGTTCTCGAGATAATCCATGATCTGATTGGCCGCCATCACGGCGCAGTTTTCCTCGGACTCTTCGGTGCTGGCGCCAATGTGCGGCATGGCGATCACGTCCGCCCGGCCGAGCATCGCCGGCTCGGGAAAATCACATACATAGGCGCCCAGCTTGTTCTGATCCAGGCTGCGCAGGACAGCAGCCGGATCGACGATGGTTTCGCGGGCAAAATTCAGCAGCACCGCACCTTTCTTGATCGAGGCCAGCGCATCCTCGTTGATCAAGTGGCGCGTCGTATCAAGCGCCGGGACATGCAGCGAAACGTAATCCGAGCGTGCCAGCAAGGCGGACAGGTTTTCCATGCGGGTGACCGCATTGGAAAGGCGCCAGGCGGCATCGATTGACAGCGCCGGATCGAATCCCACCACGTTCATGCCCATGGCCAGCCCCATCTCGGCAACCATCGAGCCGATTGCCCCGAGACCGACAATGCCCAGTGTCTTGCCCTTGATCTCGCCACCCGCAAAACGGGCTTTTTCCTTCTCCAGCAACTGCGCCATTTCGGCCGCATCGGTCATGCTGGTGAGCGATTGAACATAAGCCATGCCGGGCAGAATGCCCCGCGTCGCCAGCAACATGCCAGCCATCACCAACTCCTTGACCGCATTGGCGTTGGCTCCCGGCGTGTTGAACACCACAATGCCATGCTTGCTGTACTCGGCTACCGGGACGTTGTTCACCCCGGCGCCGGCACGAGCCACCGCCAACAGTGTCTCGGGAATTTCAACGCCCTGCAGCTTCTGGCTGCGCAGCAGGAAGGCATCGGGGTGGCCGATGTCGCTGCCCACTTCGTAACTCTGGCGTGAAAACCGCTCCAGTCCCTTGATTGAAATCTTGTTGTAGGTACGGACTTTGAACATGGTATTGGTCTTCCTGGATAGTATGTTTGGTGGAGCGGACTGGTCTGTCTTGGCTCAGGCTTTGACTTGGGTGTAGGCCCAACTCAACCAGGGCAGCATTGCCTGCAGGTCCTCGGTCTGCACGGTAGCGCCGCACCAGATGCGAATGCCTGCGGGGGCGTCCTTGTAGGCGCCGATGTCATATGCCACACCGTGAGTCTCGAGCAACTTCACCACTTGCTTGACCTGCTCCGGGCTGGCGTCGAGGGTCAGGCAGACGCTGGTGTTGGAGCGTGTGGCCGGATCCTTCGCCAGGAAGGAAATCCAGTCGTTGGCGTCGACAAAGTCGGAAATGACCTTCAGGTTGGCCTCGCTGCGCGCCATGGTGGCCGGCACGCCGCCAATGCTGTCGACCCAGGCGAGGGCGTCGAGATAGTCGGCCACGCACAACATCGACGGCGTGTTGATGGTTTCACCCCTGAACAACCCCTCGCTGAGCTTGCCCCCCGAGGTCATGCGGAAAATCTTGGGCATCGGCCACGGCGGCGAATAGCTTTCCAGGCGCGCCACTGCGCGCGGGCTGAGAATCAGCATGCCGTGGGCGCCTTCGCCACCCAGCACCTTCTGCCACGAGTAGGTCGCCACGTCGAGCTTGTCCCACGGCAGATCCATGGCAAACACGGCAGAGGTCGCATCGCAAATGGTCAGGCCGGCGCGATCGTCGGCAATCCAGTCGCCATTGGGAACCTTGACGCCCGATGTCGTGCCGTTCCAGGTGAACACCACGTCGTTGTTGAAGTCGACGCGCGAGAAGTCAACGATCTCGCCGTAAGCGGCTTCGAGCTTGTTGACATTGGGCAACTTGAGTTGCTTGACAATGTCCGTGACCCAGCCCGAACCGAAGGATTCCCAGGCCAGGACGTCAACGCCGCGGGATCCAAGCAGGGACCACAGCGCCATCTCCACCGCACCGGTATCCGAGGCCGGCACGACGGCAACCCGGTAGCCCTCTGGCAAGCCCAGAATTCGCGCGGTCTCGGTACAAGCCAGACCCAGCACCTTTTTGCCCAGGGCCGAGCGATGCGAACGCCCCAGAGTGTCGAGTTGCAGGCTCGCGACGTTGTAGCCCGGGCGCTTGCTGCATGGACCGGAGGAGAAATTGGGATTCTTGGGTTTGACCGTGGGTTGCATCTTGATCTCGAAGGTATGAATGAAGAAAACGGCCGATCATCCCGTGGGTTCCTGGCCGAGGCTGGCGGAAGCCAATCTTTAATATTGTAACAACGGACCAAAAAAATAACACCCACCTGCGTCCATGTAACCTGCTTCACATCCGGGTTCGCGCTGGACCAATCCGCCGGAGAACAAGACGTTCGGAGCCATGTGTGCTCCGACCCTGATGGGTATGCAGGCGCCGACATCGGCATCACGACTGCAAATTGGCGCTCTACCCGCCGCCAGCCTAGCGGATTTGCCGAAGCCGCACTGATCGAAGGCAAGCACGCGGTAGCCCGCCGTGACCGGGTGCGGGGTGACGTGCTAATTCTCCACTGCCGCATGTTCGCCACGGGGTCAACGCTAGAATGCCCGGACGAAAGGGTATTCCCGATAAGTGAGATCGAGCATTTTGACGTCATCGTCGTCGGCGCCGGAATCTCCGGCATCGACGCTGCCGTGCATCTGCAGCGCCAATGCCCGACACGCAGTATGGTCATCGTCGAGGCGCGCGCGAACATCGGCGGTACCTGGGACCTGTTCCGCTATCCCGGCATCCGCTCGGACAGCGACATGTACACGCTGGGCTACAGCTTCAAGCCGTGGAGGCAGGCAAAGGCCATTTCCGATGGTCCATCGATCCTGAAATACCTCGACGAAGCGGTACGCGAGGAGGGAATCCATGACAGGATCCGTTTCGGCCACCATGTCACCGCCGCCGCGTGGGATTCGAAGAGTGCGCGCTGGCTGGTGACAATGCGGCATGCCGGAAATGAAGTAAAGTTGAGTTGCAATTTCCTCCATATGTGCTCGGGCTACTACGACTACGAGGAGGGTTTCACTCCCGATTTCGCCGGCCGGGAGCGCTTCACCGGCCGCATCGTGCATCCGCAGCACTGGCCGGCCGACCTCGACTACCGCGGCAAGCGCGTCGCCGTCATCGGCAGCGGCGCGACGGCGATGACCCTGGTGCCGACGCTGGCCCGTGACGCCCGGCAGGTCACGATGGTGCAGCGTTCGCCGACCTATGTCATCTCGCGACCGGCGGAAGACCGCTTCGCCAACACGCTGCAGCGCCTGCTACCGCCGAAGCTCGCTTACGGCATCGTCCGCTGGCGCAATACCCTGTATCACCAGGTGGTATTCGGCCTGGCACGCACCTGGCCCGGAGCGGTCAGGAGGTGCCTGCTCGCCAGGGTGCGCGCGCAACTCGACCCTGGCTACGACGTTGCGACCCACTTCGCGCCGCGCTACGACCCGTGGCAACAGCGGCTGTGCCTGGTCCCCGACGGCGATCTGTTCGCGGCGATCAGGTCGGGGCGGGCGAACGTCGTCACCGACCAGATCGAGACCTTCACCGAGACCGGCATCCGGCTCAAATCTGGCAAGGAACTCGCCGCCGACATCATCGTTACCGCCACCGGACTCAAGCTCCTGTTTCTTGCCGGGATGGCGGTTACGGTCGACGGTCGAAAAGTCGATTTTTCGAGGACCTTCGGCTACAAGGGCATGATGTTCTCGGGTGTGCCGAACCTGTCCTGCGTCTTCGGTTACACCAATTCGTCGTGGACCCTGAAGGCCGATCTGGAAAGCGACTATCTCTGCCGGCTGCTGAACCACATGCAGGCCAGCGGCGTGCACATCGTCACGCCGACCGTTGCCGATCCGGGACTCAAGCCGGAACGCTGGATCGATTTCTCGTCCGGCTACTTCAAGCGGGCGCTGGGCAGCTTCCCGAAACAAGGCTCGCAACGGCCGTGGAAGCTTTACCAGAACTACTTCAAGGACATCCTGCTGTTCAAGTTCGCGCGCCTCGCGGACGACTCGCTGCGTTTCTCGAACGCAGGCCACGCGGTCGACGCCAGATAGCTTCCCGATCCGTTCGCCCGGCCCCGTCGCTGCCCCGCCTTTCCGCGATTTCAATCGATGCGGTTGGAACGGGTCGCCAGCATCATCTCCATGGCTTCGCGCTCCCGGGCCGTCGGCAGCTGCGACGTGTATTCGAGGCCGGCGATGTTGGCCGAAACGAAGCGGACCCGGCACTGGACCTTGAGTTCCTGGAAGTTGCCGCCACGGCGCAACATGAAGGTCACGATGGCCGGCGTGCCGACGGTCACCGGCTGGGCGCCCCGCGTCATCGATTCGCTCGCCTCGAATTCGGCCCCGCCACGGGAAATGTTCCGGGTAATCCCCGAATAGCGCTTGCCGGTCGCGGCGATCATCAGGTCACACTGAATGCGGGCGCGAAAGCGAAGGTCCTTGCGACGTTCTTCCATCCGCACATTATCGGCCCGACACCCGATCCGGCAAAGCCTGGCCACCTTCAAGTCCCGGCTACGGGCGACACGGCCACGGCTTCCAGCGCTTTTTTGGAGTAACCTGACGGCGGAAACGGATTGATCCTGTCCCCGCCCCATGCACATTGCAAATCTCTCCATCGCGGATGCCCTGCGCAGCCTGAGAACTTCGGAGCAGGGCCTGAGCACGGCCGAAGCCGCAAGACGCCTGGGAGAATACGGCGCCAACCGCCTTGACGAGATCAGGCAAGAGACCGAGTGGCGGCGGCTTCTCGGCGAATTCACGCATTTCTTCGCGCTGATCCTCTGGGTCGCCGCCGGGCTGGCATTCTTCGCCGAATCGCGCAGCCCGGGCGAGGGCATGTGGCAACTTGGGGCTGCCATCGTCGCCGTGATCGTGATCAACGGCTCGTTTTCCTTCTGGCAGGAATATCGCGCCGAACGGGCGATCGCCGCCCTGCGCAAGCTGTTGCCGCAGACGGTCAAGGTCATGCGCGACGGCAAGCTGTTCACGCTGCCCGCCGAAACCCTGGTACCCGGCGACGTGATCCTGCTCGCCGAGGGCGACAACGTCCCGGCCGATTGCCGGCTGATCGCCGAGACCGATGTGCGGGTCAACATGGCAACCGTTACCGGCGAATCGCTGCCCAAGGCACGCACTGCGGAGAGCGTGGCCGGCGAGACGCCTCTCAACGCCAGGAACCTGCTGCTGGCCGGCACTTCGCTGCTTTCCGGCGAGGGGCGCGCCGTCGTCTTTGCCACTGGCATGAAGACCGAGTTCGGCAGGATCGCCCACCTGACCCAGACGGCCGAGAAGACCGTTTCCCATCTGCAGATCGAAATCGCCCGCCTCTCCAGACTGGTCGCCATCTTCGCCAGCGCGCTGGGCCTGCTGTTCTTCGTGATCGGCGCCATGATCGGCCTGCCCTTCTGGGCCAACCTGATGTTCGCCATCGGCATCATCGTCGCCAACGTGCCGGAAGGCCTGTTGCCCACCGTCACCCTGTCGCTGGCCATGGCGACACAGCGCATGGCGCGGCGGAATGCGCTGGTACGCCATCTGCCGGCGGTAGAGACGCTGGGCGCCACCACGGTCATCTGCAGCGACAAGACCGGCACGCTGACCGAGAACCGGATGAGCGTGCGCCAGGCTTTCTGCGCCGGCAAGCTGTCCGACGCGCACCAGCCGCCCGCAGGGTCAGCCGCGGGACACCTGCTGCGCAACGCGGCGAATTGCCACAATCTCAAACGCGGCCAGCAAGGCGGCAGCGAGGTCTGGCTGGGCGACCCGATGGAAGCGGCGCTGCGCGATTTTGCCATGCGGCACGGCGCGTGCGGCGACGCACCGCGATGCGGCGAACTGGCGTTCGACAGCGACCGCCGGCGCATGTCGGTCATTGTCGACGACGACGGCGCGCGCTGGCTGTATTGCAAGGGAGCGCCCGAGGTCGTCTTGCAGTTGTGCGCTCAGATCGACCATGACGGCAGCACAATCCCGCTCGACGACGAGGGCTTGCAGCAGGTCGCCAGGGCGCAGGAGGCGATGGCGGATTCAGGGCTGCGGGTGCTGGCCTTCGCCTACCGCAAGCTGGCGCCGGGCGACATCCCCGCGGAGCGGGAACTGGTGTTTTCCGGCCTGATCGGCCTCCACGACCCGCCGCGGCCCGAGGTGCCCGAGGCGATGGCGCGCTGCCGCTCGGCCGGCATCAAGGTCATCATGGTGACCGGCGACCATCCGCATACCGCCCTCGCCATCGCCCGTGAAATCGGGCTGGTCAGCAGTGCGCAGCCGACCGTGCTGCTCGGTGAAGCGGTGCGCAAGCTGAGCCCGGCGCAACTGCAGATCGCCCTCGACAGCCCGGAAATCCTTTTCGCCCGGGTCACCGCCGAGCAGAAGATGCTGGTGGTCAACGCGTTGCGGAACAAGGGCGAAATCGTCGCCGTCACCGGTGACGGAGTAAACGATGCGCCAGCCTTGAAGAGCGCACACATCGGCATCGCCATGGGAATTTCCGGAACCGACGTGGCCAAGGCGGCGGCCGACATGATCCTGCTCGACGACAATTTCGCCAGCATCGTCAATGCCGTCGAGGAAGGGCGGGCGGTCTTCGAGAATATCCGCAAGTTCCTGACCTATATCCTCACTTCGAACATTCCCGAACTGGTTCCCTATCTGGCCTACGTGCTGTTCAGGATTCCCCTGCCGCTGACGATCATCCAGATCCTCGCCGTCGATCTCGGCACCGACATGCTGCCGGCGCTGGCGCTGGGGGCCGAGCGCCCCGACCCCGGCCTGATGCGCCAGCCGCCGCGATTCGCCCATGAACGCCTGCTGTCGTGGCCGCTGCTGGCGCGCGCCTATCTCTGGCTCGGCCCGCTTCAGGCCGCGGCGGCGCTCGCGGTGTTCTTCTTCGTCCTCCACCTCGGCGGCTGGCAATATGGCGATTCCCTCGCCAGCGCCGATCCGCTGTATCGGCAGGCGACCACCGCCTGCCTCGCGGCGATCGTCGTCGCCCAGATGGTCAATGCCTTTCTCTGCCGTCACCCCCGCGTCGCCGCGATCCATTTTCCGCTGACGCAGAATCCGCTTCTCCTGCTCGGTCTCGGAATCGAACTCGCGCTGATCCTGGCGATCGTCTACACGCCGTTGGGGAACGAACTCTTCGCCACCCAGGCTTTCGCGCCGGTGGCCTGGGGATTGATGGCCGTTCTCGCGCTCGCTATCGCCGTGCTGGAGGAGACGCGGAAATACCTGGTACGTCGCTGTACGTGACGCTGCCCGACACTGCCCCGGTCAGGGGCAGGTCGCCGGATCGCTGGCGTAGGCGCCGAGGCCCAGCGTCCGCAGGCGCTCCAGGTAGCAGTCAGGGCGTTGCCCCCAGGCGAACGCCCGGTCGTCGGCAAGCAGTCCGGGCAGGTTGGTCAGGTCGGCCTCGGCCACCTTGAGCGACTCGCCGCCGGTCGCCAGCAACACACCCTCGACCAGCAGCATGCTGCTCAGCAGATAAGCGACATGGTCGCGCGAACTGCCCGTCGCGACCACGGTTTCGCCGCTCGCCAACCCGGCGATCTGACCGATCGCCGCGCTGATGGCGGCGCGCTGCAGGACATCGGCGCCGGCGCCGGACGGCACCAGACGGGCAACCGCCGGGGCGATACTGCGGCTGACCGGACGGCTGATCGCCGTCAGGGTGACCGGTCCCGGCAGTGCCGCCGGGACGCCACCGAGCAGTTCCGCCAGCAGCGAGCGCGCCGTGGCGAGTTCGGCGCCGGTCATCGGCTGCAGATCGCACGGCGCCGATTCGGCATTGCGGATTTCCTGGCACAGCCGGCGATGCCAGGCCTTCTGGCCAAGCATGTCGCCCCAGGCGCTGCGCTCGCCAGCGATCTGCAGGCTGCCGCCGCCGATATCGAGCACGTGGTTGGTGGTCAGCCGGTCGCCGAGCAACTGGCGGGCGCCGTAATAGCCGTAGGCGCCTTCCTGCAACTGCGGAATGACCAGCACCGTGACAGCGCTGGCGGCGTGAATGCGGGCGAGGATGGCCGCCAGTTGCTCCGCGTCCTGCTCCAGGGCCAACCGCCAGGCCGAGAAGCCGCCGCCGACGCGCGCGCAGTCGGTGGGAAACCCGGCCTCGCGCGGGAGATCGTTCAATGCGGCGATGGTCGGCGCGACCGTCTCATCGAGTCCGCGACCCGCCCACAGCGGATCGAGATAATCGATGCTCACCTGCGTCGTGACGGCGCTGCCGGAAGCGCCTGCCCGGATGCCCGACGAGCCCATGTCGTAGGCGATGCGGCAGGATTCGCCGGTTGCGGTCGACGCCGCCAGAAGGGCCAAAACCAGGCCGGCGACGGCTTGCCGGCAGCGACCGGCGGCACGCAACGACATCAGAGGTGCAGGTAACCCATGGCACCAGCCAGCAGCCCGAGGGCGGCCGAGCCGTAAACACCGACCAGCAGCCAGCGCTTGCGCGTCAGCAGCGTGATGGCGGCGAGGGCGATGGCGATCTGCAGCATCGTCATTGCCATTGCCCAGCGTTCGTGGACATGCATCTCGACCTCACTCAGGCGGTCGGCCTCCTTGGCGAGCGCCTCGAGCTTGTCGGCGTCGACCTTGATTTCGGCCTTTTCCTGCTTGTAGCGCTCAACTTCCTTGCGGTACTTTTCCTGCGCCTCGCCGGTGGTCAGCGTGATCGACAGTTCGGCGAGATTCTGCTTGTTGCTCTTCGCCTGGTAGTAGTTCCACTGATTCGATGCCGCAGTCTTCTGGATCGCCGCCTCGTTCTTGAAAAGCAGCGCTGCGTTCTGCGAATGGCCACCCATGTAGCCGAAGATGGCACCGACGGTCGACAGGACGGCGGTAAGCACCGCCAGCCGCGCGGTGAAGCGGTCGCCGCCATGCTGGGCAACGTGTTCGACTTCGTGATCGTGCGGACCGTGTACGTGAAATCCGTGACCGGACATTGGCTTGTTCTCCTTCAATCTGTTGGGTGGGATGATCGGGCAAGGGCGAATTCTAGCGCCCTCTGCGGCATGCTGGCCGCACCATCCCACGAGAGCGGCTACTGCGACCTTTGCGCAGCGGGCGCTTCTGCCGGCGCGGCGAACCAGTCTTCCTTGCTCACCACGACGTTGCTCTGCGGCTGCATGACGAAATGCGGCGACATGATCTGGACGCCGTAGGTATTGAACTGGTCCTGGATGTGCGAATGCAGTTCGGAGAGGATCTTGATGCGCTCCAGCGGCCGATCGACGTAGGCATACAGTTCGTATTCGACATAATAGTCCTGCAGACCTTTCTGCATGACGAAGGGCGTGGGCTGCGTGCACAGGCCCGAAGTCGCTTCCGCCGCTTTGATCAGCATCGCATGCACCTGGCGCCAGGGCGTATCGTAGCCGATCGTCACCGTCGTCGAAATCAGCGCCCCGCGCTCGCCGAAGGCGCCGGTGTAATTCTTGATCGGGCTGCCCACCAGGAGGGCATTGGGAAGCGTCACTTCCTCGTTGCGCATGTTGATGATCTTGGTCGACAGCGCGCCGGTTTCCTTGACCACCCCCATGACTTCGCCGATGCTGACGAAGTCGCCGACCTTCAGCGCGCGCGAATAGATCAGAACCAGGCCGCTCATCATCTGGGTGACGACGCCGGCCGAACCGAGGGTGAGCATGAAGCCGAACATGACCGACAGTCCCTTGAACGACTCGCTGTCAGCGATCGGCAGGTACGGGTAGGCGATGGCGATGCCGACCCCCCAGACGAGAACGCCAACCAGCCGCCGCGTCGCATGCGCGGTGTCCTTGTGCACGCCGGGAATCAGGGAGCGTCCGAGCGAAGCGCTGTCAAAGATGTTGCCGGCCACGTCGTTGGCCGCCTTGGTCAGGAAGAGGATGATCGCGACGGTAATCAGTCCGGGCAGCGAAGCGACGGCACCTTCGCCGATCTGGATCAGTATCTCGACAAGCAGGCCGGACAGGCGCTCGGCAAACGGCTGCGTCAGCGGAAAGTTGGCGAGCACATAGGTGAACCACAGGTAGGCAACCGAGACCCACAGCGCCACCAGCACCAGTTGCGCCACGCGCTTGACCAGCAGCCAGCCCTGTGCCGCCCAGCGCAGTTTCGTGTCGGCGCTGGCCGACAGGACGCGCTGTTGCAGACGGCTGAGCACGTAAGCGGTCGCCCTGCGGATTCCCCACAGGAATGCCAGCATCACCGCAGTGGCCAGCAGGGAAAAGGCAATGCCCTTGATCAAGACCGTACCGTGGCCCTGTTCGACGAGGGCGGCGATCGCACCCTCCAAACGCTTGCCGACCTGTTCCGCCACGTCATCCAGGCTGCGCTTCTCGCCTTCGTCTAAGTCGCCCTCGTAGAGAACGAAAATGTTGCGATCGCCGATGTAATAGACGACACCCTTGCGATTGTCGATGATCAGGCGCGCGCGCGAAAGCGGCTCGTTCAAGTCACGCTCGTCCATCTGTCTCAGCCGCTCGTGGATCCGCCTGATGCGCATCTCCGGCGAGGCGCCCTGCGCCGTCGCCCGCAGCATGACGATATCGCGGTTGGCGACAGTCAGCATGGCCTCCGGCCCGGCCTCGCCCTTGGCGAACGACACGCCCGCCAGCAGCGCCAGCGCAAGGAACATCACGATGCGAAAGACTGATCCAACGGCGCTCATTCAGAATTCTCCAGGCTCAGAAAACCTCGATCGAAGGCTTGCCCGCGACGACTTCACCGATGACCGAGACATGCGAAAAACCCTGCTGCAGGAATATCGACAGCACCTCGGTGACCGCCTCCGGCGAACACGAAACCAGCAGCCCGCCCGACGCCTGCGGATCGGTCAACACCGCCCTTTCCTTGTCACCGATGCCTTCGCCAAGCGTCACGTCCTCGCTACAGCTTCCCCAGTTGCGCCGCGAGGCGCCGCCGACGTAACCGGCTCCGGCAAACGCCAGCGCCTGCGCAAGCAGCGGCAGCGCCGCAAATCGGACGCGCACTCCCACCCCACTGCGCCTGCACACCCCCCACAGGTGGCCGAGCAGACCGAACCCGGCGACGTCGGTGACCGCATGGACACCGTCGAGGCACGCCAGCACCGGTCCTGGAGTGTTGAGCCGGGTAGCGCTGTCGATCATGGCCGCGTAATCGCTTGCGCTCAAGTCGCCCCGTTTCAGTGCCGTGCTGTAGATGCCGATCCCGAGTTGCTTGCCGAGAATCAGGCGATCACCGGGCTGGGCACCAGTGTTGCGCTTGAGGCGGGCCGGATCCACCAGCCCGATTACGACCAGCCCGTAGATCGGTTCGAGCGAATCGATCGTATGTCCGCCGGCGACGGGGATGCTGACCAGCCGGCAGACCGACTCGCCGCCCTCGAGGATTCTGGCGATCGCATCCAGCGACAGCACGCTGACCGGGATCCCGACCTGCGCCAACGCAAACAGCGGGGTGGCACCCATCGCGTAGATGTTGGACATCGCATTGGTCGCCGCCACCCGGCCGAAATCGAACGGGTCATCGACGATCGGTGTGAAGAAGTCGGTGGTGGCGACGATGGCCCGGTGTTCGCCGATCTGGTAGACCGCCGCATCGTCGCCATCTTCCCTGCCGATCAGCAACTGCGGCGGAATGATGCCCGGCTTGATGCCGGCGAGAATCTCGCGCAGGATGTCCGGAGCGACCTTGCTGCCGCCGCCGTGGGTTAGCTGGGTAAGCCTGATCTTTTCTTCCGGCACCGCGCTTCTCTGGTGTTGATCTGGTGCAGCGAGTCTAACTCACTCGGCATCGAACCCGGCGTCTTCGATCGCCGCGACCAGCGCGCCGCGGGCAACGACCTGCGGATCGAAGACCACCCGCGCCTCGGCAGCTTCGAGCGAGACTTCCGCCGCCGCCACCCCCGGCACGGCGGTGAGCACACCCGTGATATTCCTGACACAACCCTGGCAACTCATGCCGCCGACCTTGATGACGCTTGTTTCCATACCCTATCCCTTCTTGCCGATCAACCCCTGTTGCTCGAGAAACGCGACAAACTCCTCCGGCGGCAGCGGGCGGCCGAAAAGATGGCCCTGTACCAACTCGCAGCCCATGCCGCGCAGTATCTCGTATTGTTCGGCGGTCTCGACGCCCTCGGCCAGCACCTTGAGGCGCAGGCTGCGGCCCATGCTGAGGATGGTCGAGGCGATGGCGCGGTCATCCGGGTCGACATCCAGATTCCTGACGAACGAGCGGTCGATCTTGAGCTTGCCGACGGGAATGCGCTTGAGATACGCGAGCGACGAATAACCGGTGCCGAAATTATCGAGCGTCAGTTCGATCCCCATGTCGTTGAGCGCCGACAGCGTGCCGAGGTTCTGTTCGGCGTCGTTCATCACAGTGCGCTCGGTCAATTCCAGTTCCAGGTAGCGCGCGTCCAAGCCCGACGCAGAGAGAGTTTGGGCAACCGTGTCGACGAACCCAGCCTGACGGAACTGGATGGGCGATACGTTGACCGCCACGAACAGCGGCGGCAGACCGGCATCCTGCCAGGCGCGCACCTGCCGGCAGGCTTCGCGCAACACCCAGTCGCCGATCGGGTTGATCAGGCCGATGTCCTCGGCCACATGGATGAACTGGTCCGGCGAGACCAGCCCGACTTCCGGGTTCTGCCAGCGGATCAGCGCCTCGACGCCGATGATGCCGCTGGTCTCGTGCACCAGCGGCTGATAATGCAGGACAAATTCACGGGCACCGAGGCCGCGGCGCAGACCGCTCTCCATCAGCAGATGCTTGAGCGTCGTGACGTTCATCTCGCTCGAATAGAAGCGGAAGGCGTTGCGCCCGGAGTCCTTGGCCTTGTACATCGCGGCATCGGCATTACGCAGCAGGGCCTCGAAATCGGTGCCGTCGACCGGATAGAGACTGATGCCGAGCGACGGGCTGATGGTCAACTCGTGCCCGCCCAGCGAGAACGGGGCCGCACAGACATCGATCAGGCGGCATGCGACTTCGGCGGCGCCGGCAGTGCGCACGCCGGGCAGGGCGATGATGAATTCGTCGCCGCCCAGGCGGGCCAGCGTATCGACCTTGCGCAACGCGGTCGTCAGGCGCTGGGCCACGGCACAAAGCAGTTCGTCGCCGACGCTATGGCCAAGCGAGTCGTTGACCCGCTTGAAATGATCGAGATCGAGGAAGACCAGCGCCATCTCCGAACCCTCGCGCTCGGCCGCCGCCAGAAGCTGCCTGCAGCGGTCGCGCAGAAGCCGGCGATTCGGCAGCCCGGTCAGTGGATCGAAATCGGCCAGCTCACGGGCCCGCTGTTCGGCTTCCTTCTGCACCGAAATGTCGAGCACGGTACCGACCGAGGCCGGCTGTCCCTCGTAGGTCGCCGGCGAGCCGAGGATCATGACCGGCACCGTCGTCCCGTCCTTGCGCAGCGCGGTCAACTCGTAGGGCCTGCCCTGCTCGCCGGCGGCGCGTCGCTGGCTCTGATCGATGACCATTGCGCGCTGCTCGGGAATGATCATGTCCTGAGGCCCCAGACGGTTTACCAGTTCCTTCTCCGCATAACCGATCAGGTTGACCAGAAACGGATTGACGTAACGGAACATCCCCTCCTGCAGGATGAAGATGCCGATCTGGGCGGCCTCCGTCGTCGCCCGAAACTGCGCCTCCTTTTCGCGCATGGCGACTTCGGCCGCGATGCTCCTGCTGACGTCGATCGAGACACCCAAGGCGGCGCGCGGTCTGCCGGCGGCATCGGCCTCGATCACCATCGAGTCATAACAATGCCGAATCTTCCCCTCGGCATCGAGCAATCGATAATCCACGGCCAGCGACACGCGTTCACCGGGGCGACTCGCCGCAGCTTCGACGATACGCGCCATCGCCGCTTCGTAATCGCCCGGCAGCAAGTGGCGTCCGATCAGTTCGACGCCGGACTCGCGGACCATTTCGAGATCCATCCCGAACAGGCGAGCGGCCGCCCCCGAGATGTATTCGAAGCGGCCGGTGACGAAATCGAGGCGATAGACGACGCACGCGATGCTGTCTAGCAAGGCCTCGTAGAACGACAGTTTTTCGTTTTCTTCCAGAAAACCCCCTACGTGCGACTAGCGGCCACCCGGGCGCCAGCGCTTGAGCAACAGGGAATTCGACACGACCGAAACCGAACTCATCGCCATCGCCGCCCCGGCGACGACCGGATTGAGCCAGCCGAAAGCCGCCAGCGGAATCCCCAGGACATTATAAATAAAGGCAAAGAAGAGATTCTGGCGAATCTTGCCCAGCGTCGCCCGCGACAGCTCGATGGCATCGTCCACACCGCACAGGTCGCTGCGGATCAGCGTCAGGTCGGCGGCCTCGACCGCCGCGTCGGAACCGGCGCCGATGGCAAAACTGACGTCGGCCGCCGCCAGCGCCGGCGCGTCGTTGATGCCGTCGCCGACCATCGCCACCAGCCCGCCGGCCTTCAGTTCGGCCACCGCCGCCGCCTTGTCGCCGGGCAGGATGCCGGCGCGGAATTCGTCGATGCCGGCTTCCTGCGCGATCGCCGCTGCAGTCGCCGCGTTGTCGCCGGTCAGCATGACGACGCGGATGCCGCGCGCACGCAGGCGTTCGACGGCGACGCGCGAGGTCGGGCGCAAGGCATCGGCGATCGCCAGCAGGGCCAGCGCCGCACCATTTTCTTCGAGCACGACGACGGTCTTGCCCTGCTGCTGCAGGCCCGCCACCCCTGGATCGTCGGCCATCCCCAGCCATTCCGGCGCCCCCAGGCGCAACGGACGGCCATCGACCTCGCCGGCCACGCCCTGCCCCGGCGTCGCGCTGAAATTGGCCACTTTTGGCAGGTCGACCGCGGCAGCCCGCGCCAGGACCGCGCGCGCCAGCGGATGCTCCGAGCCCTGCTCGAGCGCTGCCGCCAGGCGCAACGCCTGATCGGCAGCGAGCGCCAGCGGGACGATGTCGGTGACCTGCGGTTCGCCCCGGGTCAGCGTGCCGGTCTTGTCGAGGGCAAGGACGGCGATCTTTTCCGCCCGCTCCAGCGCCTCGACGTTCTTGACCAGAATCCCGGCCCGCGCCCCCTGCCCGGTGCCGACCATGATCGCCGTCGGCGTCGCCAGCCCGAGCGCGCACGGGCAGGCGATGACCAGCACGGCGACGGCATTCACCAGCGCCTCGGCAAAATCGCCGGCATACAGCCACCAGCCGGCGAAAGTCGCCAGCGCGATGGCGCAGACGACCGGCACGAAGACCGCCGAAATCCGGTCGGCCAGCCGCTGCACCGGCGCTTTCGAGCCCTGCGCCTCGCCGACCAGGCGGATGATGCCGGCCAGCAGCGTCTGCTCGCCGACACCGGTCGCCCGGCAGCGCAGCGCCCCCTGGCCGTTGGCCGTCGCCGCGAAGACCTTGTCGCCGGCCGCCTTGCCCACCGGCATGCTCTCGCCGGTCAGCATCGCTTCGTTGACGCTGGAGGTGCCATCCACCACCTCGCCATCGACCGGCACGCTCTCTCCGGGACGGACCATGAAGATGTCGCCCGGCATCAGGGCATCGACGGCAATCTCGACCCACTGGCCGTCGCGCTCGATGCGCGCCGTCTTCGGCTGCAGGCGGATCAGCGATTCGATCGCTTCCGAAGTCCGTGCCTTGGCCCGCGCCTCAAGGAGCTTGCCGAGCAGGACCAGGGTGATGACCGCCGCCCCCGCCTCGAAATAGACGTGCTGGGCGAACCCGAACAGCGTCACCAGCGCCGAGAAACCCCAGGCCATGCTGGTCCCGAGCGCCACCAGCACGTCCATGTTGGCACCGCCGCCGCGCAGCGCCTTGTACGCACCGTCGTAGAAACGCCAGCCGATCCAGAACTGGACCGGCGTCGCCAGCGCCAGTTGCAGCCAGCGCGGCAGTTCGGGATGGTGATGCGAGTCGCCGAACATGAAGAACATCTGCCCGACCAGCGGCAGGGTCAACGCCACGGCGATCCAGAAGCGGCGGATCTCCCGCCGGTAATCGGCCGCCCGCCGCGCCTTCTCACGAACTCGCGTATCTTTGTCGACCAGGCTGGCCGTGAAACCGGCGCGCGCCACCGCGGCGATCACCGCCGCTTCGTCGGCCGCTCCGTCCAGCCGCACGCGCGCCCGCTCGGCCGCCAGATTGACATTGGCCTGCATGCCCTGCTGCCGGTTGAGCACCTTTTCCAGGCGCGCCGAGCAGGCGGCGCAGGTCATGCCGGCAATGGCGAACTCGACGACGCGGCTGCTGCCAGCCGCTGTTTCCATGGTGCTGGCGCCAGTCTTTGAAGCGTGGGCGCCACCGGCGGTTGCGTTCATTTCACCAGCATCACCGGGCATTCGGCCAGATGCAGGACGCGGGTTGCCACCGACCCGGTCACCAGCCCGGCAATGCCGCTGCGTCCGTGGGTGCCCATGACGATGAGGTCGCACCCGAGTTCGCTCGCCAGCCTGGCGATCACTTCGGCCGGCTGCCCCACGTGGATGTGGGTCGTGTGGAAGCGGCCGGCGGCATCGAGGCGCTGCTGCGCGCCGAGCAGGTGCTCGCGGCTCTCCTCCATGTAGTGGCTGTGCAGGGTTTCCTTGCTGACGTGGGCCAGTGCATGACCGATCGGGATCGGCGGCTGGACGTGCAGCAAATGAATCTCCGGCACTTCCCGGAACCAGGCGCTATGCGCGACAAGATGGCCGACGGCGCGCAGCGAGCAGTCGGAACCGTCAACCGGCAGCAGGATTTTCATGGTCATCGCGTTCTCCTAAAACCAGTGCGACAGGCGCATCAGGCCGATCAGTCCGTGGATCCCGAAGCCCAGCACCAGCAGGCCCGAGGCGATGCGGATCAGCGGGCGCCGGACGAATTCATTGACCCTTGCCAGCAGAATGCCCGCCAGCAGCAGATTTGGCAATGTTCCCAGCCCGAATGCCAACATCAGCAGCGCCCCACGCCCGGGCGACCCGGCGCCGAGGGCCGTGGTCAGCGCGCTGTAGACCAGGCCGCAGGGCAGCCAGCCCCACAGGATACCGAGCGGAAAAGCCTGGGCAACCGTCTTCGCCGGCACGAAGCGGCGGGTCAGCGGCTGGATGTGGCGCCACAGGTGCTGGCCGGCACGCTCGGTAAAGGCCAGGGCCCGGGTCACGCCGAGCAGGTAGAGGCCAAGCGCCACCAGCATCAGGTTGGCGAGCAGGTAGAGCGCCAGACGCACCGGTGCCGGCCCGTCGAGCGCCAGACTGGCGGCGCCGAGCGCACCGGCCAAGGCGCCGGCAACGCCATAGGACAGGATGCGCCCGGCGTTGTAGGCAAGGTGCATCGACCAGCGAGCGGGCGCGCCGAGCGACAGCGCTCCGACGATGCCGCCGCACATGCCGACGCAGTGGGTGCCGCCGAGCAGGCCGACGAGGAACAGTGCCAGGTAAGCGGAATCAGGCATCTGCAAGGGCACATTTGGCGCGGGAAATCACGGCGCAAGGATACCTCACTCCGCAGCCCTTCCCGAATCGCCGCGGCTCAGATCACCTTGGAATAGCGGGTCCGCTGGCGGTCGGCGCGCAGGTAGCGGTCGAAAACCATGGCGATGATCCTGACCAGCAGGCGCCCCGGCGGGAGAACGGTTATCCACTCACGTTCGACCTTGAGCAGGCCGGCACGCTCCATCTCCTTGAGGTCGTCGAGTTCCGCCGCAAAGTATTGGTGGAAATCGATCAGGTGCGCGCTTTCGATGGACTCGAGCGACAGTTCGAAGTGACACATCAGTGCCTGGATGATCGCGCGCCTCAGAATGTCGTCGGCATTCAGCTCGATGCCGCGGAACACCGGCAGCATCCTGGCGTCGAGACGATCGTAGTATTCGTCGAGGGTCTTGACGTTCTGGCTGTAGGTCGGCCCCACCTTGCTGATCGAGGAAATGCCGAAGGACAGCATGTCGCAGTCGGCATAGGTCGAATAGCCCTGGAAATTGCGGTGCAGGCGCCCCTGGCGCTGGGCGACGGCAAGTTCGTCGTCGGGCTTGGCGAAGTGGTCCATGCCGATGAAGACATAGCCGGCTTCGGTCAGTTTCTTGATCGCCAGCGCGAGGATCTGCAGCTTGCTGTCGGCCGAAGGCAGATCGGGCTCGGCGATGCGGCGCTGCGGCTTGAACAGGCTGGGCAGGTGCGCATAGTTGTAGATCGACAGACGGTCCGGATTCATTGCCAGCACCCGCTCGAGCGTGCGGTTGAAGCCCATCACCGTCTGGTGCGGCAGCCCGTAGATCAGATCGACCGACACCGACTTGAAGCCGTTGGCGCGTGCCGCGTCGATCACGGTGGCGGTCTCTTCCTCGCTCTGAACGCGGTTGACCGCAACCTGCACGCGCTCGTCGAAATCCTGGACGCCGACGCTCATGCGGTTGAAGCCGAGTTCGCCAAGCAGGGCCACGGTCGCCATGTCGACCTTGCGCGGGTCGACCTCGATCGAATACTCGCCGCCGTCGAGCAGTTTGAAGTGCTTGCGCGTCTCGCCCATCAACTGGCGCATCTCGTCGTGCGACAGGAAGGTGGGCGTGCCGCCGCCCCAGTGCAACTGGATGACCTCGTGTTCGCCATCGCGTCCTTCCAGGCCCGCGCTCTGCAGTGCAAGCTCCTTGCCGAGATACTTCAGGTACTTGGCGCTGCGCCCGTGATCCTTGGTGATGATCTTGTTGCAGGCGCAGTAGTAGCAGATGGTGTTACAGAAAGGGATGTGGAAGTATAATGACAGCGGCCGACCGATGCCGCCGATGGTGCGCTTGCCCAGCCAGAGCTCGGCCGCATCGGAATCGAAGGCTTCGACGAAGCGATCCGCAGTCGGATAGGACGTGTAGCGCGGGCCATTGACATCGAAACGGCGAATGATCTGAGGATCGAAGACGAGGTTTTCAGTTGCGAAATTCATTGAACAAGCCGAAAAGAACTGGATGGATTATGTGCGGATGCCGCGCCATCCCGGTTGACGTGGATCAAGCTTGGACAGGTTGCTGATGCCCCCCCAATCCGCCGGCAAGCCCATCTCCCTGGCGATCATCAAGACGGCCTGTTCGAGTTGCAATCTGCGCGAACTGTGTCTGCCGCTCGGGCTGACCGACGAAGAGTTGCAACGTCTTGACGACCTCGTGTCGAATCGCCGCCGCCTGAAGCGCGGCGACCGCCTCTACAGCTTCGGCGCCCCGTTCGACGCCATCTATGCCATCCGCAGCGGCTTCTTCAAGACCGACGTGCTGCTCGAAGATGGACGCGAACAGGTCACCGGTTTCCAGATGGCCGGCGAACTGCTGGGCCTCGACGGCATCAGCACCGAACACCACACCTGCAACGCCGTCGCCCTCGAGGACAGCGAGATCTGCGCCATTCCATTCTCGCGCCTGGAAAGCCTGTCGCGCGAGATCCACACGCTGCAGCACCATTTCCACAAGGTGATGAGCCGCGAGATCGTCCGCGACCACGGCGTCATGATGCTGCTCGGCACCATGCGCGCCGAGGAGCGCCTGGCAGCCTTCCTGCTCAACCTGTCGCAGCGCTTCACGGCGCGCGGCTTCTCGCACGCCGAGTTCTACCTGCGCATGACGCGCGAGGAAATCGGCAGCTACCTCGGCCTCAAGCTGGAAACCGTCTCGCGCACCTTCTCGCGCTTCCAGGAAGAAGGCCACATCGCGGTTCAGCAGAAGCACGTCCGCATTCTCGATGTCGCCGGGCTCAAGGCGCTGATGAATTACCGGGGATGACGGACAGGAGCCGGATGGCGAAGCATGCCGGCTCTCAATCCCTCTGCCTGACAATGAAAAGGCCCGACGAGGTTCCCTGCGAAGGTTGATACGCCATTGCCATGACAGCCGCGTGAAAGGAAACGCTGTTTCAATCCACGCCCCCGTTGCCAAGCAGTTCGCTACGCATGACGCGAGCAAATTATCGAGTGGTATGTCCGGGAGTGTCGGCCTTTGGGGCCTATCTCCGCGAACACGGGGGAAATCGCAGCCCGCCGTAGTCCAGCACGATCTGGCTCAGCCTATCTCCGCGAACACGGGGGAAACTCGGACCCTACACAGAACGACTTACCGTTCTGGGGCCTATCCCCGCGAACACGGGGGAAACCACATCGACCACCAACCTGGACAAGCGCCAGGTGGCCTATCCCCGCGAACACGGGGGAAACAGAGCGAAAGTCCCTTGCGCGGTCGGCTTATACGGCCTATCCCCGCGAACACGGGGGAAACTCGTGGGTCGCCTTGCCCAGATGAATCCCCAGGGGCCTATCCCCGCGAACACGGGGGAAACCCTTCCGGCCGCGCTCGCGGAAGCGCTGCACGGGGCCTATCCCCGCGAACACGGGGGAAACAGGCGCATGGGCATGGTGCAGCGCCGGGCCGGGGGCCTATCCCCGCGAACACGGGGGAAACTGTCAATAACTGTACGACGCGTATTCAGGATTGGGCCTATCCCCGCGAACACGGGGGAAACCCGGCGGGCGCTTGCGACAGGGTCACATGGTTGGGCCTATCCCCGCGAACACGGGGGAAACCGTCAGGCCACCATCGTCGCCAGCCGCATCCAGG
>Ga0208938_1000447_pt1 | contig 31964 bp, 28 predicted proteins | sample AD_UKC125_MetaG_FD_184434 | JGI IMG/M metagenome (GOLD analysis project Ga0208938, IMG submission 184434) | Active sludge microbial communities of municipal wastewater-treating anaerobic digesters from USA - AD_UKC125_MetaG (SPAdes) (version 2) | ecosystem: Engineered > Bioreactor > Anaerobic >...
AATATAAAGAAAAATATAATTATCCTTTTACACACACATCGCTTTCATTTACTGCCACTGCAACAGCCGAAGTAAAATATGACAATCAAAAAACCGATCCAGAAGTTCAAGTTCTTGGTATAGACGAATATTATACTGTAAATAGCGGATTAGATGTTACAGATGGGAGAAATTTTAATGCTTTAGACATTCAAAACAACTCCTATTTCTGCGTAATTGGTAGTGATTTTGCTTCAAAAGGGATTTTAAAAGATGTGAATCCAATTGATAAAACTATTTCTATTAGAGGTTCAAAATTTAAAGTAATTGGCGTTTTAAAAGAAATAGGTTCAAGTTTTGGAAACAGTCAAGATTTAAGAGTTTATATTCCTATTCAATTAGCGCGTTCGCTTTTCTCTCAAGCAAATATTAATTACACCATTAGTACTATGGTTGATAAAACAGAATTGCTCGACAATGCTATAGATCATGCTACTCTAACTATGAGAAAAGTGAGAAAACTAAATCCTGTTGAAGAAAACAATTTTGGAATTTCGCGCAGCGATGATTTAGTACAAAGAATTGCAAGTATGACTGGCTTTTTGAACACTTCTGCTTGGGTAATTGGGATTATCACCATTTTTGGTTCATCTATTGCTTTGATGAATATTATGATTGTATCTGTAACCGAAAGAACTCGAGAAATAGGTGTTAGAAAATCGCTTGGAGCAAAAAAATCTACAATTGCTTGGCAGTTTTTTGTTGAAACACTTATTATTGGTCAACTTGGTGGATTGTTAGGAATAATTTTAGGAATTGTAACTGGCTATGGAATTGCTGTTGCGTTAGAATTTTCTTTTGTAGTTCCTTTTGGAGCAATGATAGCTGCATTTATAACTACATTCTTGGTGGCAGTTGTTTCTGGTTCATATCCTGCAATAAAAGCTTCAAAACTAGACCCGATTGAAGCGTTGCGATACGAGTAATCAGTATTCAGTCGCAGTAATCAGCGCTTGAGTTCACACGAAATCATTCTATCATTACCATAAATATCTTTAAGAAGTTTGGTGTTTTTATATTCTAATTCCTCTAGTAATTCAACCGTTTCTTTACCCAAGTATTGATTGATTTCGAAATACAATTTCCCATTTTGGGTTAGAGATGTTTTTGACAATTGAGCTATTTTTCGGTAAAAAAGTAACGCATCATTATCTTCAACAAAAAGAGCTAAATGTGGTTCATAGTCAAGTACATTTTTTTTGATTTCTTCTTTTTCTAAATGCCTTACATAAGGTGGATTAGAAACTATAACATCAAATTCAGTTGTTGGTTGTTGGTTGTTGGTTGAAAGTTGAGTTAAATTATTTGTTTCTAAAATATTCGCTTGAATGAAATTAATGCTAACTTGGTTTGTTTCAGCATTTTTTTTGGCAACTCTCAATGCTTCTTCTGAAACATCAATGGCAAAAACTTGAGCATTGGGAAGATTTTTTGCCAGCGAAACAGCAATACATCCACTTCCTGTTCCGATATCTAAAATCCTAATTGTTTCTTTTTTAATCATTTGACTTTCAACAATTATCAACTGAACTAGTTCTTCAGTTTCAGGACGTGGAATAAGTACGTTTTCATTCACCAAAAAAGGCAAACCATAAAACTCAGTTTCTCCTAATATATATTGTATAGGTTTTTGACTTTTTAAATCATCAAGAATATTGTTCCAATTATCAACTTCGCTTTCTGTTAGCTCAAAATTGGGTTGCAAAGCCAAATCAATTCTTTTCAAATTTTGTAATTTTTCTAGCGATAGATAAAAGAAACTTTCTGCTTCTACTTCGTCATAGATAGATGTTAGTTCGCTTTTGAAAATGGTTTTAAAATTTTTTAGCAACATTCTACAAATCTTTAATCATCCATACATGACAACTGGTATGACAAGTGTTACCCAGTTGTTTATCAAGATATTTAAAACCTAATTTTTGATACAAATGTTGTGCTGCTTTCATGGTTGGTAATGTTTCTAGATAGCATTTTTCATAACCAAACTCCTTAGCTTTATCAAGGCAAAGTTGTATCAATTTATTTCCTAATCCATTTCCTCTTGCTTCGCTGAGAATATACATTTTTTGCAACTCGCATATGTTTTCTTCAGTAGCTGCAAGTTTAGAAACTCCTGCTCCACCAACAATCTTTCCATTATTTTCTACAACAAAATAAACTGCGTCACTAGTATCATAACTCTCAAACATGAAATCGAGTTGTTTATCTTCGAAAGCTGTTCCCGTTTTCGGGAAATCATCTTCAATGAAAACAGTTCTTACTACGTTAGCAATTTGTGTATTATCTTGTTTTTGAATTTCTCTAATTAACATGGCATAAACTTATCTCACAAATATACTATTTTTGTATGGTGAACAGTCATGAAAAATATATAAAACGCTGCCTAGAATTAGCCAAAAATGGCTTTGGAACAACTTACCCAAACCCAATGGTAGGTAGTGTAATTGTTTATGAAAATAAAATTATTGGCGAAGGTTGGCACAAAAAATCGGGTGAAGCTCATGCTGAAGTGAATGCTATCAACTCTGTAAAAGATAAATCTTTGCTATCAAAATCAACTATTTATGTATCGCTTGAACCTTGTAGTCATTTTGGTAAAACGCCTCCATGTTCTGATTTGATTATTGAAAAACAAATCCCCAATATCGTAATTGGAACTATTGATAGTAATGAAAAAGTTTCGGGCAAAGGCATCCAAAAACTTCGCGATGCAGGAAGAAATGTGGTTGTTGGTGTTTTAGATAAAGAATGTCAAGAATTGAACAAACGTTTTTTTACCTATCATAACAAGAAACGTCCATACATTATTTTGAAATGGGCAGAAAGCGGTGATGGTTTTATTGCTCCTGAAAAAAAAGAAGAACAAAAACCATTTTGGATTTCTAATGAATTTTCGCGTCAACTTGTTCACAAATGGCGAAGTGAAGAACAGGCAATTTTGGTAGGTACAAACACTATTTTTGAAGACAATCCAGAACTTACTTCTCGAGATTGGAAAGGCAAAAACCCAGTAAGAGTGGTAATAGACAGACTTGGAAAAATTAATGAAAACTATTTTGTAAAAGACAAATCAGTAAAAACAATTTTTATTACTGAAAGCGAAAATTTATCATCTCATGAAAATATTATTTATGAAAATGCTATCTTTGATATTCGACTCGCAGAAAAAATTTGTTCAATTTTACAAAAACATTCCATTCAATCTATTATAATTGAAGGTGGAAAAAAAACATTGGATACTTTTATAGACGCTGGATTATGGGATGAAGCAAGAGTTTTTAAAGGTACTACAATATTTTCTAATGGGACAAAAGCTCCAAGACTGAATGGAAAATGTGTAGAAAAAAAGATTAAAAATGACCAACTATTAACCTATTATAATCATGATTAACGCTATAATTTTCGATTTTGGAGATGTATTCATCAACTTAGAAAAAGAAAAATCCATAGAAGAGTTCAAAAAGCTAGGTTTACCAGGACCAAATGAAGAACTAATAGCTCAAAATGATTTATTCGAAAAAGGTAAAATTTCGGAATTAGAATTTATTCAATCTTTTCAAAAATTTATTCCAAAGGCATCTTTGGAAGACATCAAAAAAGCATGGAATTCCTTGATTGGTGATTTTCCGTTACATCGATTAGAATTTTTGCAAATGCTTTCGGGAAAATATAGATTGTTCCTTTTAACCAACACAGATTCTACTCACATTGATCGATTTGAACATAAAGTAGGCATGTCTTTCTACACGGATTTTTACCGTTGTTTCGAAAAAGTATATTATTCCTATGAAATGGGAATGCGCAAACCACAACCCGAAATTTTTCAAACTATCCTCAACAAACACGATTTATCACCAAAAAGAACCCTTTTTGTAGATGATAAAAAGGAAAACACTGATGTAGCAGAAAGTTTAGGATTGTATGTTTGGAATATTCATCCAGAAAAAGAGGATGTTGTACAACTATTTGAACAAAAAGATTTACCATTATAAAGGTTTTGGAACAAAAAGATACTTATAAAACCCTCGCCAAACCTTCGGAAGAAATTCTATTCAAAGAAAAAAACAGCAAGTTTTATGGCTATGCTTTTCCTGTAACCAATGAAGATGAAATAAAAAATCACTTGGAAACGCTGAGAAAACAGCATCATGGAGCTGTCCATTTTTGCTATGCTTTTCAAATAGGAACAAATAAAATTCAATACAGAGCTAATGATGATGGCGAACCAAGCAATAGCGCAGGAATGCCAATTTATGGACAAATACAATCTTTTGGTTTGACAAATGTTTTGGTGGTAATTGTTCGTTTTTTTGGCGGAGTAAAATTGGGCGTTGGAGGATTGATTTCAGCCTATAGAACCGCTGCTCAAATGGCTTTGGAAGAATCGGAAATTATCGAAAAGACAATTGATATTTTTTTTAAAGTAAATTTTGATTACAAAAACATGAATAAGGTTATGCGAGTAATTAAAGAAAAAAACTTGTCAATAATTTCTCAAAACATGAATGAGAGTTGCGAAATAATTATATCAACTCGAAAAAAAAATGCCGAAATGATATTCGACATTTTTGATAATTTATTTGAAATAGAAGTAAAAACTATTGACTAATTTTCATCAAATCCAAAACATAATCAGGTGGCAAAATAGGTTTTCCTAAATTTACATCTACAAAGACCAAAATAAAATGTGCAGTTGTTAATAACTCATCATTTTCATTGCGAATTTCACAATCAAATTCAATCTTTACACCATTCTGGCTTTTTAGCTTTGTAGTAACTTTAAGTAGCTCATCATATCGTGCTGGTTTCTTATAATTTATGTGCATAGAAACAATAGGCAAGGCTATTCCAGTTGCCTCAAGTTCTTTATAAGAAATTCCTTTTTTTCTCAACCACTCTACTCTACCTATCTCAAAATAAGGCACATAGCTTCCGTGATACACAACTCCCATTTGATCTGTTTCAGAATATCTCACTCTAATTTCAACACAATCTTGATTCATAATATTTTAATTTATTTTAAACGAAATAGTTAGACACTTTACAACAAAATTTTTAAAAAATCAATACAAAAATCTTTTTTTTTATAGATTTTTATTCACATATTTGTTACCCCAAAAAATTGTGAATAACTATTCACACATTTAGCAAAAAAACCTAACAATAATTACTATAATTCTGATAATAATATGAGCAAAACTGCGCAATCGGTATGGGAAAACTGTCTTGCATTTATCAAAGACAATATTCAGGAGCAAGCTTTTAAAACTTGGTTTGAACCGATTAAGTCAGTTGAACTTACTGATAATGCTTTATACATTCAAGTTCCTAGTAAGTTTTTCTACGAATGGCTAGAAGAACACTATGTAAAATTGTTGAAAGTAGCATTAACAAAAGAACTTGGCAAAAATGCGAAGTTACTTTATAAAATCAAAATGGAAAACACTTATGGCAACAAACAACCTTTCACAGAACAATTGCCAAGTGCTCACAGAAGTCCAATAAAATCACAAGAAGTTGATGCTCCATACAAAAACCTAAGCCCGGAACTCAAAAACCCTTTCGTTATTCCTGGAATTAGAAATGTAAAAATTGAATCTCAACTCAATCCAAATTACAGCTTTGATAATTTTCTTGAAGGAGATTCTAACAGGTTAGCACGTTCTGCTGGTATGGCAGTTGCTAACAAACCAGGTGGAACGTCTTTTAATCCGTTGTTGATTTTTGGTGGTGTTGGTTTAGGGAAAACTCACTTAGCACACGCTATAGGTGTTGAAATAAAAGATAAATATCCAGAAAAAACTGTTTTATACATTTCTGCCGAAGTGTTTACACAGCAATATATAGACTCTGTTAAGAAAAATAATCGCAATGATTTTATTCATTTCTATCAACTAATAGATGTATTGATTATTGACGATGTACAGTTCCTTTCAGGAAAATCTGGAACGCAAGATGTCTTCTTCCATATTTTCAACTACTTACATCAAAACGGAAAGCAAGTAATTCTTACTTCAGACAAAGCACCTGTTGACATGCAAGATATAGAGCAACGCTTATTATCTCGTTTCAAATGGGGATTATCTGCTGAGTTACACCAACCAGATTATGAAACAAGAATTTCAATTCTAAAAAATATTTTGTATCGTGATGGTGTTGAAATGCCAGAAGAAATCATTGAATATGTAGCTCGAAACATTAAAACAAATGTTCGTGAACTCGAAGGAGCTATTATTTCTTTGATTGCACAATCCTCTTTCAATAAAAAAGAAGTAACGTTAGATTTAGCAAAGAGCATTGTAGAGAAATTCGTTAAAAACATTAAGAGAGAAATATCTATTGATTATATCCAAAAAGTAGTTTCTGATTATTTCCAACTTGATGTTGATACGCTTCAATCTAAAACCAGAAAACGTCATGTGGTTCAAGCTAGACAATTAGCTATGTTTTTTGCAAAAAAATTCACTAAAGCTTCGTTAGCCAACATAGGTTCACAAATTGGCGATAGAGATCACGCAACTGTTCTACATGCTTGTAAAACAGTGGACAACTTAGTTTCTACCGATAAACAATTCAAAAAATTTGTTGAAGATATTCACAAAAAACTATCATTATAATACCAATAGCGAGCTAATCACTCGCTTTTTTTAAATCAATATGTCAGTAAAAATTTTAATGGTTTGTTTGGGCAATATATGTCGATCGCCATTAGCCGAAGGAATTTTAGCCAGCAAACTTCCGAAGGATTTATTCACAGTAGATTCAGCAGGAACAGGAAATTATCATGTTGGAAGTCCACCAGATAAACGTTCTATTCATACAGCAAATCAACATGGTCTTGACATTTCTTTACAACGAGCAAGACAGTTTAGCAGAAAGGATTTTGAAAAATTTGACTATATCTTTGTAATGGATGGTTCCAATTATGACAATGTTATTGAACTAGCCAAAACAGATGAAGAAAGAAAAAAAGTTGATTTAATTTTGAACCAACTTTTCCCTAATGAAAATGTAGATGTTCCCGATCCATATTTTGGGTTACAGAACGGCTTTGAAGATGTTTATCAAATGCTTGATGAAGCATGCGAAATTTTGGCAAAAAAGCTCATAGAAAAACACTCTTAACATTACAACAACATCATGAAACCAGTCAATATAAAAGGAAAACTCTATTTAATCCCAACCACATTGGGAGAAATGAACCATGAAGATGTTCTGCCAGAAACAATCAAGAGAGTTCTAACTTTTATTGACGACTATATTGTTGAAAACGAAAAAACAGCTCGTCGTTTTATTAAGTCTGTTTTACCAGAAAAAGTACAATCTACATTACGAATTTCGTTATTAAATAAACATACCGATTCTACAGAGTATTCCACAATGATTGCACCTTGTTTATCAGGAATAAACGTAGGATTAATGAGTGAAGCTGGATGTCCTGGAGTTGCCGATCCTGGAGCAGTAATTGTAAAACTAGCTCATGAAAAAGGAATTCAAGTTGTTCCTCTCGTTGGACCATCATCAATTTTATTAGCAATGATGGCAAGTGGAATGAATGGTCAGAATTTTGCTTTCAATGGTTATTTACCCATTGACAAGAGTGAAAAGAAAAGCACTTTAAAAAACTTTGAAAAAATTTCGCAAGACCGAAACCAGTCGCAAATATTTATAGAAACACCTTATAGAAATAATAAACTCTTCGAAGATTTAGTGCAAACATTACAACCCAACACGCAACTGTGTATTGCAACTGATATCACATTGCCAACTGAATATATCAAAACGATGCGTGTTGCCGATTGGAAAAAAACAAAGGTCGATTTACATAACCGACCTTGCATTTTTATTATTCATAAAGTGTGATTACTTCACTTTAGCATTCTTAACAGGAATAATTCCTTTGGTTTCATAACCTCCAAAATCTCTTAGATAGGTTCTTACAGAAGTACCGTAGCTATCTTTTTTAGCTCTTTTACCATTAGTTTCCAGAAATTTTATCACAGAACCTGGACCACCAAGGTGAGCAGCTGCTAATATCCCCGATTCGGTAATCTTAACACCATTAATTATTTTCCCTTCATAACGATTGATATAATCTTTTAGATCATATTTGTTTTTGGAGAGAAGAGTAACAAAAGCTTTTTCTTGAAGTTTATGATTGTTCAAAAAGTACAAACTATCATTTACACCAATTGTTTTTAACGTTTCCATACCAAATTGGTATTTACCCAAGTATCCCAAAGTATTCACTTTGTTGTATTTTCCTTGCGATTCCTTAAAAGCAACAGCTTCTTTGAAACCGATAAAAAATTTCCCTTTGAAAGGAACATTTATAGCATAATAATCATTGTTTTTTAGGGAAGGAAAGTTGTAAATCAAACTCTCATTTCCATCAATGCGAAACCAGTCAGAAATGTGGGCATTGTTAGGTTTAAAACCTGAGCTTATAAAAGCAACTATTAGTAGGATTGAAGTGTAATAAATACTCTTTTTTATCATCTAATTTGTTTTCTCAAGTGCTGTCACCATCTTGAATTTTCGGTTGCAAATATACGAATAAAAATAAGAAATATTGAATATCAAGCAGTTAATGCAAATCAAAAGTATAAACAATGAAACTTTGAACTTCCCATTCCCTTTATTTCCAAGGTTGGAGCAGGAATTTTAACAGCATTAAAAACTGTTAAAAAAGTCTTAAGAAAACGTGATTTGGTTTTAATTTTGGTCAAATCAACATCGAAACTCAAGTAAAATTGTCTGTATCTTTGATTGGCTGGAAGGAAAATTGTATTTACAAAAGCATCATTTCCAGTTATCATTCCTTCGGCACCATAACCCAAAGCAAAATTCAACCATTTTGGGAAACCTTCTTTTTTAATAAAAGAATTAATATTAAATGACAGCCAATAGGTTTGTCCGTTGTAGTCCTTCAATACTTGCTCTGGGAAAGAGTGTCCCAAAACATTGGGTCTTCTCGAAGCGAAGGAAGTTGTATGGAAAGAAAATTTGGGAGTAATTCTCTGTTCGTTCCAAATTAGTTCTTGTGAAACATATAATGCTGAACCTGAAAAATTTGCTATAATATCCCCAACAGAAGCGCCCCATTTTTTGGAAAATCCATCAAATACTTCTACAGTTGTCATGAATACCAAACTAGTAGCAACGCCATAAAACACAGCTTTCTTCTTCTCTAAACCATTCCATTGATAAGTTTCAGAAGATAATTTACTCAAATGATAATTAGAAAAAAAATGTCCAGCTTTATCCATTTGAAGCCATTCTTGATTGTCATTTATAAAATGAAATTTTGAACGAGGATAATCTGCATACCAAGATTGATTGAGCGCCAATAAAGTGGCAGCGCCAATTGCTGATTCTGAGATTAAAACTGTATTTAATCGTTTCTGATTTAAAGTATCTGATGGTTTTAAAAACCTTTCTATTCCATTTTGCCCAAATGAAAATTGAAACAAAATCAGGAAAAGCAATGTGAGATTTTTTGCCTTAAACTTACTATCGAGTTGTTCCTTGTGCATTTAACCAATCGGCATATTTTTTGGCATTTTTTTGATGCTCATTATAATCAGAAGCAAAAACATGGTACCCAAATTTTTCAATACTTGCACAAAAATAAATGTAATTGTGTTTTTCTGCATTTAGAACGGCGTCTATTGCATCTACATCTGGCATTGCTATTGGTGCTGGAGGCAATCCTTCGAATAAATATGTGTTATAAGGAGAGTTTATAAATAAATCTTCGTGTATAACTCTTTTTATAATTTGGTCAAAATTATTTTCCTTTAATTTTTTTGCATAAATCACTGTTGGATCTGCTTGTAGTGGCATTCCTTGTTTTAATCTGTTTAGGTAAACCCCAGCAATTACTGGTCTTTCGCTTTTTTTAACTGATTCTTTATGAACAATAGAAGCTAGTGTTACCACCTGAATTGGTGTCAAATTTAAAGCATTGGCTTTGGCTATTCTATCTTTATCCCAAAATTTATTATACTCTTTCAGCATTTTGTCGCGAAACTCATCCGCAGAAATATTCCAATACACTTGATAGGTATTGGGAAGAAACATAGCAAATACATTTTCAGAAGTAAATCCGTTTTTTTTCAAGAAAACACTATCTCTGAATGACGCTAAAAGTTTAGTAGTATCTGGTTCGATTTGCGAACTCAATCGTTCACAAAGATTTTCTAATCGTTCTTGGTTGTTGAAAGACAAATCTACAGGAACATTTCTACGCATAGTAGAAACCAATTGAAACGCATTCATTCCTTGCTTAATCAAAAATCGTCCCGACTTTACATGCTCTGGATAAGAACGAGTTTTTGCCATCAACTCAAATGAGGTCATGTTCTTAATATATGGACTTATTATTTTTTTTACATCTTCAAAATTTGCTCCAGTAGGTACGTGAACAAAGACCTCATCTTTGTCAATTTTGGTATTATTCGTAAAAAACAATACAAAAACCGATAGAACTAAAAGAATAATAATAGCTAGTATTATCTTAAAAACTTTAGATTTATTTTTCAAAATTTGAATTTATTAGTTGAAACATTGCTTCGTCGAGATACTTTCCTTTGCTAAAAGTCCAATCTCTTTTTACTCCTATTTTTTGGAAACCAAATGTAGAAAAAAGCTTTATACTAGCCTCATTTTCTGTTTGGATATTTGCATACAATTGATGTATTTGTAGTTGTGAAAATGAAAAATTTATAACAAGCTCTAAAGCCTCTTTACCAAACCCATTTTTTCTATTATCATCATTTTGTATGATGATACCAACACCTGCTCTGGAGTTTTTTGGGTCAAAGTCGAATAAATCAATAAGGCCAATTGGGTTTTGATTATCCTTTTTACAAATTGCCAACCTTAGTTGTTTTGCTTCAAAAATATCTTGCTGCGCATTCTCTAAATATTGTCTGATCAGGAAACGGCTATAAGGCGTTATTGTATTACTAATTTCCCAAATATTTTCATCATTCTCTATAGAATATATAAACTCTAAATCTTCTGGTTCAAGAGCTCTGAGAAATATATTTTTACCTTTGAGTGTTACCATTCTATTTTCCCTTCAAAAACAAAAGTTGCTGGTCCTATTAAAAAAACATTGGAATAAATGTCACCGATTTTATCAAAAGTAACTCTAAGATTTCCACCTTTTACATCGAGATTAATACTATTTTCAGTTGTTTTTCCTGTTGCGTTCATGGCTATTGCTACTGCGGTTGCTCCTGTTCCACAAGAAAACGTTTCATCTTCAACTCCACGTTCATATGTCCTCAACGCAAAATGATTATTCGATATCTGTTCAACAAAATTCACATTACTTCCGGTCATTCCATACAAATCTGAATATCGAATTCTATTTCCATTATGAAAAACATCATATTCGTTCAGATTATTAACCATTTCCACATGATGTGGTGAACCCGTATTTAGAAAAGTATAACCATCTTCACTTTTTATTTCTTGCACGTCTATCATTTGAAGTGACACAATATTTTCTTCATCAATAGTTGCCTTGTGCAATCCATCGGTAGCTATGAATGTTGTAGAAGAATTTATTATGCCAAGTTTTTTTGCAAAAGCTACAATGCATCTTCCACCATTTCCACACATCGAACTTTCCCTACCATCAGAATTGTAATAAACCATTCTAAAATCTGTCAAATCGTCATTTTCGAGAAGTATTAATCCATCGGCTCCTATGCCAAATCTTCGGTCACAAAGTTTTTCTATGAGTTTGGTATTTTTTTTGGAGAAAACTTGCAAACGATTGTCTATCATAACAAAATCGTTTCCTGTACCTTGATATTTATAAAAAGTGATTTCCATAATTGCTTTTGTACTACAAATATATAAAGATATAAATATTAAAGATACGTTAAACTGTGTTAAACGACCGTTAAAAGAGATTTTTGAAATATGTTAAAATTATAATTTTACTATAAATTTTTAAAATAAAAAATGATTATGAAACGATTATCAAGTTTGTTTTTGGTTTCTTTAATGAGTGGAGCGACAACTCTTGGTGCTTATAAATTGTTTTTTGAAAACAAATCTAGAGATTCAATTATCACTTCGGCTCCTTCTAGTTTTTCGAGAACAGTTGGCTTGTCCAACGAAGCTGTAGATTTTACTGCTGCTGCCGAAAATGCTGTTCACACAGTTGTTCACGTAAAGAATGTTTCGGTTAGAACTGTTTACAATCCTATCATGGAATATTTCTATGGTTATCGTGGTGGTCAACAACAAGAACAAGTTGGAACTGGTTCGGGAGTAATAATTTCTGAAGATGGATACATAGTTACTAATAACCATGTGATAAAAGATGCTACAGAATTGGAAGTGACTTTGAACAATAATAAATCATACAAAGCAAAACTTATTGGAACAGATTCTAAAATGGATATTGCTTTATTAAAAATTGATGCCGATGAAAATCTTCCTTATTCTACATTCGCCGATTCTGATCAAGTAAAAGTTGGTGAATGGGTTTTGGCAGTTGGAAATCCATATAATTTAACATCAACCGTAACTGCTGGTATTGTTTCTGCAAAAGCTAGAAATCTTGATACAAATGGCATTCAATCATTTATACAAACAGATGCTGCTGTAAATCCTGGAAACTCTGGTGGTGCATTGGTAAATACACGTGGTGAATTGATAGGAATAAATACAATGATTTCATCGCCAACAGGCAGTTATGCTGGCTACTCTTTTGCAGTTCCTTCGAACATTGCCAGAAAAATTATAGAAGACATTATGGAATTTGGTAACGTTCAAAGAGGAATTCTAGGTGTTGAAGGTGGAGAACTTAACAGTAAGGTTTCAAAAGAATTAGGAATAACTGACACCGAAGGTTTTTATGTTAGAAAAGTCACTAAAAATTCTGGTGCCGAAAAAGCAGGTTTACAAGAAGGTGATATAATTAAAAAACTAGATAATCAAAACATTAATTCGTTTGCAGAACTTTCTGGTTATATCAATACAAAACGTCCAAACGATAAGGTTCAAGTAACTTTTGTTAGAGATGGAAAAACGAAAGTTGTTCCTGTAACACTTGTTAAAAAAGAATTATTCAACACTGAATTCAAAGGATTGGAACTAGAAGACATAAATGCTACTGACAAAAAGAAATTCAGAATTGACTATGGCGTAAGAATAAAAGAGGTCAACAGCAATAATCTGAAACCATATGAAGACCAATTAAAAGGAAATATCATTCTAAAAGTTGACAATGTTAAAGCAAATAACGTTGAAACTATTGGTAAATATTTGAATAACAAAGACGAAAACCAAAATGTAAACATTCAAATGATAAATAGAATGGGACAAATTATTCAAATAATTATTTAAAAACATCTTACTTTTTTACATCAATATTTAACCAGTTCATTCCTTTGAACTGGTTTTTTTATTATTTTAACGAAATCGTTTTCGTTGATTGTTTGATTTTTATATTTTTGCGCCGAATTTAATATCAACACAACTTAAATTAATTTTATGACAAGTATTTCCCAATACGAAAAGGAACTTTCGTTACAAGCTGACAGACGAAAAGCAGTAGTAGAATTTATTAAAATAATTAGCGATTTATGGTATGACAAATCTATCGAATTGGTTTTATTTAGAAACCAACTAATTGATAGAAACGTTAGTGATATCATCAATCTACACGATTATGCTGGTGAGTTTGTTCAAAAACCAATAAACATTTTTGATACTGTTGAAATTGCAAGAGCTATTGAAAGCCTTGACTTTCCTCCATCAAAAATTGACATCGGAAAACTAACCTATGAATATCATCTAGAAGACAACAAATACAATGATGCAAAAGCTTTTGTTATTGATAAATTAAAAAATGCAAAAGATTTTAAATCAATCAAACCAAAAGATGTTGTACTTTATGGATTTGGCCGTATTGGAAGAATTTTGGCTAGAGAAATGATGAGCAAAATTGGGAAAGGACAACAATTAAGACTAAGAGCAATCGTTACTCGTGACAAAAATGACAAAGTACTTCTAGAAAAAAGAGCTTCACTATTACGTTATGATTCAGTTCATGGTGATTTTGAAGGTTCTGTTGAAACAGATTTTGAAAATAGTTCTTTGATTATCAATGGAACAACTGTTCATATCATTACAGCCAATGGTCCCGAAGAAATTGATTACACTCAATATGGAATTGAAGACGCTTTAGTGATTGATAATACTGGAGCTTTCACTACAGAAGAAGCTTTGAAACGTCATTTAACTTCAAAAGGAGTTGACAAAGTGTTACTTACAGCTCCAGGAAAAGGTGTGCCGAACATTGTTTATGGCGTGAATCACAAAGATTATAGCCCAGATGACATCAATATTTTCTCGGCAGCATCTTGTACTACAAATGCTATTACACCAATTTTGAAAGTTATTGAAGATACTTTGGGAGTTGTAAAAGGTCATATAGAAACCATTCATGCTTATACAAACGACCAAAACTTAGTTGATAACATGCACAAAAAATACCGTAGAGGTCGTTCAGCGGCATTGAATATGGTAATTACAGAAACTGGCGCAGGAAGTGCTGTTGCCAAAGCTTTGCCAAGTCTTGCAGGAAAGCTTACTTCAAATGCTATCAGAGTTCCTGTTCCAAATGGTTCTTTGGTGGTTTTAAATCTAGAAGTAGGAAAAGAAACAACTATTGCTGAAGTGAATGAAATAATGAAAAAGTATGCACTAGAAGGTGAACTTGTAGAACAAATAAGATACTCATTGAACAACGAATTAGTTTCTTCTGATATTGTTGGAACTGCACAACCATCAATTTATGATAGTAATGCAACATTGGTATCAAATGATGGAAAAAGTATTGTATTATACGTTTGGTATGATAATGAATATGGATATAGTCACCAAGTTATTCGTTTAGCAAAATACATTTCAAAAGTTAGACGTTACACTTATTATTAATAGAAAATTATTGATTCAGAAAAGTCCGTTTTAGAAATAAAGCGGACTTTTTTATTTTTACACTATCATGACAAAGAAATATACATCAATAACAGAATATATTAATGATTTTCCGAAGCAAGTTGCCGATGAATTGGAGAAAATAAGACAATGCATAATAAAAGAAGCTCCAAATTCTGAAGAATTGATTAGTTACAATATGCCTGCATTTAAGCAAAAGAAAATACTCGTTTACTTTGCCGCTTTCAAAAATCATATTGGTTTTTATGTTTTGCCTAGCGGGAATAAAGAGTTCAAAACTGAATTATCAAAATACAAAACAGGTAAAGGTTCTATTCAATTTCCTTTGGATAAACCTATTCCTTATGACTTAATAAGAAGAATTGTTAGATTTCGATTAGAAGAGATTTCCAAATAAGTTTATAAGAAATTTATCGTCATTTATTTAAAAAACATCGACGAAATACATCTTTCTACAAAAAAAGTAGGGTTTTTGAGTAATTATCTGTTCTCTAAATAGGATTTCATCTAAAATCTATTAATTTGCGAACTTTTAACACAACAACCTACTAATGAAAAAGTTAATTCTGTTTTCTCTGCTTATTTCTTTTACTGGATTTAGCCAAATTAAAAATAAAATTTCGACTTACAAGTTTGGTCAAAACGGAATGGAATTGGTTGCTAAAACCAAAAACGAAACCATAATCATCAGTACTTTCAATTCTAAAATGACTATTAGAAGAGATATTGCAGATAAGTTGTTTCAATTGTATCGAGAAAACAAACTTGAAACAAATAAAGAATTTTTGGTTGTTGGTGAAATTGCTAACGTTATAGGAAAATGCATTATTAGAAAAAAAGATAACCTGACTGTAGTAGATTTTTATTATGAAACCGTTCTGTGGGACGATGGATTAACAGAAGTCTATGATGGTAAAGAATTGAATTCACTCGCATTGGATATAGATTAAAAAAAGCTCTCAAAAATTTGAGAGCTTTTTTATTAGTATCTATTAAAAGACTAACTACGCTTTTCCTGCAGCTATTAAATTTAATGCTGAACCAGCAACAAACCATCCAATTTGACTTTCATTATAGGTATGATTTGCCATAATTACATCTTTGGAACCATCAGCATGAATAAACTCTAATGTCAATGGTTTTCCTGGTGCAAACTCAGTCAAATCAAGGAAATTGATAGTGTCATTTTCTTGAATTTTATCATAATCTGCTTCATTAGCAAAAGTTAAAGCTAGCATTCCTTGTTTTTTCAAATTGGTTTCATGGATACGTGCAAACGATTTTACTAAAACTGCTTTAACACCAAGATGTCTAGGTTCCATGGCAGCATGCTCACGAGATGAACCTTCACCATAATTGTGGTCTCCTACTACAATCGAAGGAATTCCTGCAGCTTTGTAAGCTCTTTGAACTTTAGGAACTTCATCATATTCACCTGTCAATTGATTTTTTACAGAATTTGCTTTTCCATTAAAAGCATTTTCTGCACCAATTAGCATATTATTTGAAATATTATCTAAATGTCCGCGGAAACGTAACCATGGTCCAGCCATAGAAATATGATCTGTTGTACATTTACCAAAAGCTTTGATTAATAATTTAGCTCCAGTGATGTTCTTTCCATCCCAAGGCAAAAACGGATCTAATAATTGTAACCTGTCAGATGTTGGAGAAACCACCACTTGTACAGATGAACCATCAGCTGCTGGTGCTTGAAAACCTGCATCTTCTACATCAAATCCTTTAGTAGGAAGTTCATCACCTTTAGGAGGATTTAATTTTACAGCTTCGCCTTTATCATTTAGTAAAGTATCGGTAATTGGGTTAAAATCTAAACGTCCTGAGATTGCTAGAGCAGCTACCATTTCTGGCGAAGTTACAAAAGCGTGCGTATTTGGATTTCCGTCTGCTCTTTTAGAAAAGTTTCTATTAAATGAGTGAACAATAGTGTTTTTTTCTTGTTTGTCTGCTCCTTCTCTATCCCATTGACCAATACATGGACCACAAGCGTTGGTGAACACTTTTGTTCCCATTTTTTCAAAAGTTGCAATAATTCCGTCGCGTTCTATAGTGTAACGAATTTGCTCTGAACCAGGATTGATACCAAATTCAGCTTTTGGAGTAATTCCATGAGCAACCGCTTGTTCTACGATTGATGCAGCTCTACTCATATCTTCATAAGATGAGTTTGTACAAGAACCTATTAAACCCCATTCTACTTTTAATGGCCAACCATTTGCTTCGGCTTCAACTTTCATTTTTGAAACTGGTGTTCCTCTATCTGGCGTAAATGGTCCATTGATATGTGGTTCTAATTCTGATAAATTAATTTCGATTAATTGGTCAAAGTATTGTTCAGGGTTTGCATAAACCTCAGCATCAGCTGTTAAGTAAGAAGCAACTTTATCGGCAGCATTCACCACATCTTGACGACCAGTTGCCGCTAGATATCTTCTCATAGAGTCGTCATAACCAAATGTAGAAGTTGTAGCGCCAATTTCAGCACCCATGTTACAAATTGTTCCTTTACCTGTACATGACATTGAAGTGGCACCTTCGCCAAAATATTCAACAATTGCACCTGTTCCTCCTTTTACAGTAAGAATATCTGCAACTTTAAGAATAACATCTTTTGGAGCAGTCCAACCGTTAAGTTTTCCTGTTAGTTTTACTCCGATTAATTTTGGAAATTTCAATTCCCAAGACATTCCAGACATTACATCTACTGCATCTGCTCCACCAACACCAATGGCTAACATCCCTAAACCTCCAGCATTTACTGTATGAGAATCAGTACCAATCATCATTCCACCAGGAAATGCATAATTTTCAAGAACAATTTGGTGAATAATTCCAGAACCTGGTTTCCAGAAACCGATTCCATATTTATTGGAAACTGAAGATAGAAAATCGAAAACTTCTTTAGATTGCTTGTTTGCAAAAGCTAAATCTGTTTCAGCTCCAACTTTTGCCTGAATTAAGTGATCACAATGTACTGTAGTAGGAACAGCTACTTTGTTTTTTCCAGCATGCATAAATTGTAAAAGAGCCATTTGCGCAGTTGCATCTTGACAAGCAACTCTATCTGGAGCAAAATCTACATAATCTTTACCTCTCGTGAATGCTTGTGTTGGCATTCCTTCCCACAAATGGGAATATAAAATCTTTTCTGACAAAGTAAGTGGACGACCAACTAACTCACGTGCTTTATCTACACGAGAAGCCATGTTAGCATACACTTTTTCAATCATTTCAATATCAAAAGCCATATAAATTTGGTTTAATTGTTTGCGTGGCAAATTTACGAAAACGTTGTCCTCGTTGAAATATTTTCTACAGAATAAATCTATTAAAAAGTAGCTTTTGTGAAAAGAAAAAAATATAGAAGCGTTTTTTGCGAATTTGAAATTTAAAACCAAAAAAATTAAGATATTTTAAATTTTATCTCTTAAATCCATTAAAGGTTTTTCATAAAAACGATATAAAATGTAAGAAAAAGATAAAGTTAAAGTCAAATAAATTGAAATCAAGATTAATTTGCTAAAGTTTAAGCCCAATTCAGAGATAATAAATTTTACTACAACCGACATTATGCTATAGTGTAGCAAATACATACTGTAGGATATTTTGCTTAAAAAAGTTGTTATACTGGCAAGAATTCCACCCGATTTTTTCCAAAAAACAAACATTGGTAATGCTAATGCAAAAGTTAATGATGATAAGGTAAAATAGAAAACATGAAAATATATTGGGTAAGTTATAATTTCTACACCAAGTAAATTCATAAATAGAAATTGTAGAAAAAACAAGTGAATTGAAATTATGAAAAGATAAACACAGTATATCTTTAGCTGCTCTTTTTTAAAATAATAAAACCAAGCAATCAAAAAGCCAAAAACAATAGAATCTATCCGCAATAAAACAATCGATTTTACATGAGAATTCCATGTTTCCATATCATATACTTGGTTATTCTGGTAGTTGTAAAAACGAAGTAAATGAGAAAAAATAATTATTGCAATTGAGAAAAAAAGAAAAGCATATTTTTTATTGTCAATTAATTTTCCACCAAAAAAGAGAACTAATGGCATGACTATATATGTCCATTCTTCTATTGACAAACTCCATGATTCTGTAAAAAAAGTAATGTTGTTTTGATATAAATTTTGAACAAAAAGAAAATATTTCCAAATGGACTCATTAGGGTATTGAAAAATAAAAACCAAGACAATATTAACTATCAACACCAAATAATATGAAGGCAATGTTCTGAACCAACGTCTTTTTAAAAAAACAATTAACTCTTTTTTGGAAAACTGATTTTCAACATATTTTTTGAGCAGTATAGAACCAATCAAAAATCCACTCAATACAAAAAATAATTCAACGCCTGCATATCCAAACAAACCACTTAATGCTATCAATATTGGGTTTTTATCGTCTATAAGATAATAGATGTGTGAAAAAACAACGAACAAAATTGCAGTAGCTCTAACAAAATCGAGCCCAAAAATTCTATTGCTATTTTGGTTTTCAACACTCATTTAGTGTAAATTTGCTAATATTCAATTTATTATGTTTAGTCGTTCAAATATATACAAATATTTAGCCTTTAGCTTCATTCTTTCATCACTTTTTGGAACGATTATTTATTTTAATTTGACCAATAGAAATCAGGCTATTATTAAATCATTTCTTTTTGAAAAAATCGGAATTACTGACAAGGATTGGAAACTGAACCATCAAAAAGAAACCTATGTAATGACTTCTCCACAATTTCTTATTGACGGAATATATAAATCTATGGAAGGACCAAAATCGTCAAATTACATTCAGTTGACAAATGATTCGTCGCTTGTTTGGGTTACTGGTTTCCATGTTAAGGCCATTGATAATAAAAGTTTTCAAAAAATTTCTAATGATTTTGTTTGTCATACCAATATAGATTTTAATGATGCTCATTACTACGGTTCATTTCAGCTTAATGATAGAATTGGTAAACAATATCCAAGAATGACATCTTTGTCTCATGGATTGGAAAATTTTAGTTTTCCAAAAGGTTACGGAGTTCCAATGAAAGGAAATGAATATTTATATGTAACAACAGAAGCTTTGAACCACAATCTGCCAAATGCTAACTTTTGGTTGAGACATCGCGTATCGATAGATTATAACAGAAACACGGCTACAAAACCACTGATGTCAAAAACTGCTTTCATAATGTTGCCATATAATAAGTACAATCCTTTCAAATCGCCTCTTGATCCTGGAAAAAATCAATGTATTCCTGTGGAAACAAAAAACCATAGTTATGATGATGGCAAAGGAAATATGCTTTCCGGACATTGGGTAATTCCTGTTGGAAAAAATAGTTATAGTAGTTCTATTAAACAGCAACTAGACATTAAAGATAGTCTTCGCTTGCATGCTGCTGCTATTCATGTGCATCCTTTCGCAACCAAAATCTCATTATTTGATAAAACTGCTAACAAAGATATTTTCACTTGTAGAATTTCTAATCATAAAAAAGGAATAGGAATAGACAAAATAGAATCCTTTTCTTCAGAAGAAGGGATTTGGCTCTATGCTAGTCATGATTATGAAATAAAGCTAGAGGTAAACAATACTTCATCAACTGAGCAAGACATGATGGGAAGTATGTTTTTGTTTTTTTACGATAAAGAGTTAGATAATATTTTGAATAAAAAAAACAACTCTTAAACAGCATTTTATTATTGATTAATTTCTATTTTTAAGATTTTTATTTCAGATAAATTATAACTTATGGATTTCTATTTTTACAAGCACAATATAAAATCATTTGATGACAAATTATTAAAAGATGTACTTTCAAAAGATGAAATCACTATTTGTAAAAATAATTCAGTAATAAAGTACACAAAAAATTGTCAAACTAACTTTCGTGATGATAATTTTTTACTTTTTTCGGGAAGAGTTTTATATGACAATTTGAATGTTCAAGAAAGCAAAGAGAAGTTTCTCGTTGATATAAAAAATTTAAATTGGCCTTTGCCAGAAACCATTCATGGCTATTTTTCTGGATTTTTAGAAACCAACCAAAAAACGTATGTTTTTACAGATCCCATTGGACTATACAATCTTTTTTATTACATAGATGATAATTGTGTTGTTATTTCGTCAAGTCTAATGGCAATCCAAAAAACAATCAAAGCTCCATTAAATACTGCGGGTATTGTATTAGAAACTTTTGGACATACTTCTCAATTTGGAACTATGACAGCTTTTCAAGGAATTAAAAGGCTGTGGAGTGGAGAGTTATTAATTATTGAAAATAACAAAAAGAAAGAAAGTTTATTCGATTACTCAATAAAAAAAGAAGAAACAATTCCTTCAAAAAATATAGCCGAAGAATTGGTAACATTGATCAATGAAGAGAATAATTTACTTTATGATGGTGATATAATTGTTGGGTTAAGTGGTGGTGTTGACAGTAGAGTTAATCTTGCGCCATTAATTAAGAATAACAAAAAATTTGAAGCGATAAACTATGGTAAAGAGGATTTGATAGACTCAAGCATACCTAAAAAAATTGCTGAAAAATTTAAATTCAAAATTGACTTTATTGATCCAACTCCAAATTTATTTCCCAAAAAAGAAATAATTACAGATATGATATCAAAAACGAGTTCTGCTTATATAAACTCATGGCATTCGCTTTTGTTGGGTAATAAGGAAGCTAATCTATTTCTATTGGGTGATATTACTGATATTCTTCGTGCAAAAAACATATCAAGTTTAAAGGGTAGAAAATTTAGGACTATTTTTTACATCAAGAAATTTTTTTTAGGCAAAAAACTAGAATTAAATGAAATAAACACCTCAAACAAAAACGAGTTTAAAGAAATAAAAATAAATCAGCTAAAAAAAAATCTTGATTATGCTTTAGTTAATTTTAAAGTTTCTGATGAAGAAAAAGAAACAATTAAAAAAACCGCTGTTGAAGATTTAACTACATTATTTAATCATCTTGATAACTACAACTGTAAGTATATCGAATCCTATGAAGAATTATATGGTATTTTTACTTGGGGTAGATTAGCAATGGGTAAACAATTAAATTTATTACAATATAAATACAAGGCTGAGATTCCTTTAACAAACATTAAAATTGCTAGGAAAGTTTTAAACATTTCGCCAAATTATAGATATGCGGATGAATTAACCTCTAAAATGTTTAAGTCAAAATCATGGAAAAAATTAGGAAATTTTCCTTTATCCCAAAATCCATTGGTAGCTTATAATTCTTCATTTTATCTAATGCTTATTGGATGGTTTTTAAGATCGAAAACTGACTTTTTTTTAACAAAATTGAGTGTAGCAAGTAAAGGGAAAATGAATAAAAAAAGGTTGTTTAAATCTTATGATTATCAAAAGTCATATTGTTATCCTGGAGCTTTTGAAAATTTTAAATCTTATTTTGAGCCTAATGAAATCTATGATTATGAAAATATTGTAAACCTATTTGAAAATAGAGCTAACAAAACTGCTTGGCCATTTTCATCAATGGATTTAATGCCTCATGTTCAGATTATGTATTATATAGCAAATTCTAAAACAATTAATGATAAATAGCAAAGAATTGAACTCTTTACAAGTCTTTATATAGAAGAAAGAAAAAGAGAATAATTAGTTATAACAACTTGCTTATAATCATTTCTTCAGTAATTCCTTCGGCGTCAGCTTTGTAGTTTTTAATAATTCTGTGACGCAATATTCCTGTTGCTACTGCTTTTACATCTTCAATATCTGGTGAATATTTACCATTGAAAGCTGCATGAGCTTTGGCAGCAAGAATTAAATTTTGTGAAGCTCTTGGTCCTGCACCCCAATCGAGATAGTTATTAACGTAGTCTGTAGCTAAGTCAGTTTTTGGTCTAGTCTTTCCAACTAATGAAACTGCATATTCAATCACATTATCTGCTACTGGAATTCTTCTTATCAAATGTTGAAAATCGATAATTTCTTGAGCGGAGAACAATGGGTTTACTGTTGGTTTTTCATCAGAAGTAGTAGCTTTTACAACTGAAACTTCTTCCTGATATGATGGATAATCCAACTTTATAGCAAACATAAATCTATCCAACTGTGCTTCTGGCAAAGGATATGTTCCTTCTTGCTCTATTGGGTTTTGAGTAGCTAGCACAAAATAGGGCAAACTCAATTTATGATGTTGACCTGCAATAGTTACCGCTCTTTCTTGCATGGCTTCGAGCAAAGCGGCTTGTGTTTTTGGCGGAGTTCTATTTATTTCATCAGCCAAAATAATATTGGCAAAAATTGGTCCTTTTATAAACTTAAAATGTCTGTTTTCGTCAAGAATTTCACTTCCTAAAATATCTGAAGGCATCAAATCGGGAGTGAACTGAATGCGTTTAAAATCTAAGCCAAGTGCTTGAGAAATTGTGTTTACCATCAAGGTTTTTGCCAAACCAGGAACTCCAACGAGTAATGCATGTCCTCCAGAAAAAATGCTAATTAAAATTTGGTCAATCACTTCGTTTTGACCAACAATAACTTTTGCTATTTCGGTTTTCAGTTCATTTCTTTTTTGAACTAGTGCTTGTATGGCGGCAACATCAGACATAATACAATCGAATATTTATTTTTACTAAAATAGAAATTATTTTTTTAACCAATTATTCAAAAACGTACAATCTCTATACTCTCCGTTTATTTTAATATAGGTTTCTTTAATTTTTTCTTCTGTCCACTTAGCAATTTCTTTTATTTGCTTTTCTTTCAGAGCCAATTCTTTGATTTTTATATAATCTTTAGAATAATCTGCTGTGTGCTCATCAATTCTATTTGTAATTGTGATGATTTTATATTTTTTACCAGCTCTAGGATCATCATCAAGAATAGGTTGCGAAATTTGATTGTCCTTGAGGTTTGAAACTTCGCTATACAAACTTGGATCCATTTTGGTTAATTCAAAATGTGTGTCTTGAGTTTTTGGATTAATCAATGTTCCACCATTTGCTCTTGTTTCTTTTTCGTCAGATAATGTTCTTGCTGCTTCAGCAAAAGATATTTCACCGTTTTCAATTCTTTTTTTGATAAGTATTATTTTCTCTTTTGCTTCGTTTAATGCTTGGTCTGAAACTTTTGGCATTAATAAAATATGTCTTAGCTCAACTTCTTGACCTTTTATTTTTTCAACCATAATGATGTGATAACCAAATTCGGTTTCAAAAGGCTCTGAAATTTCTCCTTCACCAAGGCTAAAGGCAACATCTTTAAACTCTCTGACAAATTGTGTTTTTCTGTTTATTTTGTAGTAACCTCCATTTGAAGCAGAACCTCTGTCGTCTGAGTAGATAACAGCTCTTGTTTTGAAACTAGCACCAGCAAGTACTTCGGCTCTAATCTCTTTTAGCCTATTGATTACACGTTGTTTTTCTTCGTCTGATATTTTTGGCTGAACGACAATTTGAGCAACTTCCATTTCTGCACCAAAAACAGGAAGCTCATTTTGAGGAATAGCTTTGAAGAATGTTCTTGTTTCTTCGGGAGTAATTTCTACGTTATCAACTACTTTACGTTGCATTTCAGCAGTGAGCTTATTCATTTTGATAATATCAAATAACTCGCTTCTAAATTCATCTTCATTTTTCTTCTTGAAATATTCAATTACTTTTTCCATTGAACCCAATTGTTCAACCATGTAACTGATTTGTTCATTCATTCGTTCTTTTACTTCTTCATCTTTTACAACAATACTATCTTGAACAGCTTGATGCGCATAAAGTCTATCTTCTAGAAGTTTGCCAAGCATTTGACAACGAGTAATATCTTTGATTGAATTTCCTTGACTGGTAAGTTCTAAAAATGATTTATCAATATCAGATTCTAGAATATTATAATCACCAACGGTTGCTATTATACCATCGATTTTGAGTTTTCTAGGTTTTAGAGAATCTTTTGTTGGTTTTGCTTTTTCGGGTTCTTTAATTATTTCCTGAGCTTGAGTATATGCAAAACACAAAACCGTTGCTAGAGTTACTATCCATTTTTTATTTATAAATCTCATATTCTCCGTTTTTAATAGCATCTTGAGTTATTTCTTTTTGAAACTTTTTTATTAATTCTAATTTTCTTTTATTGATTATTACTTCTTTCAAAGTCGTCTTTATATATTCGAATGGGGCAATTTGGTTGTTGTTTAAAACATTTGAAACCTTTATTAAATACAAATCATCTTGGCTCCTTGTTTGGATTCTTTTCCCTGCTATGATATACTCATCTCTATTGTCTGGTGTGATGATTGGTAATTTTTCATATACTTGGCTCATTTCTACCCATACACTATCATTGAATGCATAATTCTTGAATTGTAATGTATTGGCTTCTAAAAATTTTTTATCTTTTTTATTGAAATTAAAAAACTTGTCTCTAATGGCCGAGAGCTTTGGATTATTGTAAGGAAGATTAATGTACCTAAGTTTTACTAGTAATCCGTTTGTTTTAAAATTTTCTTTATTTTGATCATAATATTTTTTTAACTCATCGTTGCTAACAATTGTATCAACTGTTTGTTTTACCACTTCATCAATATAAGCACTAGTATATAAATCTATTTTGTATTGCTTTATTAATGTATTTAGTTCATTCTTTTTTTTGTCGTTAAGGTTTCGTTCAGAAGCATCAATCAATAGCTTTTGTGTTGCCCATTTGTCAATAAAACTTCTGATGATGATGATGCTATCTTCTTTTGAAATCCCAGCAGGAACAATGTTCTGCACATCACTTTTATAAAGATAATTTTTTCCTACTCTAGCTATCGAATTATTTTTCTTCTCTTTACTAAACCATTGGCAAGAAGAAAATAATAAGACAAGTAGAAAACAAAAAACCTTTTTCATTTATAATTTCAACTCACTTTTTACTTTTTCAAAAGCGTCTTTGTTTACTCTAACCGAAAATTCTTGTTTCAAATCATCAACCCATCTTTGCTCAAGGTATTGTTGATAATCATTAGTAATCTTACCTCTACATTCATCAAGAGTCTTTACTCCTTCGGGCAATACTTTAGTCACTTTGGTAACAAAATAGTATTCTCCTTGCTTTACAACATCAGAAACGCCAAGCTCAAACTTGGTTTCTTTTGGTAAAACATCAGCGCCTTCTTCAAAAATACCTTCATTAGCCATTATATTTACAATATCTTTTGTGTTGAGTTTTTCTTTGATATCTTTTGGTGAAACATTCTTTTTAAGCATGCTTTGTGCTTTTTTTATCATATCAAGTTTAGTTGAAGAAAGTATTGAAGCTTCAACTCTTTTTTTCCACATGTGATTATATTTCACTGTATTGTAGAAGTTTTGTAAACCCAATGTATCGACTTTGGCTCTTTCCCAAATTTCTTTTTCCATCAAGTCAAAAAGTAGTAATCCATCACGGTATTCTTCCATTACATATGAAAACTCAGGATATTCAGATTCAAGGTTTTCATCATAATATGTTGAAAGTTGTGAGTCAACAAATTTTTCATAATAGGAGTCTACGAGTTTTGCAACTGGCTTTATGCTTATACCCGATTTTTGTTGTTTTTCGATGTATTCCAAGAATGATTTACCGTCAACTTTTTTTGTTCCATTTACTGTAAAAAGAGCAGAAGTAAATTCGTTTGCTTTTTCTGGCAGTGCCCATTTTGCCTCATAAACTGCATCTGTTACCAGTTTTGAAACAGCTACATATTGCTTATTATCGCGTTTTACAGTATATTTTTTTCTTAGCTTTTCGTTGAGCGATGCGGTAATTTTTCTTGAGCGATCATCACGTCCTATTTTATTTTCGAGCTCAGATTTCATTTCATCCAATGTTTTTATAGGATGTTTTTCTATAAGCTTAACGATATGCCAGCCAAATTGCGATTTGAATGGTTTTGAGATTTCATTGGGTGTTGATAGAGAAAAAGCAACATTTTCAAACTCTTCTGAACTCAATTGACCCGAAGCAAATTTATTTAGAACTCCACCTTTTGAAGCAGAAGATTTATCATCAGAAAATTGTTTTGCCAATTCATCAAACTTCTCTCCTTGTTGTATTTTTTTATAAATATCGTTGATTGTGTTTTCAGCTTTATTTTGATCTGCATCTTCTGGTTTTGGGTTCAAAATCATGATGTGAGCAACAGTAACTTCTCCTCTGTTGGGTCTAACATCTTCAATTTTTAGGATATGATATCCAAATCTTGTTCTAATAATTTTAGAAATCTGTCCTTTTGGTGTATTGTAAGCTGCATTTTCAAAATCATAAACCATTCTAAAAGCAGTAAAATAACCCAATTCGCCTTTGTTGTCTTTAGCAGTTGGATCTTCAGAAAACTGTGCAGCTAGTGTTGCAAAATCCTCTCCTTTCAGTGCTTTTTGTCTAACATCGTTTATTTTTTTGTAAGCTTTTAGCGTGTCTTCGGGAGATGCATTTTCATCAACAAGAAATAAGATATGTGATGCTTTGATTTCTTTTTGCATCCTTTCATAGCCTTCTTCTATTAATTCATTAGTGATTTTTGTATCATTAAAATAAGTTTTAGCCAATTGAGTTCTGTAACTCTTGAGTTCGTTTTGATAAGCAGGATTGTTTTGCAGACCTAGACGATAGGCTTTATTAACTTTTAGTTTGTAACCAACAAATAATTCTAAATATTGGTTAAGGTCTTTTTGAGATTCGTCTTTAACTAAGTCTAGGTTTTTTTTGTAAACTCTAGCAAATTCATCTGTGTAATAAGGTTTGTCATTAATGGTAAACAAAACATTTTTTGTTACATTTTGTGCTATTGAAGACACAAATAAAAAGAACATTCCGACTACAAATATTTTTTTTGATTTCATTTTTACAAATTCTTTCTTTTAGTTTTATAAATATAAAAAGAAGTTTTTCTAAGAGTATATTTTTTTAATATCAACCAACAAAAGTAACAATTAAGACACATTATACAAGAATCCTACAAACTATTAACAAAAATTTATTAACACTCTTAAAACTTGATTTGAAGTGGTAAATATCGAAATAGAAAACTTTAAAATTTTAATACTATTTTTGCACTCAATTTACAAAAATCATGAGTTTTCAAAAAGAATTACTTCGCAGAAGAACCTTTGGAATTATTTCACATCCAGATGCTGGTAAAACAACATTAACAGAAAAATTACTTCTTTTTGGAGGTGCAATCCAAGAAGCTGGAGCAGTAAAAAACAACAAAATAAAAAAAGGAGCAACTTCCGATTTTATGGAAATTGAGCGTCAAAGAGGAATTTCAGTCGCTACTTCTGTTTTAGCTTTTAATTATAAAGAAAAAAAGATAAACATCCTAGATACGCCAGGTCACAAAGATTTTGCCGAAGACACTTTTAGAACTCTAACTGCTGTTGACAGTGTTATTGTTGTAATTGATGTTGCAAAAGGTGTTGAGGAACAAACAGAAAAGTTGGTTGAAGTTTGTAGAATGCGAAATATTCCTATGATTGTTTTTATAAACAAACTAGACCGTGAAGGAAAAGATGCTTTTGACCTTTTGGATGAAGTAGAAAAAAAATTAAAACTTAGAGTTACTCCTTTGAGTTTCCCAATTGGGATGGGATATGATTTTCAAGGTATTTATAACATCTGGGAAAAAAATATAAATTTATTTAGTGGTGATAGCAAAAAAAATATTGAAGACACACTAGAGTTTTCTGACATCAACAATCCTGAACTTGAAAAAATCATTGGAGAAAAACCTGCTGAAAAACTTAGAGAAGAGCTTGAGCTTCTCTCAGAAGTATATCCAGAATTTGACAAAAATGCTTACTTAGAAGGCAATCTTCAACCTGTGTTTTTTGGTTCAGCTTTGAATAACTTTGGAGTAAGAGAATTGCTCGACTGCTTCATTGAAATAGCTCCTTCACCAAGACCAAAAATGTCTGACACTCGATTAGTAAATCCCGATGAACAAAAAATGAGTGGTTTTGTTTTCAAAATTCATGCTAATATGGATCCTAAACATAGAGACAGATTAGCATTTATAAAAATTGTTTCAGGCACATTTGAAAGAAATAAACCCTACAACCATGTTCGTCTTGGGAAAAGTTTTAAATTCTCAAGTCCTAATGCATTTTTTGCTGAAAAGAAAGAAATTGTAGATATTTCATATCCCGGAGACATTGTTGGACTTCATGACACTGGAAATTTTAAAATTGGAGATACTTTAACCGAAGGTGAAAACATGAATTTCAAAGGAATTCCTAGTTTTTCACCAGAGCATTTCAGATATATCAACAATGCAGATCCACTCAAAGCTAAGCAACTTGAAAAAGGAATTGACCAATTAATGGATGAAGGTGTAGCTCAATTATTTACTTTAGAGATGAATAATCGAAAAATCATCGGAACAGTTGGCGCTCTTCAATATGAAGTTATCCAGTATAGATTAGAACATGAATATGGTGCAAAATGTAGTTATGAGAATTTTCCAGTTCACAAAGCTTGTTGGGTAAAACCTGACGATACAAAAAACGAGGAATTCAAAGAGTTCAAAAGAATAAAACAAAAATTCTTAGCACATGACAAATATGGTCAATTAGTATTTCTTGCCGATTCTGAATTTACAATTCAAATGACCCAATCCAAGTTTCCAAGTGTAAAATTATTTTTCACTTCAGAATTTGATTAATTTTGGCTTAAAACCATATTATATTTTGAAGAATAAAAATGAAGTAGTATATTTACCGCCTGAAATTTAAATTCTTATGAAAAATTTTTCGAAGTTTTATCTTCTTGCTTTTTTGATGTTATCTGATTTTATGCTTTATGCTCAACCAGGAGATGAGGATGGCAATGGGGATTTAGAAGGTGGAGATCCGCCTCCAGCACCAATAAATGGTAAATTAGTTATCCTTACAATTTTAGGATTAATATTTGCTTTTTACAGCATTAAGAAATTTAGAAAACAATTGTCTTAAATTTTATTTTTTAATATAAAAAAAGGCCCATCATTTTGATGGGCCTTTTTGTTATCTATCTCTTAACCATTCTTAGCGTTTGTGTGTGTTCACCTTGGCTTACTACCACATTGTAAACTCCACTTGGGTATCGTGAACCTATCGATACTGTCGGTACATCCATTGGTTGTACTTCTCTTGTATCTATCAGTTTGCCTACCATGTCGTATACCTTGATGCTTACTATTGCATCAATGCTACTCTCCATTTGTAAACTAAACTCATAATCATATGGGTTTGGATAGCCTTTTACACTAAACACTTCTGAGGTAGCACTCTCTGTTACTCTTGCTGTAGCTGGTGATACTATCTCACATGCATCACTCCATGGTGACCATGTGCCTGATGTCATCACTTGTACGCGTACTCCATAGTGTGTGTTAGCTGAATAATTACTTACCATATTGAATGTAAACCAGTTGATATTTCTATCTATCTGTGATACATCTACTGCTGTACTCAACGTCTCATCTGTATATCGGGTAACTTCAAATCTATATGAGGTTACTGCATTCAAACTTGAGGTAAAGATATAAGTACCTTTTGTCGGTACTACTGCTCCTCCACAGTAGTTAGTCAGTGTAGGTACATTTGGTGTTGTAACGTTACATGGTGCTCCATACTCCGAGTAATCGCCTGTCGTCTTAACGGCTACATCTACTACATAAGTCGTTCCATAGTTATACGATGGTAACATCGTCAAGGAGAACCAATGTAAGGTTCTTGTCAACGTTTGTACACTTCCAGTTACTGTATTAGTAACTCTGAATTTGTAACCTGTTGCACCAGCTAAACTCGTCGTTGCTATTATTGTACTAATAGATGGTAACGTTTGTCCACAATAGGTCTGTAACTGCGTCGTACCTGTTCCTCCTGAAGGTTGAGTAACTGGTGGTGTTGAATACAAACATGATGGCCCATAGTAGCCTAACCAGATACCATTCTTTCTTAACATCACGCGTACTGAATATGTTGTAGCATATTCAAAACTTGTTAATTGAGTTAAGCTAAAGTATTGTAATGGTCTATCTATTGTCTGTACTGCATTTGTAGCTGTATTGGTTACCTCAAAACGGTAGCCATCAATACCTGCAACACTTGTACAGCTTATCAATGAACTAATAGTAGCCAATGTTGTTCCACAGTTGGTCATGTTAGCTATCAACTGATTGCCTTCATCCAACAAGCCGTTACAGTTGTTGTCAAATCCATCATACAATATCTCTGTCATTCCAGGATTTATAGCCGATACACTGTCGTTACAGTCTATTCCTAAACTTACTGCACTATATCCGTTTGGTTCGGTTGCTCCATAGCATAAACTTACTTGACTATTGTCTAATGAATAATTATCGCCGTCTGCATCTGTATAGAACATACCCGTTTGATATGCTAAACCATCATTTGGAGCACAATCTGTATTGGTTAGTGAATATCCAACTGGTGGTGTATTAGCATCTACCGCGCAGACTCCTGAAACCAAAGATCCGGAACCTACTCCATCGCCATCTGAATCTAAGTAGAAAGAGAACGTAGCATGTTTTGTATTGTCATTATCATCACAGTCGGTGTTGTTAGTAACATATCCAACTGGTGCTCCTGAACATGAAACAATTGTTGATGCTACATCACCATATCCATCACCATCAGTGTCAGCATAATAGGTAACATTAGCAGCAATAGCTAAAACAACTGTATTGTTTGTAGAAACATTTAAAATTGGGCTTACAATATCAACTCTCTCTACTTGATTTATAGTAAGTGTTAATCCATTTGAAGTTAAAGGCAAATTAACTGCAAAAGTTGCATATCCAGTACCATTAGCTACAACAACATCTGCTTGACCATTTGTTCCATTGATGTCATAATATAAAGTTGAAACACTATTTGGGATTAAGCCAAAAACTTCAA
>Ga0208938_1000448_pt1 | contig 31954 bp, 33 predicted proteins | sample AD_UKC125_MetaG_FD_184434 | JGI IMG/M metagenome (GOLD analysis project Ga0208938, IMG submission 184434) | Active sludge microbial communities of municipal wastewater-treating anaerobic digesters from USA - AD_UKC125_MetaG (SPAdes) (version 2) | ecosystem: Engineered > Bioreactor > Anaerobic >...
GATCAGGTTCGGTTGGCCATGACGCGCGCCGCGATCAGTTCGTCGAACTCGCGGGCGATAGATTTGTCCAGCGAAATGGTGAAGCATTCCATGCCTGCCTTTCAATGCACCGTGCACACCATGCACGGATCGAACGAGCGGACGACGTGCTGGATGGTCGGCGGCGCGCCCGCGCCGGCAGGCAGGCCGACCAGCGCCTGCTCCAGCGGACCGGGCCGGCCAGCGGCGTCGCGCGGAGAGAAATTCCAGGTGGTCGGCGCAACGATCTGGTAACGCTCGATGCGGCCACGGTCGACGCTCAGCCAATGCCCGAGGCTACCGCGGGCCGCCTCGACCAATCCGACGCCCTGACCGGAATCGGGAAGTGCCGCAGCGTGGCAGAACGCCTCGCCGGGAACGATCGCGCGTGCCCAGCGCTCCATTACCGGCACGACGCTGGCCAGCTCGATCATGCGGGCGACGACGCGGGCGGTGACGCTGGCGCCATGCCGCGCTACCAGATCGCGCGCCAGCGGTTGCCCGGCAACCACCAGGCGGGCCAGGGCGCCGGTCTCGAGAATCTGGCCGCCATAGCGCGGCGCCTTGCACCACGTATAGGCCTCAGCCTTGTCGGCATCGACGTAGGTTTCGCCGTCTGCCGGCGGTCGCGGCGGACCGTCGACCAACCAGGCATGACGGGTGTCCTCGCTGATTTTCCCGGTTTCCAGGGTGTCGACCGCGCCATCCACGCGCCACACGCCACTGGGGAACATCGCGTAGGCGCCGTAGGACAGGAAACCATCAGCGGCGCGGCCGACATTTTCCAGCGACAGGTCGTAGGCGGCTTGCAGGAAGCTCGGGAAATCGCTGCCGCGCCCCGCCCCCCAGGCGCGCAGTTCCGCCTCGCTTGCCAGCGCCGCGAAGGACTCCAGCGCATCGCCGAGCAGTTCGGCTTCGAGGAAGGCGCGGAAACCGCGCAGCAGGGCCAGAATGCGAACCACCTCGGCGCTCCCGATCGCCCGGGTGCTGCCGCCGGGCTGCAGGGCCAGGGTATGCGGCCACTTGCCGGCGAGAAACCCGAACAGCTTCAGAAGATTGGCGCGAGCGACCAGTACCGCCGGTGCGGCGCTGCCGGTGACCGCGGCAAAGCGGGCCGCGACTGCGGCGTGCCAGTTGCGGTCGACGTAGTCGGCGCGGGCAAAATCGGGCATGAAGAAGAGATAGAAATACGTCAGGTGGTCGGCAAGGTTTTCCGCCGCCTGCACCAGATGACGGGCCAGGCGGCCATTCTCCGGCATCTCGACAGCGCACAGGTCGCCCAGCGCCGCAGCCGCAGCGGCCGACTGCGCCACCGAGCAGATGCCGCAGATGCGCGGCACGACAACCAGCGCGTCCTGCGCCGCGCGACCGGCCAATATCTGCTCGAAACCGCGAAACAGCGGCGAGTTGACCCGGGCCGCCATGACCTGGCCGGCGTCGACATCGAGAGTGATTTCAAGGTCGCCTTCGACGCGATTGAAAGGGCCGAGGACAATGCGCCTCACTTGCTCGGCTTCCTCACGGCTGGGCGCACCACCGGGTGATCGGCAACGGCGTTGTCGCGCACCCGCTTCGGCGTCGCCGATTTGGAAAGGACAGAGAGCGCGATGAACCAGGCTTTCGGCATGTCCGTCGGCAACCCGATGGGAATGCCGGCGATCTTCGGCGTCTCCTGGAACGGGTGGCCGGGCGCCTCGAAACCTGACTCGGTGCAGGCAATGCAGGCGAAACCGCCGCGCAGGCAGGAACCCCCTCCGTTCCAGGTGCGGACATTGCAATCGGCATGCGCCTGGGTGCCCTTGCAACCGAGGTTTTCCATCAGGCAGCCGAGATCCGAGTGCTGCCGGGCGCTGGCCTTGAATTCGTAATACTCGTTGCGCGAGCAGCCGTGGTGCACCAGTTGTTCGGCGTAGAGGAGCGGCCGGCCGCAATCGTCGAGGTCGCCTTCCGTCAAACCGTCGAGCGCGAGTTTCTGCAGGGTATCGACGACCCAGCCGGGGTGCGCCGGACAACCGGCAATGTTGACCACCGGCAGGCCGCCGGCCGCGACGAAAGCCTCGCCCAGCAGCCCGCCGGGCTCATCGCCGTCGTATTGCAGACCACAAGCTTCGAGCGGATTACCGGGGGTGGCGGCCGAGAAGCCGCCGAAGGCAGTGCACGAGCCGATGGCGAATACCCAGCGCGCGCGCCGGGCGAGACGCTCGACCCACTCGGTCAGCGGACGGCCGCTGCCGGCCATCAGGTGAAACCTTCCCGTGCCCTCGGGGCCGTGCAGCATCGCACCCTCGACACACAGCACGTCGAACGGCATCGTTCCGTCGGCACAGTCGCCAAGCAGTTGCAGCGCCTCGGCGCCGCTTTCCGGCGACAGCGCCGGGTGCCAGACGAACTCGATGCCGGCATCGCGCAGCTCGTCGAATAACGGTCGCGGCTCGGCGCACAGCAGCGACTGGGTGCAGCCGCCGCAGCCGCCGCTCTGCAGCCAGAGGACCTTCATTCGCCTGTCTCCAGGCCGTAGCGCGCCAGCTTGGCGCGCAGCCCGACACGCGACAGGCCGAGTTCGCGGGCGACCCGCGACTTGTTGCCGCGATGGCGCTGCATGGCCGATTTCAGGACCCGGATTTCGATCTGCCCCAGACGCTCCTTGAGGCTGCCGGCGAGCCCGTCGCTCCAGGCCTCCGCGGGCTCGGCCCGGGTGACCGCGGGCACGCGCAGGACGCGCGGCGAGAGCAGATCCGCCCCCAGCTTCGGGCCGTTGGCCAGCGCCACCATACGCAGGATCTCGTTCTGCAATTCGCGCACGTTCCCAGGCCAGTCATAGGTGGCGAGCGCCGCCAGCGCGTCGGTCCCGAAGCCGGTCACGGTCTTGCCGAGGGCACTGCAACTGGCTTCGAGCACACGGTCGGCGAGCAGCGGCAAGTCCATCGGCCGCTCGCGCAGCGGCGGCACATGAATGGCGATCGTCGCCAGCCGGAAGTAGAGATCCTCGCGGAAGCGCCCGCTGCGCAGGTCTTTCTCAACGTCGCGATTGGTCGCCGCGATGACGCGCACGTCGGCCGTCACCGCACGATTGCTGCCGAGCGGACGGAATTCGCCTTCCTGCAGGACGCGCAACAGCTTGACCTGGAACGCCGGGCTGGTTTCGCCGATTTCGTCGAGGAATAGCGTGCCACCGTCGGCCTGCTGGAACAGGCCGACGCGGTCCTCGACGGCGCCGGTAAAGGCGCCGCGCCTGTAGCCGAAGAGTTCCGACTCGAGCAGGGTATCCGGCAACGCGCCGCAGTTCTCGGTAATGAACGGCCGGTCGGCCCGCTGGCTCTCATAGTGGATGGCGCGGGCGACCATCTCCTTGCCGGTTCCCGACTCGCCAGTGATCATCACCGACAGGTCGTAAGGCGCTACCCGCCCGATCATCGCGCATACATTGTCGAGTGGGCTGCCCGGTCCGCGCGCCAGCGACGCCAGGCCGAAGCGGCTTCGCGCCTTTTTCTGCTTGCTCTCGACCCGCTGCCGCAAGGCCGGCGCGGCGGTGCGCAATTCGAGCGACAGCCGCTGGTTGTCCTGCTGCAGCCGCCAGACTTCCGATGCGCCTTGCAGGGTCAGCAGAAGCTGCTCCGGATGCCAGGGCTTGAGCAGGTATTGCCAGATCCCCGCCTCGTTCACGCCGGCAATGATGTCTTCGGCTTCGGTGTAGCCGGAAAGGATGATGCGGATCACGTCCGGCCAACGCTCGCGGACTTGCCTGAGGAATTCCACCCCGGTCATGCCCGGCATGCGCTGGTCGCACAGAACGATGCGGATGCCCGCGGTCGACTGCTCGTTTTCCATGACTGCCAAGCCTTCGACGGCACCGGAAGCGGAGAAGACCTCGAAGTCCTCCTCCAGCGTGCGCCGCAGCGCTTCCTGCGACCGCACTTCGTCGTCGATGACGAGAATGGCCGGGAGCCGGGACTGGCTGGAGTCGTTCATTCCGGCGTCTTCCAGTCGAGGTCGCGGTGGCGGGCAAGGTGACGCGGCGTCCACGAATGCGGCGTGCGCGCCACGAAATGATAGCGCGCAACATGGTACGAGGGATCGAAGCCGAAGAAATTGCGGCGCATTTCGCCGAGTTCCCCGGCTCGATACGCCGACAGCGGCTTGTCCGCCTCATCGCATTCGCGCCGTGCCAGTTTGCCCGCCAAGCGCTCCGGAAAATCGGCAGCCGCAGCCAGCTCGACGGCCCGCCGCGCGACATCGACGGCAAATCCCGGACCGGGCAGACAGGCGTCGTAGAAACCCAGCCGGACCGCTTCCCGTGCCGTCATCGGCAGGCGGCGGCGCATGATGGCGCACGCGCCTTCCGCGCCGACACGCGGCGGCAGCAGATAGGTCCAGAACTCCGAGCCGAAGAGGTTGCCCATGTTCTTGTAATGCGGATTGAGAATCACGCCGTCACGCACCCAGACGAAGTCGGCGGCGCGGGCGAGGAAGCAGCCGCCGGCCCCGGCGTTGCCGCCGACCGCGGCCACGGTCAGCTGCGTTGCGCAGCGCAGGATGGCCTCGGTCAGGTCGTCGATGGCATTGATGTTCGCCCACGACTCGTCGGCGGGACTTTCCGCCGCCTCGATGGTGCACAGATGGATGCCGTTCGACCAGAAGTCGTCGCCGCCGCGCAGGACGATGACGCGGGTCGGCTGCGCCGCCGCCCATGCGAAAGCCGCGGTCAGGCGCCGGCACTGGGCGGTGCTCATCGCCCCGTTGTAGAACTCGAAGCTGAGGAAGCCGACGCCCGCGACTTCTTCGTAGGAAATGTCCTGCCAGGTGGCGCCTGGCGATTTCCACCAGCCGGCGAGCGGCAGTTCGGGCAACTCCGCCGCCTCGGGGCAGGCCAGCGTCGCCGGCAGCTTGATGCCGCCCGGACACCTGAGGTGCCCGATCCAGATCGCACCGTCGACGGTCGCCCGACAGACGGCGGTTGCGCGACGCCCGAGCACGCTGCCCGGCTCGCCCGTGAGCACCGCTTCGGGCCAGGCGTCGAAAAGATGGACGGATTGGCCGAACAACTCGTCGGCGACCCCGGGCAAGCCGTCGGCAGCATTGACGCGGGCAAGAATGGAAGCCGTGGAGTCCCGGGTCCAGTCGATCGCGCGGTCGGCCTGCTTCATCGGCGGATGCGCCCGTCCCGGCACCCGCTCCGGCGCGAAATTGCCCGCCTGTAAGCGGTCGACCGCAGCATGCACGGCGAGAACGGCCGCTTCGGTCACTTCGTTGCGGTAGATCGACGATTTCCTTCCCGAACGCAGCGGAAATGAAGCCGAGGCCCAGACCGGACCGGCATCCAGCACGGCTTCGGCCTGCAGGACGGTGACACCCCATTCGCGCAGTTCCTGCTGGATCGCCCAATCGAGAGCGGACGGACCGCGATCGCCGACGATGCCCGGATGGACGACCAGACAAACATGCTTCGCCCAGATCGACTCGGGAATCGCGCGCTTGAGGAAAGGCGCCACGATCAGGTCGGGAGCGAAGAGCGCCACCGCCTCGGCGCTGACCTCGTCGCCGATATCGAACTCGATGCTCAGTTCGTGGCCAAGCTCGGTCAATTCGCAATACAGCCGCTGCGCGAGGCTGTTGAAGCTGTGCGTCAGCAACAGGATGCGCATCGGCCGCGTCAGCAGATCCGCGGCAACTGGTCGCCGCTGAGCCAATCGACGATGCGCCGGCCACCGAAGCCCGTGGTCATCTGGACGAAATGATGGGGATCCGCGTGCACCGAACCGATGATCGCCGCCTGTTTCCCCAGAGGGTGGGCACGCATCGCCGACAAGAGCGTGTTTGCGTCACGTTCGCTGCAGATAGCCACCAGTTTTCCTTCGTTGGCCACATAGAGCGGATCCAGCCCGAGAAACTCGCAGGCTGCGGCAACCGCCGGATTCACCGGCAACGCCCTTTCCTGCAGCATCATTCCCACCCCGGACTGGCGGGCGATCTCGTTCAGGGTCGTCGCCAGCCCGCCCCGCGTCGGGTCGCGCAGGACGTGAATCTCGGCGCCGCTGGCGCGCATCGCCGCAATCAGGCCATGTAACGCCGCGGTGTCGGAAACGATGGGCGAAGCGAATCCCAGACTCTCGCGCACCGCCATGATCGCCATCCCGTGGTCGCCCAGGGTACCCGAAACCAGGATCGAATCACCCGGCCTGGCCGAGCGTCCCGAGAGATCCATGCCTGCCGCGACGACACCGACGCCGGTGGTCGTGATGAAGACCCCGTCGCCCTTGCCGCGCTCGACCACCTTGGTGTCGCCGGTGACAACCGGCACCCCGGCGGCCTTCGCCGCCGCCGCCATGCTTTGAACGATCAATGCCAGATCGGCGAGTTTGAACCCCTCTTCGAGGATGAAGCTTGCAGAAAGCCACAATGGGCAGGCGCCCATCACGGCCACGTCGTTGATCGTGCCATGGACGGCGAGACAGCCGATATCCCCGCCAGGAAAGAACAGCGGCGAGACGACATGCGAATCGGTGGCCAGCACCAGTCGGCCGGCGCCGGGGGCCGGCAGCAGCGCGCCATCGTCGCCCTGGGCCAGGTATTCGTTGCCGAGATGCCTGGCAAACAGTTCCTCGATCAACTGGGCCATCGCCCGGCCGCCGGAACCGTGTGCGATGTCGACCTGGCCGTGCCTGATGTCCAGCGGCTGGACGTAGCCTTTCCGGACCTCAGACATCCTTGTAGCGTCCGTAGGTATAGTGGGCCGCGCAGGCGCCTTCCGGGCTGACCATGCACGAGCCGATCGGGTTTTCGGGTGTGCACACGGTCCCGAACAGCTTGCAATCCTGAGGTCGTTTCACCCCGCGCAGGATGGCACCGCAAGCGCAGGCCTTGTGGTCGGGTACTGGTCTGTAAACAAGCGAAAAGCGCTTTTCGGCATCAAACTTGGCCAAATGGCTGTGAATGCGCAGGGCCGAGTAGGGGAGCACATTCAGGCCGCGCCACTCGAACTGCTTGCGCAGTTCGAAGACCTCGGCAACCAACCGTTGCGCCTTGGGGTTGCCGTCGCGGTCGACAGCGCGCGAGAACTCGTTTTCGACCTCGGCCCGCCGTTCATTGACCTGGCGGATCAGCATGCGGATCGCCTGCATCACGTCGAGCGGCTCGAAGCCGGCGATGACCACCGGTTTGCGGTACTCCTCGGCGAAGAATTCGTAGGGGCGGCTGCCGATGATCGTCGACACGTGGGCCGGGCCGATGAAACCGTCGAGCGGCATGGTTCCCCACCGGCGCACTTCCGGCGATTCGAGAATGCTGGCAATGGCCGACGGAGTCAGTACGTGACAGCACAGCACGGAGAAGTTGCTCAAGCCGAGCGTGGCCGCCTGCTTGATCGCGACTGCCGTCGGCGGCGTCGTCGTTTCGAAGCCGATGGCGAAGAAAACGACCTGCTTGTCCGGATTACTCTGCGCCAGCGCCACGACGTCGGCGCTCGAATACACCATGCGGATGTCGCCGCCCCGCGCCCTGGCCTTGAGCAGCGACAGCCCGCCAGAAGCCGGCACGCGCAGGCTGTCGCCATAGGTGCACAATGTGACGCCCGCTTCGAGCGCCAGCCGGATGGCCTGATCGACGCGACCGATGGGCAGCACGCAGACCGGGCAGCCGGGGCCGTGGATCATCCTGACATTGTCAGGCAGCAGATCGCTGACGCCGTAGCGGGAAATGGCGTGCGTATGGCCGCCGCAGAACTCCATGAAATGGTAGCGGCGATCCGTTCTCGCTTCGCGCCGGATGGCCCGGGCCAACCCCTGTGCAAGCTCGCTGTCACGGAATTCGTCGATGAACTTCATCAGCGGACCGTCGTCCCGGCGTCGATCTGTCCGATTTCGGCAAACAGCGCCAGGGTTCTGGCTGCCTCCTCCGGATCGAGCTTGTTCAACGCATAGCCAACGTGCACGATGACGTAGTCGCCGACCGCGATGTTGTCGACCAGCGCCAGCGATATTTCCTTGCGCACGCCAGCCAGGTCGACCACGGCGTGGTCGCCTGCGCCGAGCTCGACGACACGCGCTGGAATTGCCAGACACATAGCGAACCTCCTGAACTCCCCGCCCGCGCGGCAGGGTCACCGCCGTCCGACAAGCGTACTCAAAAAACCGCGTCTTGACACGGGTTTCGGCTTTTCAGCGACCGGCCCGCGCGACTTCTCCGAAGGATCGGCCGGCGCTTCCGGCGGCGGCGCCAGCACCGTCGCCAGCGCCTCGAGCGCCGCCTGGCGTGCTGTCGCCATGTCCGGCAGGACGCTGACCGGCGCAATCAGCGGGCAATACTGGTAGGGGCCGAGGTCCGGGTCGTCATCGGCCAGGAACTGCAAGGTGCCGCAAGGCAGGTTAAGGTAACGCCGCTGGCCGGCCGGAATGTCGCCCCACAGATCACCGCCGCCGTAGATCAGGAAGAGATTCAGGAACCACGGGGTGATCATCACGCCCAGCCAGTCGCCGTCGTGACGCCTGAAGCCGATCGCCTCGACGTCCAGTGCCGGGTTGACGAAGGGCATGTCGTGCATGCGCGTCATCCACAGGTGGCGGTAGTGGGCCTCGAGCAAGGCACCCGGCTCGGTATCCCTAGCCTGCGCCGGACGTATCGGCGGTGGCATCAGGGCAGGTTGCCGGACGCGTTCGCTCACTTCGCCCGAAGATCGCCGAAATAGCGACTCGCGTCGTAATCGCCTTCCAGCGACGCGGCCAGAGCGGCGAGCGCTTCCTCGATCAATGCCAATTGCCCGGACTCGACCACCTCCTTGGCCAGTCCCAGCGATGTCAGCACCCAAGCGCCGAGCGGCTGCGGTCCGATGAGCATCATGTTGACAAGCTCGCGGCGACCGGAGCGTTCGACCCAGGCAAAATCCCCATCACTCTCGATGGACACCACCTGCATCGGAATCGACAGGCACATCAGGCGCGCTCCGCCATCGTCAGGCCACGGGCGCGCAACTCGGCGGCAGTCAGCGCCAGCAATTCGGGCAACCGCGCCGCCACCGCCGGGCTCAGCTCCATGCCAAGCGCCAGCGATGCCGGCTCGATGCCGATGATGACGGTCTCCTTCGGGGCGCGACCGGTGAATTCGAGACTGGCCAGGACGTCGCAAAGGCCGACCTGATGCGGCGACAACTTGGTCTTGAAAAAAACGGGCACCTCGGCACCCTTGAGCACGACGGGCGTTGCCGGAGCCCGGTTGCCGCGCACACAATCGACGACGATCAGGGTATCGAGGTCTTCGAGTTGTTCGAGCATTTCCATGGCGCAGGTTCCGCCATCGACCAGATCGACTTCGGCAGGCGTCTGCCAACCCGCTGCCAGCGCTTCGACCACGCGGACGCCGACTCCTTCGTCGGAGAGCAGGATGTTGCCGAGACCGAGAACCACGATGCGCATGGTCGTCACCAAGAAGAAGGCGCGATCAGTGTCGCGCCTCCCGGGATTGAATGAATTGCGCCAGATCAAACCGCCGCTACGGTAACCACCGGGTTGTTCTTCTGGTCGACGACATGGACGGCGCAGGCGAGACAGGGGTCAAAGGAGTGCACGGTGCGCAGCACCTCGAGCGGCTTCTCTGGATCGGCGACCGGGTTGCCGAGCAGGCTGGCCTCGTAGGCGCCGGGCTGGTCGTTCTCGTTGCGCGGCGCCGCGTTCCAGGTGGTCGGCACGACGCACTGGTAGTTCTTGATCTTGCCTGAATCGATGACCACCCAGTGCGAAAGGACACCGCGCGGCGCCTCGTGGAAGCCGACGCCACGCTGCTCGCCCTTGGGGAACTCCGGCCGGTTGAAGGTCTTGAGATCGCCCTTGGCCATGTTGGCCACCAGCAGATCCCATTGCTTCGCCAGTTCGTCGCATTGCACGGCGCAGCCGACGGCCCGCGCCGCATGGCGACCGATGGTGGAATGCATGGCGTCGAGCCCGACCTTGGCGCCGGCCAGGCTGGATACCAGATCGAGCGCCGCGGTGGCGTACTTCTTGGTCGGCTCATGGCCGGCCGCGACCATGCACAGCACGCGCGACAGCGGGCCGACCTGCATCGGCTTGCCGTAGAAGGTGGGCGACTTCAGCCAGGAATATTTTCCGTCATCCTGGAAGTCGGTGTATTTCGGCGTCGTCTCACCGACGTAGGGGTGCAGCGACTTGTGATCGCCCGCCTTGTAGTCGTACCACGAGTGCTTGACCGCCTCGGAAACGCCGTCGACGAAATACTTGTCGCCGAAGGTATTGATCGGCTTGAAGCTTTCCAGTTTCCCACCATCGATGTGACCACCGGGCAGGGCGAATTGGGTGCCCTTGCCATCGAGCGGGAGGTCCGGCACGCTGAGGTAATCGGTGATGCCGCTACCATATTTCGTCCAGTCGGCATAGAACGCACCTATCGCCGCGACGTCGATGAGATAGACGTTCTTGACGAAGTCGTCGAGCGACTCGATCCACTTCCTGACCGCCATCAGGCGCTCGAGCGTCAGCACCGATTGTGTATTGAGCGACAGCGGATTGGAGACGCCGCCGACGGCGACATTCTGGATATGCGGCGACTTCGAGCCGAGGATGGCGACGATCTTGGAAGCGTGGCGTTGCACTTCAAGCGCTTGCAGGTAATGAACCACGGCCAGCAGGTTGACCTCCGGCGCCAGCTTCATCCCCGGATGCCCCCAGTAGCCGTTGGTAAAGATGCCGAGCTGGCCGGTGCCAACGTAGCCCTTGAGCCTTTCCTGCACCCTGCGGAACTCCTGCTTGCTGTTTCCCTCCCAGCTCGACAGGCTCTGCGCGAGCGCGGCCGCCTTGTCCGGGTCGGCCTTGAGCGCCGAAACGACGTCGACCCAGTCGAGCGCCGACAGGTGGTAGAAATGCACGATATGGTCATGCACGGCGTGGGCCAGCATGATCATGTTGCGGATGTATTGGGCGTTGACCGGGATTTCCAGTTGCAGCGCGTTTTCCACCGCGCGCACCGAGGCCATGGCATGAACCGTCGTGCACACGCCGCAGATACGCTGGGTGATCGCCCAGGCATCACGCGGGTCGCGCCCGATCATGATGGTCTCGACACCGCGGAACATCTGGCCGGAAGCCCAAGCCTTCTTCACTTTCCCGCCGTCGACTTCGACGTCGACGCGCAGATGGCCTTCGATGCGGGACACCGGGTCGATCGTGACTCTCTTGGACATTTTGTATTCCTCCCTGAAATTCAGTGCGCCGCGGTCGCTTCTTCCCGGGGCAAGACCGGGAAGCGCCGGGTGACGATGATGTAGCCGACAACGTGGATGGCCAACATGCCGACGGTGACGAGCAATTCGGCCACTGACGGGAAGTAGCTCCAGCCCGGTCCGGTGTCGTAACCGATCAGGAAGCCGTTGAACCGCAGCAGCGCGCCGGCGAGCATGATCGCGACACCCGCCTGGAAGAGGCGGGCCGGATTGCGGCGGGCGCCGAGCGAGCCGATCAGCACGAGGGGCAGGAAAAACAGGATCATTTCGAACCAGAAGAAGATGGCCGCCACACTGAAGCTGAAGGCGTTTCCAAGTGCGCCACGCACCACGAGATCGCCGATGCGCACGACCAGATAGAAGCCAAGCATGCCGAGCATCACCTTGCTCAGCGGCTCCAGCAGATGCACCTCGATTTCGCGCCGGTAGGCCGACGAGGCAAGGCAGGATTCGAAGAGGACGACACCGTAACCCATGATGATCGCCGTGAGCAGGTAAAGGAGCGGCAGGATGGGAGTCTGCCAGAGCGGATTGATCTGGCCGCCCATCAGAACCAGCAGAGTGCCGAGCGAGGATTGGTGCATCATCGGCAGCAAGGTACCGAGGGCGATGAAGAAGAACAGCACCTTGTTGAGCTTCTGTTTGAGGTCATGGCGGCCCAGTTTTTCGAGAAAGACCGGCGAAAACTCGATCCACATCACCAGGATGTAAGCGCTGATGCACACCGCCACCTCGAACATCACCGAGTTCGGATTCGCGTGGACGGGCGAGAAGACGTGCCAGAAATTCCACCAGCGACCGAGGTCGAACATCACCCCCACCCCGGCCAGCGTATAGCCGAACAGGCTGGCCAGCAGCGCCGGCCGGACCAGCGGGTGGTACTGCCCCTTGTTGAAGATATAGACCAGCATGGCGACCGAGAAACCGCCGCAGGCAAGAGCCGAACCGATGACCACGTCGACGGCCACCCAGATACCCCACGGGTAGCCATCGTTGAGGTTGGTCACGAAACCCAGGCCGAAAATGAAACGCGCCAACAGCACGCCCAATGCCGCGACGATGAGAACTCCGCAAACGAGCGTGGTGAGGTTGAGCAGTTTCCCGCCGACCGGGGCCGCGGGTGAATGGGCACTCATGGCTGATCTCCCTTCGCTTTGTCATCGTCCGGAGCGACGTTGCGCTTGGCGACCCAGGTCAGGGCGCCAAGCACGGCGACCGGCATGATCATGCCCCGATACAGCGTGTGCTGAATGGTTTCCGAGATCGAGGCGGAGGATCTCGGCGGCAGGTCGGGCATGCCGACTTTCTCGAAATTCACCGCCGACAACTTGAGCACTTGCGTGCCTCCGTATTCGTGCTCGCCATAGACGTGCTGCAGGTAGTTGCCGACCCGCGCTTCGTAACGCTGATCGGGCTCCCTCCTCCAGGTGTTTGCCTTTTCCGCCTCGACGTCGCCATACGGCAGACGGCCGCGCGGAATGAGCGTCGTCTCGCCGGGCTTGAGCGCCAGCCGCCGCCTGGCTTCCGCCAGCAGATCGGTGGTGCGGCCGAAGAGGGTGGCGCCGGTCGGGCAAACTTCGGCGCAAGCCGAGTAGTGGCCATCCTTGTGGCGGTGGCGGCAGAGTTCGCATTTGCCGATCCTGCCGGTCGGCGAGTCGTACTGGAACTTGGGAATCCCGAACGCGCAGGCGGCGACGCAATAGCGGCAGCCGAAACAGGCATCGGCGTCATAGGAGACGATCCCGGTCACCGGGTCCTTCCGCATCGCCGACACCGGGCAGGCCGACACGCACGAGGGGTCGGCACAGTGCAGACAGGAGGTCTTCATGAAGGCAAAGCCGTCGGTCTCGACATCCTTGGTTGCCCCGGTGCCGTTGGTGTAGACCTTGATCACGTTGAAGGTGTGACCCGTCGTATCGAGCGGCGTATCCCAGAGGTGATCCATGGCCCTGAATTCGGCCGGATTCTTGTTCGCTTCCTTGCACGCGGCGACACAGGCCTGACAGCCGACACAAAGCGTGGCGTCATAAAGCAGCCCGAGAGCTTCGGGCGGACGTTCCAGATTGCCGCGGGCGCTGGCCGGTGCCGGCACGAGAGCCGCAGCCGCGGCGCCGCTGCCGGCCAGGCAACCCTTGAGGAAATTGCGTCTGCTCAGCATCTCACACCTCCGCTGATTCGCTGCTGGTCTTGCCAGCCTTCTTCGCCCTTTCCAACTCCTCGGCCTCGTGCGAAAGGCCCAGGTTCTTCGCCAGTTTCACGCCTGCCCCGGCCGCAACCCCGGCGACAGCCGCCAGTACGGCAGCGGCGCCCAGGGTAACGCCAACGCCCTTTTGCTCGACGATGCCGGGCAGGAACACGCCCGGCTGGATGTTCTTCATCTTGGCCAGCGAATGGATGGGCTTCTGGAAGGCGATGCCCTGCTCGGTGCAGCCGATGCACGGATGGCCGCAACCGACCGGCCAGGTGCCGGCGCCCATATCGCCGAACTGGATGGTCGGGCAATTGGCATAGGTTTCCGGCCCCTTGCAACCGAGCTTGTACAGGCAGAAGCCTTGGCGGTGCGCATCATCTCCGAACTCGAGCGCGAACCGCCCGGCATCGAAGTGGGCGCGCCGCTCGCAGTTCTCATGAACCAGGCGGGAATAGGCGAATTTTGGCCGCCCCAGATGGTCGACCGCAGGCAAGGCGCCGAAGGTCAGCAAATGGACGACGGAGGACAGGAAGTTGTAGGGATTGGGCGGGCAACCCGGGATGGTCACGACCGGCTTGCCGAGCACCTGCGAGACGCTGGAGGCGCCGGTCGGGTTTGGATCGGTCGACGGCATGCCGCCCCACGAAGCGCAGGAACCGATGGCGATGACCGCCGCGGCGTCGGCCGCGCATTCCTTGGTCAGCTCGATCGCGGTCTTGCCACCGATCTTGCAATAGATTCCGCCATCCTTGGTCGGGATCGCACCCTCGATGACCAGGATGTACTTGCCCTTGTTGTCGCTCATCGCCTGCAGGCGGGCCGCCTCGATCTGGTGGCCGGCGGCGGCGAACAGGGTCTCGTGATAGTCGAGCGAGATGACATCGAGAATGAGCTTTTCCAGCGTCGGGTGTTCGGCGCGCAACAGCGATTCGGTGCACCCGGTGCACTCCTGGAAGTGCAGCCAGATCACGCTCGGTCGTTTCTTGGTCGCCACCGCCTCGGCGATCGCCGCATCGGCGCCTTGCGGAAGTCCCAGGGTCGTCGCCAGAACCGCACAAAACTGCAGGAACTCCCGGCGCGTCATCGACAGGCGCGTTGCCGCCGCGTCGATGCGCTCATCGCTCTCCAGCAACATCAGATCTTGCTTGGCCATGAACCCTCCTCCTATTGCCATCTTGGTACCGGCCGCTGGCCGGCAATATCTCTCTGTCGGGGGTTTGGCTATAGCTGTATTTGGAGGCTTCAGGGCAAGAACCAGGCCAGAAATGAATTTGGCCTTTATTCAGCTACTTGGATGGACTCAACGAGGGAAGTGCTGGCTTCATGTGGAAATACTGTTTCCATAATTCCGCCGTAGATGGTCAGAATCTTTGCATTACGGCAGGATGATTTCGTCACCCATCCGTCGCGCCACCCAGCCCTGCCCGAGCGCCAAGCCGCCGTCGTTGGGCGGTGCCTGTCGCGCCTCGAGCAAGCTTGCGCCACGCGCTTCCAGATGCCGGCGCAGGGCGGACATAAGCACGGCATTCAGCGCGCAACCGCCGCCGACGGCGATTTTTGCCTCTTTTTCCGGGTCGACCGCAACCAGCGCCCATTCGGCGAGGCCGGCGGCGACCGTGGCGTGGAACAGTGCGGCGCCACGGCCGGGATCGTCACACTCGAGCAGAATCGGGACCAGGGGCGAGAAGTCGAGTTCGCTGTCCCGGATCGCATACCCGCCGGGTAGCGCCGCCTCGGGACCGTGCGCGGCCGCCTGTCCCTCAAGTTCCATCGCCGCCTGCCCCTCGTAACGCGATTCGGCGCGCAACCCGAGCAAGCCCGCGGCGGCGTCGAACCAGCGACCGAGGCTGGAGGTCTGGGGGCAACGCAGATCCTGGGCGAGCATGGCCAGCAACGGGCCGGCATCGCGCTCGGGGTAATGCCTCTGCAACCGGCCAGACACTTGCCCGTCCAGTCCGGCGCCTTGCAGGGCTGCCACCGCCATGCGCCACGGTTCGCGGGCAGCGCGATCGCCGCCGGGAAGCCGGAGTGGTCGCAGGCGGGAGAGCCGGTCGCACCTGGCGCCGTCGACGCGCAACAGTTCTCCGCCCCAGAGGCCACCATCCGGCCCGAGGCCGACACCGTCGATGGCCAGGCCGATCAAAGGCCCGCTGACACCATGATCGGCGCAGATCGCCGCAACATGCGCGTGATGGTGCGCCACGGCCAGCGCCGGAATGCCGCGCTCGGCCGCCAGCCGCAATGCCAGATGGGTCGACGCGAAATCCGGATGCAGATCGTGGGCGATCACTTCGGGCCGCACATCGAGGATGGCCAGCAGGTGGGCGACGACTTCTTCGAGAAAGCCGATCGCCGCCGCGTTGTCGAGACCGCCGATGTGCTGCGACAGGAAGGCCTCGCGACCCTTCATGACGCACACGGTGTTCTTCAGGTAGCCGCCCAGTGCCAGGACGGTCGGGCCATCGTCGGCCAAGGGAATCGGTACCGGCACGTAGCCGCGCGCGCGGCGGATGAAGGCCGGGCCGGCGCGCACCACGGAATCGTCGCAACGGACGACGATGTCGCGGTCGTGCATCAGGAAGGCATCGGCGATGTTGCCGTCACGCCCGCCCAGGCGCGCAAGCGCCTCGTCGTTGCCGGTGACCAGCGGCTCGCCGTGCGGGTTGGCGCTGGTCATCACCAGCAGGAGGTCGTGGCCTTCGCTCAGCCAGTCCGTCCCCGCCGGCCGGCCGGCCGCCTCGTGCCAGAGCAGCAGGTGCAGCGGCGTCGTCGGCAGCATGACGCCCAGCCAGGCCAAACCCGGGGCGATGCCCGGCAGTTCCTGCTCCCCCTTGCGGCACAGCACGATGGGCGCGGCCGCCGCGCGCAGCAGGGCGCGCTCGCCGTCGCCGACCTGCGCGAGCCCAGCGAACGCCGCTTCGTTCAGGCCCATCACAGCGAAGGGCTTTTCCTCGCGCTGCTTGCGCCGGCGCAATTCGGCCACCGCTTCGGCATTGCGCGCGTCGCAGGCGAGATGGAAGCCGCCGAGGCCCTTGATCGCGACGATCCGCCCGGCGCGCAACAGGGCGAGCGCCGCCGCGAGCGGGTCGCCGGGCAGGAGCCGGCCGTGCGCATCGACCAGCGCCAGGCGCGGCCCGCAGTCCGGACAGCAGGTGGTCTCGGCGTGAAAGCGACGGTCGCCCGGGTCGGTGTATTCGGCTGCGCACGGCGGGCACAGCGGGAAGGGGGCGAGGCTGGTCTGCGCGCGGTCGTAGGGGATGCGCCGGCTGACCGTGAAGCGCGGGCCGCAGTGCGTGCAGGTGGTGAAGGCATAGCGCCAGCGCCGGCCGGCGGGGTTGCAGATGTCGGCGACGCACGCCGGGCAGATGGCCGCGTCGGGGCCGATGGCCGTGCGTACCGCCCCGGCCACGCTGTCGAGGATCGCGAAGCCGGGGCCGGCGACCTCGGCGGGCTCCCCCGTGATCCCGTCGATGCGCGCCAGCGGCGGGATCTCGAGCGGCAACCGGCGCACGAATTCGGGCAATTTTTCGCCGTCGACCGCAACCGTCACCCCGTCGCCGTCGTTACGCACCCAGCCGGCGAGCCCGAGCTCGTTCGCCAGCCGCCAGACGTAGGGACGGAAGCCGACGCCCTGGACGAGGCCGCGGATGCGAATCAGTAGCCCGCTCAACGCCCCCCTTCCTTCACCCGAGCAACCAGACCAAAAACGCACCCGATCGCCAGACAGGGCAAAGTCGCGAACACGGCACCCGTGAAAACGTCGACCGGATTGAAGAAGGGACCAAACCAGTATGCCCAGAGCCAGTCGGAACTTTTCATCAACGGCAGCATGACGAAATCCGGATTACTTCGCGGCCAGTTGCCGCTCCAGTTCGGCAATCCGTGCCTTCAGCGCCTCGACCGATTCGTCGTGCTTGCCGCGCTGCGCCTCGAGGCCGGCGGCGATCCAGTCGACCCAGGCGCTCATGCCGTCGCCGCTGCCGGCCGAAACGCGGAAGATGGTCAGGTTTGGGTTCACCCGGCGGGCGTTGGCTTCGGCCAGATCGGCGTCGAAGCTCAAATACGGCAGCAGGTCGCACTTGTTGAGGAGCATGACATCGGCGGCGCGGAACATGTCGGGGTATTTCAGCGGCTTGTCCTCGCCTTCGGTGACCGACAGGATGGCCACCTTGTGGTGTTCGCCGAGGTCGAAGGCAGCCGGACAAACGAGGTTGCCGACGTTCTCGATCAGGAACAGCGAGCCGTCCGCCGGCTTCAGGCGCTCGACGGCGTGGCCGACCATGTGCCCGTCGAGGTGGCAGCCCTTGCCGGTGTTGATCTGGAGCGCGGGCACGCCGGTAGAGCGGATGCGCTCGGCGTCGTTCGAGGTCTGCTGATCGCCCTCGACGACGGCGATCGCCACCCTGTCGCGCAGCAGCTCGATGGTCTTCACGAGCAGCGCCGTCTTGCCGGAGCCGGGGCTGGAGACGAGGTTGAGCGCGAAGATGCCGCGCTCGTCGAACCGCTGCCGGTTGGCTGCCGCGTAAGCATTGTTCTTGCCGAGGATGTCCTGCTCGATCTGCACCATGCGCGCCTGGCTCAGACCGGGCGCATGGGCGCACGCCGGGCCGGTGCCGAAATCGAGGTCGCCGCCTATGCCATGCGCGTGCGCGTGTTCATGCACATGCTCGCCCTGGTGCACATGGGGGTGCGAATGGACCGTCCCATCGGCGTGGCGGTGGCTGTGCTCGTGGGCCGCTGGGGCCGCCGCGCCGTACTCGTGGTGATGGTCGTGATCGTGGCCGTGCGGGTGGCTATGCACCGTCCCGTCGGCATGCACGTGCTCGTGGGCGTGCCCCTCGCCCTCGATCTTCGTCTCGCCCGCCCCGCAACCGCATACCGTACACATCTCCTTGTCTCCTTCCGGCCTATTCGATCTCGATCTCGCGCACCCGCATTTCCGTGCCCGCGCTCGGCTGCAGGAAACCGCCGCCGCAGGCCGGGCACTCGCCCCACACCTCCGCCATCGGCACCGTCGCCCCGCAGGCGAGGCAGGTGCCGGCGCCGGGGATGTCGACGATCTCCAGCACCGCATCCTGTACGATGGTGCCACAGGTCACCGCGGCGAAACAAAAGCGCAGCGCCTCCGGCTCTACCGCCGACAACTGCCCAATTTCCAGCACCACCAGCTTAACCCGTTGTGCGCCTTCGCGCATTGCCGTCTCTTCGACAAGTTGCAGGACGCCCTCGGCGAGCGACATTTCATGCATCGTTCACCTCCAGCGCATAGGGCAGGCAGGGGTCCAGAGCCAGAACGGCCAGGTGGAGCAACCGTCTCACGTCATCCAACGAGGCGAAGCGGGCGCCATCGAGCAGACCGGAAAGCGCTCCGGCATCGGCAAAGAAGAGGTCGGTCGGCGCCGTGACGCGATACTCGGCCACCGTGCGCGCATCGAGACGCACGGCATGGGTGAGCACGCCGCGCGCCGTCAACGTCTGCGCCACGCCCCAGCCGTGACCGCCGGCTGCAGCGAGCGGAAAGGGGGCACCGCTGGCCAGTGCCCCGGCCGCGCGTTCGACTTCGGCGATGCGCCCGCGATATGCGGTGCGAATCGATGGCGGCGCGCTCATCGCTGGCCGGAAGTCCGCCCTTTTCCGCCAGCCGGCGAGCCATTCGCAAGGCATCAGCACAGCCGGCAGACAGGCCACGTCGCTGTCGCGGTCGACCAGCCTGGCGAGGCAATTTTCAGCGAGGCCGTCGAGAACATTGGCCAGCAACCGCTTGGTCGCTTCGGCGCAACTCCCGTCATGCCGCGTCGCACGCCAGGCGATGAACGCCGCCTGCGCCGGGGGCAAGCCAAGTGCTGGCGGCCAGTCGAGCAACAGACGCCAGAGGCTTTCGTGCAGCATCTCGATCCACAAGCCGGCGTCGTCCGCCGGCTGCAGTGCGTCGCCCGCGGCTGCCGCCAGCGCCGCCTGCGCCGTTGCCCGCTGTGCCAGGGCGCAGATCGTGTAGAGGCAGGGCACGGTCCGGACCACCGCTTCCGGCGACTGGCCGACAAACAACTGCGTCACCGGCGGGCGCCGGAGCGCGACATCGACATGCCTCAGCCGGCCCTGTGCGAAGTCGGCCCGGACGGTGAGCAAGCCTGCCGTCGTCACGCGCCGGGCTTCGGCGGCGTCAACGCAGCCAGCCACATGAAAGTCAGCGAACCGGGCACGGAGAAGTTCCGGCGCACGATGGAGCGAAGATCGGCCAACAAAGAATGCCTTTCTTGGTTGCAGGCTTCAGCGCCGGAATACCGCGGTATGTCCGGACCGTTCGCCAATGGTACATAATGCAGGCGGATCCGTATCTCCCGAAGTCCCATGTCACGCACTTCATCACCGCCAGCATCGCCCCCCGCCGGACATTTCGGGAAATGCCTTCTCCCGGCAATCTGCCTGACCAGCGCCCTGACAATCGTCAGCGCCAGACCTGCCGCGGCGAATGCGCTACTCTGGTTCAGCGACGGACGTCCGACGCCAGTTGCACGCAAGGCAACCGACCTGCTGGCAGGTGCCGCCGAGGACGGCCTGAATGCCAATGACTATGGCGCCGATCTGCTGAAAAATGCAATCGAAAGTGCAGCCAGCGGCCCCCCTCCGGCGAACGACAAGGTCATCCGGCTCGAGCGGGCGCTGACTTCCGCAACGCGGCGCTATCTTGCCGATCTGCGCTCCGGACGCATCGACCCTCAACAACTCAACGAAAACTACAGCGGCGTGTCGGGACCAGGTATCGACCCCGATGCCCTGCTGATCTCGGCAATTGCCGACGACCGTCTGCCGGAAGCGGCGCGCAGCGCGCAACCCCCGCTCGCTCAATACCTTGAACTGCGGGAAGCGCTCGCCCGCTACCGGCTCCTGGCAGGCAACCCGGCATGGCTCAAGGCATTGCCGGTGCCGGCCGACGGCAAGCTTCAACCGGGGCAGACTTACGCCGGCATCCCGATCCTGAGCCAGCGGCTGAAGGCGCTCGGCGACCTGCCCGCCAATGGCGTGCCGCCGGCACGCTACGAAGGCAGGCTGGTCGACGCCATCAAGTCGTTTCAGGAGCGCCACGGGCTGACGCCGGATGGCGTCGTCGGCAAGGGCACCCTCGAGCAACTCAATGCGACGCCCGAATTCCGGGTCAGGCAAATCGAACTGGCGCTCGAACGGCTACGCTGGACGCCGCTGCCGCAGGCGTCCCGCGCCATCGTCGTCAATATTCCGGAGTTCCGGGTGCGCGCTTATGAGGTGCGCGACGGCCAGGTCGAGATGAAGGTTACGATGAACATCATCGTCGGCAACGCGGCCAAGACGCGCACGCCGATCTTCGACGCCGAGATGCGCTTCATCGAGTTCAGCCCGTACTGGAACGTCCCGCCGTCGATCGCCAGAGGCGAGACACTGCCGAGGCTGCGCCGCGAGCCGGGCTATTTCGATCAGCAGGGGTTCGAATTCGTCAGCCGCGATGGCAAGGTTGTCAGCGGCTTTTCAGAGGCCAGCCTGGACGCGGTGCAGCGCGGAGAGATGCGCATCCGCCAGCGGCCCGGCGCGAGGAACGCGCTCGGCGACATCAAGTTCGTCTTTCCCAACAGCGACAACATCTACCTCCACCACACGCCGACCCCGCAACTCTTCAAGCGCGACCGCCGCGACTTCAGCCACGGCTGCATCCGCGTCGAGGAGCCGGTGGCGCTGGCGAAATTCGTCCTCGCGGACGAGCCGGACTGGACCGAGGAGCGCATCGTTCAGGCAATGACCAAAGGCAGGTCGGCGACACTGCGGCTGCGGGAACCTTTCCCGGTGGTCATTGCCTACACCACCGCCGTCGTCAGGGACGGGAGGATTCATTTCTTCCCGGACATCTACGGTCGCGACAAGACTCTGGACGAGGCCCTGCGTCAGCGCTCGCAATCCTTGAGCGCTTCCAGCCTTGTGGAAATTGGCGTAAAATCAAAATATTAGCTAATTCTTTGAACCGTATGCCGAATCCGCAAATACACCCACGCCGCCTTTTCCTCAGTCACGCGGCCAAGCTGGCAATGGCAGGCGTCGTTCTGCCGCTCGCGAAGCCCGCGCTTGCCGCGCTGCCGAATGCGCGCAGCCTGGATTTCGACCACACCCATACCGGCGAACGGGTTTCGGTCGTCTTCGCCGTCGGGAGCCACTATGTTCCCGATGGGCTGAGCACGCTGAATCGTTTCCTGCGCGACCATTACTCCGGCGAAATCGGCCAGATCGACCCGCAACTGTTCGACCTGCTGTACATGACACGCCAGGAGCTCGGCTGCGACCAGCCATTCCAAGTCATTTCCGGCTATCGCTGCGCCACCACCAATTCGCGGCTGCGCAACTCGCGGGGCGGCGGTGTCGCCCGGAACAGCCTGCACATGCACGGCAAGGCGATCGACATCCGGATTCCCGGGGTTCCGCTTTCCGACCTTCGCGATGCGGCGATGTCACAGAGCATCGGCGGCGTCGGCTTCTACCCGCGCGACAGGTTCGTCCATCTCGACACCGGCAAGGTGCGTTACTGGTAAGCCCGGTCGGCTGAAGAAGGGGGAATCCCACCCTCAACCGTGTTTGCCGCTGATTCGCGGCGGAGCCGACCGCTGCCCCGTCCTTTCCCGCCACGCCTGCGGCCTTGCGTTGCTCGCGGGATCACGAGCGGCGAGCCCTTTGCGGCCAAGTCATGACTTCGCTCAGGCGAATGCGCCTGCCTGAACGAAGGCCATGACACTATACACCGCCCCCACGGCGCCGAGCAGAACCATCAGGGCGTAGAAACTGTTGCGCATCCGCTCCCCCTTGAGAATCAGGCTGACGGCACCCATCACCAGGCAGATCTGCAGGAAGAAGGTGGCTATGTCGAAGACGTCCCCCGCAGCGCCGAGAGCCTTCGCTTCCGCTTCCCATTCCCTGGCACCCTTGACCTGACCCAGCTTGCCCTCTTCTTCGAGAACCCAGTTATCCTGCCCGACCGCTTTCGAGCCAAGGAGGATTTCCTTGCGCTCCTTCTGGTAACGGCCGATGTCGGCATCGAGACTGGACAACAGGTTGCCCATCTTGCCCTCGGCTTCGGGCGGGATCACTCGCGAATCCAGCAGTATCCTGAGGAGGTCCCGCTGCCCCTCGACCAGTGACTGCTTGATGCCCTTCGCCTGATACCACTCGAAGGCATTGGCCTTCTGGTTGTGGGCGATGATTTCGTCGTCACCGTACTTGCCCGCCCCAAGATCGGTGATCGCCAGTACCGCTGCCAGGATCGCGAGGGTCAGCCCGCAGATCATCTCGAAAGTGCTGGACTTCTCACCGTCGTCGCTCATCGTGTTCCTCCTCTCGCAATCGAAACGTCAGGTGCCGATTCTATCCAAGCATGGAGTTTTTGGTGCGCCCAATCCGGTTCCGGGCTACGTGGCCCGCGGCGGGAATCGCGGCTAACGGTCAGGCCCGGCAGGCCGGTCGCAGCCCTGCCTGCAAAAAACACTTATGCAAGGCAAGCAGATGCGGACGGATGCTTTCTGTCCAGACCATCCGGGATTGGCGCCAACCGCCCCGGCATGGCGTCACCCTTCGGCGGTCGGCCGCTTCTTGCGCGCGAGGGCCGCGCCGAGCTTGATCAATGCAGGGTCCAGCGCAGCGGCGGTGACCTGTGCGGTTACCCCGACGACAGTCAACAACAAACGTTGATTCTCGACACTGAACAGGCGGCACAGGGTCACCCTGTTGTCCGAATCGCTCACCATCAGGGACATGGGCGTCGGCGATCCATCCCGGCTCAACCGGTCGGCGAGAAGCATCAGAAGCGATGAGGTTGCGCCCAGGCGATCCAGGTCCGCGGCGCCACCGCTCCCCGCCAGCGTCCACCCCTGCTCGTCGCTGAGCAGGACCGCGGCGTAGTTGCCCTTCTCCGCAATCTGATCCAGAAGTGCAACGAGATCCCTCTGCTGGTCCGGACCGCTCTCCAGGTGCGCGAGATCGAACGAAATCTGCTCTTGCCGGATCAGCGGATTCAGGATTCTTTGGATCGTCGTCCGCAGGCTTTCGTCCTCCTGCCGGTGCTGTGAATCGCGCTCCCGTAGCCGCGTCAGTTCCTCGGCAGCGGCCAGATTCTGGTCGCGCAGATCCGCTCTCGCCTGGCGGCCCCGGCGAATGCCAAAGAGATACCCGGCAGTCAAGAGGAGTACCGCAGCGCCCAGCCCGACCAGGATCGACAAGACCATCATCGGCACTTACCTGGGAGTTTGCTGGCAGCCATCGAAATCCTTGACCTCAAGAGTGACCCGCCGGTTCTCCGGCGCATCGGTGGGTATCCCCGCGATGGGATCCAGGCTGCCGGCCGCGCGAATGACGATTCGCTGCGGCTGCACCCCCGCTTTGGCCAGCAGTGCGGCCACTGCCTGGGCGCGCCGATAGCTCAACAACATGTTATGTTGATCCCATCCCGAGGAATCAGCGAATCCATGAACTGACACCCTTGCGGCGGCGTTTTCGTTCAGCCAGTCTGCCAACCCGCCCAAGCGGGGCAGGAACTGCGGCTGGACTGCTGCGCTCCCCAGGTCGAATTTGACAGTAACCACGGCCGGGCAATCCTCCACTCTCGTTTGTGTCGGCGCCGCGGCGCTGGTTCCCGGCACCTGCCCGGAACCGACATCGGTCTTGCCGACTGGCAGGGCCACTTCTTTGGTCGCCTCGTCAGCGGAACCTGCCGGTTTGGCCGTCGCCACCATGATGGCCGCAGACTGACCGACAGGGAGCGGCACTTGTACGGAGCCCGTCGCCTCGGCTTCGACTTTGTCCATCCGCGACGGTGCCGCCTGTTGCATCCAGAGCCAAACGGCGCCCACGGCGATGACCGTCCCCATCACACCGAAGCCAACCGCGAACCACTTTGGCGTGTCTTCACCGACTGCATGTTTCCTGTCCGACGAATCGGGCTGTCTGCGATCAGTCATGGAGTGCGGGGAAGATGCTGGCGTGTTGGTTCGGGTGAGGCAATCAGGCCGATGGCAGCTTGAACAACGGAGTAACGAGATCGACTCCGCACTCCAGACCGGCGCACCAGTCTATGAACCGATTCACCATCTCTTTGCCCTTGAAGTAAGCGCCATGCTGCGGGGCAATGACTTCGATATCCAGATCGCGCACCATGTCTGCCCACGCCCTCATGACTCTGTTGGAGCACATATAGCGCCGGTGGAACCCCTCCATATACTGGATGTGGGCATCAAAATCGGTAACCTGAACGTAACGAGCACCAAGCGAAGCACCAAGATCGCCGCTGTAAAGTATCTTGGACGTCTCGTCGTAAAGTTGGTGGTTGCCCTCACTGTGCAGGAAATGCGCGGGGAGAGCCATCAGGCGCGCACCTTCCAGATCGAAGATCATGCCGGCATCGGGGATCGGCTTGAGGCGATCCGCCACGATGTGGTCGTGACCGAAATGGGGCACAAAACGTATCCAGAGTTCCGAAACGTAGGCATCCGCGTCGGTGGTCATCAGCCAGCCGTTGATCGCCGCGACGATGTCCGGATCTTGATGAGAGAGGAAGATGTAGCGCAACTTGCCTGTGCCGAGGGCCGAGAACGTCTCGGCGAGCACTCTGCTATAGACCTTGTGGCCTCCCGGATCCAGGATCATCCCGGTGTCACCGTGAATGATCATGTGCTGATTGGCCTGAACCGCCAAGCCGCCCAGGCCGAAATCTTCCATCAACAAATTGCGGTGCTTGCCATCGTCGTAAAGCACTGTGCTTGGCATTTCGGGTGTCCGTGTTGGAGCGACGGATGGTTCCGCCGTCGCTGAGAGAAAGCTGACTAGAGGATATCCTTGATCGACTTGATCGACTCGCGCATGTCGAAGAAGATCAGCCCAAGGGGCACACTCTCACTTGCCAGGACGAGAAGCAGGGCGCCACGGCCGGCGCTGATCATGACCGCATAGCCATGCTCGCCGCGGACGATGACCTCCTTGACCTCGCCGCGCCTCAGTTCGGTCGCCGCTCGGGTGCCGAGATTCAGAAGGGTGGCTGTCATTCCGCCAACACGCGTCTCGTCGAGGTCTTCTGACAGAGCACTGGCGATCATCAGGCCATCTTCCGAGATCAGGGCGGTCGCTTCGACACCGGGGGACTCGCTCTGCAAGTTCTTGAGAACTCTTTTAAGGCTATCGAATCTGGACATCATGCTCTCCTGTTTGATGACTGTGTTTCGGGACTTGGGGGCTTCAGCAATTGCCAGTCGGGGCCGCAGTTGCACACAATCATACAACACCGGGATCGCCAAATCCTGGTCAGCTTCGCGCGGCACCCGGACAAGGTCAACCATACCTGGCACAGACATTACAGACTCGACTTGAAGGAAAGGTGAGGAGCATGATTATCGGCCCCATTTCTTTCATCATTACCTTTTTGAAATCACTAGAGATGGCCTAGATTTCTTGAGAGCGAACGGCAATTGCACACCACATTGGTCAGCAAGATTTGCGCCAAAAAAACAATGGCAAACTAAACAATAGCTTAATCTTCGAGGATTAGGCAAATGTAAAGAAACCCGACATTCGGGCGGGTGGTTGGCGCAACTCGGTCAGACACTAGGCAGTTGCCGTCGTGGCCGTCTTGTCACTTGACCCCGATCGAGCAGTTGACCAATCGGTACGACCTTTCGCTGCCATATTCGCCCGGCGTTGCCTTCGCCTGCGCAGAGATCGCCGCCAAGCCGGCTTTGCGAGGTATGGGCATCCTGTTCAAAAAGTTCGCGAACATCGATGCCTTCGATCTGGAGATCGACGAGCGCGATCCCGACAAGCCGATCGACACCGTCGCGCCACTGGAGCCGACCATGGGTGGGATCAAAGCTGACGCCAATGGCGGGATTGCCCAATGGTCGCTTCGGCCGAACAAGACGCCGACATCAGGCTCCCATACTCCTATAGTCAGCGGATTGATGATCAGCACACCGGCGGCATCGGCTTCTACCCGCGCGACAGGTTCGTCCACGTCGACACCGGCAAGGTCCGCTACTGGCAAGGGCTGGCGCCCCGTCTGTCGGTCAGACCAGCAGACGATAGGCGGGGGACCGGAGCCCGCGTACCGCCGAGAGCAGAGCCTCGATCGCATTCGGCCGCACGAACCCGGCACGCCAGGCCAGCGCGATGCGGCGTGCCGGTGCCGGCGGCGTGAATGGAATGACGCTGATCAGGTCGCTGCTGTACGGGTACTGCAAGGCGCCGTCGGGCAGCACCGACACGCCGAGGCCGGAAGCCACCATGCAGCGGATCGTGCCGATCGAATGGCCAAGACGAATATCGGTTTCCGGACTGCTCACCTGCGGGCAGGCGCCCAGCACCTGATCACGGAAGCAGTTGCCGGCCTTGAGCAACAGGATCTCGTCGCCGGCGACATCCTCCGGCGCGATGGAAGTCTTGCTTTCCCAAGGGTGTCCGCGCGGGACGACAACCTTGAAAGACTCATCGTAGATCGCCCGGGTCAGCACACCGGGAATATCGAGCGGCAAGGCGACGATCAGCACATCGACCTCGTTGTCGCGCAGCATGTCGGCCAGGTTGGCCGTCATGTTCTCCTCGATCGCCAGCGGCATGTGCGGCGCCACTTCTTTCAGGGCATGGATCAACTGCGGCAGCAGGTAAGGGCCGATGGTGTGGATGACGCCGAGACGCAGCGGCCCATCGAGCTGGTCGCGCCCATACAGCGCGATCTGGCGCACCTTCTCGGCCTCGCCGAGGGCGAGCCGGGCCTGTTCGATCACCCGCGCACCCACCGCGCTCGGACTGACGAACCCCTTGCCACGTTCGAACAATTGCACACCCAACTCGTCTTCGAGACGGGCGATCGCCACACTCAGGGTCGGCTGGCTGACGGAACAGCGCTCCGCGGCCCGGCTGAAATTGCTTTCCTGGGCCAGGGCGACGATGTAGCGCAATTCGGTCAAGGTCATGAAGTCTCTCCAATATGCCCGGGCCGGGATCCGAAACCCCTATCAACTATAGGGAAATCCTATGGCCGCTATAATCAAAACTCATAAAAATCATTGACTTGGATCAATATTAACATGGTGGCGAAGGTGAGAATGGCCGGACTGACTTTTCACCCTAGGGAGGATACAACGATGAAACGCACCATTCTGTCCGTCGCCGTCGCATTGCTTGCCGGCAGCTTTGCCGCCCAGGCCGCGCCGGCCGCCAAGGAACCGATCCAGCCGATCCCGCCGGCCAAGGTCACCAATCCCGCCCTGGTCGAACTGGGCAAGCAGCTCTACTTCGACCCACGCCTGTCCAAGTCCGGTTTCATTTCCTGCAACTCCTGCCACAACCTGTCGATGGGCGGCACCGACAACATCAAGACCTCGATCGGCCACAACTGGCAGGAAGGCCCGATCAACGCGCCGACGGTACTCAACTCCAGCCTCAACGTCGCCCAGTTCTGGGACGGCCGTGCCGCCGACCTCAAGGCACAGGCCGGCGGCCCGATCGCCAATCCCGGCGAAATGGGCTTCAGCCACACGCTGGCCGTGGACATGCTGCAGACCATCCCCGGTTACGTCACGCAATTCAAGAAAGCCTTCGGCAGCGACCAGATCGACATCGACAAGGTGACCAAGGCCATCGCCGCCTTCGAGGAAACGCTGGTCACCCCGAACTCCCGTTTCGACAAGTGGCTGAAGGGCGACAAGAAGGCACTGAGCAAGAATGAACTGGAAGGCTACCAGTTGTTCAAGGACACCGGCTGCGTCGCCTGCCACAACGGCCCGGCCGTCGGCGGCAACTCCTTCCAGAAGTTCGGCGTCGTCGAAGCCTACAAGGGCGACAGCAAGGCCGAAGGCCGTGCCGCGGTGACCGGCAAGGATGCCGACCGCTTCAACTTCAAGGTGCCGACCCTGCGCAACGTCGAAATGACCTATCCCTACTTCCACGACGGCGCCGCCAATACGCTGCCGGAAGCGGTCGATACCATGGCCCGCATCCAGCTCGGCAAGAAGTTCACGCCGGAAGAAAACGCCAAGGTCGTCGCCTTCCTGAAGACGCTGACCGGCGACCAGCCGAGTTTCAAGCTGCCGATCCTGCCGCCGTCGGCCGATGGCACGCCGCGTCCGACGCCGTTTGCCAAATGACGCAACCGTACGCGGGAAACGACGGGGGCTGCGGCCCCCGTTTTTCTTGGCCGTTTTTGTTTGATGATCATCAATCTGCCGGTACACTTGCGCATTCATAATTTGCCCCTGATTTCTTTCGGTTTTTTCGATGCTCGAAGCTGAAAATCTGGAATGCGTGCGCGGCGAGCGCCGCCTGTTCGCAGGCCTCGACTTCAAGTTGGACGCCGGAGAACTGCTCTATCTGCAGGGCCGCAACGGTGCCGGCAAGACCAGCCTGCTGCGCATGCTGATCGGCCTGCTGCCGCCGGAGGCCGGCAAAATTCGCTGGCAGGGCGCGTCGATCAAGTCCGACGATTTCCGCGGCGACCTCTGCTACCTCGGCCACCTGAACGCCATCAAGGAAGAACTGACGCCGCTGGAGAACCTGCTCGCCGCCGCCCGGCTGGCCGACGAGGAACTCTCCGAGGACGATGCCATCGACGCGCTGGAACAGGTCGGCCTCGCCGGGCGCGAGGATCTCGCCTGCAAATACCTGTCGCAGGGGCAAAAGCGGCGGGTCGCGCTGGCCCGCCTGGTCAACGAGAAGCGCCCGCTGTGGATACTCGACGAACCCTTCGTCGCCCTCGACACAGTTGCGGTCGACTGGCTGGCGGGCATCATTTCCGCCCACCTGCAGCGCGGCGGCCTGGCGGTGATGACGACGCACCAGCCGGTCAGCATCCCTGCCGGCACAGTACGCGAATTGCGGCTCGGTTGATGGAAGGCTGCTGATGCTCGGGATCATCATGGCGGTGATCGGCCGCGACCTCAAACTGGCGATGCGCCGGCAGGCGGACATCGTTTCGGCGCTGTTTTTCTTCATCATCGTCGTCAGCCTCTTTCCGCTCGGCATCGGCCCGGAACCCGACCTGCTCAGGAAGCTGGCGCCCGGCGTGCTGTGGGTCGCCGCCCTGCTCGCCACCATGCTCTCGCTGCCGCGCCTGTTCGCCGACGACCATCGCGACGGCACGCTGGAGCAGTTGGCGCTCGCGCCGCACCCGCTCGGGCTGGTCGTCACCGGAAAAGTGATCGCTCACTGGCTGGTCTCCGGCCTGCCGCTGGCGCTGATCGCACCGGTGCTCGGCATCCAGTTCGATCTTTCGGCCGACGCGCTGATCGTGCTCACCGGCGCCATCCTGCTCGGCACCCCGGCGCTGTCCGGCATCGGCGCCATCGGCGCGGCGCTGACGCTGGGCCTGCGTGGCGGCGGCGTGCTGCTCTCGCTGCTGGTACTACCGCTCTACATCCCGGTGCTAATATTCGGCGCTGGCGCAGTGGATGCGACGGTGACCGGGCTCGGGGGGGAAGGTCACCTTTCCCTGCTTGCCGCCATTACTTTTGCTTCTGTCGGTTTCGCCCCCTGGGCGACGGCCGCTGCCTTGAAGATCGCCCTCGAATGAAAGACCGCTTCAATCTCTACCGCTTCGCCTCGCCGGCAACGTTTTACCCGCTGGCCGGCGCGATGATTCCCTACTTTGCCGCCGTTTCGGTCGTCTTCGGCCTCGCCGGGCTGTGGCTCGGCATGCTGGTCGCGCCGACCGACTTCCAGCAGGGCGAGGGCTACCGGATCATCTTCATTCACGTCCCCGCTTCGTGGATGTCGATGTTCATCTACCTGGTGATGGCCTTCTGGGCCGCCATCGGGCTGGCCTTCAATACCCGCCTGTCGGGCATGATGGCGCAGGCGCTGGCGCCGACCGGGGCGCTGATGGCCTTCCTCTCGCTGTGGACCGGCGCCCTCTGGGGCAAGCCGATGTGGGGCGCCTGGTGGGTCTGGGACGCCCGCCTGACCTCCGAGCTGATCCTGCTCTTCCTCTACATCGGCTACATGGCCCTGACCGCGGCGATCGACGACCCGAAGCGCGCCGACAAGGCCGGCGGCCTGCTGCTGCTGGTCGGCGTGGTCAACATCCCGATCATCTACTTCTCGGTGAAGTGGTGGAACACCCTGCACCAGGGCTCCAGCGTCAACCTGACCAAGTCGTCGATGGCCGAAACCATGCTCTGGGGCATGCTGCTGATGGCGATGTGCTTCTGGATGTATTCGATCGCCGTCGCCTTCATGCGGGTGCGCACCATCATGCTCGAACGCGAACGCCATACCGACTGGGTCAAGGCCGAATTGGCCAACATCGGTGCCGGAGGCGAAAAATGATCCACTGGAACAGTTTTTCCGATTTCCTCGCCATGGGCGGCTACGGCCTCTACGTCTGGGGCTCGTTCGGCGTCACCGTCCTGATCATGGTCGTTGAACCGATCATGGTCGCCCGCAATCGAAAGGCCACCATTACTCGTCTGCAGCGCCAGATGAGAGCAGAAACCCGCGCTGAAAACAGGAACACCGCTGAATGAAATCCCGCCACAAGAAACTCGCGCTGATCGGCGGCGCGCTGGCCGTCGTCGGCATCATCGCCGCCCTCGTCCTCAACGCGCTGAACAGCAACATCGCCCTCTACATCTCGCCGACCGACGTCGCTGCCGGCAAGGCACCGCAGGGCAAGGTCTTCCGCATCGGCGGCATGGTCAAGGAAGGCAGCCTGCAGCGGCAGGCCGACGGCGTCACCATCGCCTTCGTCGTCACCGACACCGAGAAGGACATCACCGTCAATTACAAGGGCATCCTGCCGGACCTGTTCAAGGAAGGCAAAGGCGTCGTCGCCCAGGGCAAAATGACCCCGGCCGGCACGTTTGCCGCCAACGAGGTGCTGGCCAAGCACGACGAGAACTACATGCCGCCGGAAGCCGCCAAGGCCGTCGGTGATGCCCAGTCACGGGCGGCAAACAAGCATGTGTCTCCATCCTCGGCTGGCCAGCCGAAAGCGAGCTACTGAGCATGATCCCCGAACTCGGCCATTTCGCCCTCATCCTCGCCGCGCTGGTGGCGCTGGTCCTCGGCACCCTGCCGCTGCTCGGCGCCCACAACAACCGCCTCGCCTGGGTCGCCGTCGCCCGCCCGGCCGCCTCGGCGCTGGCGCTGCTCGTCACCTTTTCCTTCGCTTGCCTGACGCAGGCCTTCGTCGCCAACGATTTCTCGGTCGTCTATGTCGCCCAGCACTCGAACTCGCTGCTGCCGCTGCAATACCGCGTCGCCGCCGTCTGGGGCGGCCACGAGGGCTCGCTGCTGCTGTGGATGCTGTTCCTGACCTGGTGGGCCTTCGCCGTCGCCATGCTGTCGCGCCAGTTGCCCGAGGCGATGGTCGCCCGCGTCCTCGGCACCCTCGGCCTGGTCGCCTTCGGCTTTCTGCTCTTCATCCTGATCACTTCCAGCCCCTTCGAGCGCCTGCTGCCAGGTGCCGAGGAAGGGCGCGACCTCAATCCGCTGCTGCAGGATCCCGGCCTGGTCATCCACCCGCCGCTGCTCTACAT